>Ga0247816_10000035_pt1 | contig 70724 bp, 74 predicted proteins | sample UWRJL209509C1_FD_179930 | JGI IMG/M metagenome (GOLD analysis project Ga0247816, IMG submission 179930) | Plant litter microbial communities from Arlington Agricultural Research Station in Wisconsin, United States - UWRJ-L209-509C-1 | ecosystem: Environmental > Terrestrial > Plant litter >...
GCCGCGGCCCGTGCCAAGACGGCGGCCTCCCCCCCCCCCCCCCCGGACGATGAGTAGATGCGTTACAGGACCGCCCAGATGGAGCGAGCCGATGCCCTGCGCTTCGGCCGGGTGACCTACGAGATGATGGAGTCGGCCTGGCGCAAGCCGGCCACGGGCACCTGGTCTGACTGAATGGAACCAGGCGCGGGCCTGTGGGTCGGTGGCGTGACGCTCTCCCTGAGGGTGGCAGAACTAGGTTGATCGACGAATACGAGTTGCTGGTGCAGCCGGTCCTCGCCGGCCACGGCCCGACATTGCTCGCCGGTCTGCGCGAGCGCATCCAGCTCGAGCTCGTGGGCCGCCATGAGTTCCGGTCGTGGGCAGTCGCCGCGCGATACCGGCCCACCCGAGCTCCAGCTTGACGTGACCTATCCAGGCCTGGCGGCCGTGACCTAGCGACCGAACGACGACTCCAGGTCGGTTGCACGGCGCTGTCCGCGTCCCGAACGCGGAAATCGTTCGGTATCAACTTCGTGGGGATTACCAAAAGTGGCAAGGCACTTTCGGGTCGGGGTGTCCCCGGACTACTAACGCGTGTTGCGTTGGCTGTAGTGTATGCGGATGACTGACGCGACTGATGCCCTGGTGTACCTCATTCACGGCCCCGACGCGGAAAACGGTGATTGGGTGAAGCGGTCGGAGGTGCCCGACTATGCGTACCCCGCAGCATTCGACGTGCATGGGGATGGTAGCGACAACACCGAGGTCGGCCGCGTGTACCTGGCGTTCGTGATCGAAGGTTAGCCGTCGTCACCCTCAGTCGCGGGCACACCTGCCGAGCATTACGTCCCCTACCAGAAGGGCGGACGTTGCCGCAAATGACTCCTAATCGGCCGTCCCATTAGCCACGGGTCCTTGCCAACCTGCCACAACCTTGTCGATGTGCGTCGAGAGCGTCTGCAACTTTGCCTTATCCTGCCAGACTGAGATGAAGTCGGGATCGTTACTCTTCGGAGGGTCTTCCACATTCCGAATCCTCACCGCCACAGGAACCCCTGCGCTGACTCCAGTAACGAGAGCATGCTGCTGGGCTAGACCAGGGAGTTGTTCAAGCAGGGCCCTTGAGCTAAGCGCCGTCGCGTGGCGCAGAAGATTCTGGTCTGCCTCGTGTGTCAAGCGATGCGCGATGACAGTTCCGCACTGAGCGACAACTGTTTCACTCAACTCGCTCGGCCTTTGACTCGCCAATAGCAAAGAGACACCAAACTTCCTCCCCTCTTTCGCAATTCGCTCAAATACCGCAGTGGATCGGGACCCGGCGCCGTTCTGCTCACGTCTGGAAGGAATGAATCGGTGTGCCTCTTCAAGGACCAGTAGAACTGGATGCGAGGCACGCGGATCACTCCGCACTGCGAAATCAAACATCAGCCGCCCCAGGAGCGAAGTCACATTCTCAAGAACGTCGCTAGCGACCAGACTGAGATCGAATATTGTGACCGACGGCCCCTCGACATGCGACTCTGACTGACGTGCGTACGTTTCGGCCGCCGGCCAAGTTGAACTATCCCCAAGCCCAGACGTCGGGTCCGCACCCATGAGAGCCTTGAGATAGCTGCCTAGTGGATCCTCATGCTGCTCCACTCGAGTCATGAAGTCATAGCGTCCATCCGCAAGAAGCCGGCTCAGGCGCATTTGAAGGGTCGCAACGTAGTTGCCGACTTTACTGTCGCTGGCTTCTTCCAATTTGATGCGATTGGGCAGAAAAAAGTCGCACAATTGTTGCAGAGAGTAGTAGGCGGGCGCGTCGAAATCGGGTGCTGCCTCGGCGCTACCGAGTCCCAGAGTATTGAAAGCGTCCAGGAGCTGCTCTCGTACGGTGCTGATCAATATGCCCAGCACCTCTCGGTGCTTAGGGGTGAGTTGCGCCCACTTAGTTTTGTTTTCAATACCCGATTTCACAAGGGCTGGCCCAATGGCGGCAGCCATCGCTTTCCATTGCGCCTCCACAGGTGACTCTTGTCTTGCCTGAAACTCAACGAGGGTCTGGAGCTCTGCCAGTTGTCGATAAACCGGCCCTTCGGCGTCAGTCGCGCTCGGCATAAGGTGTTCGACGATGGAGATCGTATTCTGGACATTTTCCAGGCGCCCGACCTGAGCGTTTGTAGCGGACGCAACCACGCGCGCATCAGAGATCGCCCGCTGCAACACGGGGGCCTGCACACCCTCGCTCGCACGAAACAGTGCCAAATGCTCTTCATTGTTCATGAACCAATGAGGAAGAAATAGCCCGCCCTCCCCGCCCGGATTCGGTCCCAGTACTACCGTTCGAGTCTTTTCCCCGCGAGCTGTGCCTGCTGCGAACGACTGTGCGTACTCACCATTGATATCGAAAATCACGACGTGTCCGTTGGGGATCTTGTGGTCCCAGAGCCCGTCAAGGATAGCGGTAACGGTGCACGACTTACCAGAACCCGTCGATCCGACTACCGCGCAATGATGCCCGAGCAACAAGTTCGCATCCAGAAATACATCCTGTTCGTTCGCGATGGCTGATGAGCCGATTCGAAGCGCCGGAACGTCCTTCGGAAGGAAAATGTTCTTGACTTCGTCGGGCGTCGCAACCCTGACGGGCGCGTGCAGGGGCGGGTAGCCGGTAAGGCCAGACTTGAAGGTTGACCCCTCGAAGCGACCCACAACAGCGGCTTCAAGCTCGTACTCGCTCTGGTCGTCCTTGCTAAGGAACTGTCCTTTCAGATCAGCAAGTCGGCGCCCTATCTGCACACCCGTAACGATGGCGACCACTCGATGTGCTCCAGCAGGAATGGTCACGTAGGAGTTAACGACACCGACTGTGTGAAGTCCATCCGGTCCAACTTTAGTGAAGCCTTTCGAGCCAACATCGAGCGCCACACGAAGATCTCCACTTGCGACCGCAGAAACGGTACCGATCACGCCCACGTCAGACACGCTCAGTCTCCGGGATAGCGCCTGGGGCACCACTTAACTTCGGTTCCAATCCCAGTGACTCGATCAATTGAACGATTCCAGCGGGCGTCGACATGCTACTTCCGATCGAGGGATCGGGCATGAGCTTGGCAACCTCTGTGAACTCGCCCGCTCGGCCAGTCAGGACCGCTATTCGGGAATCTGATCCGACCGCCAGCGAAGCAACAGGCGTTGCTTTAAGGCTGAGCCCCGCTTCGGCTAGGCGCATGCCGACAATATCCGGCCTCTCCGTCGCTACACGGACCGTGTCAGCATCCATGACAGCGAAGGGATCGGTCACCAGAACATTGATACCCGGGTTCATGCCGAGCGCCCCTAGGAGTATTCGATTGATATGTGCGTCCCAATAGCCATAGCCAAGCGTGATAATCGCAGTATCGCTTTGCTGAACGGCTTCGCCCAAAAGCCTCATAAGGTCGGAATAGGGGTATGAGAGCGTGTCGCCTTCCTTGGCCGTCGTCGGATATATAAGAACAGAGCCCTTAGTCGTGCTCGCCTCGTCAACCTGATAGACCTCAAGCGTTTCAATGCCCGTTGCAACATCCTGAGCAACTCGGGAACGCCAGTTCAGGCTCCCGTGGATCTTGTGGAAGTAGATTGCGTTGTCCGCCCTGGCAACCACTTGTTGTGACGTCGTCTCAACTCGATGAAAATCCAGCCCGTAGTAGGCGAGGTTCAGTTTCCGGTTTACAGTCCCGCTGAACCCGTCGATGTACGGGAAACCGAGTTCGTCTAAGGACTTTTCGACGACCAAGTCGTAGTTCGTCGTGAAAACCTTCGGCCGTGGAAGGTTCGATCTTCTGCTTCGAACTAGGCGAGAGAGAAACCTGCGGTGCGCTTCTAGCGGGTCTTCCAGCGTCGAGTCTGGACCCGGCAATTTACATGCAAACGCGAGGGCGGAGTTGATTTTGGCGCGAAGCGACTGAATGTCTGAAGTCGGAAACGAGCGAGCTTCGCCGACCGCACCGAACGTCACCAATTCAAGCCCCGCCTGATCTGCGAAAGACTCGGCAAGCTGGAGACCGTTCAGAAGCTTTTCAAGGTCACCCTGGTCAAGCGGGTTGAGAAGTGCAAGAAGGGCACCATCCGTGGCGGTCACGTCCCCGCCCGATGCAAGGATAAGCTCCCCAACCTTCACATTCGAGAGATTTCGAACGGCAGGCGACCCGAGGTGCATCGAGGCACCGGAGCCGATCAAGACAACGAGATTCTGAACCTGCAGAAGAGACGAAAGATAGTCCTGAACGATCTGCCTATCAGTGGAGGAGACTATCGATTTAACAACGCCTCCCACAACGAAGAGTCCGCTTCCGCTCTCTCCAGTTTCGCCTGTAGCGCTACTTTGCCCTGTCATATATCTTTCCGATCTGCACGACTGTGGACCCGCTAGGGCGAACGTTGCCTTAAATATTTCCAGCGTAGCCTCTCGGACCTTCGTGACCAGGCGCCGTCGATTTAGCGTCTTATCAGGGAGAGTATCCAGCGAGGTCTTCCGTCTGCCACTTGACCCCACGTGTCGTCGGCGGAAAATTTGAGCTGCGGTACTTAGCAGGCGCAGGTGGCAAGCCGCTGGCCGTGCCCAGGAAAATTAGCCAGTCTTACCCGCTGACCGTGAGGCTGATATTGATTTTGATGACCGAATGATGAACATTCGACTCGCTTTGGGCACCGGCATGTTGTTGTCGAGCCATCGCTTGATGGCACATCGAGCAGTAATAGAACCCAGCGAAGTCTTATTGGACACCATAGTTTTTGAAGTGAGCCGCGAAATAATGCCGGTTCGCGGCAGAAAAGATCTCGAGCCGAACGCCTTTCAGAAGGGAGAGTCTGTCGGCCACCTGACCTGCAGGTGCTTCCACGACGATCTTGCCTTGTCGATTGACACGGAGGTGTCCACGTTCGTACGCCGCATCGCAGCCGAACAGACAAGCGAGCATGACCACACTGATGTCGGTGCGTTCCCTTTCGGAGCAGTCCTTGCGCTTCTTGATGTGCGCAGTGACGAGGTACTCGGCTGGATACGTGACTCCGCACAGTGCGCAGGGAGCGGCAGAGCGCCTGTTGAGGAGATGCCTGCGTTGCGCCGGCTGTTCTGCTCGAATGTTGGCGACGCCCTCGCGGTCGGTGGCGCCGTTCACAAAAATTCGGTCGCCAAAGCCGGTCGAACGGGTCTGTATCTCGATCCCTACACTCTCGAGAGTCGCAGAGGCGAGATTCCACGAGACTGGGTAGAAGTACCCTTTGTTTACTTCTCCGTTGACGTTGAACGCGGCGTGGGGTTTCGGCTCAGCGAGCCGAAGCTCAAGCGCAATTTCTGCGAGCGGGACCGGAACATCCAGTGGGGCGAACTCGATATCGAGGATCCGACCGGCTTCGTTCCGGTTCCCGACAGCGAAGGGCCGCGGTGCTGCTCGGGTCGATCCGAGCACGACACTGAAGCCACGCACGGCCCCGCGCGCGTAGTGCACAAGTAGGTCTCCGGCGGCTGCGCGGTCCATGGTGTCCCAACTCGAGACCGTCTTGTTGTTCTCGGCCAACAGCGGCGCCCAAACAACATCGTATTTATGCCCGAGTTGCCCAGACCTGCCCTGATTTACCCACCACGTTCTTGCCATGCTTGCAGCCTATTGGCAGTGAATCGCGGCAAAACCTCTACTGGCACCCCCCGTCCGAGTCTGTGTCGAGACCAGGTCGGCATAGCGGTCCGGACTGACCACTTCCTCGTGGAACGCGCACCCCTCCCCCGTGGTCACCGTAAAGAACGACAGCGAACATCTCAGACAAGACGCTGGGGACAGCCGACGGCGGGAGGTCTTACATATCGCCATCATGCCTCAAACGCCCCCCAAGACCGTCAATCTAGAAGAAGCGCCACGACGATGTCGGCGGGCGGGAAGGCAAACCGCGGTAACAACCGAAGACCCAACGGCGCAGTCGCCATACTCCGGGATAGGACGTGCGTGCACTCGCGTTTCGCAGCACCACCAGTGGCGGCTTCATATCCATCTGCCAAGCACGCTAGTGAATTCGCGCTGCACTCGGGCCCAAGCGAACCCGTTCGGCTTCTGCGTCGGTCAGGAACACACCGGTGGAGCGACGTTGGGACTCCGGTCTGCCCAAGAGGTGGAGAAACACCGCCAGGTCGATGATCGAACCCGGACGCGGGGTACCGGGCGGTGCGGAAGCTCGGGGCGGACGGGGACTTGGTCCTGGAGTCGGTGGCGCAGTGGGGTTTCTCTCGTCACGAGTGTGGCCGTCATTCGGCCTGTTCGCCGGGCCGTGAGGGGTCGCCGGCTGGAGCTCTTCTTTAGGCCTCGGCGAGCCCAGGTATTTCATTTTGCGACGCTCTCGCGTCACGTCTCGCCTGAACTCGGCAGTGGCGGCATCGATTACAGCCGGTGGCGCGCCAGCAAACACATCTGGATGGGTGGTGCGCACCCGGCGGCGGTAGGCGACATCGATTATCTTGCGTGAGTCGCCGAGGGTCACGTTCAGGATTGCTGCTGCGGCCTCGGTATTCATTGAAACTGCAATTCAATTTCGGCCGCGGAATCGTGGCCGTGGTCAAGTGCTCCGGTGGGCGCAAGACCTCTGTTAAGAGAACATCCGCCCAGATGCCTTCGAACCATGGACTCTGCAGACAAACACAACGCCGATACGCGACGGACCCGACGCGCAAAAATCCCTGAGATGAGGAGCACTTTGAGCTTGACTACCACTCTCGCCGGCGCGACGTCGGGCATCTACCTCATACGTACACGGTCTGGATCCCAGCAGGTCATCAATCTCGACCGAAAGACGATCTGCCGCATCGCACCCGCAGGCACCAATCGCCCCCTTCGTCAAGACGACGCTGAATTCGACATCCTCTTCATGGGCAAGTGCGAAGTCGGACGAGAACTAATCCTCATCGTCGATCTGCACCTGCCCGGCATCGCCTCGACGTTTCGCCGAACCACTGAAGTCTTGTCAATTCAAAGCCTCGAGTTCGAACCGCCGAACTAATAGGGGAACGAATGCTGACGATCACAACATGCTTGCTGCGACAACGCCAGGCAGAGCTTGATGACAGTCGGTGATCTCTGGCCGACGGCCCTTCCGATAAGGTGCGGTAGTCTTCGGGTCCCACACCGTTCGTTTCGGTGGCGGATCGACTCGACTGAATCGCTACTCTGAACTTGAAGCCCTGGGTATTCAGTTCTGAAGACCGAAGGGCGGCACGAACTTGGGGGCACCTGTGACGGACCAATCAATCCTGTTGTTTTTGCATGGCGTCGGGGACGGCGACCGGGACAACAATTGGAAGGCCAGTCTCACTGGAACCTTGACCCGTCTTCACTACCCCGATCTGGACGCAGTGCGAGTGATCGCGCCCAAGTACGCTCACGCGCTCAAGGGTTGGGACGACAGAGTCCGCCTTCCCGGTGAGACGATCAGGGAACTGCCTCGTGAGGCGGCCAAGAAGAACCGCAGGGAATTCGAGCGCCGAATGGGAGCCATCGAGTTCAGACTCGGACGTCACGATCACGGTAAAGCCCAGTTTGGTGCGGACGCTTTTGTCGATTTGGGCGTCGGACTCGGCGGCGCGGGGGTGCCATCGTTGAAGCAAGCGCACAACTATCTCCACGACCCTCAGATTCGCGCGCAAGTCCTGACACGCATTCTCGAGAATCTGCCCAAAATAGGGAAGCTCACCATTGTCGGGCATAGCCTCGGATCCGTGATCGCCGCGGACCTCGTGCGTCGCCTGCCGCCGGGCCTAGAAGTAACCGGCTTGATCACGATCGGGAGCCCGTTGGCAAACGGCAGCTTCGACGTCGACAAACTACGCCAGACGATGAAAGAGCCTCCGACGAACCTCGCGTGGTGGGTGAACTTTTGGAATGCCCGTGACCCCATAGCCGCACACCGGGGCGTGTCTTCCGTCTTCCCGTGGATGATCGATTTTCGCATTGCCACGAAGAAGGTGGGGTTCCCCGCTCACTACGCGTTGGAGTACCTCACCAATGAGGCTGTGGCTGCGGCCATAGGCTTCGCTCTGTTTGGTTCCAGGTCCCAGGAGCTGGCGGAGATCAACAACGGTCTCGACATCCCCGTTGACGCCACAGAACAGGTTGCTCTTGTTGCGCTGCGGTACGTGCACCTGCTGAAAGCAAGCCTGAAAGATGACCAAAAGGATCGATTCACCGGCGCGCTTCGACACGTGCAAGCGACCGTGGTCGACGACCTCCAAAAGCGGAATGCCTTAGAGCGCAGACCGATGCCCTCAGCGGTCGCGCGCCTTGCTTTCGACCTGTCCAATCCGCAAGCTCCGCTGCCCGAGCCACGTTCAGCCAGTCACATCGAGAAGGAGGACGCCGTCGTCCTGATGACGCTGCTGGCTTCCGAGAACGTCATACGACCGTTCGAGATCACGATCTCGAAAAACGAATGGCAGGGTGCCATGAGGGACCTCACGGCGGAGATGGGTTTGGGTAGTCAGTACGGTGCCGATGTCTTCGCGGCCGCCAAGGATGCGCAGGCGGCGCTTAGCGGCGGCCGGGGAGTGAACTGGGTTAGGTGGGGTGCGCTTGGCGCCGGGGCAGCCCTGATAGTCGTGGCGACAGGCGGCCTCGCGATTGCCGCAGGCGCCGGCCTTGCCGGTGCGGCCGTGATCACCAGCGCACTGGCAGCTTTTGGCCCAGGCGGGATGATGGGCGGCCTGCTCACGGCAGGGACCCTCCTCACCGCGGGTGGCAGCGGCATCGCACTCGGTCTCGCCAGCCCTGGAACCACCGCGGAAACTCTCGAACTGGTTGTCTCACGCCAGTTGGCCGCGGTCATCCTGCGCCAACGCCAAGACCTCGAACAGGATCCGGCTGTTTGGAAAATCCTCGCCGAGACGGAAATCGAGGTCCGCCGTCAACACGAGCGGCTCGATGAGTTCTCCGACGATTCATCACCCTCGCTCAAGGAGCTGAAGCGAAAGATCATGACCATCGAGCGCGCACTCAACTATCTGACGGTCAACGGCCTCGAGCCAGACCTACCTGCGACTCAGTAGAGCTCGGTCGCAACGTTCCCGGGAGAGAACTGCACTCTCGTCTCCTACGATGGTGCCATGACGATCCATCGAGAACCGGGCCAACCTCTCACTTTGGAATACATACCCGCGGCCACTATCGAACCTCTCGTTTCCATCAAGGCATCGGACACGCTCGAGCGCGCTAGAACCCTCATGGAATTGCACAACTTTTCACAGCTTCCGGTCCTGAGAGGCAGCCGACCGACGGGGATTGTCTCCTGGGAAAGTATCGGCCGCGCCTTGGTTCGAAATACCCAGGCAGAACTCGAAGATTGTATCGATACGGATTATTCATCCTTTGAATTGACCGATGACCTCCTCAAAGTAATCCCAAAAATCAACGAGGATGGCTACGTTCTCGTGAGGAAAAAAGACAACACAGTGTCGGGCATCGTTACGAGCGCCGATCTGGGATACGCACTAGCTGAAATCGCCGGTCCGTTCCTGTTGCTGGAACAGCTTGAGGAGCACCTACGGATAATCTTCCGATCTCTGCAGGCGAAGAATCAGGTCACTTTGGATGATGTGCGTCGTTTCCTTCCACCAAGCAACAAAGCCGCCGACCGGGCGGCCGAGGCGTTCACATTGGGTGAACTCACTACACTGCTCACTCATATGGAAATGTGGCCACGATTCACGTCTGCCTACGATCGCGCTACAGTCCAGGCAGCCTTGGCCGGAGCATCAGAATTGCGCAATGCGCTTATGCACTTTCGCTCGCTCTCTGAAGAGAACAGGGCTTCGGTCGCCGGCCTGCACGGCTTGGTGAGGATCCTGTCGAGCGTCAGCGCAGGAATCCACAATCGCCTGGAAGCCGGCGAGCTCTCGACTGAGCGCTAAGGCAGCCGAATTGGGAGTGCAAACGGCCAATTACTCGTCGGACATCTGGTATTCGCGTGCTTGCCGTCCGAGCCCCATGACGTACGACAAGTCGATGTCCTACGCTAGGCCGATTTCCTTCGGTCCGTTGCCCCAGTGGCCTTTGTCCCTCACATCCCAGGCGAAGCGCCCGAAGGCGAGCAGCAACGCAGTCGCGCGGCCGACTGATCGGACCCGCGCTGACGCTCCAACCGTCTAAATTTTCAGTCGCGGCTGAACGACTACCGGTTGGCGGTCAATGGCCACACAGATGTCGTCCTGGACGACGTAGACCTCTACGAAATGGCTTCCGACGTACGAAGTGCGCTCCTCCAATGTGACGCCACCAGTTACGACTTGTCCACGAATTTGGTCGGCCGCGACGGCCTCGGGTCCCATGTTCTTGACCTTCCAATAGACCCGGTAGGCTCCTTCAACACTGCAGTTCTGGATCCTAAAGTCGATGGTGCGATTCTTGGCCACGCGATCTCCGCGGTGGGGAAGATCATACGGACGCGTGGTGCCGGTTCCACGTACTCGTCCGACAAGAGAGACGTGGTGTGAAAGCCGGACTGGTATCCGGAGGGACTTATCGATGAACTGTTCGGTCTGTTTGGGTGCGGTCAGGCTTAGAGCAGCTTTGGCCACGGGAGCCTTGAATTCATCGCCGAAGACCGACTGCCACTCGCTGAGGCTGTCAGCGACAGAATCAGCCTCGTAGGCGGCACGCATTTTCCCCGCGTAGCGGTGGATCTGGATTCGGAAGTTTGCGTAGCCGTCCTGGTCCCAGCGTTCGCTGAAGTCCCGCCCGGTGCCCGCTGGATCGTAGATAGCGGGCAGGGTGGGGTTTGCCTGCAAGTAATCGTCGAGGTCGCCGAGGATATTGACGAGCGCGGTCGCCGTATCCCCGTAGTATTTCGGGTCGATAGTCGTGCGCCAGGATTCGACCACTCGGCCGACGAGAATCGTCAGAAGAACTGACTTAATAGTGAAGGTTAGCTTCGAGTCGCGCATGTACTTGAGCAGCCTCAGCACCGCCTGGAGGCGACCGCCGCCGACAATTCGGCTCTTACCGGCGAGCCAGGCAGTGAACTCCTGAGGGTCTGTTGTCTCCCAGGCGTCGTCCTTGTTGTTTGTAATGGATGTTTTGCCTTGGACGTACGGGATCACGTCCACATGAAAGTCGTCTGCGTAGTCGATGTAGACACACCGAGTTCGCTTATGAGCCATGCTCTTGTAGATGCTGTTTCCCTCAAAGGCTCGCTTGAGTTCAGCGGTGTATTCAGCCGGTGTCCAGCGGGGATGTTCCTTAAGCGATAGAAGGACATCCGCGTCAAAGTCGCGTTTCCCTACGGGCTTGATGATCGTCCGTTGGGCGTATGAGCCCTGCGGGATGATGTCGATGAAGTACTCGCTGAAGACGGCGTGCGCGCTGATGAAAGACGTAATTGCGTCGACGCGACTGTTGAGTGTCGCGATCCTCGTGTCGTTGAGGTTGACCGTGTTGTCCAGGAAGGACTTGAAGTACGAGAGCAGTTTCATTGGGGCACCTCGAGGGTGAAGGCGTAGTCGGCACTGTTGTGGAGCCGGTCGTATACGCGCATCGGAGGGTGGACGGATCGGTTTATGTGCCGCCCAATGGCAACGGCGACCGTTGTCGGAACGGCGGGGACCAGATTGACTCTGGCAACATGTTCGTGAGTTTCGAGCTGGGCGATTACGGCGCGCCAGCAGAGGGCGAAGTTATCCACAGTGGCCGCGGAGGCCACCACATCGAAGTTGGGTACGGACGCGACAGGTTTGATCTCGTAGATCCGGGTCGCTGCTAGCTCCACAGGTAGCCGAGACATCTCTATCGAGCCTGAAACGGAGAAGAGTACAGTCACCTCCGTTGCCTCGTCCGTACCGTCGTTTAGCGTTCTCCATTCGAAGTCGACCACCTGCCCGTCTTCCGGCCATCCCCACCCTTCGTCGTTTCCGCGCCGTTTGGGGTAAACCTTTGTTGGGACGGTATCGTCCAGCACTGCACCCAGCGCGATGAGCAGAGGAACACGTGCCAAAGCAAATATCGACAGGTCGGTGATCGTTTCCTTCGCGACCAACGCACGGAGTAGCCGCAGGCGTTCCTGGATGGTGAGGAGGGCCGCTTGCCAATACCCGTCCATACTTATGTCCTCGCCGGGCAGCGTCCGCAAGTCGATTTCGTACTCGTTCACACCCACGAGCGCGTAATTAGGGAACTTCCCGTCCGCCAGGAGCGCCGCGGAGACGGCCGAGGTCGCGAGTTGCACGGCACCGCCGTGGATATTTCCGATTAGCCGGATGACAGTCGTCGCATCAGGGTCGGCCAGGGCGGTCAGCTCTTTGATTTTGCGTTCGTGCTTCCGTTTGAATTCGCGCAGACGCTCCTTCCCATATGCCTCCCACAGACTCTTAGTGTCGATGACTCTGTGCTGGTCATAACAAATGAGCATGAGGTTTTCAGCCCCATTCCGTTGGTTAGTTGGCAGATCGTCATCGCCTCGCGGCGATCCTTCAGCCGTGTCCCAGCCGACGATATGCGCCAGTTGGCCTGTGAAGACGGGCTCGCCAGTGAAGTCGTCACCAAGAAGGTATCGATTGCAGAATGTGCAACGACCACCGGCAGCCACCCAGACCCGTCTCACAACAGGCTCTTTGATGGTTCGCGTCGTTCCATCCGGCTCGATGGCCTGATTCGGCTTTGGATTGGCCTGAAGTTCCCCCACGACGATTGCTCCCTTTATGCGATGCGCCAGGTGCTCCGAGCCAGCTGGCACGAAGCTTTGCTTGTTCTGATGACGCTAGCGTTATCCACTGACGCAAGCATCGCTCGCTCTCCGCAGCGTCCTCATTCTTCATCATTCCCGAATGCCCGATCCAGGAGTGCTGCGGTGGCCGGGTTCCCCAGTTCGCTGTGTTGGATCCAGCTGCCGCATCCGCTGCTCCTGCTCTTAGCTATGCCGTCGAAATCTCCGACCAGAGGCGACAGGTAGCTATATAGCCGCTAACTTTGACGCAATTACCCTTCCCCGGAACCGAAAAAGTCCCGGAAACCGTATGGCTTCCGGGACTTTGTGGTCGGGCTGACAGGATTTGAACCTGCGACCCCCTGTAAGGTTCTAGCCTTAACTCGGGATTTACCGAAAATCTCCGAAAACTGGCGGATTCCCTTGTGTTTACAGGGAACCGGGCGGTTCACTGCCTCCAATCGTACTCGATCAATTCGGGTCGGCTGAATTTAATTCTGATGACTAAATGATGACCATTTGAACCGCTTTCCGGCACCTGCGGGCGTCTGAAACCATCGCTCCAGCAGGGAACGGTCGTGGTCAGCGACCGTCACAAGAAGCAGCGGTCGCTGCACGCGGTGTTTGCCCCCGGTAGCGTTCCGAAGTCGGCAATTAGTTTCGAGCACATCCCCGCCACTGTGACCGTCAGCGCGTCGTGGCGGCACTCTTTGATCTCTATTTGACTCGTCAGTGTCCGCCGCCGGTCAGCGGGCTTGTTCGAGGCGCGCGTCGAGGCCGAGCTGTTCTTCCAGGCCGACGTGGCCGCACGTGCCGAAGAACTCGGCCGCGGCGAGTCAATCGGCTTCCTCAAGGAAATCGATGCCATTAACTTGCGTCGATGACAGCCCGTCGTCGACCTGACCGTTGACATGCTCGGCGGCAAAGCGCTCCAAGAACAGGTGGCCGCTCTCGGTATCGCGTTCAAGCCGGACTCTGACGACATCCGCGACTCTCCCGCACTCGACATCGCAGTTCTGTGAGGAGAGTCACCTCCTGGGTGAGTTCCGGCTGGTGAGGGCGAGTGGGAACGTCTCTTATCCCTACGGATGCGAGCCAGGTCGATATGGCAAGGCAGCCGAGCGAGCCTGAAGCTGGCCTACGGAAGGGCGAGCGCGATGGCGCCGATCGTGCGTCGAACGACGCCGCGATCCAATCCTGCTGGTGCGAGCGAGCGATGGATCGGCCATCCCTCGACCAGCGCGTCGATGGCACTGCACGCTTGCGGTGAGAAGTGCCGAGAGAGGGAGACCCGACTGAGGTCGACCCAGTGAGCCATCATACGTCGGACCTCGGCGCTGTGGTTGGCGTAGGAGTACATCTCGTAGATCGCCACGAGTTCCCGCTGCGAAGCGTAGGAGTCGCCACAGATCAGTTCGGTGACTGCGTCGCATGCGGCCTCTTGGTTCTCGGCAGCGCTCAGGGCGGCAGCGTAGCGAGCCGACATCGCGGCGATCAGATCCGTGAAAGCAGCGCAAATGACGTCATCGAGAGATGCGAAGTAATACGTCACCGATCCCAACGGGACAGACGCTTCCTCAGCGATCTTGCGATGCGTCGTTCGATGGACGCCGTGCTCGATGATGACAACGAGGGCAGCTTCTGCGATGCGGTCCCTGCGTGCGGGATCGTTAGCCACCTGCCGACTTGTCATCCAATACCTCCGGGTCCTCAGCAATTCTGCCACGCCGAAAGTGTGTACATTTGTACACGTGATGAGAAACGCTGTAATCGACAACGCTTTCCGACGGCGGCTGGCCCTGTTCGCCCTATTCTTTGTGCCGGGCTTGAGCATCTCGTCCTGGGTTACCCGGACGCCAGCGATCCGGGACCTCTTGGGAGCTTCGACCGCGGAAATCGGACTGGTGCTGTTCGGCCTTTCGGTCGGGTCGATGGTCGGTATCCTCAGCTCAGGACCCCTGGTCGCACGCTTTGGCACCCGCCCGATCATGACGATTGGCACTCTTCTCACCGTGGTGAGCATGCCCACCATCGGCTTGGGCGCTTCCGTCGGCGACGCCGTCGTCGTGACCGCGGGCCTGTTCCTCTTCGGCGCCGGCATGGGTGGTGGCGAGGTCGCCATCAACGTCGAAGGCGCCGACGTCGAGCGGGTTCTCGAGAGGCCCGTCCTTCCGGCCTTACACGGCTTCTTCAGCCTCGGCACGGTCGTCGGCGCTGGAGCCGGCATCATCTTCACCGCGACGGACTTCCCCGTAGTGGTGCACCTTCTCATCGTCGGCACGCTCACCCTCCTCTTCCTCGTCATCGCCATCCGACAGATCTCACCCGGCGTGGGCAGGACCGAAGGCGTGATCACAGGTGACGTCAGCGGGACCAAGACCGGACTGCGATCGCTCCTGAGCGACGGACGCTTGATGATCATCGGTGCGGTAGTGCTGGCGATGGCCCTGGCCGAGGGCACCGCGAACGACTGGCTGCCGCTCGTGATGGTGGACGGGCACGGCTTCGACGCCACATTGGGGTCGGCGATCTATGCTGTTTTCGCGGCGTCCATGACCGTCGGGCGCTTCTGCGGCGGCTGGTTCATCGCACGTTACGGCCGCGCGGCTGTTCTTTGCGTCAGCGCGATCGCCGGCGCCGCCGGACTCCTGGTTGTGATCTTCGTCGATAGCCAAATCGCCGCCGGCGCTGCTGTCATCCTGTGGGGGCTCGGGGCATCGCTCGGCTTCCCCGTGGCCCTCAGCGCAGCAGGTGCCTCCGGCAGCGACAGTGCAGCGCGTGTCTCGTTCGTGGCCACCCTCGGCTACGTCGCGTTCCTGGTCGGCCCACCCGTACTCGGGTTCCTTGGAGAGGAACACGGCCTGCGTGGCGCACTCATTGTCCCCCTCGTTTTGGTCGCCGCGGCCGCGTTCCTTGCCCCCCACATCGCCGAGCGCACCCCTCGGGTGAAAGCACGCAGCAGGTGACGAGCCACGGTGGGGCGCTTGCGGCCAGGTGACTCCGAACGAGCACGGCGGGGTCTACTGTCAGGTCCACGCCATGCTCCCCTTTGGCTAGCATCAGGCAACGACCGAGTGAACGCGACAAAGGCGGCGCCCAGTTGATGCGTCGCCTTTGCGGGATCTAGAGCGGTTACCTGAAGGCATCCTTGACGTTTTCGCCCGCATTCTTGACTGAGGCGTTTCACCGACGCTAAACGCTACAACTTTCACCCCAACAGGCCGGCACCGCATTCACACGCGCTTGATTGCGAATGCGATTGCTCCTGCGACGCACCCCGAGTATCACTCTCCTTCCGTGGCCGTCTCGTGGTGGGGCGTGCCGACGGGTTTGGATTCGGACGAGCCACGCTGCCGCAGGAAAATGGAAAACGCCACCATGCAGCCCACGGCGAGGAATTCGGATTGCCAGTTCTGCAGCGTGCGGTTCCAGAAGTCTGGCGTGGCGACGTAGCCGAGCCAAGTCACGGCATTGTCGCCGTGCTCGGACTGCTCCTCGTTGTAGACCACCGTGCCGGCAATCGACTGGATCCACCATGAGCACGCGAAGATGGCCCCCATCGCCAGTAGCAGTGAGTTTGAGTAGAGCGTAAGCCGCCATCCGGCCCGCCGTACCCAGCGTGGGGAATTGGCTTTCGCGAACCGGCCCACCAGCTGGTCACGGTCGCTGCCGACTCCCTCATCGCCCGGCTTCTTTGATTCCGGTGAACCTGTTTGCACCAACCACACGGTGGCCAGGATGAACAGGAAGAACTGCAGGAACTCTGATTGCCAGTTCTCGGCCACGTCGACGACGAAGGCGGATGAGGTGAGAAATGCACCATAGGACACCTCCGCGCCGCTGTGTGCCAGCTGGTCCGCGTTGTACTCTGCAAGTCCGGCGAGGGATTGACCCCACAGCGCCAATAGGAAGATCACTGCAAAAAATAGGCTGAGGGCGTGCGGGCGCAGTAGTTTCACCATCCCGGTCACCGGCCCGAGAACGCGATGACCAGCATGTAGGCCAAACCCATAGTGACGAGCAGCAGCCAGCCGGCGAAGACCAGTTTCATGACTTGAGAATAGACCCGCGCTCGCACCCTGCATCCAGTCACACTGGGGCGGATTTTTGCAGCCCTTGTTACTGGCGATGGAGAGCCTATTTTGGTTGGACACGAGACTAATGCGCATCCAGTCAGGTCTCGTCAGTGGAAGGACAAGCGAATGAAAGCATCGGCCCCCGTTCTGGAATCGAGCTGAGAGCATGGTCGAGAAGTCGGTTTCCGACGTCGTCGTCGAGCGACTCACGGTCTGGGGCGTCGAGAGAGTATTCGGGTACAGCGGAGACGGGATCAACGGTGTTGTCGAAGCGGTGAATCGCGCGGGCAACATGCCGGCGTTCATTCAGGCTCGGCATGAGGAGAACGCTGCGTTCATGGCCGTGGGGCACGCGAAGTTCACCGGCCAGGTGGGCGTGGTCATGTCGACTCAGGGTCCCGGTGCTATTCATCTTCTCAACGGGCTCTACGACGCAAAGCTTGACGCGGTGCCGGTTGTGGCCATCATCGGGCAACAAGCGCGCAGCGTTCTCGGCGCCGGTTACATGCAGGAGGTGAATCTCAGCACTCTTTTCGGGGATGTCGCCTCGCGGTTCACCCAGCTGGTGAGCAGTCCGGAGCAAATACCGTTCGTCATCGACAAGGCGTTCCGCACGGCCTTGGCCACCCGATCTCCGGTCGTGGTCATCATTCCGCACGATGTTCAGAACGCCAGCGCCGAGCCCTCGACGCACGAACACGGACGAATCACCACCAACCCCGGGTCTTGGTCCGCGCACGTACGGCCGAAGGATGAAGACCTGCGGGCAGCCGCGGAGCTTCTGTCCGCTGGTAAGAAGGTCGCATTTCTCGTGGGGCAGGGTGCTAAGGATGCGTGGCCCACCGTGCAGGCACTTGCCGAGAAGTTAGGCGCCGGAATCACCACCAGTCTCCTCGGGAAACCATACGTTGACGAGACACTCCCCTACTCGGCGGGGACGATGGGGCACCTGGGCACCACCGCCAGCGCTTTCGTCCTGGGAAATTGCGACACCCTGTTCATCATCGGCTCGAATGACCCGTGGACGGAGTTCTATCCTGCCCCCGGGCAGGCCATAGCGGTTCAACTGGACATCGACGCGAAGCTCATCGGGAATCGATATCCGATCGAAGTTGGCCTGGTCGGCGACGCGCGCATCACTCTCGAAGCGCTGCTTCCTCTGGTGGCTCCATCATCCAATCCACGTTGGGTGGCAGACGTACACAGTGCGGTACAACGCTGGCGCGATATATCGGCACAGAGAGCCCAAGTGGAAGCGAATCCGATAAACCCGGAGCGCGTCCTTCGTGAACTCAGCGCTCAACTGCCGGCCAACGCTCAAATCGCCCTCGATGTGGGAAGCGTCGTCTACTGGTACGCCCGCCAGCTCATCCTGCCGCCGGGTGTGCCGGTGCACGTCTCGGGAACTCTCGCGAGCATGGGCTGCTCCCTCCCATACGGCATCGCCGGCAAACTCGCGCACCCGGACCGTCCCATGATTGTTCTCTCCGGAGACGGTGGCTTTCAGATGACGGGGGTGGCCGAGCTGATCACCCTCAGCCGGCTGTGGCGGGACTGGTCCGACCCTCGCTTCGTGATCTGCGTGTTGAACAACAGAGACTTGGCAGAGGTCAGTTGGGAGCAACGCGAAATGGAAAACAGTCCGCGTTTTCCCGACAGTCAAGATCTTCCCGATTTTCCCGCCGCAAACTACGCCGCCCTCCTCGGCCTAGCCGGAGAGAAGGTCGAGGATCCGGCCGACCTGGGTGAGGCATGGCGTCGAGCCTTCGCCGCCGACCGTCCCTATGTGCTCGAGATTTTCACCGACCCCAACGTGCCACTCTTGCCACCGTTCCCGGCCGGAGAAGCGAAACTTGAGCCTATGACTACCGCTCTTCACGCCGAAGCCGAGAAGGGCATTGACGCCCTGCGTTTGTTGAAGAAATACGCCGCGCATGAACGACTCGAATGAGTGAGCGTTGAGCTTACGTTTCCGTCATGAATCGATGAGCTTCAATAGGTTCTTTGAGGAAGCGGTGATGTCATCATGATCATTTTGTGCCGCCCGCGATTCGAGTGAGATGACGGCGCACCGGTGCACTTTGGTGAAATCGCCGAAGGGGAAGCTATATCGGCCCTTGGTACGGGCCGGCTTTTCCGTGTCAACGCCGAGATGCCAGGCTGAGTACGCGCCCCAGCCGTGATCCTCAATGAAATTATTCTCCTCAGCTGCGGTGGGGGCGTGTTCGCTCCAGTCATCGCGCTGGTCACGCACGACCTGTCCGTCTTTCACCCGCTTGCGGGCGTTGGTCAGCGCCGTGCGGTTCAGCTTCACGACCACGGCAGTCGACTCCGTTCCAGGTTCAGTGGTGGCCGGCGGCTGTGGTTCCGAACAAGAGCGTGCGCCGCTCGACGTCGTAGAACACAGTCTCAGCAGTCGACAGCAGGTCCTGGAGGTTGTCGGCGTCATCGGCGTCGATGGTGAGCACCTCTTCCCATGCGCCCTGGTCAAGTACAAGCTGAAGGGTCCAAGTTCCGGGTTTCCCCGGTTCACCGGCGACCCAGCTGAACTGGTAGTGGCTGAGCTGACGCACCTTGAGGCTGTCGTCGGTTACAGGTTGCGAGACGTTGGCCATGAACATTCTCCTCATCATTTGCGCGCGATCTAGCCGCGATGAAGGCACCATACGCACGTCGCGCTAGCACGTCAACGACCTGGGCTGGGGGGCCCGCGCCTTTCACCGCCGCGCTGATCCGTCAACGATCCCGCGCGACACCTGTCTGGTGAGCCGTTGACCGGCGGCGCGGTACCACTGGGTGCAGAAGATGACGATGATGGTTCCCTCCGCCCACGCACCGAGGTAGTGCATCAGCTGAGCGCCCTCCCGCGCGTCAGATACGGGCACGCCCATCGGCGGGTGGGCGTAGAGGTTCTTGGCGAGTATTCCGTGGGATGCCATCACCGACACGAGCGCAACGACCGAAACCGCCCGGCCTGGCGGGTGCGGTCGTGGATCGATGCCGATGACGGCCGCAGTGAACAGATAGCCTGCAGCAAGCAGGTGAGCGTGTACGAAGAGATGCGAGATCCTGTTGGTCTGCATCGATTCGAAAACCGGGGTGACATAGATCACCCACAATCCGCCGGCGCTAAGTACGGCGGCGGATAGTGGGTGCGCCACGAGGCGTGCCGGCGCGCTCCGGAGAAGTCGGGAAAGTCGTCTGGCCGGGGTGACATCGAGGGTGCGGAGCGCGAGAGTGACCGGTGCCGCCAGCACCAGAAGCAGAGGCGCAAGCATCCCGCTGAAAAGATGAGCCCACATGTGTGCGACGAAGCTTTCATGCGCCGCATCCGCGAGCGGCCCGACAACTGCAGCGGCCGCCAGGGCTATGCCGGCGGTCCAGAATACGAGCCGGAACAGCGGCCAGGGACGCCCCCGCGAATGTGAGCTGACAACGCCCGACAGGTAGACCACCCAGGAGATCGCGAAGAGGACCATCAGGATGACGTCAAGCGGTGTCCCACCACCATGAGCATGCGAGGTCGGGATCGGACTCACCGCCGACACTGCACTCACGACGTCTCCCGCTCGAGAGTCCTCGACCGGCGCGTCCGCACCAACAACACGATTCCGGTGACGACCAGCAGCCCGGCGATGAGGTTCCAGGTCAGATCGTAGGGAAGAAGATCCTCGACGTACCTGATTTGGTGGATGCCCCACCACTTGTGTTGCACCGTTCCGTCGTAGAGCTGGAAGAGGCCCGAGCCCAGAAACACCCCGCCAGCCCACCGAGCCCAGTGCAGACCGCCTCGTCGCCGCAGGTCGGCCAACAGGAAGAGGCCCGCAATAGTCGCAAACCAACTCACCGCATGGAAAAATCCATCCGAAACCAGTCCGAGATCAGCCGAACCGAGGTCATAGAAGTGGTGCCAGTGCAGCAACTGGTGAAACACAGTCTCATCAACGAAAGCGACGAGACCCACACCGAAGAGGATGCCCGACCACGCGTTTTGGGCTGAGCGCTCAGCGCGCGCCCGCCAGCTGGGCTGAGCCCTCCGCGCCCGGGCTACGGGTTCCGCATTCATACCTCGGACATTCGCTGTGCTCGCCACGTTTGCCAAGGGGGTTGATTTCCTCTGCAGCCGCCCGTATCACGTCGATGTCAGCGTGTCAGCTGGCTCAGCCCGACCCGCTGATCCTCTGGGAGCCGGCCGCGGTTCAGTCCCTTTTCCCCTCTGCTCGGTCGTTGCATAATGCTGTTGATCGGCTAAGGAACTGAATGGGGTGCTACCGCTCCGAAATCCGTCAGCATTCGGTTGCGTCTTCACAGCGCGGGAGAGTGTTCATGGTTCTGAGAGAGATCGGCCATTCGCTGCTTGCACACGAGTCGGATTGCACGCTCGTGAGCCTCGCGGTTGCCGGTGATGAAGCCGCATTCGCGGTACTGGTGAACCGGTACCGAGCCGTCATGGGCGCTTACGCGCAAAGCATATTGGGCTCGAGCGCCGGAGCCGACGATGTAGTGCAGGAGGTACTGATCAAAGCCTGGGACAAGATGTCAACGGTCCGCGACGGGGAGCATGTCAAAGCGTGGCTGATGCGGGCCGTCCGAAACAGGAGCATCGACCGTCTGCGGTCGGCACGCCGAGATCCGGGGACGCTACTCGTCGAACCTCCTGCGAGGAGTGAGGAAGGCCCCTTCGAGGTCGTCAAGCTGCTGTTGCAAAATGATGCCCTCGCGCTGGCGTTGTCCAACCTTCCCGTGAAACAACGACGCGCCTGGCTCTTGCGTGAGTTTTCCGGATGCAGCTATGCCGTCATTTCGATGGAACTCGACGTTCCGGAGTCGACCGTGCGCGGTTTGCTCGCGCGGTCGCGGCACACACTCGCGCGCGAACTGGCGGAGTGGCACTAGTGCGGGCCGAACCCGGGCAGGGTACGGATGCGTCGATGGAAGGGGTTTCTCTGCGCCGCATGCGGGCGTACCGTGACCGGCGTTGGGCACACCCGATGACAAGGTCGGAGACCTGGTCGAGTACATCTCGGAGGAGTAGCCGCAGGCTCGAGCCTCACCCCCCATCCCGACCACCGGCTCCTACCCCTCGAAAGGAAGCACATGACGGACTTCACTGTTCTCGCCCTCGTCTGCACCCTGACCCCCTCCCCCGGAGCGTCCAGCAGTGAGGTCATGGCACAGCACGTTCTCGACGAATTCGCGAAGCAGGGCGTCAGCACCTCCTCGATCAGGGTTGTCGATCACGACATCAAGCGCGGCGTACTCACCGACATGGGCGACGGAGACCAGTGGCCGGCCGTGCGGGCGAGCATTCTTGCCGCCGATATCCTCCTCGTCTCCATCCCGATCTGGCTGGGCCACCCCTCCAGCGTCGCTCAGCAAGTCTTAGAGCGACTCGACGCGGAGTTGTCCGAAACAGACGCACAGGGACGACCGATCATGTACGGAAAGGTCGCCACGGTCGCCGTTGTCGGCAATGAAGACGGTGCCCACAAGACCGTCGCAGACGTGATGCAAGCACTCAACGACATCGGCTTCAGCCTGCCCGCCCAGGGCAGCACCTACTGGGTGGGCGAAGCCATGCAAACCGTGGACTTCAAAGACCTGGACCAAGTCCCCGATCCGATCGTCTCGGCCAACGCTGGGCTCGCCAGGAACGCGGTGCATCTGGCCCGCACCCTGCGCAACTCGCCGTATCCTGCCGAGTGACAGATGCCCTAACGGGAGCCACACCGAAAAATCAACCCCTGGGTGGGCGTGCAACCCGAGGCTACGGTGTCCGGTATGAGCGGAATTCCTGACCTGCCAACTACCATCGACAGAACTTTTCGGGCACGACGAGCCATCGTCTCCGCCGCCGACTCCGGAATCGGCCGCGCCACCGCCGTGGCACTGGCCGCGGCAGGCACCGACGTGGGCATCACCTGGCACAGTGACGAGCAGGGAGCCCTTGACACCGCCGAGGAGGTCCGCGCCCATGGGGCGCGAGCCGTCGTCGCCCACCTCGACACCACCGACATTCCCGCCTGCGGCGACGTGCTCGACCGGCTCGCCGAGGAACTGGGCGGATTGGACGTCTTCGTCAACAACGCCGGAACCGGCGGATCCACCCCGTTGCTCGACCTCGGGTACCGGGAGTGGAACGAAATAATCACGACGGACCTGAGCGGCGCTTTCGTGTGCATTCAACGCGCCGCACGTCGCATGGTGGCCACCGGTGCCGGGGGCCGCATCATCGCCGTCTCCAGCGTGCACGAACACCAGCCCCGGGTGGGTTCAAGCGCCTACGACGCAGCGAAACATGGTCTCGGCGGGCTGGTGAAGACCGCAGCACTTGAGCTCGCGCCATACGCCATCACGGTCAATACCGTTGCGCCAGGCGAGATCGCGACCCCGATGACCGGCCAGACCGATGAAGACCCACACGGCTCAGAACGCCCTGGCATCCCAATCGGACGCCCCGGTCACGCGCGGGAAATCGCGTCTGTGATCGCGTTCCTCGCCTCGCCCGGCTCCAGCTATATCACCGGCACCTCAATCGTGGTCGACGGCGGCATGCTTCAGATGGGCCCGCAAGCCGGCTCGCATCTCACGAGCAACGAATGGCGGTCCGTATAAGTCTGGGGATGCGTCCCAGATCGACGCCAACCGGCGCTACGCTCGCCGCATGAGCGCTCCGCTCGATAATCCTGACGCTCGCAGGTTGTTGCTCCAGGCCGGGATCGTATGCAATCTCGGCCAAGCCAGCAAGATCATCGACGAACTCTCACCGCTTCTGGCGGCGGAGGGCATCGACCTGCGCAGGCCAAGTCCACTCGGCCCCGTCGCATCCTTGTTCGCGGTCGCTGCGAGCCTCGCAGCGCTGGCGGAGCACGACGGGATGGACATGGACGACGTGATCAGTGGTCGAGGGCCGGATCTAGCCGTCCGCTCATCGACTCCCGCACGAGGCCCGTCGACCGTAGCGCACAACGGCTCACATACGCCGGATTCGAGCTGCGCACGCGCGGAACTGGCCGAATGGAGCTAAGCAGTGAACTGCGCGGTCTTCACGCTTCGAGCAGCATCTGCTTGAGCTGAGCCAGTGCAGTCACTGTCGTGAGTGCGACGACCTCGTCAGGAGTTCCATCAAACATATGGCGCGTGCTGCGCACCGCACATTTAGTACTCACACTGATGAAAACCGTCCCCGCCGGCTGCCCCTCTTCCGGGCCCGGCCCACCGACTCCAGTCACCGCCACGCTGGCGTCAGCACCCACAGCATCCAGCGCTCCCCTGGCCATCTGCTCTGCACACTCTCCTGTGATCACCGGTCCACGGCTCACACCAAGCAGTCGATATTTGGTCTCGTTTATATAGGCGATCACCCCGCCCGCGAACCAAGTGGATGCGTCCGGCGCTGCTCCCAGTGCCTGAGCAATCCGCCCCGCTGTGAGTGACTCCGCGACAACAACCGTCAATCCATCCGCCAGAGCGAGCTGCCCTATCCGCTGCGCCAGCGCAGATATCTGCGCGTCTCGATCCTCCACAAGCACCGTCGCCTGCCTTTCGAATTGCCTGATCCAAATCTAGCTTTTGGGTCATAGAAAGCCCAGAGGACTCCTGAACAGCAACCGGCTCGCCGCTCTCGCGATTCTGGACGCGTGCGTTGAGGCCTGCACAGCCTCAGCCGCCGCCTGTGAGCGGACGGCAGTCCTCCATGGCGGATGGGTCACCTGTACCGGGGCTGGCCACCGCCTAAGCAACGCTTGCACCGAACTTGAAGTGGCCCGATCCGCCCGATAGGAGATCCCGACCGGACGCTCCTCGCCCCGGGCTCCGTCGCAAGGTGGAGGTGCATACGGAGTCGCTCCCGTAATTTGGGGGAAAAGACAGGAGATGACGATGACAGATAACAAACCAACGCCGCCGCCTCAGTACGCGGTCTGGTTCTTCGTTGCCGCAACGTTCGTGTTTGCGATGCCAGTCACTCTCTTCCGAGGATCTGCCGAGTTGTGGGTGACTATCGTGAGCGTGTCGGTCGGGATGTTGCTTGTCGTGCTCGGTAGCGTCCAGCTCGGGCGTGAGGTTAGGGCGCGCCAAGCTGGCCCACCCCCCGAACACTGAAATCGCGCGCCAGCACGCGCAGAAACGCTGGGGCTTCGCTGCGCGATCTGGCGTCAAGCTGGCGCGCACAGCCGGGCACGCCACTCCCCCGACACCGATGAATTTGATCCAGCGACCGGCTGAAGGTTCCAGCCTTAACTTGGGTTTCGCCGAAAATCTCCGAAAACTCGCGGATTCCCTTGTGTTTACAGGGAACCGGGCGGTTCACTGTCTCCAATCGTACTCGATCATTTCGGGTCGGCTGAATTTGATTCTGATGACTAAATGATGACTATTTGAACCGCTTTCTGGCAACATGCCGGCTTGTCAAACCATCGCTCGCAGCATGGAACGGTCGAGGTCAGCAACCGCCGAAACGAAGCAGTTGTCTGCGCCCGCGGCCTTTTGTCCCGGCAGCGTTCAAGTTGGGCAATGAGTTTCGAGCAGCAGGTCGCGGCTAAAGTCCCTGGGTCCGCTTCATCGACTACGCGGGCCATGAGCCGCAACTCACGGAGCGCCTCCCAGCGACCTCTCGGCGCTTGTACACACGCATTTTCATAACGCGGCGGGCCCGTGTTGGCACTGCCATGGTGCCCGTTCAGGGGTATCGGTGGTGAGAGTGTTTCGTGCGGGGTGAGCCACTGGGTATTGAGGCCCGCCCCGGCGCCTCGCCTAGGAGGCGTCGTTCCAGATTCCGGCGGCGGGCTTGTGGTGGGCGCTCATGTCGCCGATGCCGTCGGCGTCGACGATGCGGTCGTGGAACCGCCACTGTCCGTCCTCGAAGGTGAATTCGTCGATATACCGGCCCTGGAAGATCAGTTGGAGCGGGAATTCGGCGGTGACTTGAATTGAGTCGACGTAGGAGATGCTCTTGGCGGAGAGGCCGTCGTCGGCCACGTCGATGAGGAGGTTGCTGACCATGTGCCGGGTGCCCAGCCGGTCTCCGTGCACGCGGATGACTTGCAAGGCGTCGAGGTGTTCGGTGGATCCCTGGCAGATCACGTCGGGTGACAGCTGCCACCGCGCATGCTCGAAGAGCGCAGCGGCACCGGCGAGGTCGGCGCCGTCCAGTCGGTGGCAGTAGGTATAGATCAGGCGGGTGATGGCCGATTCGGCATCACGGAGTTGTCCTGCATTGAGCATTGGTTCTTCTTCCGTTTGAGTGGTTCGGACCCCGGTGCGGGGTCAGTTGCGGCCGGCGTAGATCTGGGTCTGGCCGCCATCGACCGTAAGTTCCGCGCCGTTGACGAAGGAGGCTTCGTCGGAGGCGAGGAACACGACTGCGTTGCCGATGTCTTCGGGGAGGCCGATGCGTCCCGCCGGGATTTCCTCCACGACGCGTTCCACGTAGGCGGCTGCGGCTTCCTTGCCCATGTCTTTGTCGAATACCTCGGTGAAGATCACGCCGGGGCTGACCGCGTTGACGCGGATCTTGCGGTCGCGGAGTTCGTTCATCCAGGTGCGGACGATGCTTCGGAGCCCTGCTTTCGCGGCGGCGTAGACGCCGAAAGTGGGCAGTCCCATGTCCTGGGTGATCGAGGTGTTGATGATGATCGCGGCACCGTCTGACATCAGCGGGAGGGCGGTCTGGACGGTGAAGATGGTGCCCTTGATGTCGAGCTCGAGGCCATGGTCGATGTCGTGTGCCGAGATGTCGGCGAGGGTGCCGTACCAGGCGGCTCCGGCGTTTGCGAAGACGATGTCGAGGGTGCCGCGTTCGGCTTTGATGGTGTCGGCGACCTTCTGCATGGCCTCTCGGCTTGTGGCGTCGGCTGCCTGACCGTGGGCTCCGGCGCCGAGACGCTGAACGGCGGAGTCGACACGTTCCTGGCTGCGGCCGGTGATGTAGACGACGGCGCCTTCTTCGATCAACCGCTTCGCGGTCCCGAATCCGATGCCGGAGGTCCCTCCGGTGACGAGTGCGGTCTTTCCCGCGAGTCGGTTCATGAGTGTCTTCTTTCGAGTTGGGGACGGATCGCCTAGGCGGCGCGGGCGGCGAAGGAGCGGCTGAAGCCCTGCCCGAATTGGACGAGGCTGCGGGCGGTGCGCAGTCGTGCGCCTTCGTAGTCGAGGAGGGCGGTTGCGATGCCGCTGCCTCTCGGCTGGATCGCGACCGCTGCGGCGAGAGCTTCGGCGTCATAGAGTGACTCGCTGAAGCCACTGCCGGTCATCGGCGTGGGTACGTGGGCGGCGTCTCCGACGAGAGCCAGGCGACCTCGTACGAGCTGATCGGGGACGTATTCGGCGATGGGTGTGCCGATGACGGCTCGGCGTTCGATGCTGTCGAGGATGGCGTCGCACCAGGGCGAGGGGAACAGGCTGCGGGCCTGCAGTCCGAGTTCGCGGTAAGTGGCTTTCGGGATGCCGGCGGGCATCAGCGAGTGACGGACTATCGTGCCGTCGACGGCGCCGGATGCGCGCAGTAGGCCGTTGCGGCTGGCGTCGTACCAGGCCCATCCGAGTCGCCGCGAACCTGGCGAGACCGACCCGTCGACGCCGGGAAGGGGGTAGCCGAGGAGGGTGTTGTCGGAGTCGCCGAGGAAGGCGACATCGCGGGGCCATCGTCGTGAGCCGATCGATGATTCGTCGGCGATGCCGATCCAGATCACGTAGCCGGCGAAGGTCGCGTCGGGTTTCTGGGGATCGACTTGTCGGCGCACGACGCTGCGGTGTCCGTCGGCGCCGACCAGGAGGTCGGCTGCGATGCGGTCGCCGGAGTCCGTGACTGCCCACGCCAGCGAGCTGTCCTGGTTGACGTCTCTGACGGTCGTGTTTTGCCGTAGTTCGATGGCGGCGTTGGCTTCGATGGCGGCGCGGAGGGCGCCGTGGACGGCGAACCAGGTCTGGATCCCTGGGGCGATGGGCTGCGGGACCCGTGTAGAGGGCAGTCCGGTGATGCGCTCCAGCAGTCCGTCGGGGACGTGGAGTGCGGCGCCGGTGCGGCCGGTGTCGTCGGATCGTTCGAGCAGGGTGACGCGCATGCCGGTCCGGGAGAGCGTCAGCGCGGTCATGAGGCCTGAGAGTGAGGCGCCGACGATGACGGCTGTACCCAGTAATTTCATGGGGTCTTCTTTCTGGAATGGCGTATGGTCGTCAACGACGGTGCTCATGGGAGCCCGGTGCCGGTGATGCCGGCGAGAGCCTGCAACAGCTCGTCGTGGAATTTGGGGTCGTTGACCTCAGGGGCTGGGCGCTGGTGCCGGCGGTGGTGCCAGTACTGCCCGGTGACTGTGGCGTTGGGGTCTTGGCTGACCGCGAGCCAGCTTTGGGTGTCGTGACCGAGTTCGAGGTCGTCGGACGCGCCGGGTCCGCCCATTTTGGTGGGCACCCATCCGGGGTCGACGGAGTTGCTGAGCACGTCGGGCCACCGGCGGGCGATCGCGGAGGCGAGTGCGGCGACGTACAGCTTGCTCTCCGAGTACGCCTGGCTGGCACTCCAGCGGCGGCTGGTCCAATCGATGTCGTCGAGGTTGCTGCGCACTCCGAGGTGCATGCCGCTCGTGACGTAGACGAGCCGGTCGGGCCGGTCGATGAGGGCCGTGAAGAGGTAGGGGGCGAGCACGTTCACGGCCAGGGTGCGGGAGTGATCTTCTGGCGTGGCGACACGGGAGTTCGAGAGGTAGACGCCGGCGTTGTGGATGACGGCGTCCATGCGGCCGATCGCGTTGACCTGCGCGGCTACCGAGCGGGTCTCGCTGTCGCTGGACAGGTCCCCGATGACGATACCTGCCGCGTCGAAGTCCTGGACAGCCGTGGTGCGCTCCTTCGTGCGGGCGTGCAGCACAACGTCGTGGCCCTGGCCGATGAGGGTGCGGGCGTTGAACAGGCCGAGCCCGTCCGTGGAGCCGGTGATGAAGATTCGTGCCATGTCAGGGGCCTTTCGGTAAAGAGATGTGCTGAAAAAGGGGGCGGACACGCTTTCGAGGCGCGCGTCCGCCCCTGTTCATTACTCCGGAATGGGCATGCCGTGCTGCTCGAGCGTGAGCGAGTCGGGGTCGATCGATCCGCTGACTCCGGTGTCGAGCGCGTCGATCGATGCGACCTCATCGGAGGTCAGCGTGAAGTCGAACACGTCGAAGTTCTCAACGATGCGTTCGGGCTTGACGGACTTCGGAATGGCCGAAAACCCGTGCTCGAGGTGCCACCGGAGCATGACCTGGGCCGGGGTCTTCGAGTACTTGGCGCCGAGCTCGACAAGCACCGGCTCCGTGAAAGGGTTCGTCGCGTTGCCGTTATAGGTGTACGCGCCGGCGATCGGCGACCAGCACTGCGTGAGGATGCCGTGCTTGTCGTTGGCGGCGCGCCACTTCGGCTGTGTGTAGAACGGGTGGAGCTGGATCTGATTCACAGCCGGTACGACGCTCGTGTCGGCCATCAGCCGGTCGAGTTCATCGGGACTCAAATTGGAAACGCCGATGGCGCGCACCCGCCCGTCGGCGAGCAGTGTCTCGAGCGCCTTGTAGGCCGCGATCGTTTTGTCGAAGTGGGTGGGCAGTGGCTGGTGCAGCAGGAGTAGGTCGATCTGGTCGACGCCGAGCTTCCGGGTGCTTTTCTCGAAGCCGTGAAGGGCTTCGTCGTAGCCGTAGTCGCGGATCCAAAGCTTGGTCTCGACGAACACGTCGGCGCGGTCGACGTCGGCGCGGCGCAGACCCTCGCCGACCTCGGCCTCGTTGAAATAGGCGGCCGCGGTGTCGATGTGACGGTAGCCGGCGTTCAGGGCGGTCACCACAGCTGTCGTGGTCTCCTCCGGCTTCGACTGGTACACGCCCATGCCGAGTGCCGGCATGCTGACACCGTTGTTGAGTATGACGTGGGGGTAGGTCATCGTGCTCCTTCTTTCTCCGCATCATCGATGCGCTTCGCGACGGTCATGGCCGCCACGGCTTTGGGCCAGCCGGCGTAGAACGCGAGCTGGGTGATGGCTTCTGTGATCTCGGTCTGGGAGAGCCCGTTTTTCAGCCCATAGGGGATGTGCCAGTTCAACTGGTCGGTGTTACCGCCGGCGATCAGCCCTGCGATGGTCACCAGGCTGCGGTCGCGGGGCGACAGCTCGGGGCGTTCCCAGATATCCCCGAAGAGGAGATCATCGGTGAGCGAGACGAGCTTGGGGGCGAAGTCGCCGAACATCTTCTGCATGTCGGACGGGGTGGACGCTTCAGTCATTGCGGCCCTGCCTTCTTTTTGGATGCGGGTGGGGTTTAGTTTGGATGCGGGTGGGGTTTAGGCGGTGAAGACGCGTTTGGCGAGGTTCATGGCGGTGACGGCTTTGGGCCAGCCGGCGTAGAACGCCATCTGGAGGATGACTTCCTTGATCTCGGTCTCGGTGACGCCGCTGGCCTTGGCGAACGCGAGGTAGCCTTCCAAGTCGGCGCCGTTCCCGCCGGCGATAAACGCGGCGATCACCACCAGGCTCCGGTCGCGGGGGCTCAGTTCGGGGCGGGCCCAGATGTCGCCGTAAATGACGTCATCTGTGACGGAGACGAACTTCGGCGAGAAGTCACATAAGAGGTTCTCCATAAAGGTCTTGTCAGTGGCTTCGGGGATGTCGGTCATGCTGCGCTCGTTTCTGTCGCGGGAGGGGTGGTCACTGGAAGCCGTTGGGTTCGCGCACCTTGTAGGGGGCTTCGAGGGCCGCGGTCTCGTCGCCCGTCAGCTGCACGTCGAGGGCTGCGACGGCATCCTCGAGGTGCTTCTGCTTGGTGGCACCCACGATCGGGGCGCTGACGACGGGGTTCTGCAGGACCCAGGCGAGGGCGACCTGGGCCATCGGGATGCTCCGTGCCTCGGCGATTGTCTGCACTGCGTCTGCCACCGGCTTGTCGGTGTCGCTGAAGGCCGCCGCCCCGACGGGATCGTTTGAGGAGCGCTTGGTCTGCTCGCCCCACGGACGGGCGACACGGCCCTTCGCGAGCGGGCTGAACGGGATACTGCCCACACCCTGGTCGGCGAGCAGACCGAACATCTCTCGCTCCTCCTCGCGGTACATCAGCGAGTACTGGTCCTGCATCGACACGAAGCGGGTCCAACCGTGCAGGTCGGCCGCGTGTTGCATCTTCGCGAATTGCCACGCCCACATCGCGGAGGCACCGAGGTAGCGCACCTTGCCCGCTTTCACCAGGTCGTGCAACGCCTCCATCGTCTCTTCGATCGGGGTCTCGTAGTCGAAGCGATGGATCTGGTACAGGTCGACGTAGTCGGTGCCGAGGCGCTGTAGCGAGGCGTCGATCTGTTCCATGATCGCCTTGCGGGACAGGCCCGCGCCGCCCGGGCCGTCGTGCATCTTGAAGCGCAGCTTCGTGGCCAGCACCACGTCTTCGCGGGTGGTGTACTTCTGGATGGCGCGGCCCATGATCTCTTCCGAGGTTCCGAAACCGTAGATGTTCGCGGTGTCCCAGAAGGTGATGCCATTCTCCACTGCCTGGCGAAAGACCTTCAGGCCGGATGATCCTAAACGCGTGTACTGCATGATGGTTCCTTTCGATCGGTCGGACGGGGTCTCAGACGAGCAGGTCGCGCTCGAGATTCGCTTCGGCAGCGCTGCGCTCGGGGGCGGCGGTGCGGCGGGTGGCTCGCATGAGAGCGAGGATCAGCAGTGGAATGAGTCCAGCAATTGCCATCGCGGCGCCGACGATCGAGGGGCCGGTGGCGCCGAGCGAGGAGTCCAGCGCGAGGCCGGCGAGCCAGGTGGCCGCTGCGATGCCCACGTTGAACGCCGAGACCGTCAGAGCGGCCGACAGCGACGGGCCAGAGCTTCCGAACCGTACGGCGAGCGGGGTTGCGATAGCTGTGACACCCATCCCGGTGAAGCCGAGGAGGATCACCAGCACGATGGTGGGCACGACGAAGGCTGACAGCGGGATCAAAAGAAGCAGCACCAGGGCCGATCCGCCGGCGATGCCGAAGTAGGTGCCGAGTGGTGCGCGGTCACCGGTGCGTCCGGCGACGACGGTACCCAGCAGCGCTCCGATACCAAACCCGACCAGCAGAAGCGGCACGGCGGTTTCGTCGATGCCGGTGCGGCCGGTCAGGAGCGGGGAGATGTAGCTGTAGGCGGCGAGGAACCCGCCCGAGACCAGCGCGGTGGCCAGCAAGACCAGCCACAACGTGCCCGAACGGAGCACACCCAGTTGCGACCGCACCGTGATGACCTGCTGCCCGGCCTGCTCAGCAGGCGCGAAACGGCCGATGACGAACGCGGCGACAAGAGCCAGCGCGGCGAGGGCCCAGAAGATCCCGCGCCAGCCGATGGCCTGGCCGACGAACGATCCGAGCGGAACACCGGCGACGATCGCAAGACCCATGCCGCTCATCATCACGCCCATCGCCCGAGAGGCGTTCGATGGCCCGGCGGCGGAGGTCGCGACGACGGCAGCGACGGAGAGGAACGCGCCGGTCGCCAGAGCGGTTACGACGCGGGCGATCAACACGACCTCGAAGGCGGGGCTGAGCGCGGCGACGATGTGGCCGACTGCGAACAGCAGCAGCGATAGCACCAGGGTGAGGCGCTTGGGCAGGCGCATCGTTGCGACCGAGATCGTCGGTGCTCCGACGATCATCCCGATCGCGAACGCCGTGATCAGCAGACCGGCTTGCGAGACACTGACGTCAAGATCGGCAGCCATGTCCGGCAGCAGGCCGGCGATGACGAATTCGGTGGTGCTCATCAGGAACGTGCCGGCGGCCAGCAGCAGCACCACGAACGGGAGCTTGGCTTTCGGCTCAGCAGGAGATTTCACTGCGGGAGAGGACATGGGTGATTACTTTCTTCGAGATGGGATGCCGCGGAGGCGGGCATAACTAGTCAAGGCGACCCGCGCGATGCGAGGGAGCCTGGGGTGAAAGGGGTTCCCGCAGGGACCCCTACCGGGTTTTAGGCCTCGGTGGGAGCGGCCACGGGATCGACGATGTTCGTCGCCGCCCAGCTCGACAGGAGGGCCAGCCCGTCCTCGGTGGCCGAGCCGGGCGCGGCGCTGTAGACCGTCATCGACAGGCCAGTCTCACCGGGAAGCATCATGGCCGAGTGCTCGAGCTGCAGGTCACCGACAACCGGGTGATTGATGCTCTTCGTGCCGTCGCCGAACGCGCCGACGTCGTTAGCGCCCCACAACACCCGGAACGCGTCGCTCCTCGTGGACAGCTCACCGATCAGGTTCGACAGTCCGGTGTCGTAAGGGTTCCGCCCGGCCTCGACACGAAGCGCTCCGACCGCGGTACGCGCGATGCGCTCCCAGTCGAGGTAGAACCGCCGCGCAGCTGGGCTGAAGAACACGAACCGCACTGTGTTTCCGCTGCACGCGGGGTCGTCGAACATCTCGGCGAAGAGCGCATGGCCCAGCGGATTCGTGTACAGGACATCGAAGCGGTTGTTCTGAACGAAGGCCGGCAGACCGGGCATCCCGTCGACCACCCGCTTCACTACTGCTGGAACCGCGGACTTCGCGACCCGGCGTTGTGCTCGCACCGGGGACGCGTTGGCGAGACGGCCGAGATCATGCAGATGCGCGCGTTCGGTCTCGTCCATCCGAAGTGCCGACGCGATGGCGTCCAACACGGAATCCGAGACTCCCTGGAGGTTGCCGCGTTCCACGCGGGTGTAGTACTCCACGCTCACACCGGCGAGTGCCGCGGCCTCGTTCCGTCGCAGACCCGGCACACGCCGGTTCCCGAACGCAGGGAGACCCACCTGCTCAGGCGTCACTCGACTGCGGCGCGACATCAGAAAGTCGCGAACCTCTGGCTTGTTCTCCATGCCCGCCACGCTACGCCTGCGCCCCCGATGAAGAGAGTCTCCAGCGTTAACCCTCAATCAAGGAGCGGCGACCTCCGTTAGCTCATTCGGATTATTTCGAACTAGCCGATGCAGGGCAAGGGGGCGAACAGGCCGTTCGACGTGCTTGTTCGGAGGCGAATTGCAGCACAGTGTTGGCCGGCATCTTCGCCGGATCTGTCCGGCCGTGCCCCGATATGGCATCCATGCCAGGAGAGCAGCGGCGACTGGCCTTGGCACGGATGTTATTTGAACCAGCATCCGGCTGAAGGCTACAGCCTTAATTCGGTTGGAGACGAAATTGTCCGGATACTCGCGGATTCCCTTGTGTTTACAGGGAACCGGGCGGTTCGCTGTCTCCAATTGTAGGCCAACGTTTCGGGTCAAATCGAGATGAATTAGATGGGTAAATGATGGACTTTCGGACCCGCTTGGAGGGCCATCACGAGCTCTCTTCTACGTCTCTCCCCCATGCCGCCGCATGCGACCGATTGAGTGCAGGCCGACCTCGGTGAAAGCCACTCGTGGTTCGAAGTCACCTGGCTTCGGCACGGTCACGTTTCTGCCGCATGGAATGCCTGCCCGCTAGTGATCCAGCTAGGAGTGACGCGCCAACTAGCAGGAGCCCGACGAGCGACGTAACCCCCGACCATGATGCGCCACCTGAAACGACCAGGCCGGTGAACGTCACCACATCCGACAGCACCGCGAGGGGCAACCCCACTCTAAAAGCTGTCTTCCGCGCGGTTGCCTGGCTCTCCCTATCGCCAGGCCCGAAGTCATGAGCAAGCCAACCAAGAGCAGTGGCACTGTGCACGTCAACCGTCGGCGCCAGAGCGACGAGAACAGACGCGATCAAGGCGACAAAGCCGATGACTAGCCAAACGCTCATTCGTTCCCCCTGAGATCGAAATCGAAACGCTAGCAGCCTACGAGAATCCCGGGGCCAGCGGCAACGAGTCGTCGACATCGGACCGGTCGCCGCGGGTTCGACAGCCGGCTGACCCGCGCTGTCCGCCTACCCGTCAGTCAGGACGTGATCGACGTGAACTATGTCTCGATACTGCGGCGCCTATGCGCCTATTCTTCCACCGTGGCCTTGGCGAGCGGACCTAGGCTGAACGGCGAGGCGGATCTCTGCAGCCTGTGACGAGTATTGAGACTCGAAGTTTTTGCTGAGGCCAGAGCCTTCTATAGGTTCGCCGCTGGATCCGGTTCTACAGGCCTTGGGGGTCCTCTTCAAAGGTTGAGGGCGGCGATTGACTTGATGACTCTTGCCACGCAGCGCGCTCCGCCCTTGATCGCTCGTCCTTGGCATCACCGTTACGCACGAACACCTTGATTCCACCGTGAATACCTTCCCGGAACCCGCTGAGAGATTTTCGGATCTCATCAAGCGACTTAGCTGCGTGGTGGATGGTCTTGATGTCCGTATGCATGCGCGACTTGAAGATGGACCAGTCGAGGACAAACTCGGTCAGTATGTGTGAGCCCTCGAGTCCGTCGTAGCTGATGGTTCCGGTGTGGCTATCTGGAAGTTGCGACTTTCGTCTTGCGGTCGAGGTGTCCCAGACCGTCTGCCAGGACTGCCCGGGCGCGAGGACGGGCAGCGGGGACGGTACCCCGACTTTGCGGTAGTCCTCGGTCATGTTGGAACGCTCCGGCCAAGGGGTGATGTTCACCTGAACGTTGCGCGCCGCTGTCAGCCCAAAGTTCTTGATGACCAGATTCACGATCTGTTCGCTGGCTTCACTCGTTTCCATGAACGCGACCACGTAGGGCTGAGAACGTTCGATGTCGAGACGTTTGGTGAGATTGCGAGCTTGACGAGCCTCGCGAATCTGGCCGGAACCAAAAAACCAAGCGACGATAAAAGCGGCAGCCGCCACTACGGCTGTAGCGAAAGTTGACCAGGCCGAAACGGCGGCAAGGGCATCGTTGATTTGGTCCTGGGTCATTCGTCGATCCTCGCAGGAACAGACGGTCTTTGAAAACAAGCCACTGCCCTCATGGCGCGGGACCACGACCAAACCCACCTGACTTGCAACCCTACGCATCCGAGGCGTCTCATCCCCGCGTACGTCAGTGGAGACACTGGCACGAAACTCGCGGCGTGGTTCGTCTCGCAACCACGCCCCTCACCCGGACGGCCCAATTTGGGCACTCATCGCTGGTTCCGAGGCACAATCATCAGCTGCACTTCCTGCCCACCCTGTCCTCAACTCATTGTTTACGGCGAGGCCGCGACGCAAAACGGAATTCGAGAGTTGACGCTGCCGCAAACACCGGGAGCCGATTACGCTCGGCCATAAGAGGTTCAAGCAAAGACATGGCCTGGCTGCCGTCGATCCAAGGAGAACGTGCTGCGTGCATGCATCATGGGAGGGTTACGAGATGAGACCACTCCGATACTCGATCAACGTCACACTCGACGGCTGCTGCCACCACGAGGCAGGACTCCCTCCGGATGAGGAGTCGATGCGATACTGGACCGCTCAGCTGGAGCGCGCCGATGCCCTGCTGTTCGGCCGGGTGACCTACGAGATGATGGCGTCGGCGTGGCAGAAGCCGGCCACGGGAACGTGGCCTGACTGGATGGATGATTGGCAGAAGCCGTTCGCCGAGGCCATCGACCGGGCGAAGAAGTACGTCGTGTCGAGCACACTGAGCGAGGTCGACTGGAATGCCGAACTGGTTCAAGGCGACATGGCGCAAGCGGTTCAGCAGCTCAAGCACGAGCCAGGCGAAGGCCTGTGGGTCGGCGGCGTGACGCTCCCCCTGGCCTTGGCAAATCTGGGACTGATCGACGAGTACGAGTTCCTGGTGCAGCCTGTCCTTGCCGGACACGGGCCAACGTTGCTCGCCGGTCTGCGAGAGCACATCCAGCTCGAACTCGTGGACCGCCAGGAGTTCCGATCGGGGGCAGTCGCCGTGCGGTACCGACCCAGCCTCCCTACGGCTTGACTGCTCGATCTTGAAATGTTGCCCCCACTTGTGGCTGGGATTGGTCAATGACACCCCGCTCCGGGAATCCTTTTTCTGCCAGCAAATGAGCAGAAGGCTGCACGAACGGTGACTGCTACGCAAACGGGCTCAGAAGCCTGCAGTCTGCGTCTTCACCGCTTGTTCGAACATATGTTCTAATAGATCTATGGCCACGGACACCGGACACGTCAGCAGCTCAAACCCACCCCACCCGGTGCGCGCCGACACCCTCGGGCAGGTCGAGCCCGACGAGGGGGGCGAATTTGTCGTGCGCCCGTACAGCCTCACCCCCGCGGAGTTGGGTGGCTTGTCGGCCGCTGTAGCCGGCAAACCGACCCATGTTCTCGCTTGGATGAGACGCCCTGCGACCGCTGACCACGTGCGCGGCCTAGCCCTGGCCTGGACACCTCGCGCCGTCTATGTCGAGTGGCAGGATCGCGGCACCCACCGGGCGTGGGTATGGGCCTCGGCCGTCGAACGCGTTCGCGAGGACCAGGCTGCTACTGCAGCTGCCCCAGAGCGACCGCAGGCGTCAGGGCTAACGCTGCTGAGTGCGGAACCCCTGGCGCGCCTGGTGCACCTGGTCAACGCTCGATTAGCTCCCCTCGGTGCGGAGTTCGTTACCGGCACGACCAGACTCACCGGCCCGTTTGGCGCGGTCGTGTACGGGAGCATCGATGACCATCTCGTGCACCTGGAATTCTCCACCGAGCCCGCCACCAACTTGTGCCTGATAGTCGCGGTGAGCGATAGAGAATCTCTACCCGGCCGGAACGCAGGGCCGACATTCGAGAAAGCAGTCGAGACATACCCCTGGGCGGCAGTCCTCGACGCTCTTGGGTAGAACTACGACTAGACACCGGAGCCGACTACTGCTGCGTGATCTAGTGCATCACTCTCGGGGCGCTTCATACTTAATGAGCTGCGTAGCCCCAATCGTCGCCGCGACGACAGAGGGGATGAGCATGAGAGCGCTCATTCCCTGCGCGATTAAGACATATGCGATGAGCCCGAAGATGATGCCGACTAGGAGGAGGAGGAGGCTGGGAAGGTCCAGCCGACGTCGCGACTGGATCCTATGTGTCGTTGTCACCTGCCGCCCTCCTGTGGCTAGTTACTTTCACCACAGTCCACGTGGTTCTAGTGCTGTCGTTCTTAGTCTTGCTGTCTGCGCGGATTCTCAGAGTAAAAATATCGTCTTTGCGGATAGCCAGTCCGGCGCCAACTTTGGCCAAGAAGGCCTTGTCGTCCATGACCGCGCCGCGCTTCTCATTTTTCGTCTTGACTTTCCATTTTTTTGAATTGTCGAAGTCGATTGCGGACATCTGGGCTTCGACCTCAAAAAACGACTCATCTTCCTCGATGTCGTCCTCGGGCCTGACTGCATCGTAGTCCGACCGGTTGAGTACGAACACCTCTGGCGCGCGCGCACCTTCAATTGCTGGGGTGAGGGCCACATCAAGGGAACTCACCCTCGGGTCACTCAACGGAGCCATGATCTGTCGCAGGTGCTTCTTGCGCCGCTTCTTTCGTTTATTCAGCTCCTCCCATGCGGCAACGGGGATCTCATCCATGGTGTCGTCCTGCCACTGGACTTTCACAAGGCCGGTTTCCTTGTCCCGCTCAAACGACTTCACATCAGCACGAGCGGACTTCGTGGCCCAATTGAGGACGACTCCCAGGGTAGGTACACCGCCCACGCTGATCAACGCCCCATTCGTGGTCACGAAATCGTTGGCAGCCGTGACTACCTCGCTGGCAACCCTGATAACTTCGATGAGGAATGAGCCCTCCTGAGCCGGGCGAACCAGAATCTCAGAACCAGCAGGGCCCTCGCCGTCGAAAACACCCGCTTTGTCGAAATCACTCGTCAGGCCTACGAGTCCTTGAAGGACCTCGGCGACGTGTGCCGCCCGCAGCTCGTGCAAGGCCGATCCGTCCTCTTCCGTTCCGTCAAAACGAAGGGTGAGGGAGTCGACGATTTTGTCGGTTGTCGCGGATGGCACGACTGGATCGATAGGCATGGTTAGGAATCTATCGCTTCAGACGCCCAGTCTCGGCTCGGTGAACCTCGTTCGCAATAGCCGATGGGCGGCCGTGGCCGCCGTTGCACTAGAAGAAAGCGCAGAGCCCAACGGGACTGCCCGAACTGGGGGTATGTCCTGCCCGTTAGGGGATCAGCCTGCGGACTCCACGTCCCAGCGGATGCCCCTCTCCACGCGGTTCGTCGCGCTACTGTCGGAATCATGGTCAAGGTCTTTCTTCGACAAGCGACGCCCGCAACAGCGGACAGCAAATCTCCGTCTAAACAAGCGACCCGGAACTGACAAATAAATGGCTAACTCGAACGCACAATCAGTCATCAAATTAGCGAAGCCATCGGTATACCTCGACCAGTGGGTCTGGATCCGCCTTGCCCGGGCAAATATGGGGCGTCCGGACACGCCCTTCGACCTTGGGCTCCTCGAGTCGCTAAAAGCCGCTGCCGCAGCGGGTGTTGCATTTCCGTTGTCGGCGACGCACTACGAAGAGACAATCCGTATAACCGACCCTGCCCAGCGCAGAGAGATAGCTCGAGTGATGGCACCCATCGCGATGGGGAGGACTCTCCGGAAGCAATCCGACCTAGTGCGCCATCAGCTTCTGGTCGCGCTGCATCAGACGATCGGGCGACCAGCCTTCCGTCCACCAGAGCAGCAGGTCTTGGGCATCGGCGTGCACTGGGCTTTTGGTGGCATCGAAGGACTCATGACCGTAGTTGATGCTGACGGAGAGGTTCTGGAATCAGTAGCTCCGAATTGGCACCGGCAGCTAAACCAGTACTTAGAGTTCTCGCTCATGGCCGGACCCACCGATGCAGAGATCCCAAACTTGGTGAAAATCGGCTACATCGACCCACGATACTTCGAAACCGAAGTAGGAAATCGGCTGGAGTGGGAGAAATCCTACGTAGAGCAAGCCGCGAGGATGAAGTCTCGCGAGGAGCTTCGGGTGGCGCTATTCGCGCGCGAGCTCACGCACGAACATGGTGCGGTGCTGCAGAAGATCCTGAACGAATACCGTCTTTCTTTCAGTTCAATCGTAAACGGCACCAGGTCCCACTCACGTGCCCAAATGATTGCTTTCAGCGAGAGTGTGCCGACGATACGGATCGCCGTCGACATGAAACTTGAGTTGTTTCGCAACCCCAGCCGTCTCTGGACATGGAACATGCTGCGTGACATTGACGCACTCAGCACCGCTGTTCCAACATGTGATGTGGTCGTTGGCGACCGCGATGCGCTCCACCTCCTACGACGCTCTGGCGCACCCAATCGCTACGGCACAACGGTCACGGAGACACTACAAGACCTCCCGGACTTGCTCACGGACCTAACCACGATCGCCCGTGCGAATGAAATTGACCTCTCGGACTGGTCAAGCATCGGTCCTGGCGAGGGCTTCTCGACCACCGAGCCGGAGCCCCTGGCGGACGTCCCACAAGGGGCGGAGTTCCGGCTGCTCGACCGCAGCGGGAGAACGGTCCCAAAGCCTCAAGGTGCTCCCAGGGATGCGCCAACGGTCTACTGACATGCGCAGGCTACAGCCGCCAAGATGGGCGCTCGAGCGGTATTGCGCATCGTGCTGACCGGGCCCGAGCGATGACGGTGATGATGGATATCCGCTCGCGTGGACACCCGCTGGGCGCAATATGAGCGCCACTGTGGTCCACTAATCGAACTGTTTTGTGCCGCTGCCGACGTGATCGGGCACCACCTGAAAGTCGCTCTTGGCCTAGGACGGGGACATGGCACCAGCGCCGTCAGCCCCAGCGTTTACTTCGAAGCGAACACGGAACCGGATCATCCACAGCTCCGTCAGGGTTGAGACAGTCAACTACAACATGCGTGGGCCCACGGTGCTCAGCACTGTGTAGTCAGTGACGAGGTGGTTCAGGTCGAGACACAACACCCCTGGCGCTCTCCCGCACGATCGGCGGTTCCGAACCGCACAATTTAGTGGGTGCCCTGGCCTCGAATACTGACGAGGGAACCCTGTGGCGTCAATGGCGACAGCCTCGCTTTCATCCCATGCGAGACAATCAGTTCATGGAAATGCGACGTCTTGAGTTTGGCGACAGCCACAGCGGATTACTGATTGACGGTATCGCGGACACGCCGTATGTCGGGGCCACACTGCAGCTGACTCACGAAAACGGCGTGATGGTCGAGGTGCCCTATCTGGCCAGTCGAGACGTTGCGCAGTTCGGGCACGTCCAAGCGTGGTTCACCGATCAGTCGCCGCCGACCAACATGCTCCTCTTGACACCGGCAGGGACCGTTTCACTTTTCGACATTGCGTGGGGTGGACACTCCGAGAATTGGGGCGGGACACGTGCGTCAATTGGGTCCGTGCGACCAGCTCTTGCCGCCCTCGGTGACCGCGACGGTGCACTAAGCGACCCGTTGGTCATGGGCGAGATGCACAGTCGGCTGGACGGGCTGAATGAATGGTCGCGCTTGTCGGCAGTGAGCAGGGACAACGAGACCGATGAAGAAGGCCGCGTCCAATCTGTGACGATGCTCCTTCATCGAGACGACGGCATCACGTGGCAGCAGGGCGTCGCAACCATGGCTATCCGCGCCGGGTGGTTCAACTCGCCCGACCAGGATGGATACGCCCGCAAGACAACCGTGGACGATAACGTGCATATCGAGAGCACCTTCGCCACTGGTCCGATGCCCTTCTGGGAGCATTTCGTTGAACAGCGCAAGGTCGCGAACCTGATGGTCTTCCTTTTTGGGCGACCACTGTCGTTCCGCGAGCACAAACTACGCGATGATCTCTTTGCGGCACGGACGCTGGACGGGCTTATCTACGCACACCCGATGACCGAGATCATCAGTCGAAACACCTACCGGGAACGGCTCACCGAAGTTCCGTCCACGAACGATCTTGGACGGCCGATCGCTCACATGGCCCACATCGGGGCGGAGGGGCTCGCTACCTGGTCAGCGAACTACGAGACCTGGAAGCGATTTATCCTCCCGAGCGTGAGTGTCTTGGGTCGCCCAGGAAGGTTCATTGAAGATGTCGTCATTTCGACGTCGATGAGCATCGAAGCGGCCGGCGCCATCCTTGGCGAACGTCCGGGTGAACAGATAACTCGACGCGGAGGGCGACCCACAACTGCGACTTACGTCTACAGGTGCCTAGACGCTCTCGACGTGCTGTGGCCGGAGCGCATTCGCGACCGCATTGGGTTGTCTCGGGCCATTGCCAATAACTACAACCACGTCAAGCACTTTGACAGAGGCGAGTTCCCCAACCACAACGAGACCTACGTCGTAAGCGAGGTCAATCAGATGATTGTGCGTCTACTCGCTATACACATAACCGGCCAGGGCGAGGAGCTGCTCTCGTCCTACCGCAAGGGCGACGACCTCTATAGGATCGACCAGCTGGTCGACGGGTATGGACTCCGAGTCGACGAGGCCGGATGTTGGCACTGCGACAACAAGGGCGTTCCTTCCGCGTAATGGCCAGCTTGCTCGACTTCCTCGACCAGGTCAGAGTTGCCCGGCTGTTGTCATCTCCTCATAACGTTGGAAAAGCACGCGTTGCCGATCTGCTTCCGTTTCCAATGCCCGCCGGGAACCGAATGCCTTGTCAATCACCCTGTCGAGCGCGTTGTGAGCAGACACGAGAACCGGATCCATCGCCAGCGGGTTATACAAGTGTTCAAGCGACCGTCCCGGGTGGAGATTCCTCGCATCGAGGATCTTCTGCCCTGCAGCGATGACCGCTTGATGAACCGCATCAGTGACCTTTGGTAGTGGGAGCGTGTTCCAGACAAGAGTGTTTGAGAAGGATGGGTCGGACTTCCATCGACCGCCCACCGACTTTTGCCAGGTAATGAACATGCTCGAGGACATCACGGCAAATGCGAATCCGTCGGGGTCATCAACTTTGTAGACCTTGTCGCCGGCGATGACGTCCGCTGGCATTCGCGCCGCGGTCGCCCAGCGCCGCCGTTCGGAAAACACCTTCGGGATCCCCAGATATGGAGTAGTAGGCTGCGAACGCTGACCGAACAGATGAGGAGTGTCCGCCATCTTCCTTGTGGACGGCGCCTTGGACTTCAGACGCATGGAGCGAACCCCGTCAAGGCGTTTTCGGAGCACTGCCGACCTGGCAACGTCGGCCGGGTCGAGGTCAGTCATCCAGAGGCACCAGCGGTCCTCACCATTGATAAATTCTTCCCCCATCATGTATCGGTGCAGGTACTTGGAGGCAACGGGATCCGCGGCGACCTCGGCGTAATCCTCTTTCTCAACGATGAGATTCTTGCCGTCACGGGGCATACTCCCCATCGTGACTGGCGGCAGGTCGGGTGCGAGGACAGTTCGGCGCTGCGCCACGAGGATATTTGGTCCGTCGATGAGGTAAGCGTTAATACGATCCACCGTCTTGGCGTTCGGGACGCCGTGGAGGGTGTCATAGAAGTAAAGCGTCGGTGCGGGAGCCCCACGGCCTCCTCGGTCGAAGCCGATAACAACGCAGTGCACGTTTGCCGCCCCGGGAGCCTCAGACGACCAGCCGAACGTACGGTGCGCGAAACGGATGCGCCAACCGTCAGCAAACACTGGCCCGAAGAGGGTGGGCACAGGCTCGCCCTGCGTGATGGAGTTGGTGGAAACGAATGCAAACCGGCCACCAGGAATCCCGTCGAAGAACTGCACGGCTTTCCGGTACCAGGCGGTGACGTAATCGAGCCTACCGATGTCATCACGACCCCAAACGGTACGGAGATCAGCGGCTTGCTCGTCCTCTCGTCCTCGGTGGCCTTTAAAGGGCGGGTTGCCGACAACGATGGTATTTACGGTCGGATCGACGATGTCTCGCCAGTCCGTGCGCAGCGCGTTGCCAACATGGATGGTGTCAATGGTGCCGAGAGGGAGTGAGTCGGGAGCCATTCCCAGCTCAAGGGACATAGCTTGGTTCGCCTGATGGTCAGCGAGGTGCAGCGCAGTCGAAGCGATGCGGGCGGGCCATTCCTCGATTTCGATGCCGAAGAAGTGCTCTGGCTTGACGACGAGGTCGTCGCGGGTGAAGAACATGGTCGGAACCTCGGTGGTGTCGCCGAGTTCTCGAAGGCGGATGAGGACGGCGAGGTCGAGGGCACGAAGCTCCCGGTAGCTCAGCAGAAGGAAATTCCCACACCCCGATGCGGGGTCGATGAGGCGTATCTGGCCGAGATGGGCGCGGAGTTTTTTCAGACCCTGGACGCTGTGCTGCTCGTGTGCAAAGCGGGATTTCAGCTCGTCGAGGAATAGCGGTCCAAGGGTCTTGAGGATGTTCGTCTCGGTCGTGTAGTGCTCACCGAGCTGGCGCCGAGATTTCTTGTCTTTCACTGCCTGGAACAGCGACCCAAAAATGGCAGGGCTAATGTCGGACCAGTTGAATCGACACGCGTCAAGGAGCTTGGAGCGCATCTCTGAGTCGAACGCAGGGATGCTAATGGTCTCCACGAATACGCCGCCGTTGGCGTAGGGCAGCTTTTGCAGTGCCTCGTCGAGGTGCCCAGGCTTGATCTTCTGATTCAGCACCTGGAAAAACATCGCAATCTGCGGGCCGAGGTCGGAACCATCCTCCCGGGTTCGGTCCTCGATGAACTCTGTGAACAGGTCGCGGTCCCAGAGACCCGAGTCGTCGGCGTACAGGCAGAACAGTATCCGGACGAGGAACACCGACGCCTCATGGTCGGGATATCCGGATTTCTCGAGGGTCTCATACAGGGAGGCCATGACGCGGGCCGCCTTGATAGAAGCAGCCTCTTGCTCCACAGACCCGAATGAGCGGGATTGGTATCCGGCTAGGAACGCTAGGGCTTCGGCCCTCACGGGCAGATCAGTGAGCGCGAATTCCTGGACAGCGCCATCGGTTCGGTCGTGGAGGTCGAGGATCCGGAACTGTCGGAAGTCGCTGGTAATAACCCATCGTGGAGCTTCCGCTTCGGTGAGGTCGTCGATATAGTCCAGGGCTTGTTGTTCCGCTTGCGCGAGGTCCTTACCGGCGGACTTCATCTCCACCAGGCAAAGGCCCGGCACGAGTGCGTCGATGTAACCACCGTGACCGGTGGAGGACCGTTTTGCACGTCGCTCGTACGACGCGGCTTTCGTCTCGGTGATGCCGTAAACGCCGAGGAGGTCCCGGACGAACGACTGTGCCTGCTGCCGTTCCTCGCCCGGCTCGCCCTTCCACTCGGACACAAACTTCGCCGCACGCTTGCGAATCTCATTAAGAGACCTTGTCGCCACCCCGACACCGACCTTTCATTTAGCCGCCGGTTTCGCTAACAGCCGACGCTGGCCGCTTCGCCATTTGTTACGACCGTACCGTGTCCCTAGATAGGTAGCGGACCCCGCCCTTCGGGGCACCGGCTTTATCAGATCTGATGGCGTTTGATTTGAAAGACTTTTAAAGGGCCGGTCGGATAAAGGGCCGGTCGGAGGCTCTGGTGATCACGATTTGGGGCTTGACCTCGGGGCCGGGCTCAACCGAACACTTTAGGTCCCGTCGCCTCCAAGCCGAAGCTTTGCTTATGGCAAGCTGTTGGAGCCATCGTGACGAAAAGCAAATTGCCGTCTGCGAGATTCGGGCATCCGTCCTCAACGGCTCCGACTACGATCCCGTCAGCGACCCAGGCAATCGCAGTGAAGCGAACTAGATTGTGATGCGAAGAGGTGAAGGTCCTAGAGCAAGTCCCGGGTTGGGAGTCGTAAAAGCACCTTGCCCTGCCGCGAGCCGCTTTGCGGCCCCAACCGCGGCACGAGCGCGAACTGCATCCTGTTGCTGGGCCAGGGTCCTTGGGATTTTGCCGAGCGCCCTCGCGCCCACGATTGCGTAGCGGTCACGGTAAGCCGCAACTATGCGTGCTTGCTGTTTCCATCGGATGGTGACCGACCGATGTGGGATCGCTCCAAGTTGCTGAATCCACGCGTCTCCCGCGATCAATGCATCGTCAAGGACGGCGTTCACTCGCGCCTCGATCAGAGCGCTATGTTCATCGAGGGCGTGGCGCATCTCCGCAGTCATAGGTCCCGTTGCTTTCGGAATTAGCCCCCCAACAAGTCGCGCCGTGCTGCGCGAGCTACCCGCGCGTGAGTTGCACGAGATCGCCGTGGTTAATCGGGAGCAAAGGACGGCCGCCACGTCCTGGGCGTCTTCGAACCCGCGTGCTGCGACCCCACGACTAAGTAGCTGCTCGACGTCAACATGGTGGGCTTCGGCCCGCCGGAGCCCCGCGGTGAGCGCCCCAAACGCTGGTGACTTGATGGCTGCGTCAGCCTGACTTCGTGAGAGTCCGCTGCTGCGAACCAGGGCCGACCACCTGTCGTGTTGCGCGGCTGCCGCAATGGTCTCGTACTCAGCCGCGAGTTGCGCTACAGATCCCCAGGCATCCTGCTGCGCGACAATCGTTTCGTGTGCTGACTGTTCCGCGCCTATGTGCTGGAGAGCGCCGCACAGAACGCTGCGAGCCGTCGTATCGTCGTCGTCGCCAGGGCGCGGCCCAACATGGGCAGCATCGGGTCGGTCGACGGCGACGTAGGCGGTGTTCGCTTCGCGGCCTCGCGTCATTGCCACGTATAGGTTCTCGCGTGTCATGCCAGCGGTCACGACGACGTGAGCGGTGTCGGTCGTGATGCCTTGCGCGCGGTGCGAGGTGACGGCGTAGCCGAGTTCGAGGTGGTGCTTGACGTAGTCCGCAGGAAGCAGCACCGCGCTCCCCCACCGCCGACCGTGTCGACGGACGTCGACCGAGCCATTCCGGTGGACCCCGATGACGATCCACCGATCGCCGTTGCGCACCCAGGTTCGGGAACTGCCCAGGCGCCGGTCGTTCCGGCGCGTAATCACTGTGTCGCCGACAGCCGCACGGTTTTCGCTGTGGAGAGCGACTTCGCGAACCGCGTCGATGCGCCCCTCGAGGATGAGTTCGATGCGGGCACGCGCGTTGAGCGCGGCGACCGTCTCGTTCGAATCGCTGATCAGGACAGTGGCCTTGCCCGCGAGGGTGTCCGCGTGCCAGGCCGTGTATGCGGCATCCGTCATCGACTCGGTGTAGCCGCCACTCACTCTGGCGTGTGCAATGTAGTGGTCGATTGAGTCGGGGTCGCCCTGGCGAAGCCCGAGGGATGCTGACTTTTCCCACTCATGGGTGAAGCGGTGCACGTCGACGAGCTCGGGGGCGTCCGCTCGGCTGTGGACCAGCATGGAGAATGCGCCGCCAGCGTCTACGGAGTGGAGCTGCGCGTAGTCGCCAGCCAGCAGGACCTTTGCACCGGCGCTCGCGGCAAGCCCGGTGATCCGATCCAAGGATAGGGTGCCCGCTAGGGAGGCCTCGTCGACGATGACGAGTTGGCCGGCGTGGAAGGTCTCTCCGTGGTCGAGATGGTTCTGCCACCACTTCGCTAGGTTCTCGGTTGGGATGCCGAGATCGTCTGCCAACACTTGTGCGGCGGCGGCCGAAGGGGCGAGCCCCACCACTGAGCCCGGATGGTGCGCTGCCTCCCAAACGTGCCGAAGCGCGTTCATCGCGGTCGTCTTGCCTGCACCGGCCGGACCAACCAGGACATCGACGGTTCGTCCCGAGCCGGCGATCGCGGTGAGGGCGACGAGCTGGTCGCCAGAAAGCCCGACGCCTCCCAGCAGTTGCCTATGCAAGTTTGCATGAAGCTCGGCCGGGTCTATTCGTGGCCCGGCCGTGTCTGCGGCGCGCTTCAGTAGCCGAGATTCCGCGTCGAGCAGTTCTGTCGAGGTGAAGACTGTGGCGTGCTTCGGTCGGAACACGGACGTGCCGTCCGCTCGCAGGAAGGCAGTAGGACTCGGCGCAAGCTCAAGTGGCGTGATGCGCAACGAGGCCCGCTCGGCGGCCTCCACGATGAGTCCAAGTACGGCTTCTCGATCAGACGCCGAGGCGAATCGCTGCTGCGCCAACTGGCGTGCTGCCTCGGCGGCGAGATTCCAATGCCTCCAGGTTGCTCGCTTCTCGCTCACCGCCGTCCTAACGCTCGACCCGATCTCATTGATCGTCTCCCGCGGCACGTCCTCGGCACGCAAAACGGGAGCACGGGAGGGTGTGGCTGCCGTGGACGCCCACTTCGTCGCGTCCTCGCCGAGCACTCGTTCCGCGCGTTCGCGCCACGCCGCAGTGAGTTCAGCAAGCGAGTGCACCTCTTTCGCGGGTCTCGTGGAGAGTGTCGCCTGCGCACGGAGCTTCATGATGGTCACCGGGCCGGGCCGACGGCCGTGCCGACTCAGGTAGGCGTCGATTAGCGCGTCCGTCGCAATATCGATGTGCCGTGACCGCGACGAGAACTCCGCCACGAGCGCCTCCGGAACCGAACTGATCGACAAGGAGGGGTGACGATCCCTCCCCCGCTCCCGCATCTCCCACCGCACGCCCAGGGATCGCGTCAACGCGTCCGCGAACAAGGACTCATGTAGTTCAGATAGCGCTACTACGGCGGCGTGCATCGGCCGGCCGTCGAGCGAGCGCCACTTACCGTCGAGCAAGGTCTGCACCTTATTACTGATCACCACGTGCGTGTGCAGATGCGGGTCGCCGGCACGGCTGTCGAAGTGGTCGAACGCTGTGGCGATCAGGCCCGTCACATCGACTTGCGCCACAGCTCCGTCGTAGGCGGTGGTTCCTGTCCGCGTCGCTGCGACCTCGCGCTCCATGTACGCCACGACCTCGGAGACCGCTGCATGGTGTGCCTGCACGATCCGTGACTGCGTTATCGCGTCTGACACGCCCCAGAGGATGCTCGCCGACTTCGGTATCGAGAACGTGAAGTCGTACCCGGCAACCGCACGCCGCCGGGCAACAGTATCCTGAGCGCTCCCGTGCGACGAAGGATCAGCTGGCTTCTGGTATTCGGGATAGGCGCGACCGAGCGGTGACCCATCGACCGGGTCCCGCCCCAGTCCGATCAGCTTATGCAGCTGGGCCTCCGTAACCTCGGCGCCCTCAAGAATGCGACCGGAGCCGAGACCCGAAAGCCCGCTTCCCAGCCATCGACCCGGCGGCGTACCCTTTGCACTGTAGTAGCGGGTCAACGGCGTGGACAGCGACCGTTGCCCATCGCTGGCAGCAACGGTGCGCAGCAAGTACTTGAAGCCGTCGCCGGCGCTCATGACCCGCATCGACACCGTCACCGCGGCCTCCTCCGTTGTTACCTAGGAGGTGCGCCGCCTCGATCTGCAAGAGGCGTGGCAATTCGGATAGGTGGGACAGGGAGCGATGGCTTTGGGGCCGTTTGCATGCAAATCGACGCCCGACAATTGGGCTGCGGGTAAGTCCTCGCGACCGCGGGCTGAACGGCCAATCGACAGCGAGTCGCCCTTCAATGCGCGGGTTCTACCCGTTCGGTCTCAGGCCATCAGAGCTATCCCTGTCAGTTGCGACCTCGACGAGGGGCATCTGTAGGTCAAACGCCTCGATCGGAACGTCACCACGCAACCAACCGAAAAGCAGATCGGACGCTGCATTGAGAGTGAGGAGTCCTTCGCGCTTTTGGTTTTCAACGTTCGCCAAGAGTCTGGCGGTATACCCGCCCACGGCACCTTCACCAGCTCGGAGCGTCGCAACGAATCTGTTTCGCGCATCTTGCGCGTGCCTAATGTCCGCATATTTGTTGACGACGGTTAGTTGGCCAAGCGCTTCGACAAGGTCAAGCGCACGCGCGTATCGCTCGTTCGACGCTGCGTATTCGCGCTCTGAGTCCCGTTGGGCCTTTTCTCGCCATGCTGGACCAAAGATCGAGGCAGCAGCTCCGGCGACTGCTACGAGAGCCGCACCAGCCGAGCTGAATAGTGCAACAAGCAGGACTTCATTCATGTCCCTAAACCTACAGATCGCACCGCGGCATATTGACTATCTACGCACCTCGCCATTTTCGTCAGACACAACCGCTTCGCGCTCACAAAGCCACACATACCGCGCCTGACACACATTGCGTTGGAGGAGGCCCAACAGCTTCTGCCCTGCACGACGTGATCACAACGCCGAACACGTTGATTTCGGCTGCCAGTCGATAACGGCTGGCCCAATCAATGGGCCGTGGTCAGCTGTACATAACAACATTGACCGGATCAGGGATTTCTTCAGCCTTTACGCAAATCCGCGCTGTGATTTGCGGGAAGATGAGCCATGGACTTCGATCTCGACCGCATGGGCTGGCGTCAATTTGAGCACCTCGTGCAAACGCTGTCTCTACGAGTGCTTGGCAACGGGGTTCAAATATTCGGCGACGGACCTGACGGCGGGCGCGAGGCGACCTTCAATGGACCGCTGGAATTTCCGCGAGGGAACGGCGAGTTGTGGAACGGCTACGGTGTCATTCAGGCCAAGCATCACTCGTTTCCCCCCGAACAACATTCGAACGCCGATGTCTTGATCTCAGAGATCCGAGGCGAGCTACGGAAGTTCCAACCCGATGACGCAGGTTTGGCGAAGCGAACACCTCTGCCCGAATATTTCCTCATCGCCACCAACATGAGGCTCTCACCAGGAGCCGGTGGTGGCCTGGACCAAGTCGAGCGCGAACTAGCTGTCTGGGAAAGGACGCTCGGGCTGAAGGGAACTTTCGTTTGGCATTATGCCAATATCTGCCGAATGCTTGAAGATCACGAATCAATCAGGCGAACATTTGCTGGCTTTGTTACGCCGGGAGATGTGCTCTCCGAGCTACTTACCCATTTCGGTTCATCCACCGCCGCGATCGGGAAGCAGCTCCGGGTAAATGCCGCACAACTACTGCGTAGCGACCAATGGGTTGAGTTAGGCGATAGCGGCGGAGCCGGGGACGAGCGACTCGCTCTGAATAAGGTGGGAATCGACCTGCCTGCTCTAAAAACACTCAACGCCTCTGAAGACCAATCGCATGAAGAGGTGGGGGTACTGCGACATGTACTGGCTCGCGGCGACCTGAATCTGCGTGACGCATTTGAAGCCGGCGACGGCACTGGAATCGTGCTTGTGGGCGGGCCTGGTCAGGGCAAAAGTACAATCACGCAGCTGATTTGCCAGGCGTATAGAGTGGCGCTCCTAAGCGAGGCTCCCCCATCAAGCCTGCCGTCGAATCTGAAGGATCTCATCGAGGCTTCGCGATTGCACTTTGCGGCCATGGGAGTGCAACTGCCCGTAAACCGACGATGGCCGGTTAACGTCAAGTTGTCGAAGTTCGGAGACGCAGTAGCTGCAGATCCCGACACTTCTTTACTGAAATTCATCGCGAACAACATCATCGTTTCGGGTGAGAAGCTCAAGGCAAATCAGCTCACCCATTGGAACGCCGAGTGGCCTTGGCTACTCATACTGGATGGACTTGACGAGGTCGCCGCGACGGAAACGCGCAGGCGAGTTGTCGATCACATCGCTGATTTTGTTACGGAAAGCCGGCTCCATGATAGGGACGTGCTGATTGTTGCCACGACCAGGCCGCAGGGGTACCACGGAGAGTTCGCCGAATTCGAACCACAGATGTTGCGCCTGCGTGAACTTACTGAACAAGAGAGTCTCGCTTATGGCTCTCAACTCGCAATGATTCGTCAGTCCGACAGCCCGGAAAAAGGCGTTGAGATTAGTGAGCGACTAAGATCCGCCTCCGGGAGCGACACAACAAGTCGCCTGATGCGCACCCCGTTGCAGGTGACGATCATGACGATTTTGTTGGAGAACATGACCCGGGTTCCGTCGTCCAAATTCGCTCTGTTCGACTCCTATTACCGGACGATCTACGCGCGGGAGGTAGGACGTGCAGGCAATTTGGGGGTGCTACTAGAGAGGCACCGTGAGCACATAGATTTCGTTCACGAGCAGGTCGGGCTCAGGCTACAAGTCAGAGCCGAGGTTTCGAGTGAATCGGAAGCGATGCTTAGCGATGGCGAGCTGGAGGAGATATTTCGGAGGCGTCTGGTCAAGGCTGGCTACGAGGGACCTGAAGTGCAGCGCCTCACCACAGATCTCCTGCTCGCCGCGAAGAATAGAGTGGTTCTTCTTGTCGGAAAGCAAGCGGACCAGGTTGCATTTGAAGTCAAGTCGCTACAGGAATACATGGCTGCCCGGGCATTAGCGAACGGCTCGGATACCGAGGTCCTTGATCGGCTCGAGGCGCTGTCGCCCTCGTCGTTCTGGCGGCATACTCTACTGCTCTTTATTGCGCGAGTCTTTTCGGTGGAACGAATGCGCGACTCGCTGCTAGGACGGATTCGCCAACTAGACCACAATCGCGAATTAGGCGCTTTCCTAGGCACCGGAGAGATGCTCGCACTGGACGTTTTGGAAGACGATATTGCTTTCACCAACCCAGCCGTTCGACGCTCATTGCTTGAGCATGCTCTCGGCGCACTCCACCGGTGGCCTCGGCCTGAACTTATCAAGCTCTCGGCGGTCGTGAAGCCATATGTCGATGGCTCATCCACTGGTGACGCGAATACAGCCAAGCGAGTCATCAAGGAGTCGTTCGAATCGACTGGAAAGGCACGGTTCAGCGCCGTCTCACTGCTGCGGCGATGGCAAGGCAAATCTGGGTTTGCTGGTGCCTTTGCGAATCTCGAACTCGGCTCAGATACCACTTGGAAACCGTCGCATTCCGCCGCAAGCAAACCCGGTGCTGATGGGTACTCGGTGGGCTCGGTGTTGGGTCTGGTCGATGTTCAGCCCGTGTTGTCCGACTTGCAGCGCGGCACCTGGAACGAGATGACCGGCCTTCTCCTCGAACGAGTGGCACTTCGCGGCATCAGTGCGGCAGAAGCTGCTGACTTCGCGCATCAGGTCGTGAATTTCAGCGATGTTTTGGAGCTCGAGCGCTATCTCGAAGACGATGGGATCAGATGCGCATTGATTGCCGTCGTCGACTCACTGAGCGTTGAGCACGCTGTCGTAGCGATGTGGCTCCAGCAGGCGGTGGCGATTCTTGACGAAAAGACTCCGGTAGGTTCGGACCCACGAATTTCGGAGGTACTCAAGTGAACGACTTTGCAGAGCAACTGGCCACATTTGGGAGCGCGACATTCACCGAATTGAGACCCCAACAGCTAGCAGTATTGAAAGAGTACGGTGAACGCCGGTCCGCTCAGTCTGATCTCGGGATTGAACTCCCGACAGGCGCTGGAAAGACGCTGGTGGCGCTCCTAATCGCTGACTTCGCACTCGAGCGGGGGCAGCGCGTTGCCTACCTGTCAGGTACGAGACAGCTGGGTAATCAGGTCATGGCGCAGATCGCTAAACTTCCTGGCCTAGATGCGCGACAGTTCGTTGGAAGGAACTATCCAGGGGCAGATTTGCTCGCTTACAATCAGGCGCAGGCTATCGGCGTGATGAACTATTGGGTCTATTTCAACTCGTCGCCGAAAGTTGAACCTGCCGACGTGATCATCTTCGATGATGCCCATCTTGCCGAGCAGGCTCTCTCCAACATGTTTACGTTACGCATTCCGCGCGAGGGTGCATCCGCAACCGCACTCTTTCAAACCATTTGTGATGCCATAAGCCAGTCATCGCCACAGTCGTACCCGCTGCTACCGGCGCTACGGGATGGGTTAGTTGCAGCCGCAACTGCGCCAGAGTTCATCTCATTTTTCGACTGGGAACGAGTAGCAAAGATTGTTTCGGATTCCATTGACTCCTCCGACTACACCGAGGAGGACAGTTCGGCGCACTTTGCTTGGCGTGCAATCAAAGCGAATTTGGTGCGCTGTGGCGTGCTCGTGGGGCCGTCCGCCATTGAGATTCGTCCGTACCATATACCGACCCAGACCGTGCCCAGTTACACGAAGTCGCGCGAACGCGTATACCTCTCGGCGACGCTAGGGCAGACGGGAGACATTCAACGGCGTCTTGGCGCCCAACAGATCTTCACAATTTCCCCAGCAGTGGAGGCACCGCAAGCCCTGTCCAGATTGGGAAAGCGTGCTTTCTTGATCAATCCCGGGCCCGAAAAGGCGCTAGCCGAGCCCGCGTGGACATTCGCTATGGAGCAAGTAGAGATGGCTGCGAAGAGTGGCGGGGGGCGAGTGGCTTGGCTGTGCGCGAGCACCCCCGAGGCGGACGAGATACAAAGCCGCTTGAACCAAAGGGGCCATAATGTGTTCCGGCTCAAGCAAGGCGACGATGGCGCCGTCGAAAGATGGTCAACGATGCCTTTTGCCCACCTTGTGACCGCTGGTCGGTTCGACGGGTTGGACTTCCCCGACGATGTTTGCCGTTTGGTTATTGTGCCGAGCGTTCCCGCCGCCTCCACAGAATTCGAGAGATTCGTTGTCGCCTATCTAGGAGACGCAACCTACATGCGATACAGAGTTGGTCAGCGAGTGACTCAAGCGCTGGGACGAGCGAACCGCACACCTACTGATGCAGCGTTGTACTTGGGTTTGGACCCGGGATTCGGAGCTGCTCTTGCAGATCCATCCGTACACGCAGCCTTAGGGCAGGACGTTCGGGCAGCGGTATCTGCAGGAATCGATCTCCACGGTCGATCGTGGCAGCTCACTAAGGACGCCGCCGCCAAGTTCTGGGAAGAAATCGATGAGCCGTCACCGGCTTCCACTTCACCTGTCCCGTCGTCAACTAGGCGAGTCCGACCAGGACGGCAACTTGGAACCCCTGCATCAGTCGACAGCGCTCCGTTCGAGGTCAGCGCGACGACAAGCCTCTGGCTAGGGGCTTTTGAACGAGCGTCGGAGAACGCGGAGAATGCCGCGACGGTATTGAAGGAATCAGGCGAGGTAGAACACGCTGCGTTTTGGACCTACATCAAGGCTCATAGCCTGTTCTCCCAACGATCTGCCGACAGCGGCGTTAAGGCGAAAGCAGCACTTCAGTCCGCAGTAGATTCTGCGCCCCAGACGGCATGGTTCGTCAGACTCCAGCGAACAATCGATGCGATGGGCGGGGGCGCGCCTGGCGACACCTCTCTGGACGCGATATTCCTCTCTTGGGATGAGTGGATTCGCGAAGCTGGTCCACGGGCACTTCAAGCTGTCGCTTCAGGCCGGCAAAATCTGGCAGGAAGCACTGCCGAGCGAATTGAGGCGTATTTCGTGCTCGCTCGACTTTGCGGGGCCGACGTGAGGCGGAATATTGACCCGCGTCCAAAAGGCTGTCGATGGTCCTGGGTATCGGCGGGAAGTGGAAACATTCGCGTGTGGATGACACACGACTCGGATTCGCCCGTCCGCAGAGAAGACGTCAACGAGCTTGTTGCGATCGTCCTCGAAGAAGAAACTCTTCAGCCCAAAGCCCATGTGTGGGGATGCCTCGTGACTAGTTCCGCACTTTCTTCGGCAGCAAACCTGGCTGCCTCAAATGGACGCATTGCAGTGATTGATCAGGAAGCAATAGTGCTCCTTTTTGACTACATGGCAGAGAGATTCACGGAGTATGCCTCAGCATCGGGCTCCGGGTCGGCGAAAGAACGTGGCATTGCTAGAAGCAGTCTGGAACGTCGTTTAGTCGGAGGCCCGTGGCTGGCAGACCTCACTCAAAGCAAGTTTGGCAGCCGAGTTTCCGTTACCGATGTGGAGAGTGTATTTATGGCTTTTAGATAGTGGATTGCCTGTGAATGCAGTCGGAACGTTTGCACAAACCAAACCGCCGGGGTCGAGTCACAGGAGCGTGCGTCTGTAGCGTCGACGGAGTTGTCAGACACGAGTAGTCTGCCGTCATGGTTGCAGACCCGTTTGGCGCTCCTCCAAACTGCGAGCGATGCCTCGTGCCGATGCTGGCCGACGGGTTGTCGACAAGCCCATATTGGAGATGCCCATCGTGTCGACTCGTGCGCCTAGCCTAGAGCGTACGTGAGTATTTGACGCTCTGAGCACCACCCCATCGTGCGGTTCAGCACCACCGATCGTGCGACAGAGCACCACGAGTCGCATGGTTCAGCACCGCTGGCCCACCGAGACGGTATTCGCGCCCGGATGAGGCTGTTTTACTCGGCCTTGGAGTCCGGGGAGCGACCATGTTGCGCACGCTCCGGTCCATCATGGTGACCACGTCGAACCTGTGCACGTCCGTCGGCACCTGTTCTTCGGTGAGCGCTTCATCATGACGCTGTCAGCGTTGGCGACTAGCGCTCGTGGGCAGCGCTAGTCCGGGCAGGTGGTAGCAAGATTCCGGGAACTCGGTACTTGGGTCTATGGGCTGCACTGCTGTGAGTGACGCCAATTTGGATGTGCCCGTCCATCGATAAGGGGCAGGTTCAGGAGGCCGCGTCATTGCCCGTAAGGGGATCCTGTTCCGGGCGGCGCCCGGTAGCGGGGCGTGCCCGCGCCAGGGACAGTCGACTAGGACGCTAGCCGGCGTCGGACGACGGCGAAGTCGCGGTCGCGATCGCGAATAATGCGATCAGACCGAACTTCGAACTCGCTCTTTTGGATCACGACGAGCCGAAGCCCGTGAGCTGGGATCAGCTCTGCCTTGCGTCTGTCGTATAGCCGCCGTTGCTCACCGCGAGGAACTCCCGATACGGTTGCTCGGCGATCGAAGATCGGCACGGCCTCGGTGTGCTGCTTTTCCTGGAACTCGACGACGAGTGCGTGTGCGGGCCAGTATCCGTCGACAGGCAGCCGGACTGCTCGGCCGGACGACGACGAAATATCGCCACAGAGCCAGTCGAAGCGTGCTTGGCGGTGCCCGGTCGCTTTGATGACCTCATCGCACAGGTCAAGGACGTAGTGTTCGTCGCTCTCAGCCCTCTTCGCCACACCGCAACCATAACCTCGGCGTCACTCCGCACGATCCTTAAACGGGCGACGCGCGCAGAGGGGCATCAACGCTCGCGGAGATTCCGTGAACATGCGCTCTATAGGTCGTCTTCAGGCAGATTGACGCTCGCGTGGACCCGGGCAGCCCAATCGCAGGCGATGACGCCGCGGCTCGACACCGTCACGATTCCCTCCACTCTCGCAGCGCTGCCCTGAGATCCTCGCTGAGATCACGCACGAGCGCGTCGAGGCTCTCGAAAGTCTCGTCCGTGAGGCTTTCGATGATTCCGAACATGGGGCCGTTGGAGAACGCGATCTCCGCCTTCCCCCGGATTTCGTAATGAACGCTCCGGTTCCTTACCGTCCGCATACCCTGCGCGGACAGTCGCGCTGCGTCGGCTGAGCTGACGAGGGTACGGATTTTGTCGCGCCCGGTGGACGTGGCTCTGGGGTGCGCGTCCAAGATCTTCGTCAGGGACGACAACGCGTGCCAGAGGCTGATGAGCCGCGCACGGAACCCCGCTGTCACGTGGCTGCCTGTGACGAGGGGGACGAGGGTGGTCGCGGTGTTGACCTCGGACTCAATAAGGAGCAGGAGGAGCTTCTGGTCCAGGTTTAGAGCGCTGTCGTATGCCCATTTGAGGTAGCGCTTGACGAACTTGTCGTTGTCGTCGACGGCGTCGATTGGGGACAGGTCCAGAGTCGTGACTATCGCGTCCGCACTGCCGGAAAGGCAGGTGTAAATCCGCAAGGAGGTAATCAGGTCTTCGCCGAACTTCTGGAAGAAGTCGGGATAGTCCTCGGGTGGCAAGGTATCGAGGCCGTAGCGCATGTGCAGCGGGATAGTTGCGCCAACGACGTATCCGTCGAGCGTGTAGAAGCCGAGGTCCGGTTGCAGCCAAGTGAACCCGGGCTCTACGTCTTTGAACAACAAGGCGCGCTGCGACATCCACGCCTGGTGGATCTCGCCCTCGAACTCTTTGAGTGGTTTGCTTTTGCTGGTTTGGTTGTCGAGCATCTTCGTTGCATGGCGGGCCAGGGCGATGGAGGCGTGTTCCTCGGGCGGTAGGAGGCCAACAAGCCCGGGCAATGCGACGTCGGGGTTTGAGGAGGCGAGGAGTTCTCGTCCCTCGTACACGATGCGCGACACGTGCCCTGACAAGAGAAGCGATGCCATCACCCGCGCCGGTCCGTCGTGACGGAGCGCGCTCGTCAGAATGTCCCCCATCCACAGCGCGTCTTCGAGAAGCAGTCCGCGGCCGACGGCGATCCGAAGTTCATCTCTAGTCAGCACGTGTTGACCATATCGGAGTCGCCAGGGTGTCGTTTCGAGCGCCGCCGCGATATTTGCCGATCGCCCAGCGGGCAGCACTGGTTGCGGTCAATCCTCGGCAATCTGGCGCCCGATCGATTTGAAGTCGTGACCCCAACCTCTGCCCCGTTCGCCAAGCGCACTGCACAGCCGCCATTGCCACCAGATCCCAGAAGCGTTGCAAACTGTCGGCCATTCGTTCGTTCAGCTTCTTACAGAACTCGGCTGACAGGGAGAAAACAGTAAGCATGCGCTGGAACAAGTTGTCGAGTTCAGGTTCGTGCTCAAGGGCGACTCGCTCCGCGGCATCCCAGAACGTTTTAGGACTTTCCTCCCTCTGCGGGTTTTCAGCGAGTGCATCGAGATAGTAGAAACGGCCTTCTTGCCCATATCGGTTCAAGGCGGACACAAGGGGAGGCCATACAGGATCGGCGTCGACAGCGGCGAGAGCCTGATCGACCCAATAGCGGTGGGTCGCAGGATCGACGTTGTGCATGAGCGCCTCTCGCAACAACGCTTCCATTTTGATGAGGTCGTGCCGGTAGTCGTTCTTGAGGACGCTGGCAGGCGGCCATACCCGGGTATCCGCGACATGCACGAGACCGAGGCCGAGTTTCAGCATCTTCTCGACACCAATAGACAGCATGGTCATAAGCGGATCGCGGGTTGTCTCGATAAACGCCGCCGTGCGCAGCGCTTGGATACCGTATGCGAGCAAGTGTTTCGCGGAATCAGACTCCTAGATGAGATTCATCCCTTGCAGCATCGATAGGTCGTCATTATTCGTGTTGGGCATAGCACACTATGGCAGACGTGCTCCCTCGCGAAGCGACCGTAAGCCGGTCCCTCGACGGTCCCTTGGTCTCCGCCCAAGCCGACCGACAAATGCGGAATGCGCGATGCCCGAATACCCCGCCGTTGAAATTGCCCGGATGAGAGCATCATCTGCGACAACGTTGAGACATAGGAGGGGGTCCGAACAGGATTACATCGCGGCCGGAAACGGACCCGAGTTTCTCGCCCTGTCCTGACTCGCCGGCCCCGCAACGAGTGCCTCCGGCTTCCGGACCTCGCGAGTCGATCACCCTCCCAAGGAAGCCAAGTCGCGGGATCAAGAATGCAGCGTTGAGATCGCCGGAACGATCAGTTTGTTCAACAGGGTGACACTTGGCCAACTTCATGGTCCCGGGCTACCGGGCTCCGCGGAACTCCGCTACCAACAACTTGGACCAGCGCTACCAACAAGGCTGACTCGCCAGGCGTCGCGGCGCTCCTCAATCCGGACCTGTGTGACCGCCGATTGGCGGTGATAGCCGATCGAGGTGGTGCTCAACCACGCCGACCCTGGTGCTGAGTCGCATCAATCGCGCCACCATGCATTGGTGCTCAAGCGCACCACACGTGGTGCTCACGGAAGCGAATATTCACACGCATTCCGTCCTTCCGAAAGACTAGGAATCGGCACTTGTCGCGGCTCGTCAGCATCGGCCCTGATCCTGACAAAGAAATCGATTGCTCAGCCGCGCCCCGACATCAACAGCGATTCGTCGGATTTCTTTTGTGCGACTCGCGTGGAAAGCGAGGCCTTAGGGCCACCATCACCCGCACGGCCTTCCCGGCCGCGGACGCGCAGCAACCGCATCAACGTGACGGGTCCGGCGCCGAGGAACTTAAGCGCATTCCATGCGAATAGCAGCGCCAAGACGTTCAGCCAGCCGGAGCCACCGGCTTCCACCAGCCCAACGCACACGGCCATTGCGAACGCATATGGAACAGCGAGCAGCATTGCTGGCACTCCCCACTTGAGGCCCCGGCGAGTATGGATCGCGTCGAGCACGAGGTTGGTTGGCATAAACCGTCGCAGCGAGTAATAAGTGCGGGCGGTAAGTCCCAGGATGAGCGCGAACATGCTGCGGCCTTCCATTCTTCGGCGACAAGAACTTGAAAGGGGCCGTTATACGGGAACCGTGCCATCACAACGAGCGACGGCGCACGACAGAGATCGCCTAGAAAAAGTTTAGAACCGGAAGCCCGGAGGCGGTAGACCCACCGACACACGACGGCCTCGGTCCCGTGGAACGGCTTAGCCGAAAGATGCCTGCGAGGTCAGCCAGGTGTGGAGAACGGCCCTCCAGAGTTCGCTATCCGAGTTCCAGCTCATCGTGTGGTCGGCCTCGAACGCGTTGAGGTCCACGACGTCGGGACGTAGTTTTCTGAGTTGTGTCGAGAGATGGAACGGCGACGAGGTGTCGAGAGTGCCGTGGAGGATGAGTGTCGGCAAACTCAACTCGTCTGCACGTGCGATCCAGTCGAAATGGCTCAATGTCAGGGGGCCGGCGAGACCGGTCAGACGAGCAAGGCGCCCGACGTTGAGCCACGGAAGCGCCAGCGTACCCGTCCATGCCGGTAGGCCCAATCGTTCGCAGTTTGCCCCTATTGTCGCAACCCAGTCAAGGACGGGTGACTCGAGCACGAGGCCCGTGACCACGCCTCGAAGCTCGGGATTGTCAGCGAGCTGCAATGCAATGGATGCACCCATCGACCACCCAAAGAGAACGACACTGCGTGCACCGTTGTCGCGGGCAAAGCGCACAGCCGCAAGCACGTCATCCACCTCGGAAGCACCGAGCTCGGATCTACCGGAACCCACGGTGGGACCTTCGCCGTCATTGCGATAGGTCACGACGAGCGATGTTAACCCGGCTTCAGAAGCTACCTGAACCCCACGAAGCGTTCCGGCGCGCGGACTTCCCAGACCGTGGATATGGATGGCCCAACAGGTCGACAGGCCGCCCCGAGCTGTGATGATCCATGCAGGCGCGGAACCGACATCCGTGTGCACCTCGACGTCCATTGCTTCCAGGCCAGCTTCCTCCGGACTCTGGAAGAAGATGCCGCTCCATGAGACGCGGATACCGGCCGTCAAGCCTTGGCTTAAGTCTCCCAGCACCTCGCGGCCGACCAACTGCGAACCTCGATCTACTACGGCGTGGGACAGTCGGACCCAGCCGCCATTCTCTGCAATGAGGCAGTACAGACCGGGCGCGGAGGTACGAGGGGTCCGATCGAGGATAATGATGGGCCGCTCCCCCGAATTGTCCACGTCGCGGATAACGAGGTCGTAGGTTCGTGCACTGGCAGGTGCAGTCAGACTCTTCGCGATCACAAGTCCGAACCCAGCGAGCGCGCCTCCCGCAGCAACCGCAGCTCCAGCCCACGCCCAACCGGCTTTCATCACCGCGACTCCCCTTCTCCAGGCGAGGTGGGCGAAGCGGCAGGCGCCAAGCCGCCTGGCACTGCCCCGACAAGGTGACGCTCAGCACGCTCGACGAGCGCTCTGTCTCGTTCGCTGAGCCTAAACTGCACCCGCGTATCGATCATTGCGTCGCGTATCTCGACGACCTGACGATGGAGCAGAGTATCGAGTTCGTCCGTAGGGAACGCGCTCTGATTGTTCAGGCTGATTCCCGGTCGCGCCGTGGTCGCTTCCGCCCACAGCGGCTTGAGATCCTCAACCAGCATTCGGGTCCTTCGCTCGCGAGATCGCGCCTGCAACGTTCGAGCGGCAGGCTGGCCAGCAAAGCCGAGGCAGAGGAACAGGAAGGCGAGCAGTCGTAGAGGTTCATACGTGATTGCGATCTCTGTCATCAGGTCCAGGTTGTCGAAGACGTGGGCGAGATCCATAGCGATGACGACGACGCTGAGAACCACGCCAAGGAGACTTCCGATGAACAGTGAAGCCGGAGGTAGCACTTGGACACCCTCGCTGTTTCGGAACTGCTGTGCGGCGAGAACTGCCATCGCGGAAAGAACGATTCCGTAGTACACAAATTGGATCATCGAGTAGATGGCCGCCGCGGGCTGATCACCGAGCTTGAGCATGAAATTGGTGGTGGTGCTGCCAAGTTCGATGAGAAAGAACGCAATGACGGCGCCAAGGATTGCGGTTAGGAGGGCGGCCCGCCCGAGTGCGAGACTAACGGCCCTGGGCTGGTGCTCGGACGCCTTCATCACCCCGCGACCCAAAAAGAACACGCCGATCATCAACGCAACGTCCGCGACAAGGGTCACGAAGTTGTCGCCGCCGGCCAGCCTGTCGAGCGCCCGATAAACGGGGTCAGTATTGAGCGTCATTGCGATCGCGATTGTGAGCGCCGCGTAGGTGATGTTCCGTTCGGCGCGACCGCGCCGCAGGATGAGCAGGCTCGCTGCGAGTAGCCACATGGCTGCTGCGACAATGACGACAGTCATCCGAAGATCTCTAAGTATCGCGAGCTGTGCATCGCCGACCCTCTGATCGCTGCGGCGAGACGGTCGGCAAGCGTCTCCGCTACGACTTCTTCGACGGTGTTTAGTTCCTGGCGCCTGAGCAGCCGTGCCTTAACCTGTGGCGGGATGTCTGGCAGCAGGAAGTCGGGAGTTTCGGGATCATGATTGGCGTCGTGTCCGAGAATCATGTGTGCCAGTTCGTGAAGCACAAATTGCTGTCGATGTAGCGCTGAGTCGCTGCTGGCGTGCAGGATTAGGTCTTCGCCGTCCGCCACGAGCCAGACTGCACACAAGCCGTCCTGATCTCCAAGGTCTGCAAGTTCAACAATCCGCAGTCGACGTTGCCGGTTTCTCTGCACGGCGTCGACGAGTGCGTCGAATGTGAAGGTGTTCCCAAGAGCGAGTTGATCGACGGCCGTCGACACGCTCACTTCCTTGTCCACTGCTTCTTCACCTCAATTCCTCGATTAGTTATGGGCCATCCCCAGCACGATCGTGCGCTTCTGGAGATTCTGGAGAGACCTCCTCGTCTAAGAACCTGCTGATCGCCTGCAGCGCTCCAGGGGAGATGTCTCCTAGGGTGCGTGCCGCGTAGGTTTTCACTTTGGCGGCGCGCATCGCGCGCACGAGGTCGAGTTGAGCGCTCACTTTAGCGGGGATGTCCGCATCGGCGGCGCCCGCGAGGAATGCGGGATCGACGTCGAAGAATGCGGCCAGGCCGTCGAACAGCGGAAGGTCCCGTACATACCGGTGCCCGTTGACCATGTACGTCCATCGCGACCGCGAGAGGTTCGTGCCGCGCTCTTCGAGATATGCGGCGATCTGGGCGAAGGTCGGCTCGCTCCCCGACTCAGTGACCGCCACGTCGAGCAGAAGCCGGAGCCGTTTCGCCAGGTTTTCGGCCGCTGTTTTGCTTTCTTCATCGGTCATACACAGACCCTCTCACCCTCGGTCTAGTCCGGCCATTTTTGGCTGTCGCTCGGGGCCTCGGGAGTGCTCAATTTAGTCTTTGAGCATGACCAACGCAATGGTTGCGCATGCTCAAATGCGGTGGTAAACCATTCTTGAAAGCAATTGAGCATGCTCAACGGAGTTGACTCGCCTAGTGCGCTGGCGTGGCGAGGCGCACCTCTGTGTCAGCCACACATACCTGTTTGGTACCCACTCGGGAAGGTGATCGATGTGTCAACGGAACCGCGAACGCGACAAGACTGGGATGCGAAAATCGCAGGCCTTCACGAACGCCTGGTTGCCTCGGTCGAGGCTCTGGTTACCGGCAATGAGTGGAAGCGCGCCTTGGAGTTCTCCGCTCGATTTCGATCACGGTCTTTCAACAACTCTCTCTTGATTTGGGCGCAACATTCCGAAGCGCACGAACGTGGATCAGTCCCGACTGCACTCCCGAGCTTCGTAGCCGGCTTTCGGCATTGGCAAACGCTCGGGCGCCACGTAGCCGCTGGCCAGAAGGGCTACATGATCTTCGCGCCCCTCACCGCACGTTTCGCAAGCTCCTCCCCCGTCGACGTCAGTTCGTGGCGGAGGCTTAGCCGAAACGAACGGCCTCGCGCCGGTGAAGTCGTACGCCAGCGAATGGTCGGAGCCCGACCCGCATACGTCTGGGATATCTCGCAAACCGAGGGGTCGCCGATTCCCGAACGCCCCATACCCATGCTGCTCAACGGTGAGGCGCCCGACGGACTCTGGAATGGCCTCCGAGCACTCATACAAGAGTCCGGCTTCACCGTCGTGTCGGTGCCGGATGCCGCCCCACTCGATGGTGCGAACGGCCTAACCGATTTCGTGGCCCGAACAGTTTCAGTGCGGGCAGACATAGATGCCGCAGCCCGAGTGAAGACGCTCGGTCACGAATTGGCGCACATCAGGATGCACGATCCCGACGCTGGCACCCTGTCTCACCGAGGCATAGGCGAGGTAGAAGCGGAGTCGGTCGCCTTAATAATCGGCGCAGCACATGGCATGGATACGAGCGACTACACAATTCCGTACGTGTCTGCGTGGGCAAGCTCCGTGCCCGGCAGGACCCCGGTCGAGGTTGCTCAGGAGACTGGCGAGCGGGTGCGCCGGGCGGCGGTGGCGATCCTCGGCCGGCTCCAGACTGATCAGATCGGGGCCGGCGATTCTCCCGCGTTGGGCCTCTCCAAGCCGGTTCGGGGTTTCGGGGCCACGCTGACGGTCGCGCCAGATCAGCCCGCAGAGCGAATCGACGTCAGGACTCTCTGATGGGTATCGCCGACGTACTTCTCGAGACCGCTCGATCTTCGGCGCGAAGCGCGGCTATCTCTTTCGCCCGGGCAGCCATCCCGATCTTCCCCTGTGCCAGAGACGGCAAGCGTCCCCTCACTCACGCGGGGTTTCACGAGGCGAGTTCGGACCTTGGTCAGGTGCAAGCTTGGTGGGCGCGATGGCCCGCCGCGAATATCGGGATGCCGACGGGCAGCGCGTTCGGTCTAGATGTTGTTGATATCGACGTCACGGCCGCGGGCTCAGGCTTCATCCTGTATGAGCGTGCGAGTGTCGCCGGGCTCGCCGAGGGTGAACTCGCGCGGGTGCGTACGCCGTCCGGTGGAATGCATGTCTACTTCCCCGCGGCGGCCCACCCCCAGCGCTGCTGGCAGGCAGCGTCCGCTCATATCGACTTTCGTGGTGATGGTGGTTATGTCGTTGTGCCTCCCTCGAGGCTGGCGACACCCAACGGCCGAGTCAGCTACAGCCTTGACCGGCTGTCAGCGGCAGGCTCGAAGCCGATTGACGCCACCGCTCTCCGTGAGTTTCTCGCACCGCGACAGCCTCGAGCGGTATCTATGCCTGAGGTGCTCGCCTCGCCTGAGCCAAAGCGGTTGGCGAAGTGGGTGAGCAAGCTCGGGGAGGGCGAGCGAAACAGAGGCCTTTTCTGGGCGGCCTGCCGGCTTGCGGAGGCTGGGATTGCGCCCGCAGATGTCGAAGCTGCACTGGCTCCGGCGGCAGAGACAGCGGGGCTCCCGGCAGCGGAAATCACTGCGACTATCAGGTCCGCAAGCCGACAAGCTACCCCACGCACACCCGGCGAACCGAAAAAGCAGGGGTGCGACCCAGCAGCTCCGGGACGGAGGCGAGGTGACGCGCCATGCCTGGGTTGAGTTCGCGTCTGCGGCCAAGACTTGTGTTCCAAGTCGCGCGCCAGGAACTGCCGACACTCCTGTTGTTCAGACCATCAAGGTGAGAAAGGACGCAAGCCATGGCTAGGAATGAGTTCGACAAGGCACACGGATCAGCAACCGGCGAGGCCCCGGGCGAAACGCAGACGCAGCATCTAGGGCTCCCTGGGCGCTCAGCGCCCCTTGAAGTTGGACGGGACCGACCGGACACGCGATCGATCCTGGACAACAAGGAAAAGCGCGCACCAGGTGGAGACGTCACCTGGGTACGTGCCTCAGATCTGCTCAGCAGCGGCACCGGGCGTGTGGCTGGTCGCGGCATCGACTTTGAGGCGGAACTCGCACGCCGGATGCGCAGGACCCCCGCCACCACCCGTCGCGCTGTTCGCGACCGGGCGAGCAAGCTACCCCCGCTCTCCGACTTCGGGCAGCGGAACGACCAGCCCCAGGTTTCACGCCCCGAGCTCGGCCGGCGTTGACCTGAACAGCAACTAGTGCGACGACGCACACCGATCCGAAGGGAGGTGTTGTGATGGAATGGTCCACACACCGGGGGTCAGATTCGAGGGGGTTTCACGACTCCGAGGGGCTGAGAAGGGTGCTCGCCCGATTGCAGGCCGACGGCGGTCTCAGTTGGCGGACAGACCCTGAGGCATCCGAGCTCATGCAATACGCCGCCAAACGCTACGCGGCCCTGGCGCACAGACACGGCCTGGATCCCTGGGAGGCCGCCGCGGCGGCGTACGACGCCATGCGAGCGCCGTCGGCGTTGCGCGCTGATGATCCTTGGGCAATTGTGACGCGAGCAGTGCAAGTGACCTGCATTGCGGAGGAACGGGCTCAGGGGCTGTTGTGCTCGGTGCACCAAGCGCGCCGACGCAAGATCTCGAGCTACCACGACGGCGAACGCTTCAGCGATCGGGATCACCCTCTGCCGGAGTATCACCGTGCATTCCGCACCGATCCGGTCGAACCTCAGAACGATGCGTCGCCGCTACCAGAAGTCGAACCGGCCATCGAAGATGCAATTATGCTGTTCACGCTGCTGGGCTGGCCGTCTGACCGAGCACGAAGTTGCGTCGAATACATCTGCAGCCGACTCGCGGACGCTAGTTCACGCCCCTCCGCTTTTGAGTCTCTGCGCCGCGACTACTCCGCCCGAGCGCATTTGGACATCCCACAGCCGGCGTGGATGTCCATGCTTCGAGCACTCCTAGGGAACTGCGATCCGCTGCATGCCCACACCGCCGCCGGCCGGGGCATTCTGCTTCGATTGCTCATCGGCGAGCCATTGCGAGCGCTCCTTCGGGACGACGACCTGGCCTCCGACATCGTGGTCAACGCACCGGGGGTGCAGGTATGACTATCTCTCCGGGCCACATCGAGTTGGAGCGATCGATCGACTCCATTCGGATCGGTTCGCGGCATCGTACGGACCTCGGCGATATCGACATGCTCGCAGCCTCGATTGAGCGGCAAGGGCTCCTGCAGCCGATCACGGTCACACCCGATGGCACTCTTGTGTGCGGCGCCCGCCGGCTCGCCGCGCTTCGGCAACTCGGCGTGCGCAGGCTCAACGTCTGGGTCCGCTCCGGAATCTCCGAGCAACTGACTCTGCTGCTTGCGGAGCAGGAGGACAACGCGCTTCACAAATCATTGAGCCCGACTGAGGCAGCAACACTTTATCGGGAGGTCAAGGTGCTTCTAGCTGAGGATGCGAGCCGCCGGCAGGAGGCTTCGCGATTTGGCGCAGAGCAAGAGAAGCCCCGATCAGACGGTGCCGCCACGGTGGCGGCACCGTTGACGGCGCTCAACGGTGATACCCGCGCACAGGCAGCTCTTTTCGTGACCGGTCGACGCTCATACACGACACTTGAGCGCATCGGCGAGTTGCAACGGATCGCGGCTGACGAGAGTGTCGACGAGGCGCTGCGTAGCCGCGCAAGTACTGAACTCGCCTTGATTCAAGACGGAGGCTCCGTCTCGTCCGCACACCACCGGATGAACACTCACGCTGCCGTACTCGAACTTGAGCGGATGGCCGCAGACCCGACGCAGCCCGCGGGCATCCGCGAAGCGTCGTCGACGGGCGCGACCCGGGTTCTCGCCGCTGCTCCGCTGACTCCGGATGCCGATCTCGAACGCCTTGCTCAAGAAGCGCTCGCGCGCGCGAAGACCGCAACAAAGTCTAGGAAGACTCGGTTGGCCGCCAGGGCTGACACCAAGCTCCCCGTCCGTTCGTTCGTGTACTTGTGGAGCGATCTGAGTGAATGGTGGCTGCGCTACGACATCGCCGAGATCTCCGCCCAAATCACGGATGAGCAATGGGAAGAATTCGAAGAGATCCTTGCCGGCACCATCGCTTTCGCTAAGCGACTACGCGCCCTGCGTGACACTTTCCGCGGCATGGCTCCGGTATCGGCAAGCAGATGATCTTCTGGATGGCCTACCTGGTCGGATGGAATTGAGGAGCCTGAGATGCGCTTCGTCCATCAGCGCCGTTTCATCATCGCGATCGTCTGCGGCGGTCTCACGCTGATTCTGCTCATGGCCATCGGCGCGTACGGCTTGTTGCGAGGGCCCGAGAAGGAGCGTCATCCGGATCGACCTGCCCTCGAGACATCGGCCCCGTCCTCACCTGAACGCGCCGATGAACCTCGCCCCGTGCTCGTGACGTCTAGTCCCGAATTCTTCGCCCGTAGCGTGGCCCGTGCGCTTTTCAATTGGGACACCAGGCATGAAGGTGGCCCGACCGAATGGGCGCAGGTTCCACTCGACGTCGCCGACGCAGATGAAGCGGCGGCTCTGGCATCCGATGTTCGGGGCTACATGCCCAGCCCTGAGATGTGGGAACGCCTGCGCGCCTACGGGACCCGACAATGGCTCGATGTGGAATCAGTGGCCACACCCGAGTCTTGGTCCGCGGCCCTGGAACAAGCCGCAGCAGGACAGATTCCGCGGGGTACAACGGCTATCACGGTCGTTGGAATGAGTCATCGAGTGGGTACGTGGAACACAGAAGTTGTCCGCACAGAGCGGTCGGTGGCGTTCACTATTTTCGTTGCATGCCCAGAAGGGCAGCGGTGTGCGCTCCTTCGACTTTCGCAGCTCGACCGGCCTCTGGAGTGACAGCGAGCGATGAAGAAGCTCATCGGCATCGTCGTTGTTCTCTTACTCCTCGGCCCCGCGGTCGGGCTGGTGAGCGTGGCCACCCTCATGAGCACTACGTCAATTTCATGCGGCTCGGGATCCCTCGCCGTCGGCAACGTGCCGAACTCGCTGACAGCCCAGACACGCGATGGCCGTTCAATCACTCTGAACAAGACCCAGCTCACCCATGCTGCGACGATCGCCACGGTAGGTGCACGAACACCCGGGGTCGGACGCGAGGGCGCCCTTATCGCGTTGATGGCCGCGCTCACGGAGTCGACGCTCCGAATGCTGGCGAACACCAGCGCTTATCCGGATTCAGCAAATTATCCGAATGACGGACTCGGCTCCGATCATGATTCCCTCGGCCTGTTTCAGATGAGATCTGTTTCAGGATGGGGAACGGTGGCTGAGCTCATGGATCCGGACTACCAGGCACGCGCATTCTTCGGTGGGCTTTCCGGGCCGAATGCCGGATCCCCTCGTGGGTTGCTGGACATCCCTGGTTGGCAGTTGTTGGACCCGGGCGAGGCAGCGCAGGCCGTCGAAGTCAGCGCCTATCCGGACCGGTACCAGAACTTCCAGCCTGTCGCAGAGTCGATCCTCTCCGCATTAACTCGATCGCAGTCGGCGAGCGCCGCAGGTTTCGACCAGAAAGTTCCCGAGACATCGCAGGTGGTATTCGCTCTCCCCGACGGCACGTACACGAAGACCGACAGCTTCGGGATGCGGACGGATCCCTACAGCGGTGAATCTAGGTTCCACGCCGGAAGTGACCTCGCGGCGCCCGCGGGGACACCCATCCTCGCGGTCGCCGATGGCCTTGTCAGCTTCGCCGGGCAACGCGGTACCTACGGAGGGCTGATCGTCGTCGACCACACTGTCGGCGGCGAGCGCGTCGCCTCGTACTACGCCCACATGTACGACGTGGGCATCCTGGTGACCGAGGGCGACAGTGTTTCAGCCGGCCAACACATCGGCGATGTCGGCTCAGCGGGTAAATCAACCGGCCCCCACCTGCACCTCGAGATCCACCCGGGAGGAGCAGACCTTCCTGCTGTCAATGCTGAGGAGTGGCTCGCCGAGAACGGCGCCGCCGGTGTCGCAGGTGCAGCGGTCGCCACAGCAGGATGCACGCCAGAAAGGACGGTATGACATGGACGTCTTCCCCGACTTCGGGGCAGTTGCTGGCGCCGAAGAATTGCAGAAAATCGTCGGAGCCCTGCTGACCTTTGTGCTCATCATCTCGGTGCTCATGATGATCATCACTGGCGTCACCTGGGCGCTCGCTTCGGCGAACGGCAACTTTCAAACAGCCGTCCGTGCCCGCACCGGGCTCTGGGTTGCCTGCGGTGCAGCAGCCCTGGCAGGTGCAGGTGTCGCCTGGGTCAACTTCTTGATCGGCATCGGTTCAACTCTGTAGCCGCCGCCCCCACGGGATGGTGTGCGCTCCTGTCTGTCGTACGTCCATCGACCGAGGGAGCTGATTGTGATCGACATCGATCCGAATGGGACAGGCCTGCCTGGCATCGACCAATTGCGCACCATTGTGGGCGCGGTGATGACCATCGGTCTGGTCCTGAGCGTGCTCGCTTTGATCGTCGCGGCCATCGTCTGGGGTTTCGGGGCCAACTCGTCCAACCCGCACCTCGCTTCGCGCGGAAAGACCGGCGTGCTGGTGTCGTGTGGTGCGGCCATCATCTGCGGCGCGGCTGTGACCTTAGTCAACTTCTTCTGGGGCGTCGGCCAAGCCGTCTGACGGTGACTCAGACATGATCGAGGCGAGCCAATGAGCGTGTGTGATGTGCCGATGATCGCGAGCGTGTGCGATGCCGTCGGCGAAGGCACCGCCTCACTGGTCGCGGCACCGTTCGATTGGCTCGCCAACGCGATGGGCTCTGCCGCCGCCTGGTTGTTCGAGTCGGTGTGGGCCGCCTTCGACACGACCACCCTCGTCGACGTGACCGACCCTGGCTACATCGATGTCTATAACGTGCTCTTCGGCGTCGCGGTCTTCGTGACCCTCGTGCTCTTCTGCCTGCAACTCATTACTGGGCTTATCCATCGCGACCCGACGGCCCTTGCCCGGGCCGCAACCGGCCTGGCCAAATCAGTGCTCGGTGCCTTCGTCCTCATCACCATCACAGCGCTGCTGCTCGAGATCACTGATCAACTGACGATCGGAATCGTTCAGGCAAGCGGCAACACCATGGAAGGCATGGGCGACCGCATTGCACTGCTCCCCGCCGGCCTCACGGCTATAAACGTCGCTGCTCCCGGCGTCGGCGCAATCGTGACGATCTTCCTATCTGCCCTCGCGATCAGCGCGGCCGCGATCGTCTGGTTCTCGCTCCTCATCCGCAAGGCACTGCTGCTCGTGGCGATCGTCTTCGGGCCGATTGCCCTCGCCGGCGCGACCTGGGATGCCGCCAAGGGATGGTTCGCGAAATGGGTCGCCTTCGTGATCGCGCTTATCCTGTCGAAGCTCGTGCTCG
>Ga0247816_10000037_pt1 | contig 68741 bp, 63 predicted proteins | sample UWRJL209509C1_FD_179930 | JGI IMG/M metagenome (GOLD analysis project Ga0247816, IMG submission 179930) | Plant litter microbial communities from Arlington Agricultural Research Station in Wisconsin, United States - UWRJ-L209-509C-1 | ecosystem: Environmental > Terrestrial > Plant litter >...
GGTCGTATTGCTATCGCGTCGCGCAACATCTCCAAATGCCAGGCCATCATCGACAGCGTCAAGGCCAAGGGTAGCCTCAAGGTACCCGCCCAGATCCAAGCCTTCTCGCTGAACGCCCTGGACGTGGAAGCGACCAAGGCATTGATCCGTGAAACCGAATCGCAGATCGTCATCAACGTCGGCTCCGCCTTCCTTAATATGTCGGTGCTGCGCGCCTGTATCGATACCGGCGTGGCTTACCTGGACACCGCCATTCACGAAGAACCAGGCAAAGTCTGTGAGACGCCGCCGTGGTATGGCAACTACGAATGGAATCACCTTGAGGAATGCAAGCAGAAGAACATCACTGCGATCCTCGGTGTGGGCTTCGACCCAGGCGTCGTTAACGCCTATGCGGCGCTGGCGCAACAACAGCATTTCGACCGCATTGATTCGATCGACATTCTCGACGTCAATGCCGGTTCCCATGGTAAATATTTCGCCACCAATTTCGACCCGGAAATCAACTTCCGCGAATTCACCGGACAGGTGTGGAGCTGGCAGAACAGCCAGTGGACCAGCAACACCATGTTCGAGGTCAAGCGCACCGACGACCTGCCTGTGGTCGGCTCGCAGAACCTGTACCTGACCGGCCACGATGAAGTGCACTCGCTGTCGAAAAACCTCGACGTGCCTAATGTGCGTTTCTGGATGAGCTTCGGCGAACACTACATCAACGTGTTTACCGTGCTGAAAAACCTCGGCCTGCTCTCCGAAAAACCGGTCACCACCGCCGAAGGCCTGGAAGTGGTGCCATTAAAATTGGTCAAGGCCGTGCTGCCAGACCCGTCCTCGCTGGCGCCGGGCTACACCGGCAAGACCTGCATCGGTGACTTGGTCAAGGGCACCAAGGATGGCCAGCCACGCGAGCTGTTCATCTATAACGTGGCTGACCATGAAGACGCCTTTGCCGAGACCGACAGCCAAGGCATCTCCTACACCGCCGGCGTACCGCCAGTGGCCGCAGCGCTGCTGGTAGCGCGTGGCGAGTGGGATGTGAAGCACATGGCCAACGTCGAGGAGCTGCCGGCTGAGCCGTTCCTCAAAGCGTTGGATGTGATGGGCTTGCCGACCCGGATCAAAGACGAGAAAGGCGATCGCGCCTGGGATGCTATCGCCTGATAGCCACCCACTGTAGGAGCGAGCTTGCTCGCGAAAAACGCAGAGACACCGCGTTGATTCAGGATGCCAGCGTTATCGTTGACGTCCTTCGCGAGCAAGCTCGCTCCTACAGTTTAAGCACACACAAAACTCAACCAGCAACCTCCCGCACCACCTCGATAAACGCCCTCAACCCACCCGGCACATGCCGATGCCCCGGGTAATACAAAAACAACCCGGCACCCGGCGGGCACCAATCTTCCAACACCTTGATCAGGCGCTTGTCCTCCACATACCGCGCCACCGTATGCTCCGGCACATACGCAATTCCCAACCCGCGCGAAGCGGCATCGGCCATGATCTCAACGTTATCGAGTGTGAGGTTTCCAGTGGTGCTCACCGTCAACGACTGCCCGTGCTTTTCAAACTCCCAACGATACGGTTTTCCACTGGGCATGCGAATGGAAATGCACTGGTGACGCTGCAGGTCGTCTGGCGTCAGTGGCACAGGGCGGCCTGCCAGATACCCTGGTGAAGCCACGGTAATGAAGCGGGTTGGCGGCCCCAGACGCACCGCGACCATGTCCTGTGGCACTGACTCGCCCAACCGAATACCTGCATCAAAACCTTCACCGACGATATCCACCAAGCGTCCATCGGTCACCAGGTCCACGGTCATCTGCGGGAAGCGCGCGAGAAACGCCGGCAATATCGCCTCCAACAGAACCCGCGCCGCCGGCTCGCTCGCGCTGATACGCAGGCTACCGCTGGGCAGGTCCCGGAACTCGTTGACCTCCTCCAGCGCCATCTCGAACTCGCGCAACAGCGGTGCCAACCGAGTGACCAGCCGCTCGCCAGCAGGCGTCGGCGCAACGCTGCGGGTGGTGCGATTAAGCAGGCGCACCCCCAGGTTGGCCTCAAGGGTGCGCATCATGTGACTGAGGGTCGACGCCGACAGCCCCAGCTCATCGGCCGCCTTGCGAAAGCTGCGCAGAGACACAATCAACGTCAGGGCATTGAGTTCGGAGAGGGAAAGTGCGGGTTTATTCATGGCTGATTTTCACTGACTCATGAGCAATTGCATCGATAGTAGCAGCAGTCGAGACGGCGTACGGTGTCCGTACTGTTTGCCAACCCGGCAAATCACAGAGGGCATCCCCATGAGTAAAACCTGGCTAGTCACTGGAAGTTCTTCGGGCATCGGCAAAGCGCTGGTGGAACAACTGCTTGAGCGCGGTGATCGAGTGGCCGCGACCTTGCGCAAACCCGAAGCCTTGGGCGAGTTGAAGACACGCTACGGCGAACAGCTGTGGCTGGCGCAGCTGGATGTCACCGACACCACCGCCATCCGCGACGTCATCCAGCAGGCGTTCACCGACTTGGGGCACATTGATGTTGTGGTCAGCAGCGCCGGTTATGCACTGTTTGGTGCAGCAGAGGAAGTCAGCGACGCGCAGATTGATCAGCAACTGCAAACCAACCTGATGGGCTCGATCCAGGTCATCCGCGCCTGCCTGCCCTTCCTGCGTGAGCAAGGCGGTGGTCGGGTGTTGCAGGTTTCGTCGGAGGGCGGCCAATTGGCGTACCCGAACTTCAGCCTCTATCACGCGAGCAAATGGGCGATTGAAGGGTTTGTTGAGTCGGTGTCCCAGGAGGTTGCACCGTTTGGCATCGAGTTCACGTTGGTTGAGCCTGGGCCTACGCGTACCAACTTTGGCGCCGCGCTGGTGAGCCCGCCGACAATGGCTGTGTATGACCAGACGCCAGCGGGTGATGTACGCAGGGCAGTGGCCAGTGGCGAATTTGCGCTGACGGGCGACCCGCTGAAAATGGCCACGGCGATGTTGGCGGTGGCAGACGCACAACCTGCGCCGAAACGCCTGTTGTTGGGCAGTGGTGCATATGACCGCGTACATGCGACGCTGACTGAGCGGCTGGCTGCGCTGGAGCAACAGCACAAGATCGCGCACAGTACCGAGATCGACTGATTTTTCGTGATGGGCGCGCTTCGATGAACGGTGTGGCGGGTTAACGGCTCTCGGATTTTTCCGACAACGGTTTCAGGTTGTCGGTCGGACAGGGGCTGATTAACCTTCGCCGTCGCTGCCAATTCAGCGGCCGGATTTGACCGTCCGAGTAATTGAAGTGCTACAACACCAGATACCCTTTTCAGGCGTTTATTTCATGCTTGAGGTATCGTGTCGCGGCAGCTGTGCGCGGGATACCTTAGGGTATGCCGGGTTCCTTTGGTTACCGGTCGGTCAACCCGCGTACAGCTGCCACCCTATTCGTTTGACCGCGGACAATGGCAGCTCCATTAACCAAAGGAGCTCCACCATGATTAAAGACAGCCCCAATCCCCCAGGCCATCCAGACTTAGACACCAACACCCTGCACGAAGTGGCCTATCGCGCGATCAACCACTACCTCAATCCCTGCAAATCAATACCCGAGCCTACCGATGGGCTCTTCACCGTGCGCGCCGACCTGGGCACGGAAACCCTGCTGGTCAACGCATCCCAGGACTTGGCCTCCATCAGCGATATTGCCACCCGCCTGGCCTTTGAAGTCGACGGTGCCCAACGCAATGTGGCGCTGGGCATCTGTCGCATGATCGAAGGTGTGCAATTGCTCGTAGACAAGGCACTTAACGTGACCCATACAGCGGCATAAAACCTTTGATCGTTCCCAGGCTCTGCGTGGGAATGCATCCTGTGACGCTCCGCGTCCCGACTTATAAGAGCGGACGCAAAGCGTCCAAAGCTGCATTCCCACGCAAAGCGTAGGAACGATCAGTCATGCGTTAAAACACCGACCACCCAATCCGCTCACTCAACAATTCCAATGCCTTCATCCCCGCCAGCGAGTTCCCCGCCGCGTTCAACTCCGGCGACCAGACGCACACCGTGAACTGCCCGGGCACCACCGCAAGAATCCCGCCGCCTACCCCGCTCTTGCCCGGCAAACCAACCCGGTAAGCGAAATTCCCGGCCTCGTCATATAGCCCGCTGGTGGCCATGATCGAGTTCACTTGCTTGGTCTGGCGCGCTGTCAGAATCTGCTCGCCGCTGTGGGTGCACACCCCTTCATTCGCCAGGAAGCAAAACGCCTTGGCCAAATCCAGGCAGCTCATCTGCAACGCGCAATAGTTGAAGTAGCTGTGCAGCACCGCGTCCACATCGTTATGGAAGTTGCCGAAGGATTTCATCAGGTACGCCATGGCCGCGTTGCGCGCACCGTGTTGAGCTTCGGATTCGGCGACGACGCTATTGACCAGGATCTGCGGGTTACCTGACAGGCGCCGAACAAAGTCGCGCATGGACAGGATCGGCACGGCAAAACGCGATTGGTTGATGTCGCAGATCACCAGCGCACCGGCATTGATAAAGGGGTTACGCGGCCGCCCGCGCTCAAACTCCAACTGCACCATGGAGTTGAACGGTTGCCCCGACGGCTCATGCCCCAGACGTTCCCAGATGCTTTCGCCGCCATGGTCAATGGCCTGGACCAGGCTGAAGACTTTGGAGATGCTCTGCACCGAAAACAGGGTGTGAGCGTCGCCGGCACAATAGAACGAGCCATCGTTGCCATAGACCGCAATGCCCAGTTGCTGGGCAGGTACATCCGCCAGTGCGGGGATATAGTCGGCGACCTTGCCTAGGCCGATCAACGGACGAACTTCGTCGAGGATCGCCTCCAGCAAGGCCTGCATGTTTTGTTCTGGCATGGTTTGGAAACTAGTGATTGGCGGCCGCGGAGGATAACCGAATTACCCGCCGCTGCCTCACTCCACCCTCATGCCGATCGCCGGCTTGCAGACAGCCAGCGTCAATCTGCCTGGAGCGGCGCGACCTTCTCCCGCCCTTTGAACGCCAGCGCAAAACAGAAAAATATCAGCAACGCAAAACCCGCCGGAAACAGCCAGATGCTGCGCCAGTCATGGGTTCCACCTGCTGCCGCATAGTGGTCCGTGACCTGCCCCGCCACCCAAAACCCAATCAACATCCCCACCCCATAAGTCGCCAAGGTAATCAGCCCTTGAGCCGAACTCCGAAAGCGTTCTGGCGCCTTGGCATCGGTATAGATCTGTCCCGAAACGAAGAAGAAGTCATAGCAGATACCGTGCAACGCGATGCCGGTGAACAGCATGAACGCCAGGTCGCCGTTATTGCCGTAGGCGAACAACGCATAGCGCAGCGCCCACGCGAGCATGCCCACCAGCAGCGCGATCTTGATGCCGAAACGCAGGATGAACAGTGGCAACAGCAACATGAACAGCACTTCGGAAACCTGCCCGATGGCCATTTTTGCAGTGGGGTTGGTCACGCCGATTTCCGCGAGAAACGGGTTGGCGTTCTGGTAGTAAAACGCCAGGGGAATGCAGATCAGGATCGAGGCGATGAAGAACACCAGGTAGCTGCGATCCTTGAGCAACCCCAGTGCATCCAGCCCCAGCAGTTGCTTGACGCCGCCGCTGCCCGCCTCGGCTTTCAACGGCGCGGTGCGTGGCAAGGTGAAGCTGTAGAAACCGAGCGCAAGGGAAGCGATGGCAGACATCAGGAAGGTGTTGCGCAACGCGCCGTTGGTGATTGCCTGTTGCGCGTCCCAGGCGAAGACGAAACTGATCACCAGCCCGGCAACGATCCAGCCGATGGTGCCCCACACCCGGATGCGCGAGAACTCCTGGGCCGGGTCGCTCATTTGCCGGAACGCCACTGAGTTGACCAGGGCCAATGTCGGCATGTAGATGACCATGTACGCCAGCACGTAGGGATAAAAGCCGATGAAGTCCGGCGCGCGGTACAGCTGGTACAACAAAACCGCACCGATCAAATGCAACACCGCGAGGATCCGCTCGGCATTGAAGTACCGATCAGCGATCAGGCCGATGATAAAGGGCGCGATGATCGCCCCCCACGACTGGGTCGAGAACGCCATGCCGATTTGCCCGCCGCTGGCCCCCAGGTTGCTGGCGAGAAAGGTGCCGAGGGTGACGAACCAGCCGCCCCAGATAAAGAACTGCAGGAACATCATGACGCTCAGTCGCGCTTTCATTGTGGTCACCGTTTATTGTTATTTTGGTAAGCGACGCCAGGTTCAGGCGTCGGGCAGGCCGAGCAGTTTTCGATTCACTTGCTCGTCAGACGTCACGCCTGCGAAGTCGTCAAAGGCCTTGGTGGTCTTGCGGATCATGTGCTGCTGGATGAACGCCGCGCCTTCTGCCGCGCCCTGCTGCGCGTCCTTCAGGCAGCATTCCCACTCAAGTACGGCCCAGCCGTTGAAGTCGTATTGAGTGAATTTGCTGAAGATCGACTTGAAGTCGATCTGGCCATCGCCCAGGGAGCGAAAACGCCCAGGGCGATCCACCCACCCCTGATAACCGCCGTAGACGCCGGAGCGTGCATCGGGCCGGAATTCGGCGTCCTTTACGTGGAACATACGAATGCGGTCGTGGTAGCGGTCGATGAAGCCCAGGTAGTCCATTTGCTGCAGTAGCAGGTGGCTGGGGTCGTAGAGAATGTTTGCGCGTGGGTGATGATTGACCGCATCGAGGAAGCGCTCGAAGGACGCGCCGTCGTGCAGGTCTTCGCCGGGATGAATCTCGTAGCAGAGATCGACGCCGGCCGCTTCGAAGCAATCGAGGATCGGCAGCCAGCGCCTGGCCAACTCGGCAAACCCCTGCTCTACCAAACCACCAGGGCGTTGTGGCCACGGGTACATGTACGGCCAGAGCAGCGCGCCGGAGAACGTCGCGTGGGCGTTGAGACCCAGGCGCTGACTGGCACGGGCGGCGAGTTTCAACTGCTCGATGGCCCACTCGGTGCGGGCCTGTGGCTGGCCCCGCAAGTGCGCCGGTGCGAAGTCATCGAACAGGCTGTCAAAGGCCGGATGCACCGCCACGAGCTGGCCTTGCAGGTGGGTCGACAGCTCGCTGATTTCGACACCGGCCTGGGCACACACGGCCTTGATTTCGTCGCAGTAGTCCTGGCTTTGCGCGGCGAGGGCCAGGTCGATGTAGCGGGTGCCGAGGGTCGGTAGCTGAATCGCCTTATAGCCTTGAGACGCCGCCCAGTGGGCGATGTTGGTCAGGCTGTCGAAGGGCGCTTCGTCCGATATGAATTGGGCGAGAAAAATGCCGGGGCCGCGCATGCCAGGGTTCATCGATGCAGTCTCCTTCATGGGTGGCGGGCCAATGTGGTCCACTTCGCGTCACCGCGATGGTTGGCAATCACGGCTTCGATAAAGGCCATGCCGCGTACGCCGACTTCAATACCGGGCACGCCGACGGCCTCGGTACCCTGGCGAATCGCGGTCGCGAAGTCGCCATAGAGGTTGGCCATGGCTTCCAGATAACCCTCCGGATGCCCGGCAGGCAGGCGCATACGTCGCAAAGCGGCGTCGCAAAGCCATGGCTGACCGAGCCCGGAGCGCAGGACAAGCAGGGGTTGGTCGAGGGAACGATGAATCAGGCTGGACGGCTCTTCCTGACGCCATTCCAGGCCGCCCTTGTCGCCATAGAGGCGGATCTTCAAGGCGTTTTCTTCACCAGCGCAGACCTGGCTGGCGATCAACACACCGCTGGCGCCACCGGCCATTTTGAACAGCATTCCCACATCGTCATCCAACTGCCGGCCGGGCACGTGCGTACCCAGATTGGCGCAGAGCTGTTCGATGGGTTGGTCGGCAACAAACTCCGCCAGGGAAAACGCATGAGTGCCGATGTCGCCTATGCAGCCGCCGAGTCCTGACTGCTCGGGCTCATCGCGCCAACTGGCTTGCTTGTTGCCCTGCCCGCCCAGGTCTTGGCTCAGCCAGCCTTGGGGGTACTCGACGAGCACCTTGCGCAGCGTGCCGATGACGCCGCGCCGCACCATGTCTCGGGCCTGCCAGACCATGGGGTAGCCCAGGTAGGTGTGGGCCAGGCCATATAGGCCAGCGCTGGCGCGCGCAACCTCTGCAAGGGCCTGGACTTCAGGCAGGTTCAGCGCGGCGGGCTTTTCGCTGAACACATGGAAGCCAAGCTTCAGTGCCTGCGTTGCGATAGGTGCGTGCAAGTGGTTGGGCGTGACGATAATCAGCAACTCCATCCGCTGATCAACAGGCATTGCGTGTTCAGCGGTGAGCATGTGCTGCCAATCGCTGTAACAGCGCGAGCCAGGCAGACCCAGCGCGGTACCGGTGTCACGGTTGTTGTCAGGGTCGCGACTGAAGGCGCCACACACCAATTCAAAGCGCCCATCCAGCCCGGCGGCCTGACGGTGGGCCTGGCCAATAAAGGCACCTGCACCACCTCCGACAAACCCCATTCTTATTTTTTGCACAGCAGCCGTCATCGCAAGTCTTCTCTTTATGGGCTATCACGGATCATGATGTAACCGGTTACATCGTGCCGGAAATTTAGGCCCAGTTGCTCACGGTGTCAAACCCCGACTGCGGTAAACTTGCCGGCTGCTGCTCTGATAGTGAGGTTGTCTTGTCCAACATTCGTGAAGTCGCCCGCCTGGCAGGCGTCTCGGTGGCCACCGTGTCCAGAACCCTGGCCTCCCCCGAACGCGTGCTCCCCGAAACCCGCGACAAGGTCAACGCCGCCGTGGAACAGGCCGGCTATCGGCCCAACCGCATGGCCGTGCAGTTCCGCTCCCGGCGCACCGGTAACCTGGTGATCCTGGTGCCGGTAATCGCCAACACGTTTTTCGCCCGTGTCATCAGCGGAGCACAGCAAGCAGCACAGGCCGCAGGTTATCGATTGCTGTTGTGCGACACCCAAGGCCAGGAAGAAATCGAAAAACAGTTCGCCGAACTCGTCCACGCCCATCAGGCCGACGGCGTGATTCAATTACGCGCATCCGACCCGTTCACCGGTTGCGCCGAGTCACCGCCTTTGGTCAACGCCTGCGAAGTCATCCAGGGTGGCCGTCACCCAACCATCAGCCTCGATAACCGCGGGGCGGCCAAGGCCATGACCCAGCACTTGATCGACCTCGGCCATCGCCGCATCGGCTTGATCAAAGGCCCGAAAAGCAGCCCGCTGACCCAGGATCGCGTGGCCGGCTATGAAGATGCCTTGATAGGCGCGGGCATCAGCCATGACCCGACACTGATCTGCCATGGCGATTTCACTTTGCAGGCTGGCTTCGATGGCGCCGGCACAATGCTGGAGTTGCCCGACCGCCCCACCGCGCTGTTCTGCGAAAATGATGAAATGGCCATCGGCGCCTTGAAACGCATCAAACAGCAGGGTTTGCGTGTGCCGGAAGATATTTCGCTGGTGGGCTTTGATGACATCCCGTTCGCCGCCTACTGCGACCCGCCGTTGACCACCATCGCCCAGCCTGCCGAAACATTCGGCCGCAAGGCGGTTGAGATGCTCATCGGGCTGATCGAGAAAAACCCGATGGCACCCCGCCATGTGGTGTTGCCGTTTGAACTGGCGCTGCGCGGCAGTACCGCCCCCCTATCCAGCAAGAGAACTTCTGAATGAAACTGATCTTTGGCATCGCGGCATTCGCACTGATATCCGCCTGTTCTTCCTTCCATGACAAGCCCGCGTCCGAACAGGACACCCTCGCCTCCACCTGCCTGGCCGGGGGCGGCACGATGAAACAAGTTGGCAAGCTGCAAAGTTGGAAGTGCATCACGCCTTATAAAGACGCGGGAAAAGTGTGCAGTGACTCCAGCCAGTGCGAAGGGGCCTGCCAGACCAGTGTTACTACTCAGCCGGGTAACGGGAAAGTCAGTGGGACTTGCCAGGCGGACAATAGTCACTTTGGCTGCTCGGCCACTGTAGTGAACGGTAAGATCGGTCGGGCATTGTGCGTGGACTAACGGCAATAGGCCACTAGCAATACAGTGTCATGGACGACACTTGCGCATTCAAACATTTGACGTCAAAGAAAAGGCGCGCGAGGCCGTTTGTTGTTCTTCGTGCACTTGGCGAATCGTTTGAGCTAGGGCGTCTCAAGGCAGCCGTGGCGTTATCGATTTGCCGGGGTTGTTGTAAGTATTTGAGCATGCACTGTTTTCAATCGAAAATTGCGCAGGGTTAAAACCCTTCAGCTCACAAAAACCGTTTGGTCAAAAATATTTATCCCACTTTAAAAAACTGCACTAGCATATGTGTACGCCCGTGCAGAAAAGCCCCGCAACACCCTCCTCTTTCGCGTTTTGCCTATGAAAATAAAGTGACGAATGTTAAAATTTGTCACGATTCGTCGTATTCAATTCGATTAGTATCTAAACAGCAGCGATTGAACCGACGGCCTTGCATGCCGGGAAAGGGAGTAGGGTTATGCATTTTTCCAATGTCCTCGCTATTGCACGGACTCAATCGAAATCGGAAGACTTCCGGGAGCTTATAGTTCGCACCGTACCGAATAATTTAAAAGTCGATACGTGCTCGTATGGCCAACTAATTGCTCCCCATGAAAGCCATGAATACTACCGCGCTGTCATCATAGAAATCGACACGCCCTCTGCCATGAATCAAACACTGGACATCATAAAAAAGACAAGGACTGAGAATCCAGGCTGCACGATTTTTGTCATTGTGACGTTTGCCACCACCTTAAGTAAAACCAAATACTATTTGGCTGGCGCAGACTATTGCATAAAAGTTGTAGAAAGCGCTCCCGAGAAAAAACTAAGCCTGTTCGCCGAGTTTCTTAGCGAAGCTTACTGGCTAACAAACTGCGATTTGATACTGGATCAAGACCGCATGTGCATCTATGGCGGCGGCAAAAAGCTGGAAATTTCATTTGTCGAAATGAAAGTATTGGAAGCGCTTATTCACAACCGACTGCTCAGTCACAACGAGATAGCAGGAGTCATGGGCCTAAACACTAAGTTCTACGACTCAAGAGCCCTTGAGAAGGCTATTAGCCGCCTGCGCAGTAAAATAAAAGCTCATTATGGCGACAATATTATCCAGAACATTCGAGGCTACGGCTACAAATTGAGCTGCGGGCTTATTTCTGTTAGTCACCTACAACCCGCCATGGAGCGGTCGAACCGTGAATAGCGCGAAAATGTCGCCTGACAGACTGTCTAACTTCAAACTCTCTCGGCAGGCGATCGTTGAACGAAGCTGCGCCCTCTGGGGTAGTGAGATACAGATCAATAGCACAAGCAATCTGCATGACCTTCCACACGCATTACATAGGGAATATTGCGATTCGCTCGAGTACGTCTATGGCGAAGCATTAAAGCGTATTACGGCACGCTCAGCTCAAGCCAAAGACACTCTAACGCTGGCGCCTCGTCAATCGGTAATGCACACATTTTTTCGAATAGACCAACCAGTGTTGATGATCGAAGATACGCTCAAACAGTTAATTCAGACTGCCAATGCTCTGGAGAAATATCAACATAAACTGGTAGTAAGCGTAGATAATCCTCTGGATTCCCTCCCTGGCCCGTTAGAGCGCCGGGCCATGGTGCGCCAACTCTACGCGCTGAAAGATCATTGCGGTGTCAAGCTTGCCTACAATAACTACAAACTGGATACAAAGCAGGGCGACCTGCTGATCGAACTGGAACTCTATGATTATATAAAGATGCCCTTTCCAGATTCTGCCCTTCGATTAAATGTGAATACACACTCAGATTTATTCGACAGGCTCTACGAAAGAATGCTACAGCTAATAAGCAACGCCAAGGTTTCATTTATCGCAGACAGTGTTGAATTCGCAGATACTGCATTACTCGCCAAGCATTTGCCTTTTGATTACTTCCAAGGCGGGTATTACTCTTCTGCTGAAAATTTTTAAATATCAGCTTTTTTGAGTTCAGTGGTCGCCAAACACATTGCCCGATGATTTCCGAGTTCACAAATGGCTTTAGCTGATAATAAAAGCATATGCATATACCCAGAATGCTCCTTCACTCTATTGCGGCCTGAAATACATATCGGCGACCAACAGGCAAATTTGGTTGATGTAGGTTGGGGCTCGCGCCCATTATTCACCCGGAAAGCGGTGCCCAGGCAAAAAGGAATAAGCAAATTACTTATTGCGCGGGAAGATTTTCGGTGGAAAGGTTGACGGTTAAGGCCTGAGCGCGTGGCGCACAGAATACTGGCCCAAGAACGTTAGAAACCGTGAAAAGTGGGTCAAAAACTCGCGAAATGTTACTAACTGTCAATCAACGATGAGAATGAGTGTTTAAAGTTCGGCTCCAAATAATGGTCAATACGTCGCGCGTGCTGGAAAATTAACGGCTTCTGACCGTGGTCATCTACGGATTAGGGCTTAGAAAAGTATCGACCGCTCTGCATAAAAATGTGTGGCACCAGACCATGATTAGTATTCGCGGGCATGAATTGCGTTTCACTTAATCAGAGACCTATCAAAAAGACCTGGTTATTATGTAAAGGAGTCATTTCATATGAACGCAAAGGGGAGCGCACCACAATTGGGCTGGAAGAATCACTACCTATCTCGCCAATTGGTCCTCATGCGCGATAATCGCCCACTGGGTAGAAAGATCAAAATACATATCAACAATGCTGTGCACCCCAGCGGTGCACACGTTGAGCATAGGAAAGGCATCCATTATAGTGAAACACCGGCGCAGTCCAGTAAGTCACTTCGCGACTATGGCCGGACGCTCACAGTCTCGGCCACCAAGCTATGCACACCAGTGAGCAGCTTTTTAAATAAAAAAAGCGTACTTCAACATGTGCATCTCTTGAAAGATCAAAATACAGAAATGGACGCTGGCGAAAAAACTGTCGTTTTTTTTACAACACTCAAACCATTTGACCGTATAAAGCGTGCCATTTCAAATGTGTACGTCAGTCTTTGTGCCACCGCCAAGACTAAAGACTTCAATCAATCACATAACTATAAGACCATGCTGACCCACAATGCCAAAGCGACCATTATTTCACACCGAGTGGAACATGCGGCCAGTCGTATACTTGCGCGAGCGCTAGCCTTCGATTACTTTCAAGGGAGTCATTACTCCCCTGCCGACAATATTTAAACCTAATCTCAGGCGCGCACGTCAGGAGAGAGAAATGGAAAGCAGTACCAGCCTCCCCAGAAAATATTTTGTTGTAGTCACTCATAGCCCCACCTTGCAACTTGAACTTGAGGCGTTGCTATCGAGCAAGCGTTATAACTCGTTCGGTACAACACAGACAAAAATGTTTGTCGAGGGCGTTCCACCGGCTTCCACTCAAAAATCGTTGGAGCATCTTTTCCCGAGCGGGGAAAAAAGCCCCCTGCGCTTGATAAAGAATGATGCGCAGCACATTTTATCGGCATTCGAATCTGAGTGGAGATCTGCTCATATCACTCCCCCGTTTACCGAACTCCCCACGCGTGCGGTTGAATCCAGTTACTCCAAATTCAGGGCTTCCAACCCGCAAACACCCAACGTTGACTCCTGGCGACTGAGCAACAATAGTGGTGCTTTAATCAAAGATGACATCGAAGTCACTTTGACCGCGCTAGAGGCAGTATTGGTTAAAAAGATGCTTTGCCATAACGAGCGGGTGGTTAGTAAGGATGACCTTGTTCGCAGCATCGGCAGAGAACCTGAAAATTATCGAGGTCTTGAAATGTGTTTGAGTCGCCTGCAGGAAAAATTTAAAAAGGCAAATAACGGCGAACGACTTTTTCGAGCAGTCAGGAATCGCGGCTACTGCCTGATACAGAAAATCACTTATGGAAAGACTTCCTCCTGAGGTAGTAAAGCTTATTTTAAAGAGTGTGCAATAATAATAAAAATAGCACATCAAGCTCTATGCAAATCTCTCCGCTCAACGTCAATCATGCCAGTACCCCATTACCACCTGCCTAACATTGACCTTTTATAACATGACTTAATTTTGTAGCGCTCGAACATCCATGTATCTGTTAAAAGTCGTCAGCCATTGCCCCTGCCTAATCACTTAATCTATTCACTGACGAGAGAACCGCTCGCCGGCTTTTTACGTTAGTGCTACGCCATCTTATAACAATAATAATTCTCGCCTACTCAGCTTTGGCTGCTGTCTGTCAACACGCGAATTGATGCATTTTGGGGATATCGCATGGTTAACAATCTTCGTATCAATCGAAATACCCCCCCTAAAGGACTTACCTTTTGGGGGCAGTGGATACTGGGGATGGGCTTCGTTGTTACTCTGTTGGCTATAATGGTTTACTACCATACAGGGACAATGGAGTTCTATTATCGAGTGTGCGCAATTTTGACAGTGCTTGCATCGGTCCCGGCTTACTCATGGTGCGGCGTATATGCAAAAAAAGATAATTACTTGATCGGATTGGTGCGCCTGCTAATGGGCTGGTTAATGACATTATCGGCGCTGGCCATCGTTGCTTTCATCTGTAAGGCAGATGACCTGTTTTCTCGTCAAATTATCCTGATATGGGCGATAAGCAGTTATATCGGACAAGCCCTGTTGTACGTTCCACTCCATGGGTTTTCGAAATACTATCAACGGTCACTTCAAATTGAGCGCAAAACGCTAATCGTCGGTACTGGCGAGTTGGCGATGGGGCTGGCCGAAAAGCTTCGTACTCTCGAACACTTTCCGTTGGTGGGTCTCGTAAGGTCCGAAACGGCGCCGGTGCTTATGAAAGGTGCGCCACCGGTTCTGGGCCCGCAAGAGGAACTGCTGGAACTGATCAAGGCGCATGACATTCGTCGCCTGTACATCACGCTCCCCTTATGCGATGCAGCAAAAATCGAGGCCATGTATGTCGATTTGCTGGATGCCAACGTCGATGTTGTCTGGGTTCCGGATCTGAATAGCCTGACTCTGCTCAACCACTCGGTAAGTGACGTGGGGGGCCTCCCCGCCATTTACTTGAATGAAAGCCCATTGACCAGCCAACCCACCGCCGCACTGAGTAAGAGCCTGCTGGATAAAAGCGTGGCGCTGATGGCCATCGCTGTACTAAGCCCATTGCTTGTGACCATCGGCCTGGCCGTTAAACTGACCTCTCACGGCCCGATAATCTTCAAACAGGATCGTCACGGGTGGAACGGAAAGATAATCAAGGTCTGGAAGTTTCGCTCGATGCGTATGCACGACGACCTTGAGGTCAAGCAAGCCAGTCGCAATGACTCTCGGATTACTCCGATCGGGCGCTTTATCCGTCGTACCTCCATCGATGAGTTGCCGCAGCTGTTCAACGTCTTGCAAGGTCACATGGCGCTCGTCGGACCACGCCCGCATGCCATTGCGCACAACGATTACTACTCCGGAAAAATCCTCGCCTACATGGCTCGCCACCGAATCAAACCGGGAATTACCGGGCTGGCTCAAATCAACGGTTGCCGCGGCGAGACTGACACCATCGACAAGATGAAAAGGCGCGTCGAAATCGATCTTAAGTACATCAATAACTGGTCGTTGTGGCTGGATCTGAAAATCCTGGTGAAGACCCCCTTCACCTTGCTGTCAAAAGACATTTATTGACGGCCAGAGACTGAATCTAACGCCGGACAGCCCAGGGGACGAAAGTCCCCTTTGCCTTTTGTCCCGCGTGCATTCAAGGCCCTCGACTCGTCCGGTAAGGAAAGCTCATATGAACGCGAGAGAACAATCTACGATGCCCGCCTGGTACCTCATTCACTGCAAGGCCAAGCAGGATGAGCGCGCTGAGGAAAACCTGCAGCGTCAAGGGTATCAGTGCTATCGCCCGACTTATCAACGTGAGCGCCTTCTGCGCGGCAGGCGACAAACACTTTGCGAGTCGTTGTTTCCCGGCTATCTGTTTATTAAGCTCAGCGCCAACGACAATTGGGCGCCGTTGCGTTCAACGCGTGGGGTATTGAGGACGGTCAGTTTCGGCGGTCTGCCTGTGACGATTGCAGATGATGTGATCGGCCATTTGCAATTGCGTGAGAGCGAATCACCAACACAACCAATGCTGACCGAGGGAGACCTGGTGCGTATCAACCAGGGTTCTTTTGCAGAGTTGGAGGCGCTATTTCTCGGGATGGATGGTGATGAGCGGGTTGTATTGCTAATGAAATTTCTGCAACGCGAGGAGCGTATCAACTTGCCGCTGTCGAGCATCACCAAGCTTTAATTACCACGATTTGTAGGGCTCATCGCCCTACAGATCGCCAGTCCTTACTCCGTGATTTTCTCGAAGTTACGATAGAACAAATCACTGTCACGGCTATCAGTCATGCTGTGCAGCGAATACGCACGATTAAGCCGTGCACCACCGTCCCGGGTTAAAGGCGCCCAGACGATATTGGCGCGACGCATTGTCGACACGCTCATCAGCTCATCGAAGGGGATGGAGATGTAGATTCCTTTATCGAAACTACCTTCGCCATACTGCTCCTTAGTCGCCGTCGTAAGCGTGACCCAGCCCCCGAATCGAACGCCGTTGCGAAACTCACGGGACAGGTCGACGGTGGTGCCCCAATCTCGAGCGAGATAACGGCCGACACTCACGGCCGCCTGGGCATCAAAAGGCAGATCGGTATAGCCGGTAATCTGGCCCGTGACGGTCGAGTAATCGCGCAGACCAAAACCCTGGTCAAAATTGCGCTGACGAACAACGTTCAGATCGGCACCTACAGACCAACGCTGGCCTGCTGGACGATACAGCACCTCGCCCCCCACACCGGCAAACATGGCCTCCAGGTACCCACCGTAAACCATGCCGTATACATCTTTGTCCAACTGCCTGGCATGGTTTAGCTGGAACGTCGGCATGGTGACGTCAGAAGTCGTCAAATACTCACGCAGATCCGTGCGTACCCGAGGCAAACCACTGGGTGCGTCATAGGAAAACTTGTTGTAGTTATTCAGCAAGTTGACACTCAGCAAACCACTCCACCAGGTATTACGCGTGAAGCGATATTCCGCGTCCGCATCAGCAGTCACCTGATAGAGCAAGCCGTCGGGGCCACCAATGTTTTGTTTGTAGCCAGGGCCCAGTCCATAGGAGAAGGGATTCCGCGCCTCGGTATAGAGCGTGGTCTCAGTGTGCGGCAGCGCAGCGTTGACTTCGGTGGCGCGATGCAAGTCCTGCAGAGGCTCTTCATTTTTTACAACCTGGCGAAAGGTCTCGCGGGGCACACTGGTTTCTTCCAACGGCATGTCGTAGCGCTTATTCACCAGGGTGAACCAATCAATGTCGTCGTTGACACTGTTGTCCAGAATTCGACTGGCCCGCCCTACGGCTTTTGCTGAATAGAAGTAACGCGACTGCTCACCGTAAACCACCAGTTCAGAGCCACGCTGTGTGATGCGCTCCACTTTGTAGCCAGCATTATTTTGCAGGCGCTGCGACACATTGGCCCAATTGACCTGACTTGGGGAGGTGGCAGGCGCCAGGGCCGGAATAGGTTCCGCCGGCGGATCATAGGTCTTTGTCGGCGCCTTGCGGCTTGCAAAGTTAGTGTGCAACGTGATGCCGAACATCGCGGTATTACCACGCTCCCACGCAGCGCTGAGATCAACCGAGTCGGTCAGTTTGTAAACCGCGCCGACGTTGATGGGCGAGTCCTGCTTGATGACGTTATCGAGGGGTTCGTTTTTATAATCGTTACCTTCGTATTCGAATTTCAGGCTGAGCGGTGCCCAGGGTGTTTGGTAAGTCACACCGCCGAACAACGAAGGGGACCCTCTGAAATAGGAGTCTGTATTCACCTCACCCGCTCTGGCCACGGCAGCAGAACTCTGTGGTCGATCGTCGAATTTGCTCCCTAACACGGAAAGTGGATTTGTGAAGTCGCCACGATTGCCGATATAGCCCCAAGCGATGCCAAGACTGAAATCGAGGTCGCCAGCACGTTTGTTCGCAACGAAGTATTCGCTGGAAAATAAGCCGGTACCGCCAATGTCACGAAAGCCCAACGCCACCTCTGGCAACCAATGACTTTCCGTCCAAAGACGAGCTTTTACATCGATAGCCTTGTCCTTGAAGCTTTGGTCACCACTAAACGACTCGGGGCCATACGCCCGGTTGGTGATAGCGGTGTATCGAAACGAGCCCTCTAACCAATCAAAGGGCTGTAGCGACAGGCTGTAACGGCTATAGGGATCAGTTCGGCTGGCATTGACACTCAGCTCGCCGGCGGGAGCCATACGGGCGGTGGGTGTTTGCAACAAACCCACACCACCGAAATCACTCTGGGTATAACGCGGGTCCCCATGAACCAGACCACAAGGTAATAACAAGACCGCAGCAAATCGTAGATTCAAGGGGCCACCTCAGCCACAGGTTGAGTGGCGAGGAATTCGGCCAACTGTTGATTGAGTTCGGGGGTTGGTGGCTCAAGGTCATCGTTCTTGATCGGCACCAGAATTTTGCTTCCGGCAGCGGGCCAATGCCCCTCCTCCCGGTTCCACAACGCGACGCCAATCCGCTGGGTGTGGCCATCGGGCTGGATAATCCATAAGTAGTCTGCCTCTGCGTCGGACGACGCCGGGCAGGATCTCAGGTAATCACGGGCTTCCTGCATCGCACGATAAGGTAGCCGGCAAGGTTTCGCGACAGCGCCCAACACCTCCACGGAATCGGGCCGAAGTGGATAGAGGAGACGGTCGCCATCAGCAATACGATCGTTAGGCGCAAACCCAACCTCTACGGCAACAGGATCAAGTACCGCAACCTGGCGCCCTGTTACCGGTAATTGGCCGACCGCCTCATAGAGCCGGTTGGCCAAGGCAGCCCGGGCAGGCTTTTCAAACAAAATGGCGCCACGCTGCAGTACTTTCAGATCGAACAATACGCCAACTTTTAGCCGGCGTTGTTCTTCGAGTAGAGGCTCACGCAACCATGCCGCCCCCAGCCAGTAACTTTCAGCATTGGGCTGCGCGGCGGTAATGACATCGAGCAAGCGTGCGCCTGCCTGGATATTGAATTGACCAGGGCTTCGAACGTCGCCACTGACGATAACGTCGGCATGACTCAAGCCTGAGGCGGCAAAACAAAAACTCGCAAAGACCATATTCAGACGCTTCAATTAATGGCCCCCTGCTCAGAACGCAACTGAATAACCTTCAGGGAGATTTGAGGCGTCAGGTGTTGCTCGCTCTGAATGATGAAACCATCGCTGGGTCTTATCCAATAACGATTGACGGCATGGAAGTCTATTTCGGGAGCGTCAATACGCTCATCAATACGGAGCAAGGAATAAGTCTTATCCATCACCCTGACATCCTCGATACCTGCTTTGGTGAATCGGCTGCTCACTGCAATTCCCACCCGATAGCCGTCGTACATATCGATCCAGCGAGTACTGCTATAACCGTCGGGCAAGAGATGCAAACCACGCTTGAACGGCGATATGCCCTCCCAACGAGTCCCGTCGAGATTGGTACCAAGGCCAACGGTGCGCACGATCAGGCCGTCACGCATCAGCAGCACCTGCTTACCGGAGGCGACCCAGAACTGCAGGTCGCCGCGCTGACGAATCATTGCCATCACACCCTCGCTGGAGGACGTAGAGACTTTGATTTGAGGATAGGGAACAGCGTCCAGCTGAGCCTGGGTCAACTCCAAAGAGTCGGGTCCCAGAGTGGACGCTTTAAGCGTGTCGAAAGAGGCTTTCATTAGTGGGTTACACCCACACAGCATGAAAGCCATCGCCCAATAGGCGCTGCTACGCAAAATATTCACAGGTAGACTTTGCCCTTATCTGCTTCCGGCTTCGCTCAGGTCATTTCTTGCAGCTGCGCCTATACCGACGAGAGATGCGGAAGGAAGCAATTGGCTGATAAAGCGGTTCCAGCGAGTAACATTGGCGGGGCCGACATAAACTACGTCCTGAGGTTGCACATCAAAACGTGTTGCCAACGCCATCGCAGAAGGCGAGCTGGCCTCCAGTTGAAAAATCTTCGTCGGTTCTTTTTCGACGTTCTCCATGCCTCTGATGACATAAACCGCGTTGCCATTGGAAGTTATCTGGTTCAACCCACCCACGGAGCCCAACACATCGGACAGATTCATGGTTTTGGTTTTGAAGGTCAACGCACGCGGCTGGGCAACTTCGCCCATGACATAGATCCGCTTACGGTCGTTGTAAGACAGATACAACTGGTCGCCAGTCTTAAGATAAACATTAGGCAATTGGGAGTTTTTCTGGCGATTCAGCTCGTCCAGGTCCAGCTTATATTGGCGCCCATCACGAGTAAGGGTCAGGTTCGAAAGGTCGGCATTGAAAGGGTCGACCCCGGCAGCGCCAACGGCCTCCACGACACTCAGTGGCGTCGTTGTAAGTGGCTGTTGCCCAGCTTTGATAACCGCGCCTGATACTATGATTTTTTGGCTGGCGAACCGCAAAACGCTGACGTCCACTTGTGGACTTTCAACAAACTGCGACAACCGACTGGAGATATACTCACGCAACTCTTCAATTGTTTTGCCTGAGGCTGTGACATTACCCACGTAAGGATAAAATAATGTTCCGTCAGGGCGAACAAGCCGCCCGTTTGCGTCGAGTTGCTGCTGTGGGCCAGAAGGAGCAGTTAACTCTGGATGATCCCATACAGTGATAAACAGTAAATCATTGGCACCAATACGGTAGCTTTCCGGAGAGTAGCTTAACAACTCCGGCGGAATTTCTTCATTTGACTGCGTGGCCAGGTCCATAGCGATCAGTTTAGGTGTGATCTGAATCAGGTCAATACGACTGTTCTCTGACGTTCCATCACGGACAATTTGACTCGTGTCCATGTGTTGACCCGGAGAAAACATACAGCCTTGCAATGTAAAACTTGCCAGTATGGCAACAGAAAAATTACGAATCATATTGGCACTACACTAGTTAAGGGCAAATCCCAAAAAACAAGGTCACCCAGGTAACCCTGTGTGACCTTGTCCAAACACTACCGGCAATGTTATCTACTGGTACCGGTGGTACCAGTAGTACCGGTGGTACCTGTAGTACCGCCATTAGAACTTCCACCACTGTTGGACGCGGCCACGACACCTGCAACCACCGCTGCACTGACCAACAATGTAGTACCCAGAGTGACGGTACCGACCACAGGAGTACTAAGAGTCAACGGCGCTTCTGCCGCTACTACTGAGCTACTCAAGATACCCAACAGCGTGATAGCAAATAGCTTTTTCATATCAGTCTCCTTTTCGATATACAGGATTTGATACTAAGTACCAAGAAGCGAAAGACTGAACAGACAGGGACCAATGAAAGCACTCAATGATACATGCCCGCTCCGTCTTTACCTTCTGCAGATCATGTCACCGACAGATAATCTATGCCACTCATTGAACGTCACCCAGCCAGCCCGTAGACCATAGCTAATGGCTACCGTTCTTTTTTAACATTTGTAGATTTGCTAATAAACTCAGCGAGTTCGGGGGTTTTATAATGCACAGTGCAGGATGGACGCAGCTTGATTTCCGCAAGAAATGTTATTAATGGTCAGCTTCATTTCCAGAGAATGTCTGCATCAAGCACTTCATCCGGCCTTTAACTGCAGCAGGACCAACCGGAGTTCTTCCGCCCAACTTTTGGATAGCAAACCATGCGCGTCTGCCAGCTTCTGGCAATCCAGCACGGACCATGCAGGTCGCTTGGCTGGGGTAGGATACTGCGCAGTCACAATTGCGCTCACATAGGGTGATTTTTCCAGCAAACCTAGACCGGCAGCCTGAGTAAAAATCTCTTTTGCAAAGTCATGCCAGCTACAGTCAGGGAAACCACTGTAGTGATACACGCCCCATGCAAGCCGTCCATCACGCTGAAAAATTGAAGCCAATGCCCACAGTGTATCGGCAATGCTACCAGCAGACGTAGGTCCCCCACGCTGGTCAGCGACCACTGACAATGTGTCCCGATCACTACCAAGACGAAGCATCGTTTTGACGAAGTTATTACCGTGCGCTCCAAATACCCAACTGGTCCTTAACACCAGATGGCGTGAGCACCGCTCCAACAGTTGCTTCTCCCCAGCCAACTTGCTCAATCCGTAAACACCGGTAGGGTTGGTAGCGTCGCAAGGAGTGTAAGCTTTCTCTCCATCCCCGCTAAAAACATAATCTGTGGAGATATGTAATAGCGGAATGCCCAAACTTTCGGAAGCAGAAGCAAGATACCCTACGCCGTCCGAGTTAACTGCATAGGCAAGCTCTACGTCAGTTTCAGCCTTGTCCACCGCCGTATAGGCCGCCGCGTTAATAACCAATTCTGGCTTAACCGCTTCAAATACAGTTCGGATCTGCGCTTCGTCACTGATGTCTAGCTCTTGCGACCCATAACCGAACACAACAAAACCATCTGGTACTCGCTGAAGCAGCTCATGGCCAACTTGGCCCCGGGCGCCAGTGACAAGAACACGCATCGTTATGCCCCACCCAGTAAAGTTCGCAGGCTTGGATGACGCAGGTCTTTGTCCGAAAGTTTCGGCGCGTCCACTGGCCAAGGAATATTCACATCAAGGTCATTCCAGATCAGGCCGCCCTCCTCCTCCGGAAAGTACAACTCGGTACATTTATATTGAAAGTCTGCAATATCACTCAATACGCAGAACCCGTGGGCGTAACCCGGAGGAATCCATAGTTGAAGATGATTATCGGCGGTCAGTTCAACACCGACAAACTCTCCACACGTCGCAGATGCTGGATTGATATCGACAGCCACATCGTAGACTGCTCCACGAGTAACGCGAACGAGCTTGCCTTGGGGGCGATTACGTTGAAAATGCAAACCACGCAGAACTCCATACTGAGACCGCGAGTGGTTGTCCTGAACGAACGGCAACTCAATTCCGGCGTCACGATAGCGCGGCTCTTGGTAGCATTCCACGAAAAAGCCGCGCTCATCGCCAAACACCTTGGGCTCAATAATCAGAACGCCAGGCAGTTGGGTCTGGATAACATTCATTTTGACGGCCCCGCTACCAACAAACTGGCAAGATATTGACCATAACCGGTCTTGTGAAGCGCAGTGGCTTGCTTATCCAGCTCCGCTGCACTCAACCACCCCTGATTAAAAGCAACCTCTTCCAGGCACGCGACCTTCAAACCTTGACGCGCTTCGATTGTCTGGACGAAATGCCCGGCTTCCATCAACGAATCATGGGTACCAGTGTCCAGCCAGGCGAAGCCACGGCCCAATACACTCACATGCAAATCGCCACGCTGGAGGTACGCGTTGTTGATGTCAGTAATCTCGAGTTCGCCGCGATGGGAAGGCTTCACCTCTTTAGCGATCTGCACCACATCGTTGTCGTAGAAATACAGACCGGTTACTGCGTAATTAGATTTCGGGCGCTGGGGTTTTTCTTCGATAGAAATAGCTTTTCCATTGCCATCAAACTCAACCACACCGAAACGCTCGGGATCAGCCACATGGTAACCAAACACCGTAGCGCCTGACTTGCGGTTGGCCGCTTCCTGCAGGCTTGCGCTGAAACCATAGCCGTAGAAAATGTTGTCGCCCAGGACCAGTGCAACATTACTGTCGCCGATGAACGACTCACCAATAATAAACGCCTGAGCCAAACCATCCGGTTTGGGCTGCTCTGCATAGCTGAGTTCAATCCCATAGGACGAGCCATCACCCAGTAGCTTCTCGAAGTTAGGCAAGTCTTCGGGGGTGGAGATAATAAGAATCTCGCGGATACCCGCCAACATGAGGACCGACAATGGATAATAGATCATCGGTTTGTCGTACACCGGCAGTAGCTGCTTAGAAACGCCACGGGTAATCGGATGCAAGCGGGTGCCAGAGCCACCGGCCAGAATGATGCCTTTCATGAGTTATTCCTTAATTTGCGAGGGGAGTTGCAGACAGAGCTCAGGCGCTTTCACCAAGTCGCCCAAGGCGATAGTTGCCACTCAGCACGTTCTGCCACCACTGGTTGTTTTCCAGGTACCAGAGCACTGTCTTACGGATACCGCTTTCGAAGGTTTCTTGCGGTACCCATCCCAGCTCACGCTGAATCTTGGCAGCGTCGATCGCGTACCGGCGATCATGGCCGGGACGGTCGGCAACGAAGGTAATCAACTCTTTATAAGAACCAAGCGACGTATCCCGAGGACGCAATTCATCAAGCAATTCACAGATGGTCTCGACTACTTCCAGATTGCGCTTTTCGTTATGGCCACCAATGTTGTAGGTCTCTCCGACTTCACCGCGAGAGACCACTTCAAACAGAGCCCGTGCATGATCGTCTACAAATAGCCAGTCACGAATCTGCGAACCATCGCCATATACTGGGAGCGACTTGCCATGAATAGCGTTGAGAATCACATGCGGGATCAACTTCTCGGGAAAGTGGTACGGCCCGTAGTTGTTCGAACAGTTAGTGACCACAACGGGTAGCCCATAGGTACGGTGCCAGGCGCGGACCAAGTGGTCTGAACCGGCCTTGGACGCCGAATAAGGCGAGCTTGGGTCGTAGGACGTGGTTTCGGTAAACAAATCATCGGTCCCCTCCAAGTCGCCATACACTTCATCTGTGGAGATGTGATGGAAGCGGAAGCCTTGCTTCGATTCCAGCGTCAAGCTCGACCAATAACGCCGGCTAGCCTCCAGCACACTGTAGGTGCCCACAATATTTGTCTGAATAAAGTCAGAGGGGCTGTCGATCGAACGGTCAACGTGAGACTCAGCCGCCAGGTGCATAACCGCGTCGGGTTGGAAGCGAACGAAAATTTCATGTATTGCTGCGTTATCGCAGATGTCCACTTGATGGAACTCATAACGCGAACTGTCGGTCACCGATGCCAAGGATTCAGTGTTGCCGGCATAAGTGAGCTTGTCGATGTTACAGACCGTCACGTTTGTGTTTTCGATCAGATGGCGTACTACCGCTGATCCAATAAAGCCGGCCCCGCCGGTCACGATAATACGGTTTGTCACTTGCAATGCTCCTTGGGATACCACTGGATCAGTAATTTTTCATATTGAGAAAGAATATTTTCCCATGTGAATTTTTCATAGAAACGACGAGTACTTTGTTTTCTCATCGTCGCAATTAAAGAGCTGTGATCACTGCGCAAGTACTTATCGAATAACACGGCACAATCGTGTTCATCGTTAAAATACACCGCTGCATCGCCAGCCACCCATCGATTAAAATGGTTGTTATGAGCAATCACAGCGCAACCTGCGCCTAACGCCTCGACCAACGAAGGATTAGTACCGCCGACACGATGACCATGAATATAAAAACGGCTGAAGTAACGTAGCGCTTGAACCACCTCAGGTTCATAGATGGCTCCGGGAAAGATTACTTCTTCACCAGCGGCATCCATTACTTTTTTGTGGTACTTATTTTTATCAGGGCTAAAGTTACCCAGCACAACCAATTTGTGATTGCGAGGTTTGCTGCTGAACGCAGTCACGATCTGAAGAAAAGAGTTTTCTGGCTCGGGCCGGGCGATAATCACAGAAAAACCATGAGGTTCTAAATTGTAGCGATCCAAAGTAGCCGCTGCAGCATCAACTACACAGTCACCGCCATAAGGGATCATGGTGATTTTTGAGCTTGAGACGCGAGTAGCCAAATGTTCCTTGATCATCGGGTGGTCGGCCACCAGATGATTACCAAACCAGCAACCCGCTCGTTCGTTGAGCCAAAACCATGTTTTGGCACACACTCCCCACTTTTCGCGCTTCCACTCAATGCCATCCATATTGATAACGTTAGTTTGGCCTTTGATTCGTTGGAGAAGATTAAAAACAGCTGTGTTGTAGCCCAGCGTCAAAAAAAGTCCGTTTTGACCAAGTGCATGGACAGTTGCTTTCCAGTCAAAGAAAATTGTCCCCGCGACCCCATTGTTTGCGACCGGAATGTGAATACGCTGAATACCATTCCAATCGCTTGTAGAAATGCTACCGGTACCACTTTCCTGACAGTAGACTGTAACCCGCCATCCTTGTCGGACTAGATAAAGCGATAGTTTTTCGGCAAAAGTCTCAAATCCACCGTGCCTTGCGGGGATACCACGTATTCCAAGGATAATTAATTTTTTCATCGAGCTCTGCAATATAGATAAGACTTCATTGAGACGTAACCGAGCGCACATTTAGCTAAATAATTAAACACCGAGTGCGACACGTATATTTTCTTGATAACTTTTCATCGAAAACCTTTCCAGATAAGTAAGTTTCGCCATCCGGCTAAGGTGGCGATACTGCTCACTATCTGGTTCGGAAAGCCCCAAAAGCGCATTACATAAACTGTCTACGCTGCCAGGTTGAAACAGATAACCATCATGCCGATCAGTAACTATCTCTATCAGGCCGCCGTGAGCGGCCACGACTACGGGTTTTCCTGCGGAAAACGCTTCAATCGCCACACGCCCGAATGGTTCAGGTTTTATAGATGGGACTAAAACGTAGTCAGCCCACGCATAATGTTCTGTCGGATCAGCGCAAAAAGAATAAAACTGAACCTTTTTCTCTAAAACGGAATTTCCCTTAACTCTACGGACTAACTCTGCCTCAAGGTACTCATAACCCTCAAAAGGGCTACCAACAATGCGCGCATTAAATGAGAAGTCGCTCTTTTCGGAGAGCTTTTCCAAGGCATCAATTAAAAGACTTTGCCCCTTCCACGTGTTAATCCTTCCGATCAGCAAAATATTTTTTACAGAAGTACTTTTCTGCTCGGCAACATCAAAATTTAGTTCCTCCACACCGTTGTAAACTACCTTGCCAGAAAGTTTAAAACTTTTCTTAGTCGCTTCAGAATTGAATATTAACTTGGCACCAGACAAAACAAGCAAAAATTTGAAGATAGCAATACTTTTCCGATCTGGTATTTCTCTAATATGGCAATATATTTTTTTTGCGGAGAACCTATAGAACGCAGCGGCCACAAGCGCAGAAAGCATAACGGTTGTATTAATATAAACCACGTCATACGATTTAAATTTTCGAATATAAAAATATATCGCCCGTAGAATCTCCCACGTGTATATAAATGGCTTCTTCAACTTCTGCTTTCGTAAAACCCCATAAGGATAGAACTCTACTATTGACCCTGTATCGCGTAATAAGGGAGCCAAATCGCCCTCGGACGGCAATATAGAATTCACCAACGCACCGGTTGTAGATATTGATTCTACTGCACTCAAAAAACTACGATCGGAACCGTATAGCTCGGAACCTTGATGCAAACATAAAATCTTACCAAGCATATTCAGCCCTAACTTTTAAGTATACGAGGGAGCAGCCCCAGTAGCGAGAAGTAGCGAACATCTTTCTCCTTGATTATTGTTTTTATGCAGAAGAAAATTAAGTAGATCAGTATCTTTAGCTTAAAGTGACTAACGTGATCAAAGATATAAACCTTGGAAAAAACCAAGTTTTTTAGTCTTTTTATTCGGGACGCGTAAGTCTGTCCCCGCTCTCTTAACGCTGAACTGTGAGAGAGTACGGAATCCAATATAAATATCTCAGGATAGCGTTTTGCGTAATCGATAAAAAACTTAGTATCGACCCCGTAAAAACTCAATCGCTCATCAAACCGTTGCCCAGCATCAAACACTTGCCGATGTATGATCGTGCCGCTCATCATTGCAACTAAGCCAATTGAATCCACACCACCGATGCTCAAGTGCTCTTTACTAACTTGTTTACCCCGAACGCCTTCCACCTTCCCTGGAGAAATCAAGCTACGCTCAAACATTATTCGAGGGATGGCAACTGGTACGTCGCTAGAAAAATAACCGGCCAAGCTACACATATATTCGTCTGTGACTTTTGAGTCATCATCGAGAATGATGAAATACTGTGATCCTCTGGAGTCACTTACTATTTTGTTGTAAACAACAGACAACCTCTCATTTTTCCCATTATGGTAGTAGTTAATATCGCTGCACAAACGTGGAATTGCGTCCTTGCCAAATCCCTCATTAGAATTATCCCAAATTGACAGTGACGGTGTTATACGGAACTTCGAAAAATCAATCGAGGCTAACGACTGAAGTGTTACTGTTTTGGCGGGAGGAGTTGTATAAATGACTACTATAAAATTTATCTTTACTTTTTTATCATCGCTAACAGCCATTCTTTACTCTCCAACATCATTACTGACTCAATGCGTTGTGGCTTTAATCATCCGTGACCAACGTCGCTGCTAATATTTCTCCGGTTTAAGTCCATCACAGCTAACGGAAATAATATTCCGTTGACGCCAGCAACTGCAGATGTGCAAGTACATGCAATAGCAAGCATTCTGAGCAGTGCGTAGATCAGGAGTTTAATTAATTGATACATATGAAAGAGACAAGCATATACAGCCACTTCGGAAAACTTTAACGCCAAAGTTAAAAACGCGTTGTATCATCCAAAGCTTTATGGGACATAAGACAAGCTTATAATCGACCGCGATACTTTTTTGTAATACCGTCGCATGGGGTATTACGGAATAAAAAACGCTTCAGCAAACACTTAAAGAACAGCTAAAACAAGCCATCAGTCCAAATACTATTTAAAATTATAAGTAAGCGCCGCACTTTGTCCACTAACTTTTTTTGGCTATCAGCCTGACACGAGGCGCGTCTACCAAAAAATATACCTTCAGCGTCCGATAGAGAAATACTCGATCCCGCTTTCAGCCAACTTGATAGGACTGAAAAGATTTCTACCATCGAATACTACTGCCCGGCTTAGCTGCTGTTTAATAACATCGAAATCCGGCGCTTTAAATGCTTGCCATTCCGTAATAATGACTAAGGCATCACTTCCCTTAAGCGTTCCTTCTTTAGTTCCACAAAGCCTTAAATCATTGCGATCGCCATATATTCTTTGCGTCTCCTCCATTGCTACTGGGTCGAATGCCTGGACGACAGCTCCGTGCTCCCAGAGAGACTCCATCAACACCCTGCTCGGAGCATCCCGCATATCATCAGTATTGGGTTTGAAACTGAGTCCCCAAAGAGCGAATACCTTCCCTCCGATGTCACCATTGAAATACTTAAATATTTTATTGAATATAACCTTCTTTTGTTCGCTGTTGCGCGCCTCTACGGACTTTAAAAGCTTCGCATCAAACTCCAGCTGATTAGATGTTTGGATTAATGCTTGAACATCCTTCGGAAAGCACGACCCGCCATAGCCGGCACCGGCGTATATAAAGTGATAGCCAATTCTAGGATCAGAGCCTATGCCTTTACGAACCATTTCGATATCCGCGCCCAAAACTTCGGAGAGCCCTGCTATTTCATTCATGAAGCTTATCTTTGTGGCCAGCATACAATTTGCAGCATACTTTGTTAGTTCGGCACTACGTACATCCATTAAAATTATTTTTTCGTGATTTCGATTAAATGGCGAGTACAAATCTCGCAATACTGCTTCGGTTTCCGGGTTATCCGTACCGATTATGATCCTGTCGGGACGCATGCAGTCTGCAACCGCAGACCCTTCCTTCAAAAATTCAGGGTTCGACGCAATATCAAATTTGATCTGGCTGCGACCGTGCGCCTTTAAAGTCTGCTCAACATGCGCCCTGACTTTATCTGCGGTGCCAACGGGCACCGTAGACTTGTTAATGATGATGCAGTTATTCTCCATATGTTCAGCTATTGTTCCAGCCACTGAGAGCACGTATTTTAAGTCGGCTGATCCGTCTTCATCCGGTGGGGTGCCTACCGCTATAAACTGAACATCGCCATGCTTTACCCCTAAAACCGCATCAGTTGTAAACTTCAAACGACCGGCACTGTAATTTTCCTTTACCAAAGCTTCTAGTTGTGGTTCGTAAATAGGGATCTGGCCATTTTCAAGATTTTTAACTTTCTCGCTATCAATATCTACGCAAATCACATCGTGTCCAATTTCCGCCAACACCGCGCCTTGAACCAGTCCAACGTAACCAATACCGAATACTGTAACTTTCATGGCTATTTCCTTTTGAATTGACACGCTACCGCCCCAGGATTAGTCGTTAGCTTCCTCAGAACGTAAACTCAACAATTTATTTTTGGCTAAAATATCTGTTTGACCTAAGCGGTGCGCGCGCCGCCTAGATCACACAATTAACAATATACCGCTAAAACTCTTCAACATAGTGCACGTTTTAAGATAACGGTCGCGTTCAAGCACCGCAAAGCCTACCGGTGAATATTAGATCTTCGCTTTTTCATCCTTGTATTCATAGTGATAATAACCATAACCACTATATCCGTAGTTCGCAGAGGTCCTTTTCTCAACGCCGTTAAAAATAGCTCCAGCTAACTTGATCCCATTCTGAGCAAACCGATTAATAGTAAGTTCAATTTCCCGAGCTGGATTCAGTCCAAAACGCGCAACAATTAGGCTTGTCCCGCATTGCCTACCGACGATAGCGGCGTCTGTAACGGCCAATAGAGGTGGAGTATCCAGGATTACCAAATCGTACATCGAACTGACTTCATCTAATAAATCCTTGAATGTGCTCCGCATCAGTAGTTCTGACGGATTTGGAGGCCTTTCACCTCGACTCATAAAATCAAAACCTTCAATTTTTGTTTTATGAATCGCCGTCGATACATCACAGCGATGTACAAGAATGTCGGACACGCCGTTTTGATGAGGAACACCTAGCAGGTCGTGCAGGTATCCCCTTCGCATGTCCAAATCAATAAGTAATACACGCTGCCCAGACTGAGCCACCACTGTCGCCAGGTTCGCGGATATAAAGGTTTTACCTACGTTCGGGCTAGGTCCAGAAATCATAAGTAAATTATTTTGCGCATCCAGCATGCCAAAATGCAGACTTGTACGCAGGCTTCGCAATGCCTCGATCGACAGATCCGTAGGATGATTTATTGCGAGCAGGGAGATAGCTTTGTCTGTTCGACTCGGGCCGCGAGTTTTTTTCTGCTCCTCTGCCTTTTGCAGAACGCTGTAAGGCACAGACGCGTAAACTGGTAAACCAAGCTTTTCAATTATTTCGGCGCTTTCGATACCCCGATTAATTGCTTTCCTTAACAGAACGAGCGCTACTGCTAAAAACGCCCCAAATAGTGTCGCGACCAGCACTATTAGTATCTTTTTCGGCTTAACTGGTTTGGTTCGATCAACATCCGCACGGTCAATCAGCCGCACGTTACCTACGGTACCAGCCCGCATCACGTCTAGCTCTTGCGAACGATTCAACAGTTGGGTGTAGATTTCCGTCCCCACTCGAACGTCGCGCGTGAGACTCAGCAACTCTTGCTGAGTCGAGGGAAGACTTTGTACCTTCTTCGCTAGTCGATCTTGCTTATTTGTTAGCTCTCCAAGCTGCGTCATCAGCGCTCTGTACGCGGGATGCTCAGGGGTAAACTTTCTATCCATTTCAGCCTGTTTCAATTTAAGCTCGGATATATTTGTATCCAAAGAAACGATTTGATCGAGGATAGCTTTAGTTTCTAATGTAATGTCTACCGATTTGCTTCGTGTTTGATAGGCGTTTAGCGCGTCCTCAGATTTTTCAAGATCTTTCCTAACTTTAGGTAATTGGTCGTTCAAAAAACCAAGACTTTTCGCCGCTTCAGCAGATGTCCGCTCAATGTTTTGACGAACATATATATCAGCTATCTCATTTAATGTCCTAATGGCCAGATCAGGGTCTTCACTCTCCAGTGAAAGTCCTATAATGCCCGACTCCTTGCCTCGCTCAGCAATGTCAAGTGCATCTTGGTAGTCCAGAATACTCGTAAGCCGAGGATTGCAGACAATTAAAAATTTGGTCCCTGGGTTTGCCCGAATTTTTTCAACATTTATGCTGACACCATTAGCCGAGTAAAACTCGCCTACTTTACTTTCGGCTATTTTATCGCCATCCTCGTTAAGGAGGACATATTCACCTTTATCACCCGCTATAAGCGTTAGCTTTGTGCCTAGCAATAAATCGGGCAGCTGTAACTTTCCGACCTTAAGCAATTCTCCGCCCCAGGCGAATCCTTGAAGAGGGAGTAATGGATCAGCTAGATTGTCGGGATTTTTTTTGACATAACGTCGTGCGATAAAACTTCCAACAACTGGAAAGTAGTTTGGCTTTACGGTGATATTCAACTTTAGGCTATCAATCGCCTCTCCAATTATCGAACGCGACTTTATAATCTCTATCTCAGTAACAGATGGAGACTCCTTGCCCAGCATACTGCTGATGTCTGTAAACCCGAGCAAATCATTTTTCTTGGCTTCGACCTGAACCAAGGCATTTGCTTGATATTTCGGAGTCGCTAATATCGCATATGTTGCCCCCGCAACCATAAAAACTACAGTAATAGCTGCGATTATCCATTTATAATCAACAACTGCGCCGAGAAGTCCCAATAAGTCCATTTCGTCGTTATCAGTATCTTGCTGTACATGCGACTGCTGCATAATTCGAATTCTTTGTCTTTTCTTCTATTGTCGGAAATGGCTATCAGCGTTCGAGACGCAGCGCCCATGCGTGTACTGCTTCTTCAATCAAAGTATAGGCATGCACAAAAGCGGGCTTTCCTTGGCGGTAAGGGTCACTAATTTCACGATTATCTTGCCATTTACCCAACAAAAAAATTTTGCCCCGTGCTTCAGGCGCGATCTCTAGCACTACATTCATATGACATCTTTCCATCACCAGGATCAGATCAGAATCAATAACGGATTGAGCCGTAAGCTGAACAGCTTTGTGGTCTCTTGGAGCGTGCCCCTGTTCCTCAAGAACAAGGCGCGCTGTCGGCTCTATGGGGCTATCGACCAATGCGGCAATACCGGCCGAGCTGACTTGGGTTTCGGAACGAACAAGCGCATCTCGCAGTAAATTTTCTGCGGTAGGACTGCGGCAAACATTACCTATACAAACGACTAAAATTTTCTCAAGCATGCCCTCGCCCATTTTTCCAAAAATTGAAGATGATTGAGCCCAGTATTTCAGGAACTCAAACCCAAAAAAGCCCTGCGCTACTTTTTATTAACTTTAGCCGTGAACACATGAGCACATCAATCACTAAATATCTGAAGGATACTTATTGCCACAGCTTAAAACATAGCTCCACAAAAAAATGCAGACATAAAATAACGTCACGCCCAATGACTGACGTAATTTAACATCGCGCTATTTTGGTTGCTGGTTTTCATAACGTTCTGATACGCCTCAAAAAATAGAGGGTATGTTCTGTCGTTATGAGCAATGTTATTGCTGCCATACAACATTCGGCTACTTATCATTAAACTTTATAGTAAGTTTAACGAGACGCCTAAACTTTCTACAACCTGTTCTTCCGCAAAGCACACTACAACACACTAATACCACAACCCTACTCCCCCGTGAGACGTCAACATGCTGATAGGACATTATTACGATAGAAGGATAGTGGTCCTATGGTAGTTATATTCCATGCAAAATTTGCCTGATAACTGGCCGCATACGTCCGGCAATCGCGGGCACTTATCATTTAGCGGTCATACCGTTAGTGGGCAATTTCTGTAAGTGGAAGTCCAGAACAAAGGCTCGAATTTTCCTCAACGCGTGCCCCTGCAATGACTCCCTCACTCGCGCCTTCAACAGCTAAAGTAGTGCGCTCTTAGGTTAGTAAAACAGCTACCGTCGCGTAACGTTATTAGCGTGTCTTCAAACTAGCGTCCGAATAAACCGTAGCCGAGCTGTATGAACTGCTCTTCTAAATAGGGATCTAGTGGCCTTCATGAACTTGCAGACGCGGAAGCCTCAAATTTGACCTCAGCGATTAATCTTTAAAAGCTTTTTTTATTTGTTCAAGATATTTGAAGCCAAATTTTTTCGTTGGCTCCACATAGGAACCTTCACCAAACTCGTTCCAACAGCAAACTATTACGCCATAGGGCGTTTTCTCTGGATTTGAAATGAGAAGAGATTTGGCTTCGCTAAGATGCTCCGCAAATGTTTCTGGCGTGCTTACCGACATATCATGTGTTTTGGGTGTACTCCCTCCCCAAGGACTATCGTCCCAACCAGAACTAATAGGAACAATATAAGGCAATTTGCTATTTTCGATAATAAATTTCCAATTTTGGAGATACCCGGCTGATAGCTCTTTATAGTTATTCGATAGCGACCGTTTACTAATATCTTGCCCACTTGCATATTGATAGTTATAAGCTGAAAGCGCGTCATATGCTTGCTCAGGAAGCTCAACCAAAAGCTGCTGCTTGTTCGGCTGTGCGGAGCCTACAAAATATATGCCCTTAAATCCGGCTCTTTTTGCGGCGTCGCGCGCTCTGTTCAATAATTCTTTAGGAACTGCACCAAATTTTTGGGCATCACGCTTAAGAAGATCTGATGAAAATATGAACACTACGGGCATACCGTTAATTTTTTTATAGTTCGGAACATTGAAGTAGTGACGAATCCAATAGTCAACAACATCATCGAAGTCGCTATAGCTAACGGGTGTGTCGGTGTGGTTAGCCCAGAGCAGGGTAAACTCAACACCGGAGTCTTTCGAGTTTTTTATAAACGAGTCAATGGCAAAGGTTCTGTGGCTTGTGCCAGTCCCCTTACCCCAGTACCAATCGTAGGCAACGTAGTCAACGCCATACTCTTTCCACCAAGAGATTTGTGTTTTGGTAACAGCATCGGAGCCCTCCTTATACCATCCTAGCAGTGGTTCTCTTTCTTTATAAGGCCGAATTTTTTCCCAACCATCTGAGACTCCAGGCTTTGTCCAACCGGGATAATAAAATACGCCAACATCCGAAGCTTGCGCGGTTCCCATGATAAGCGACATAAGAACAACGCAGAGTGATCCTAATTTTCTCAAATTACACCGTTTGCTAAGCCAAGTATTTTTGGAAGAACCTATTTTTATCGGTACCTGCAGTTACCTATTCTCTTGGAGAGATAAAGGATGAACGCATAATACATGAGACAGCGAATGACCAGGAAGCTTCATTATATATAGCATTAAAAAATATCCGATAGAAAGCCCCGAGCCATCTTGATCAATAATAAATTTAAAAGACAAGCCCGCGCTATCTTATGAATCGGACTCTATACGTAAGGACGCGATATTCCGCGGCGGGCGATAGCCGAGCCTGAAGATCGGCGAAGCTACGAAATATTTAGGCGCCCTCATAGCTGAATCAAATCTTTTCACTCCACGCCTACGCTCCGCTTAATATCACGAACCAAAGTCTCGATTAACTTCGAGTCAGTATACGCACCCTCTTTATATAAATCGCGAACATTATCGTTATCGCTGTTTCTGTGATAAGTGCGGCTATTGCCGTGCCCAAGCCGTTCCAGTGACTTACAAAATAATAAACGTAGCTAAGGTGGAGCATAATTGCTATTGCGTATATCCACTTTAGCGAGTTCTGTCGACCCGAAGCAATAACCACCAGATTGGACTGAACCATCGCAATACCGATAACCACTTGGGTTAATATCATGACCTTAGCGATGTCTGCAGACTCTGAGAATTCTGCTCCCAATAGAAATGGCAAAACTATAGGCCCTAACAACCACATTCCAGCTACCGCCAGTACGCCGAAGACTATAAAGACAGCCAAAACAGCTAGGATATTTTTTCTAGCCGCCGAGTTATCGCCGTCTGCATAATATTTGCAAATTCGAGGATAGTATGCCTGCACTAAAGGCGTATAGAGTTGTCGCAAGGGCGAAAGTAATCTTTCGCTCGCGACATAATAGCCAACTTGAGCATTCCCAGATATAAAACGCAAGACTACCGGATTCAATGTTGTAAAAACAACTGTCAATAACGATGCTGAAAAGACGTGAAGTGATTCCTTGAATAGATTCCATGCATTAGCAAGGCTGACGTCCCGTCCTGGATAGAAAAACAATCGACTACGCCACCCCGCTAGGAATAGAGCTAGTCCTCCTACCAACGGAATGCCAAATTGGATGAAAGCAGCATGCCAAGCATCCTCAGGGGACTTGACCAATAAAAATATGCTCGCAGCACCCAGTACCCGCCACACTAACGCATTCCGACCGACAACTGGCATTATATCTAACCCTTGGTAAAGCCAAATGGGAGTGAAGAAAGTCGCTAATATTGTTAATATGGATAATGACAAAAATACCCGGTCAGCCCGAAGAAAATCAAAAAAGCTGCTAGCAATCAAAATTAAGCTCACCGAGAAAAATAGCAGAACAGCGCGCCCCAACTGTACGTTCCAATAAATCGAATTGATGTCGTCCGTATTGCCTTTTGCAATTGAAATTTTTCTAGCTATGGTGTAATTAAAACCGAAATCTACTACCATTATAAAGAATTGAGCAATAGCTTGGGCAAAGCCAATTTGGCCAAATTTATCTGGTCCCAATACTCTTGATAGATAAGGTAGTGTTGCCAGCGGCACCAAGTAGTTTGAAAACTGAAGTAAATATAGATAAAATATGTTTTTCTTTAACTGATTCATTTTCCCATCATCCCCAGTATGATTATTGCCCGGACGACTCCCTCGCCACTTTTTCCGGAAAATGCATACTTGAGATTGCTGAACACCCCACGCCTAGATAACAAGTTATCCAGATCTGCTTTACGCATTTCGCTCCCATGTCGAGCAATCAAATCTTGCACGAGATTTTTCGACCACAGCGCGCGCTGCCTCAGCATATTGATACTTTTTTTCAACGAGGATGGGCTCTTTGCCAATCCATACAAGCGTGAGGGCGTTTTTTTCGTTGACGGTGCGCCAACAGCATTTCCTGCATGTTGTCGATACTTTATTAGTGGCGTATCGACATATACTACGTGACCTATCGCATGCGCTACGGCGGCTAGCCACCAATCATGCATCCGTATTCCTTCAGGAAAAGGCATCGCCTTCTCAGCAAGTGTTTTATTAATCAACATGGCACAACCAGGAATGTGGTTGCTTATAACAAAATCTTGGACACCTAAATTATTGGATATCTTTTTTGAGTAGGCATAATATGATTGATGGACAGACTTAAGATCCTTGTCGACAACTTCAATATCGCTAAAAACCAACAGAGGCTTACCTTTAACTTCATAATGATAAGCGGTGGCCATCATCACTTCAATCTTGCTGGGGGCCCACCAATCATCTTGATCAGCTAGAAACACATAGTCAGCAGTCGTATTCTGAAGGCCAGAGTTGAAATTTCCTACTACCCCGCTAACACCATTATTCTTATATATTTCTATATTTAGAGAGCATCGGTACATTTCAATAATCTCAATCGTCTCGTCGGTAGAACCGTCATCCGAGACAATTATTTTAAAATCTTTTCTCGTTTGCTCTACTAAAGATGCTAGAAAGTCCGCAACAAAGCGTGCTCCATTGTAAGTAGCGATTACGATGTTTATCTCACTCACCGGTGCACTTTCAAACGCTATTATATTTTTTTCCACACAGTTCACCTTCTTGAATATAACCTATTACAACGCCACTGTTTTTTTCAAAAATCACATAAGATACATATAGCTCCGCCTACTATTAAAAATGCACTCCTAAATTTTTAATACAAACCCCAAAAGCAAACATTCTTTAAAGCGTATATACAGTCGAAGCGAACGTCTAAACACCCAGCATTCAAAAATCACAATTGAACTGTCGCACTTATTACAATTACATCTTTAAAAATTGATGATCCTACGAAATATGATAACGCCTACCTAAGAGCTTATCGACAAATCCTGTAAATTTATTAGAGAATACAGTTGCTGTATTTGTACTTTAGTCATGCTTTTCATTAATCGGAATCAGAAAGTTCTATATATATGAAACAACCGAGTTGATGAACAAGCCAATACTACTATCGAAGATAATAATAGTCATGGCATCCCCGACTAATCTAAACTCGTCACCTTTCTGTTCTGAATAAAAATAAAAGGCTTTTCTATTAGGGAAAACGTTATGACAGAAAATCCTGAAACCAACGCAAGCACAACCGGCAGTAAAATAATGTAATGGAAAAAATTATTACTCTTAAAAGAAAACATCTCAAATACTGAAAATAGGAGATAGAGTACTAATCCGTGCGTTAGATATATGCTATAGCTCACCTCCCCAAGTGCTTTAAGACCATTCCTCCTTAGGATGCCAAAAACATCATTACCAAGTGCAATCATTACAAATGAAACCCCAACCACTAGCATTTGAGTAACAGAGTAACCCTGACTAAAAAACATTCCTAAAACTAGAAAAATTAAAACCACAACAGAACTAAACGAGCATTTCATCTTACAGATTAAACCTGGACTATGTGTTCTTATAAGCACAGGAATAAAGCCAATAAAAAATAGCAGTGCTAGTTTCGGAAATACAAAACCAAAGTACACACTCGGAAACGCCAACCCCAGCGCACCTAAAGATAAAACAAAATATTTACCATATAAACGCCGATTAAAAATAGCAGCAATAATTGGGAGAGAAATATAAAAAAGCCATTCATATCTTAGGGTCCAATGGGCACCAGCCGTCATATGAACGCTATCAGTGAACCCATTAAAAGCACCTCCCAAGAAAACCCCCCACTTCAATATTTCCTTTACTAATCCACCGGATTCAATAACAAACTTAGTCTCCACCAAACTAATTGCAAAGACAATAAGCACCACGAATATATAAAGCGGCATTATCCTTTGCACTCTGGACCTAAAAATAGTGCCCCAATCAGGATTTTTCCTATAAACTTTTCCAAAAAATAAAAATCCAGTTATCATAAAAAATAACGACACGGGCACGACACCCATATTATTTAGAATATCACTTTCTGGACGCACCCAGCTACCGTTCAGCTTCCAATAATACGTAACTACAAAGTGATGACAAACAACAGCAGTTGCAAGCAGCCCTCGTAACGCGTCAATCGGTGACGACCTCAACAAAGTTTGCTCTGTCAATACATTAGATATACTAAAAACCCGATCAAGTAAAAATATTGACGATGCAAACAAAATAACTATAAAGATAACATTCATTTTTTCACTCAAACCATCATAAATATCGAAATCAGGGCGGACTACCGTTATCAGACGCATGCGTCGTGTCCGTTTAATCAAACCATACGCATAGTTCCAGTCAGCTTCGACAATTTGAAATTGACAAAAAATAACAGTTATTTACAGTCGCAAAACAGCCGACCCTGTCTTGTCTCCGCACTTACTCCGAGCCCTCCCTGTGTTATTTTTCCGTTATAAATATTCACTTGCGTATCAAGCCCTCACATTATATTTTTTTGAATTGGCTGAGCGTAGTGGTCGCATGAATTTAATCTGTCGCAGATGTCGTTCTACATCCAGAAATACCCATTGAATTGCAGGTTAACTAATTCACCTAACCGCAACTACAACTACAACTATCATTGCAAACGACAGATTTAATAGAACTTAATACACGGCGATTCCAAAAGTTTCAGAAGTTAACATTTGTAATCGACAATATAACTAGCCAGTAAAGCTAGTCAACTTATGTTACAAGTTGGTTTCAAGTAAAAATTATTAGCAACACGAAAAACATACCATAACCCTAAGAGCCTCGTAGTTAAATGTTATATTTATTAGCCCTGATGGGCCTTACGTTAATTTTGTATTTTTTTCGCACCGCGGTACTCTTAATACCTGTCTGGACAACCTTGACTCCTAAGGCACTCTTGCTTTTGGATACCCCCTCAGTGCCAGCAGTTAGCCTATACAAATTTTATTGCCTGGCCCTGATGGGCTCATATTTCATACGCGTCATGTGCCACAAAAAAACAAAATCATATAAAAAGCCTTTCAGTAGGGCTTTCATAGCTTTAGTGATCCCCTCCATAATCTCAGTGATTACAAACATAACATCTAACAACGCTGGAATTCTAACACTGACGGCCTTTTTTATTGAGGTTGTAATGCCCACGACAATTTTTTGTCACTACCTCTGCCAACTTCATCTACAGAAACTGCATCACCTACTTAAAGTGTATATAATATTTTATTGTGTGCTGGCAATTTACGGCACACTTTGCTACCTAATAGGCCACAATCCGTATGTAGACTTTATTCAATCGACTAATCACACTGACAGAATTATGGCTCAGACCTATGAGGAAACGCTTCGAGGAATCAGAGCACAGGGTACAATCTCCCACCCTATAACTTATGGTGCTCTTCTCGTAATCACAATGCTGACATACCTAACGGTAAAACTAAATAAAATAAATTTTTCAATAGTCGACTATATTAAAATCACTACAATAACCGCCATTATCGTAATCGGAGTTTTATTCACAAACTCCAGAAGCCCACTAATTCTATTCGTAGTTGCAGTTGTTATATTTGCAATGTTGCAAGGTTTCGTTAAAGCATTCAAGAGCACTTTAGGCATAACTTTAATTTTCGTGGTTGCTTTTTCGGCTTCTGGGGTGGTCAGAGATAAAACATATTCTGTAATCAATATTTTCAATCCTGAAATTGGCGATGACATGAAAGGATCTGATTTAGCGATGCGCGGGGAACAATTGGCCGTAGCAACTCGATACTTTTTTGTATCCCCTATATGGGGCTTAGGATTAGATGCAACAAGAAATATTATCTCCTCTGGCACAGAACCAGATCTCTACAATTCCGAAAGCATTATATTTAAACTACTGATTGATCAAGGTACGCTTGGAATATTAAGCTACGCATTATTCTTTTTAGTCTTATATAGAAAAACCGCGCACCACATTTCAAATATTGCTCCAAAGCGCATGTACTTGGGGACGATAATTGGGTACATTACATTTATAATATCTACTGGTTTTTTAGATACATTACAAAACACAATATTTATGTCTTGTTTCACTTACTATATTTTCAGGGCAGAAGGTATTATATCTCGGCTTAACAGCAAGGCCCAAGAAACCAAACTGGAGTGGCCACAAGAAAAGTAGCGTTCTTCGATGCCAGATTTAACAAAATAAGCGCTCTCGACGTGTTCATTCCTTAGCTAATTACGTCAACTAGAAGGCGATGCGCTGGCACGAAAACACTCTGTCACACTAGCGATATCAATATCTAATCGTGCGCGTACTATGCCGTCAGCCCCTGGCGGCAATTATGGATACCAGTGTTGCAGCATCATGGGACATAAAGCTTCTCTCGAAGAAGCTCCGGTATAGTGATGGTGTGCGAGATTAAGATCTTAATATCTACATCCACCTGTGATGAGCCGTACGATAATTTAACGAGAGAAAATAGGTACTTTTCTCAAATAACAGCTGCACGAAAATCGACAAAAAATAACATTCCCGTACTTTTCCCTCTCTTCATAATAAAGTGCCTCCTGACACTGCAGCGAGGGACAGCCGTGAAAAGAACAAAGTTATTGGTAGAACGCATAGGCCTATTCCCGTCTTCGGGAAACATCCATATCGAAGTTAACAACTCGACCGCTGTTGTAACGCGCATGCAAGGGTTATACGCCAGCAATTCCCTAGACTCCGACAAATCCTGCTCCGGGCTCTCCATGGTCTTCGCCGACTGGCGCTTCAAGTTGCAGGTCAGTAACGCCCTCTCCGTCTGCCTGTGCGTGGAAAGCCGCGGCGACAGCCACTTCATGCAAGCGAAAACCGCCGAGTTGTTGGCCAACATTTCCGGCAGCGAGGAACGCCCATGAGTGTCTATAGCTATTTGAGACGCGCCTACGCACTGAAGCGGCTGACCATTGTGTTCGAGGGGTTTGTGGGGATAGCCCGCAATGAACCAGTGGCCGCCGGGCAACGTGCGCGCAACACCCAGACGATTTCATACTGGCTTGATCAGTTGCGGGGCAGTTCACAGCAGCAGGTCACCCATACGCTGTTCAAACAAATGAAGGGCGCTCAACGTCGGGGCAATGCCCTGCGATTCAACTCGCAAACCGTGTTGCTGGAGCTGTTGGTAGAGAGCAATCTGGCGCTGGATTTGGCGAGTTATTCAGCCTTTATGTGTTCGGACTCAGCGCGCCACGAAGGCTCCAGATAGGCTTGCTCAGCGCCCGAGACGGTGATGGCGACGCGGTTGAGCAGGTGTTCGGCGTTGTATTTGGGAATCAGCGCGCTTAACAGCAGGAGAACTAGCCCGCCGCCAATCAGGGATGGGGAGACCTTGATGTCGACCACTTCAAGTCGCCAGAGAAAAGCGACTGCCGCCACCGCGCCCAATAACGCCCCTGCCAGTGCTTCGTTAAGTGGATGAATATAGGGCGCCACGCAGTAAGCGCTGAACCAGCCGGTTATCAGTAACCCGAATGCCGCTGCAGGCCAGCGCAATGCAGGGTTGATCCGACGTGCCACCAAGCTCAACGCCACGGTGACCATCAAACTGGTGTTCATGGCGTGGCCACTGAGCACGGCAATATCCAGGTGTTGAATGGAAACGCCCCAGCCCTTGAACAGTAACTTGCTGAACGCCACGATCGAATAAGTGCACGCGACCGTCACCACCCACCACTTGAGTGCCTGGGGCTTGGAATACCACAGCCAGGCGGCGATCACGAACGCGGCCGGAATCATGACGGTGATGCCGCCATATTGCGCAAGTTCTTCCCGCATGAGTGCCCAGCCTTCAACGTAAAATTTACCGCGCCCATGAGACCCCAGGCGTCGGGAAATTACAACGTTATCTAAGACGCTACTCGGCGGACCTTCGCCGCTCACCCATGCGCAAACCGCCGCACGCCGACGGCTGCCGCCGATGCCGGCACCTCCATCTCAACCCCCAATAACCCCAGCAGCCGTGCACGAATCGCCTGGAAACCCTCCTGGCCAGTATCCCGCGTCCTGGGCAAATCAATGGTCAATTGCTCGGCGATCTTGCCATCGGCCAGCACTATCACCCGGTCGGCCAACAGGATCGCTTCGTCGACGTCATGGGTCACCAGCAGCACGGCCGGGGTGTGTTTGCGCCACAGTTCGATGATCAGGCGATGCATCTTGATCCGGGTCAGTGCGTCCAGCGCAGCGAAGGGTTCGTCGAGCAACAGCAGTTTAGGCTCGCGCACCAGGCCACGGGCCAGGGCCACGCGTTGGGCTTCACCGCCAGACAGCGTCGCCGGGTAGGCATCCAGTCGATGCGCCAGGCCAACTTCCGTCAGCGCTTGCACCGCACGGGCCTTGGCGTCGGGAATGTGCAGGCCCAGGATCACGTTTTTCCAGGCACGCTTCCAGGGCATCAGGCGCGGCTCCTGGAATACCGCAGCGCGGGCCTTTGGCACGCGCAATTGGCCGCTGTCGATGCTGTCGAGCCCGGCGAGGCTGCGCAGCAAAGTGGTTTTACCGGAGCCGCTGGCACCCAGCAGCGCGACAAATTCACCGGGGGCTATGTCCAGGTCCAGGCCGTCGATGACCCGTTGCTGGCCGAACTGGCGCACTACATTACGCAACTGCACCGGGGGTGCGAGAGAGTCGATGCTCATGTCAGTTCCTCACAAAGGATGGGCGCCAGGCCAGGGCAAAACGTTCGAGGGTGCGGATCAAACCGTCAATCAACAGGCCGAGCACGCTGTAGATCAGCAGGCAGATCACGATCACGTCGGTGCGCATGAAATCTCGCGCATCACTGGCCAAAAAGCCGATGCCGGCGGTGGTGTTGATTTGCTCGACAAACACCAGCGCCAGCCAGGAAATGCCCAGGGAATAACGCAGGCCGACAAAAAACGAAGGCAACGAGCCCGGCAGAATCACATGCCAGATCAGCTCGCGGCGGTTGAGGCCGAGGGTGTTGGCGGCCTCGATCAATTTGGGATCGATGTTGCGAATACCGGAGAACAGGTTGAGGTACACCGGAAAGGTGGTGCCGGTGACGATCAGCGCAACCTTGGTGAACTCGCCGATGCCGAACCAAAGGATGAACAGCGGCACCAGCGCCAGGGATGGAATAGTGCGTAGCATCTGCATCGGTGAATCAAGGATCACTTCGCCGCGCTTGGACAGCCCGGTGATCAACGCCGCCACCACGCCGATGCTCACACCAATGCTTAAGCCCAGCAGCGCCCGTTGCAGCGACACCAGCAGGTGTTTGCCCAACTCGCCGGACACGATCATTGCCCACAGGGTGCCGCCAATCTGCGACGGCGCCGCGATGACCCGTTGCGGGATCCATCCCAACTGCGAAGCCAATTCCCACAGCAACAGCAGCGCGATCGGACTGAGCAGGCGTAGCAACACATCAGGCGTGCGCCAGTTACGCACCCAATTTGGGATCAACCGGGACGCTCCTGAAGGCTCGCCGGAGGGGCTCGCGGCCTTGTCGATGGAAAACGAACTGGGATTAAGCGACTTTTCAGTCATCGGGCTTCCTTCCTCATCAAGAGCACGGCCAGCAGCACCGCTGCGCTTTCATGCTAATCGCATAAAAAACCTCAGTGAAAGTCTTTTTGGGAATAACCTAATATGATTAAAAGTCAGGTACAAAAACCGCCAAATAAATTATTTGCATAATAAAGTCACGAATGGCGCCACACACAAAATGCGGATTCCTGATATCTACAAATCATTATGATTTGATAAATTAATAATTAACTTAGAACAAATCGGCATTTTACAGCCCTCGTAACTGCCCCTACTTTCGACCCCCACAGACCGACCCCGAAACCAGGCGGAGGCTTGAACCTCTCCCATCCATCGCCTGAAAAGGAAGTCGTGTCCATGCTTGCAACACCCTTCAAACGCTCCCCCTTGCTGATCAGCCTCGCCGCCTGCGGCATGGTCCTGGGGAGCCCGGCACTGAAAGCCGAAGACCTCGAAGAGGCCAAAGACACGCGTCTGGATAAGGTCACGGTAATCTCCACCGGCATACGCGGCACTCAGCGCACCGTGGCCGAAAGCCCGGCACCGATTGACGTGGTGACGGGCGAGCAATTACTCAAAACCGGCCGCGCCGACCTCACTGAAGCCATCTCCAAGCTGCTGCCGTCGTTCAACTACGGCACCAATATCGCCGGCTACAACTCCACCATCCGCCCCCTCTCCAACCGCAGCCTGGCGCCGGCTTACACGCTGGTATTGGTCAACGGCAAGCGCCGACACAACAGCGCCCTGCCCGCCAACGGCTCTACCGACAGCAGCGGCGCAAACTCGGTGGACATCGACATGATCCCCATCAGTGCGGTGGAACGCATCGAGGTGCTCAAGGACAGCGCCGCCGCGCAATACGGCTCGGACGCGATTGCCGGGGTGATCAACGTGATCCTCAAATCCAGCGCCGAGGGCGGCCACCTGGGGGTGACTTACGGCAAGCTCTACAGCGGCGAAGGTGAAGTGACCAAGACCGAAGGCGACATCGGCTTTGCCCTGGGCGATGGTGGTTTCCTGCACCTGTCGGGTGATGCGCGGCGGCGCGGTGATGCAAGCTGGAACGAGAAAGCCACCAACCAGGCCTACTTTCCCGGTGACCCACGCAACGCCACCTGGGACCGGGTCGGGGTGAAAAATGGTGACCCGCAGATCAAGGCCTTCAACCTCGGCTACAACGCCGAATTGCCCCTGGACGAACAAACCAAACTGTATTCCTACGCCACGTACGGCGAGCGCAAGGCCGTCATCAACAACTATTTTCGTTACCCCAACGGCAACGCCAACATTCCCGAGCTGTTTCCCGACGGTTACTACCCACTCAACAACCTGAACGACAAGGACTACCAGTTCCTGTTCGGCGCCAAGGGCCTTGCCGCCGGCTGGGACTGGGACCTGAGCACCACCTACGGGCGCAACACCAACCACCAGTTCAGCGACCTGACGATCAACCCGTCATTGGGCCCGGCGTCACCGACCTCCTTCGATGACCTGGCTACCTACCGCTTCGATCAGTGGGTCAACAACCTCGACATCACCCGCGCCTTCGACGGCCTTTTTGGTTTTCCGCTGCAAGTATCGGCGGGCCTGGAACATCGCTGGGAGCGTTTCAGTACGTTTGCCGGCGACCCGCAGGCCTATGCCGTGGGCGGTTATCGCTTTCCGGCGACCTTGCCCAACGGCCAGCCCAACCCGCTTGCCGGCCAGTTGGCGGCGATCGCGGCACAGGCGGCGGCGACCATCGCGCCCCAGGATGAAACCAGCATCAAGCGCAATAATTACGCGGCCTATGTCGACTTCGGGATCACTCCCGTCGAGCGTCTGTTTATCGATCTGGCTGCGCGCGCCGAACACTTTGATGATGACTCGGGCAACACCGTCAGCGCCAAGGTCAACTCACGCTATGAGCTGACAGACACCGTGGCCGTGCGCGGCACGGTCGGCAGCGGGTTTCGCGCGCCATCGTTGACGCAGATCGGCTACAGCATCACCGACAACCGCGTCGGCGCCGCCCCGGACGGTACCATCGTCCCGGCGGTAACACGCATTGCGCCGGTCAATTCGGCACTGGCCAAAGCCCTGGGCGCGCAAAGCCTGGACCCGGAGAAATCGCGCAACGCTGGCATCGGCTTCACCTGGCAGCCGGCCAAGCGCACCAGCTTGACCGTGGATGCCTACTGGATCGAAATCTCCGATCGCATCGCCCGCACCGAAAGCCTCTACGGCCCGGCGCTGACACCAATCCTCACCGGCCTGGGCGTAGACCCGTCCACCTGGACGTCCTACTACGCCAACGCCTTCGACACACGTACCCGCGGCGTCGATGTGGTCGCCGATCACTTCACCGACTTCGGCGCCCTGGGCGAGGTGCGCTGGAACGCGGCCTTCAACTACAACGACACCGTCATCACCGACCTCAAACAGGCACCTGGGGCGCTTCAGGGCCTGGGCAACAACAGCGGCGGCAGCCTGACATGGGTCGGTCGCGCACGTCAGGGCGACCTTACCGATGCCCAGCCGCGCACCAAGTGGATCCTCGGCGCCAACTGGAAACTCGCGGAGCTGGCGATCAACCTGCAAACCACTCGCTACGGCAAGGTCAAGACTCTGCAACAGCTGGAAAGCGGCGACCGCACCTTCGGCGCGAAATGGATCACCGACCTCGATATCTCCTACACCCTGCTCGACAACATCACCTTGAGCATCGGCGGCACCAACATCTTCGACGTACGCCCGGACAAAAACGCCGTGCCCTCGGCTGTCGGCCTGAACCTGTACGGCAACCCGCCGTTCTACCCCGGCGGCGGCTTCTGGTACAGCAAGCTGGCCTATGACTTCTGATCCATCCCCCCACGAAAAGGAACTGACCATGAGCATTGAATTTATCGGCTACATCGGCGGCCACCACGCCTCGGAAATCCATCCACGCAGTGGCCCGACCTTGCAACCCGACTATGTCGAAACCGTTGCCCGTGCCCATGAAGAAGCCGGCTTTGACCGTGCGCTGGTGGCCTTCCACTCCAACAGCCCGGACAGCACGCTGATCGTCTCCCATGCCGCCAGTGTCACCAGGAAGCTGCAGTTTCTGATCGCGCATCGGCCTGGTTTTGCCCAGCCAACCCTGGCCGCACGGCAATTCACCACCCTGGACGTATTCAACGGCGGACGCACGGCCGTGCACATCATCACCGGTGGCGACGACCGCGAACTGCGCGCCGACGGCAGCCACATCGGCAAGGACGAACGCTACGCCCGCACCGACGAATACCTGAGCGTGGTGCGCCAGGAATGGACCAGCGAAAAACCGTTCGACTATGACGGCGCCTACTACCAGGTAGAGGGTGCATTTTCGACCGTGAAATCGCCGCAACAGCCGCATATCCCGCTGTACTTCGGCGGCTCGTCAGCGGCCGCCATCGCCGTGGCCGGCAAACATGCAGACGTCTATGCACTGTGGGGTGAAACCTACGAGCAGGTGCGCGAGGTGGTGACTCAGGTGCGCGCCGAAGCCGCCAAGCATGGGCGCACGATTCGCTTCAGTTTGTCGTTGCGACCGATTCTGGCCGAGACCGAGGAGCTGGCGTGGGCCCGTGCAGAAAGCATCCTCGAACAAGCCACCGCTCTGGTCGAGCAAAGTGGTTTTGTACGACGTGAACCGCCGAATGAAGGCTCTCGTCGGCTGCTGGCAGCGGCCGCCCAGGGTTCACGTCTGGACAAGCGTTTGTGGACAGGCATCGCCGGCTTGCTGGGCGCCCAAGGTAACTCCACTTCGCTGGTAGGCACCGCCGAGCAAGTGGCCGAGGCCCTGCTCGACTACTACGACCTGGGCATCACCACCTTCCTGATTCGTGGCTTTGACCCGCTCAATGACGCCATCGATTATGGCAAACGCCTGATCCCGCTGACCCGCCAACTGGTGGCTGAACGTGAGCGCCAGGCCGCCGACAAAGTCGCCTGACAGCGGCCTGCCGTAGCGGGTCCGCCAGCTACGGCAATGAAAATCACCGATTGCATCCAACCCGTCCGCCACGCTAAAGTTGAGAATAGTTATCAATCACTAGCCGGCAGCTGTACTCCATGACCAACCACAGCAGTTTCGAAAAGGACGTCGAACATCTCTATCTGGAGCACAGTGGCTGGTTGAAAAACTGGTTGCGCAAACGCCTGCACGAAACTGCCGACGCCGATGACCTTGCCCAGGATACGTTCGTGCGCATCATCGGCGCGCGGCGGCCGATCAATGAATTACGCCAGCCTCTGGCTTACCTCGCCACCATCGCCAATAGCCTGCTGATCAACCGTTGGCGGCGCCAGGCGGTAGAGCGCGCTTACCAGCAGGTGCTCGCCGAGCAGCCACAGGCGATGGAAATGTCGCCCGAAGACAAATACCTGCTGATTGAGACGCTGGTGGAAGTCGATGAATTGCTGCATGGCATGCCCGCCGGCATGCGCGAAATTTTCCTGCTGTCGCAACTCGACGGGCTGACCTACAAACAAATCGGCAGCCAGTTAGGCATGAGTGTCGACAAGGTGCAAAAGTCCATGAGCAAGGCGTTTGCCCTGTGCTACGCCAGCCAGTTCGAATGAACGCCATGCCAGTTCACGAGGGTCAGGAAACACCAATTCCCGAATCGGTGCGCGATCAGGCGCTGGCCTGGTTTACCCTCGCGCAATCCGGCGAGATCAGCCCGCAACAGCAGGAGCAACTGCAACGGTGGCGCGAGAGCGATCCCCATCACGAGCGCGCGTGGCAACGCTTCAACACCCTGGCCCAGCAACTGCAACGGCGCAGCCATCAACTGAGTTCGCCGTTGGCGCGCCAGACACTGCAGCAAACCCGAACCCCGGACCGTGACCGTCGCCAGGTCCTCAAGATACTGCTGGGGGCCGGTTTGTTGGGCAGTACAGCCTGGCAGGCCAGCGACAGCTTCTGGGTGCAAAGCGCCCTGGCGGATTACCACACCGCTACCGGCGAGCGTAGCCACCATACGTTGGCCGACGGCACGCAAATATGGCTCAACACCCGCACGCTGCTGGATGTGCAATTCGATGCGACGGAGCGACGGCTTACCTTACGCCAGGGCGAAATCGACGTGCTCACTGCCAGTGACCCAGCCGGCCGACCGTTGCTGGTGTATACCGCCGAGGCTCGCCTGCAACCGCTGGGCACACGCTTTACCGTCAGGCGTGAAGACGATGGGCGCGGCACGCTAGTGGCCGTCAGCAGCGGCCGGGTTGCGGCCCGTTTGAAGGACGGCGGCGAAGCGTCAGTGATACAGGCCAGCTCGCAGGCGTGGATCAGCAGTAGCCGGGTCTACCCTGCGCAACCGGCGAACCTGGCGGATACGGCATGGGTCGACGGTTTCATCGTGGCCGAGCGCATGCGCCTGGCCGATTTCGTGCAGGCGCTGTCGCGCTACCTGCCCGGCGTTTTGCGTTGCGATCCGGCAGTGGCAGGTTTACGGCTGACCGGTTCTTACCCGCTGAACGACACAGAGCAAATTTTCACGATGCTCGAACAGAGCCTGCCGGTGGCGGTCCAGCGCCGCACACGGTACTGGGTCACCTTCGTCGCGCGTTGATACGCAGAAAAAATTAAAAAAAGCGGCAGGTTTTTCATTCTCGTTTGGCTTATGGGCGAATCCCGCTCATTGCAGTGGCGGGGAAGTCGCCTTTCTTACTTCGGAAACCCGCCATGAAATACCGCTCCATCCCTGGGCCGCGCAGCAGCACCTGCGCATCAACTCTCAGCCTGGTCCTGCTTGGTGGACTGGTGCTCGGCCAAAGCCTGTTCGTTCAGAGTGCTCACGCGCAGACGGCAGACCAGCAAATTTCCTTCAGCATTGCAGGCGGTCCGCTGGACCAGGCACTGAGCCAGTTTGGCCGGCAAGCGGCAATTGCGCTGTCGGCCAACGCCAGCCTGACTGCCGGTAAAACCAGCGCTGGCCTGACTGGCCAATACAGCGTGACCGAAGGTCTTGCGCGGATTCTTGCCGGCAGCGGTTATTCCGCCGAACAGCAAGCCAACGGCAGCTACCTGCTGGTGCCACGGGCCGACGCTCAAGGCGCATTGGAGCTGGGCGCGACCAACATCAACGCCACGGCACTGGGTGCGACCACAGAAAACACGGGCTCCTACGCCACCGGCGCCATGCAGACAGCCACCAAGCTGCCGTTATCCCTGCGCGAGACGCCGCAGTCGGTGACGGTGATCACCCGCCAGCGCATGGATGACCAAGGCATGCGCAGCCTCGACGATGTAGTCCAGGCCGCGCCCGGTCTGCGAATGGCCGCTGCCCGTCCGGCCAACAGCGAGTATTTCTCCCGCGGTTTCCCCATCAACAACCTGATGTTCGACGGCCTGCCGACCACCTACAACGCCGACTGGGTCGCTGCTGCCGACATGGCGCCCTACGACCGCGTGGAAATCGTGCGCGGCGCCACCGGCCTGATGCAGGGCGCGGGTAACCCTTCCGCGGCAATCAACATGGTGCGCAAGCGCCCGACCCGGGAGTTCCAGGCCAGCGTGAGCGCCAGTGCCGGCAGTTGGGACAATTACCGCTCGGAGCTGGACGTTTCCGGCCCGCTTAACGACAACGCCAGCGTGCGTGGTCGGTTTGTCGGTGCGTATCAAGACAAAGACAGTTTCCAGGATTACGCCGGCCGCGAACGCGGGGTGTTTTACGGCATCAGCGAGTTCGACCTGACAGACAACACCACCCTGACACTCGGCGCCTCGGATCAGAACGATAACAACAACATCAACTGGGGCGGTTTGCCGGTTAACAGCGACGGCAGCCATGCCAATTTTTCCCGCTCCAAGACGTTCGGCTACAGCTGGAGCCACCAGGATGTCGACAATAAAACGGTATTTGCCGAGCTGGACCATCGCTTCGACAACGACTGGCGACTGCACCTGGCCGCCTCGAAAAACTGGTCTGACTTCTCAATGACCGGTGCCGTGCTGGAGCACTACGGCCCTTACCAGCAGCGCGTATTCAACCAAGCCCGCAACTACGACCAGTCCACCTACGATGCCTATGCCACAGGCCCGTTCAGCCTTTTTGGGCGCCAACATGAACTGGTGGTGGGCGCCAGCAAGCGCCAACTGAAGACCAGCGGCACCGGTGGGAATATGTTTATCCCGGTAGCCGACATCATCAACTTCAACCCTCGCGGCGTGCCCAAACCCGATATTCCAGACAGCTACAACCTCAGCGAAAATGTCGACCAGAAAGGTCTCTACGTGACCACCCGCTGGAGCATTACCGACCCGCTGAAAGTCATCCTTGGCGCGCGGCTGGACTGGTACGACACCACCTCGATCTACAACCAGATCAACGACGGTTACTACACCAACGCCGACTACAAGGTCACCCGCAACGTGACCCGCTACGCCGGGGTGATCTATGAATTGGATGAGCATCACTCGGTATATGCCAGCTACACCGATATCTTCATGCCGCAAAGTGAAGTGGCCAACGACAACTCGGTGATCAAGCCGATCGAAGGCAAAAACTACGAGATCGGCATCAAGGGTGAATACTTCGGCGGTGCATTGAATGCCAGCGCGGCGATTTTCCAGATCGACCAGCAAAACCGCGCCGCCCTGCTTGATGATCAAGCCCAATGCGCGCGCAGTGGCGACGGCGTCTATTGCTATGAAGCCGCTGGCAAGGTCCGCAGCCAGGGCATCGACCTTGAGCTGATCGGGGCGCTGACTCCGGATTGGCAAGTGGGCGCTGGCTACACATTCGCCCAGGCCAAGTACCGCAAGGACGCCGACTCAAGCAAGGAAGGCCGCCTGTTCGACACCGACTTGCCGCGCCATATGTTCAAGTTGAACACCGTGTACACACTCCCCGGCGAACTCAACCAGTGGCGCGTGGGGGCCAACCTGTATAGCCAGACCAGCACGTTCAACAAGGGCAGCAACTCAAGCTTTGGCCCCTACCACATCGAGCAGGAGGCTTACGCGCTGGTGGGGTTGATGGTGGGCTACAAGGTCAACCAACACCTCGACACCCGACTGAACGTCAACAACGTATTCGACAAAAAGTACTACCAGGGGATTGCCAGCAACAGCACCTGGAGCCCGTATGACGTCTACGGCGACCCGCGCAATTTCACCGTGACGGCGAAGTACAGTTTCTGATTTCAAACCGAACACCGTGCTGAAGGCATAAAGATCAAATGTGGGAGCTTGCCTGCGATAGCCATAGGTATCTACGCAACTCTTGCAGTCTGATCAAAATCCTTGGTGGGTGGGGTACATATCCGTTGTTGCGGTAACGAATATTTACACCCACCCACCCACTCACCCACCCAACCCCGCAACCATCGCAGCCAGCTCTTCCCGACTACAACTAATAACAGCGCCACTTTGTTGCAGCTGCCTGACCGCCTCCACCCCGCCCTCCTCACTGATCCCCCGGCACGCCGGCAAATGCAGGATCACTTCAAAACCACCCTTGAGCAATTGCAAGGCGGTGGTCTTGACGCAATAGTCCAGCGCCAGACCGCCAACGATCACACGCCGAATCCCCTGGGCATTCAGGTACTCGATAACCCCGGTAGACAACTTGTCATGCAGGTCGTGGTAGCAGGCCCCATAAGGATGCAAATCCGGCTCGACCCCCTTCCAGACGAAGTAGTCGTATTCATAAGGCGTGGGCAACTCATCCAGCAGGGTAAAACCCTCGGTTCCAGGGACACAGTGGGCAACCCAGGTCACATCGGCATGCACCAGGCCGGTAGGTTGCAGCATCTCACTGTGCTGCGCGACCACCCACGGCGCGTGCGGGGTGTGGGCGTCCTTGCTACCGACCCGGCGCCCGGCGAGGCTAGCCATGTAGTTGAGCTCTGCACCAATCTGGTCGCCGCCGGCCACCGGCAGCTCGTCGGGACACAGCGGCGTGAAGCTCTTCTGAGCGTCGACGTCGAATGAAGCAATAGCGTTTTTCGAGACGGTCATTCGAATGTTCTCTTCGGGCACGGGCACAAACCTAAATATCATGCCCCTGCATGGCAAGAAACACCTATTTACCGGCTCCCACCTATGGCCGGAAGTGTTTGAGAATCGCAGGCCTGACTCAACTCATCCAGTTACCGCCATCCACGTTGTAGGTCTGCGCCACCACGTAATCCGCGTCTTTGGAGGCCAGGAAAACCGCCATCCCGGTCAAATCCTCCGCGGTGCCCATCCGTCCATACGGCACTTGCGCCCCCACGCGTTTTTTCTTCTCGCCCGGCGCCAACCCCTCGTGCCTGGCGAACAGCGCATCTACCCCGTCCCAGTGCTCGCCGTCCACCACGCCGGGAGCAATGGCGTTCACATTGATCCCCTGCTTGATCAGGTTCAGCCCCGCCGATTGGGTCAGGCTGATCACCGCCGCTTTTGTCGCGCAGTACACCCCCACCAACGCCTCACCCCGGCGCCCGGCCTGGCTGGCCATGTTGATGATCTTGCCGCCATGGCCCTGTTTGATCATCTGTCGCGCAGCCGCCTGCAGGGTGAACAGCGTGCCGGCGACGTTGATCGAGAACAGCCGGTCAAAGCTCTCGCGGGTGATGTCAGTGATCGGCGCCAGGTCGAACAGCGCGGCGTTGTTGATCAGGATGTCGAGCTTGCCGGTGCGCGCGACCACCGCGCCAATCGCTGCGTCGATGGAGGCCTGGTCCGTGACGTCCATCTCGATAGCGTAGGCGTTGGGGCCTAGCTCGGTGGCGGTCGCCTGCGCGCGTTGCAGGTTGATGTCGGCGATAGCAACGGTTGCGCCTTCGTTGATATAGGCCAGGGCAAAGGCTCGGCCAATCCCACGGGCGCTGCCGGTAACCAGCGCGCTTTTACCTTCCAGTCGTTTCATCGAGTGTTCTTCCACAGTGGGTTACTTCGGATAACCGGCGCGTTTCATTTCGCGCTCGGTGGTGGACTGTGCCTCGGCCAACGCTTTATCAACGCTCATGCCGCCGGTGAGCGCCGCCGAAAACAGCTTGCCCACCGAGGTGCCGATGGCCTGGAATTCGGGGATCGTCACATACTGAATACCCACGTAAGGCACCGGCTTGGCCGATGGGTGCGCGGGGTCGGCGTGTTGCATCATCTGCAACGTCACCCTGGCAAACGGCGCCGCCGCCAGGTACGCGGCGTTGTAGGTGGACTGGCGAGTGCCAGGCGGCACGTTGGTGATGCCCTCCTTGTCCGCCACCAGTTGGATGTATTCCTTGGAGGTGGCCCAGGTGATGAAGGCTTTGGCGGCGTCCTTGTGCTTGGACGTCGCCGGGATCGCCAGGGACCAGGCGTACAGCCATGACGAACCTTTGTCGGTGACTTCAGTAGGTGCGGCGGCAAAACCCACGCTGTCGGCGACCTTGCTTTGAGTCTTGTCGGTGGTGAAGGAGCCGGCGACGCTGGCATCGACCCAGATCGCGCACTTGCCGCTGTTGAACAGCGCCAGGGTTTCGTTGAAGCCGTTACTGGAGACGCCCGGCGGGCCATAGTTTTTCAGGGTATTGACGTAGAAGTTCGCCGCCGCCGTCCACTCGGGGCCAGACAGTTCGGGCTTCCACTGCTCGTCAAACCAACGGGCGCCAAAGGCATTGGCCATGGTGCTCAGCAGCGCGATGTTTTCGCCCCAACCGGCCTTGCCGCGCAGGCACATACCGTACTGGTCTTTGTCCGGCGCGTTGAGCTTGGCGGCAAACTCGCCGAGCTGGGTCCAGGTCGGGTGCTCGGGCATCGTCAGGCCGGCTTGCTTGAACAGGTCGGTGCGGTAGTAGGTGACGGTGCTTTCGCCATAGAACGGCAGGGCGTAGAGGGTGTTGTTGACCGACAGGCCCTGACGCACGGCAGGGAAGATATCTTCCACGTCGTAATCGGCGGGCAGTGGCGTGACGGGCTCCAGCCAGTGCTTGGCACCCCACAGCGGGGTTTCGTAGGTGCCGATGGTGAGCACGTCGAACTGTCCGCCCTGGGTGGCGATATCGGTGGTGAGGCGTTGGCGCAGGACGTTTTCTTCGAGCACCACCCAATTGAGTTTCACCTCGGGGTGCTGCTGTTCGAAGATTTTCGACAGGCGCTGCATGCGGATCATGTCGCTGTTGTTGACCGTGGCGATGGTCACGGTTTCGGCGGCGTGACTGGAGACGGCCAGCGACAGGCCGGTCAGCAGGAAAAGCGCTTTGGGGAATCGATTCATGGCGGTTTCCACGTATTGTTTTTGTTATTGACCGCTCGATTACAGCAGCTTGCCCAAGGCCCGACAAACGAATGGCGGATGCTCGACTGATACTTTTTTAACCGTGGCGCCAGGACCAAAAAAGTATCAGTGAGGGGCAAAGCCGCAGGTAGCAGTGCCCAGGGTAAAGGGCGTATTTTGGTGCGATTCCAGGAATGACAAGAGTTGCACCATGCCAGACAGTCGCGCCGCCCTGTTCGAGCAACGCCCCGCCGAGCTTGAAGTCATCCTGCCGGAGCCGGAGCATGGCTTTCGCTGGTACGAGCACGACTACCCCTACGACCTGGCCCGCTGGAACCACCATCCCGAATTTGAAATCCACCTGATTCGCCAAGGCAGCGGCAAATTGGTGGCGGGCGACTACATCGGTCCATTTGGTGCCGGCCACGTCGCGCTGATTGGGCCGGACTTGCCTCACGACTGGATCAGCGACCTGGCGCCCGGCGAATACCTGACCGGGCGTGATGTGGTGTTGCAGTTCGACGGCGCCGCGCTGCTGGCCCTGGGCACGACGCTGCCCGAGTTAAGCGACCTGCAGCATCTGTTTGACATGGCCCGGCGTGGCCTGGAATTTACCGGTGAAACCGCCGTGCAGGCGGCGCGTTTGCTTGAAAGAATCGGCGCCGCTCACGGTCTGCAACGCTTGATCCTGTTTCTGCAACTGCTCGACGCACTGGTGAAAGCGCCCGCCACGCAGGTGCAGGTGCTGGCCAGCCCCTGCTACGCCCCAAGCCTTGATGCTCGCAGCTCGGAGCGCATCAATAAGGCCTTCGACTACCTGATGAGCGAACTGACCGGCGACTTGCGCCTGTCAGTCATCGCCCAGCAGTTGGGCATGAGCGAGCCGGGCTTTTCGCGGTTTTTCAAGCGGATCACCGGGCACGGTTTTATCGACCTGATGCGCAAGTTCCGTGTGCAGCGCGCCTGCCGGTTGTTGCTGCAAAGCGAGATGTCGGTGGCCGATATCTGCTTTGAAGTGGGCTACGCCAACCTGTCGAATTTCAACCGGCACTTTCGCATCGAGATGAACAAGACGCCCAGCGAATACCGGCGCGAAACTGCGATCTATTGATCTTCCCCGCGCCGGCCGCGTTTAAGGCACAAAGATAATCTTGTCGGCAGTGCCCTGGTTCACTTCTTCAAAACACGCCACCCCATCCGCCAGCGGCACTTCCCGCAAACCCGTCGGCAACGGCAGCGAGCCCTCATCGAAGAACCGTCCAAACTGCTCCAGCATCACCGCGCATTGTTCGCAGTTGTAGAGCAACGAATTGATCCCCACTACCGAACCGCCTTTGCGATACAGCGCCAACGCCGGCAATTGCACATGCCCATCCACTGGCGCCGCGATGATCGCGATACGGCCAAAGGGTGCCAGGGCCGCCACCGCTGCCGGCAGCCAGAAGCCTGTGGTGTCGAATATCACATCAGCGCCACCGCTGAACACGGCACTGACCTGCGCACCCAGCTCTTCGGGCTTACCCAGCACAATTGCCTCGAAACCCTGTGCCCGCAACGCTTGTGCCTGTTCCGGGCGACGCACCGCTCCCAGTACCTGCGCCCCGCGAATGTTTGCCAGCGCCAGCGCCGCGCTGCCCACTGCGCCGTTGGCCCCGGTCACCAGCAAGCGTGTGCCTTTGCTCACCCCGCTGCGCTCCAGGGCGTCCCAGGCGGTGGTGTACGGGACCCCAAGGCTGGCCGCCTGGGCGAAACTCAAGTGGCTGGGTTTGTGCGCCACGCCCTTGGCCGACACGGTGAGGTATTGGGCGTGGGAGCCGTCGGCAAAGAAGCCCAAGTCACGGCCAGTGCCCCACACTTCCTGGCCCAGCAGCGCCTCTGGACCTTCCACCACTACACCGGCGAAGTCACGGCCGGGAATGCGCGGCACTGTGGTGTAAGGGAAACGCCCGAGCACGTTCTTGACGTCGCTGGGGTTCAGCCCGGCAGCCTTGACCTGCACCAGGACTTCACCGGCAGCAGGTACCGGCGTGGCGACTTCCACATAGTGCAAAGTGTTGAGATTACCGGTGGCGGAAAATTGCAGTGCTTTCATGGCAAACATCCATCGAAGGGAAAAGGGATCATGACAACCAACCACTGACCAACTGCCGGCCGAGGGGCCAGAGTTTTTCGCCGAGCAACATGCCCATCAGCCCGACCAGGGCGATGGCCGGTGGCGCAGGCGAGCGAAAGTCCAGCACGCCATAGAGCACGCCGACCAACAGGCCGATGGCAAGGGAAATGAGGTAACTCATGGGGCACTCCGCAGCGTGGGTCGATGCGGTGAGTGTAGGGAGGCCAAATCAGAAGCGTCGGCCAAGTGCTTCAGGATTTCGGCCAACTCACTGGAAAAAGGCTTATTCGTTAAACCGGGTACTGGGAGGGGGACATGCCCAGTTCGCGGCGGAACATGTCGCTGAAGCTGCTGGGAGAGTAGCCCAGGGAGCGGGCGATGCCGCCGACCGATTGGCCCTGGATCAATTCGGCCACCGCCGTTGCCAGTTGCACCTGGCGGCGCCATTCGGCGAAGCCCATGCCGAGGTTGTTTTGAAACAACCGGGCCAGGGTGCGCACGCTGGCCCCGGCAGCCTCGGCGTGTTGTTCAAAAGGAACCTCCAGGGACGGCGCCGCCATTACCGCCTGGCAGGCACTCATCAGGCGCCGGTCGGCCCCCTGGGGCATGGCGATGCGGATCGGCGAGCGGCGCGCGCGTTGCAATTCCAGCAGGGCAAGGCCCACGACCGCTTCGTAATAGGCCGGGTCACCGCTGTCGCCCTGCTCCACCAGCGCCACGATCAGTTCGCGCAACAGGCCGCCAACTTCGATCACCTGCACCTGGCTGTCCAGCGTCGCCGCCAGCGCCGGGCGCAGGTAGATATTGCGCATCTGCAAGTCCGATACCACGCGAATCCCGTGCTCTACCCCTGGCGGCAGCCAAACCGCGCGCTGCGGCGGGACCACTAATGCCTCCTGCGGAGTCTCGACCCACATCACGCCGCTCATGGCGTAGAGCAATTGGCCCCAATCGTGTTGATGAGGTTCCACGTACAGCCCACGCGGGTAGGTACGCGCCAAAGGTTGCACGGGCACGGCGTGATCACTGAGGTCGGGAGGCGCGGCAAGGGCCATGAAAGCACGTCGATCAAGGGTGAAACGCCATGGTAATGACCAGTGGCCGATAATCCGAGTGAATTTTTGCAGGCCAAGGTGATCACTTGTTTACACAAGGAGGGTCGAGGGGCCAATGAACAACGCAAAACTTTTCGTGATCGACTACACGCTGCATGGCCAGCCGAAGTCTTTCATCATCCGCCTGGAAAAACTCGATGACGCCGAAGCCTGGCATTGGGCAAGTTGCGACGCCGGGGTGGGCCGCATCGGCCGTTTCGCGCGTGAGAAGGTGAAGAAGACCAGCCAGCCACAGGCCGAGAAGTTCGGTATCGAAAACGTGCAATGGCGCCGCTCGGATGCGCGCTCACACGCCTGATCGGGAGGGTCTTTAACGATAACGCGGGGCATCAGGTGCCCCGCGTCGCGTTCGGATTTTTCGCGAGCAAGCTCGCTCCTACAATGGGTTGGGCTTAACTATGCGCCGACTTGGCGCACTCACACCCGGTCGACGACGCGCAAGGCTCACCATGCGCGTGGTGATCGGCGCAGCCTTGGCAGCAATAGCTTTTGCCTTCCTTCATCACCGCCGTTTTACCAACCAGGCAGTTGCAATGTGGGCAGGCGCAGGTTTGTTCTTGCATGGTAAGACTCCTTTTTTAGTGGTCGTCCAGGTGCGACGAACGTCGGCACCTTAAGCAGTGACTACAGGCAACCTTGCAAGGTTCACCGCCATTAATCAGCCTGACGGGTATTACTGCGGTACATAAACACCAAGGCCAGCGCCAGACACAGCATTGCCACGATCCGGCTGCCGGACAACTCGATGGACGGGTTACCGAACCAGCCAAAGTTGTCGATCAACATGCCCATACCCAACTGCCCGACAATCACCGCCACGGTCGCCACCGCCGTACCGACAATCGGCACCGCACCGACCATCACCATCATGTACACCACCCCGAACAGCGCCCCAGTCAGCTGCCATTTCGGCACGTCCAGCAGGCTCACAGCGTGAGCCGGTTCGAAGAACAAAATCAGCAGGCCAGTGGTGATCGCACCCACCGCAAAGGTCAGCAGGCTGCTGCGCAACACGCCCACTGTCTGCCCCAGGCGGCCGTTGATCGCCGCCTGCACACTCAATACCGCACCCGCGGCCACTACCACTACCAACAACAGAATCAGATTCATCGCCTTAACCCCGCGCAATCAAAACAAGTGCAACCACAATCAAACCGAGGGCAATCCAGCGTTCCACGTTCACCCGTTTGCGCGCCGTGCCGAACCAGCCGAAGTGGTCGATCAACACGCTTTTGCCGACTTGCCCGGAGAGGATCGCGATCATCGTCATGGCGACCCCGATATGCGGCGTGGCCAGGGTCAGCACCACCACGTACATAGGCCCAAGAAACCCGCCGATCAACTGCCAGCGCGGCAGATCGGTCAGCGCCGGGCCCTTTTGCGGGCCGCTGAACAACAGCAGCAACACCAGGATTCCCGAACCAACCCCAAAAATGCTCAAGGTCGCCCACAAATGCCCGACCTGCACGCCCAATGGCCCCAGCAGACCGGCTTCCACCGACAAGCCCATGCCGGCAAGAATCACCAGGGGCAGCAACAACAACCGAAGAAACGTATTGGGCCTGGCCTGAGCCACACCCTCCAGAGACGAAGCTTGCATAGATCACCTGCGCGTTAGAGAGAAGAACATGGCGCGCATTATCCGGTGGCGCTGCTGTGCGATAAACGGGATCATACCGATAACACTTTTGCGCATTGCGCACAGCATGGAGCCATGATGCAAGGCTTGAACGAATTGAGTTTCAAGGCACTGCGCCTGTTTGTCGGGGTGCTGGACTACGGCAGTTTCTCTGAAGTCGCTCGCCGCGAAGGCTTGGCGCCCTCCTCCATTTCCCGGCAGATCCAACTGATGGAACAGGCCCTGGGCCAGCAATTGCTGTATCGCCACACCCGCGCCGTCAGCCCCACGGAGGCCGGGCGTTTGCTGGGGCAGCATGCACGCCTGGTGCTGGAGCAACTGGAAGCCGCCAGCCAGGCGTTGCAGGAACAGGAAAGCGAACCCAGCGGCCTGGTACGGATCAACGCGCCCATGGTCTTTGGCCAGCGTCATCTGTCGCCCTGGCTGGGAGAGTTGTGCCGCCGTTACCCCAAGCTGCAACTGGATATCCAGCAAACCGACACCTACGTCGACCCGCTGCAAGACGGTACTGACCTGCTGTTCCGTATTGGCGTACTCAACGACTCCGGCATGCAGGCACGCATCTTCGCGCCCCAGCATTTTCGCATCGCGGCCAGCCCGGACTATCTGGCGCGGCATGGCACGCCGCAACACCCGGATGAGCTGATCGACCACCAGTGCCTGGCGTACAAAGGCGTGACCGGCCAGCAACGCTGGTTCTTCCGTCGCGACCAGGGCGACTGGACGCCATATAGCGTCAAAGGCCCTATCACCGGCAACCACGCAGACACCCTGACCTACTCAGCCGAGCAGGGCCTGGGGTTGGTGGTGTTTCCGTCCTGGCTGATCGGCGAAGGGTTGCGAAACGGAACATTGCAGGCGGTGCTGACCGATTATGAAGTGGCCACCACCCTGGAGCCGCAGCAAATTGCCGCGCTGTGGCCGGGCAGTCGGAGGTTGTCGCTGAAGGTGCGCACGGTGATCGACTACTTCGTCGAATGCTTTGGCACCGTGCCGTATTGGGATCGCTGAGTCAGAACAACCACTGCCCGATCAACCAGGCATTTGCTGCGCTGATCACCACAAACAAACCCCATGCCAACAGCCGCGTGGGCAGGCGATTGACGAACGGGCCCATAAGACGTTTATCGCCGGTCATGCGGATCAATGGGTACAGCGCGAATGGCAACTGCAGGCTCAGCACCACCTGGCTCAGGATCAGCAGTTTGCCAATCGCGTCATCGCCCATCAGCCACACGCCGAGAAACGCCGGGATCAGCGCCAGGCCGCGCGTGATCAGGCGCCGCTGCCAGCAGGGAATACGCAGGTTGAGGTAGCCTTCCATGATCACTTGGCCGGCAATTGTCCCGGTAAACGTGGAGCTTTGCCCGGATGCGAGCAAGGCGATACCAAACAGGATGCTGGCAAAGGCGCCGCCCACCAGAGGGTCCAGCAGGTGGTAGGCGTCCTGGATTTCCACCACGTCGGTGTGGCCGGTCTGGTGAAAGGCCGCTGCTGCCAGAATCAGAATCGCTGCGTTGACCAGCAAGGCCAGGGACAACGAGCCAATGGTGTCGATGCGCGCCAGCTTGACTGCGTCCTGACGGCTGGCCAGGTCTTTGCCGAACAGCCGGGTTTGCACGATGGAGGTGTGCAGGTACAGGTTATGCGGCATCACCGTGGCGCCGAGGATACCGATGGCCAGGTACAAAGGCGCCGCGTCGCTGATGGCTGACAGCGACGGCGTGAAACCACGGAATACGTCCGGCCAGTAAGGCTTGATCAGCACCAGTTCAATGAAGAAGCACACGCCGATGGTTGCCACCAGCGCCAGCATGATCGCTTCCAGGCGACGGAAACCGCGATTTTGCAGGGCCAAAATCAGCAGCGTGTCGAAGGCAGTGATCACAATCCCGGTGGTCAGCGACACACCGAGCAGCAGGTGAAAGGCCAACGCGCAACCGAGGACTTCGGCGAGGTCGGTGGCGATGATCGAGATTTCCGCCAGGATCCACTGGATGAACGACGCGCGCTTGCTGTAGCGCTCACGGCTCAGTTGCGCCAAATCCTTGCCGGTGGCGATGCCCAATCGTGAACACAGACATTGCACCGCCATCCCCGCCAGGCTGGCCAGCAGCACCACGAACAGCAAGTTATAGCCATAGCGCGAACCGGCCTCGATGGCCGTCGCCCAGTTGCCCGGGTCCATGTAGCCGATGGAGATCAGCAGGCCTGGGCCTGCGAATTTCAGGATGCGCTTGAAGAATGAAGCGCGGGGGTCAACGGCAATGGAACCGGCGACTTCAGGCGGGCAGAACGGGGCAGTGGCGATTTTCGGCAGGCTGAATTTCACGCGCGATTCCAGGCGAACACATAAGACATAGCGCAGCTTATCAGTCGGACGTAACCGTGCGCATCACCGTCTCCCTGGGCAAGTCAAACGCCTCTACCACCTTGACCACCAGATCCATCTCCTGGTTCAGCGCCTCACGCTCCATGCGCTCGCGAATCACCCCGATCACCAGCACCGCCAGGGTGGTGATGGAATACGCCGGCCCCGAAAACGCGCGTACGCCGGTCACCAGCAACATCGCTGCCGCCAACGCCTGGCCCACCACCGGGATCGCCGTGGCCGCGCCCCGGCGCAACATGAACCCGGTCAAGCCGGCCAACGCCGTGCCGCTAAGGGCCGTGGTCGCCGAACGGCCGACATCAAAGCGATTGAAGAAGCCCTGCTCCTTTTGCGCCGCGGCCTTGAGTTCGGCTTCGAACACTTCCCGGTCGGCATGGCTAAGCTTGTCCTTGTACTGCTCGATCAGCCGCTCGGCGATCTGCACTTCCAGGTCGGCCAGCGCGACTTTTTCGATCGGCTCATCAAACTTGATGCCAACCTTCTGCGCCACGTCCTGGGCGATCTGGCGGTAACTGACACCATGCCCCCGCGCCAGGTTCATGAAGCTGTCACCGCCCATACGCTGTAACTCGATGGCCAGCTTCAATGGTTCGCGCACGCTGGCATCGATGGACGCGCTGCGTTTTTGCGCCATCAATTCGGCGAAAAACTTCAACTCTTCCGGCCGGGCCTGCACCAGCAACGGGAACAGGTCGACATCCTCTTCGGCAAAACGTACTTCGCTGCTGCGCTGATCGGCGCGGATCATGCCCCGGCGCTCCTGCAACAGGTCGGTGTACTGCACCACCGTTTTCAATTGTGGCCAATAGGCGGCGTGGTCGAAGGTCGCCAAATGCACGTTGGCGACCTTGGCCTTGAGCGCGGGTGTGACCGGGATCGCATAGCGGCCGATGCAGCGTTCAGTGTCAGGTTTGAGCGCCAGCGCCCAGTCCTTGCTGGAGTGGCAGTTGATCACCCGGCCCTTGAGCGGTGCAGATACCTGGTCCCACGGGCTGGAAGTGCAAATCGCGCCGCCCATCAGCAGCAGGTTGTTCAGTGGCAACTCACGGGCGGTTTCGGGCGTGGCCAGCAGGCTCTTGACCAGTATTCGCGCGCCCAGGGAATGGCCGATCAGGTTGATCCGCCGTACGTCTATCGACTCGGCGTGCAGGTAGTTGGCCAATTCCGGCAGCAGGCTCCTGGCGACTTCGTCCACCCGTGCCTCGACGCTTTTGTAGTGGTCGAGGAAATAGGCAATCGCCTTGCCCACCCCAATCGTCGCCGCGCCCAGGCTGCCGCCACCGAGCATCGAGGCGATCACGTCCTTGAACGGCGCAAACAGGTTTTCCAGGAAATGCCCCGCTGGCCAGAACAGCATCAGGTTGGTCGAGCCTTCGATGGTTGCCAGTTGCTGCGAGAAATTGCCCAGTTGCTGCTGGTTGAAAAACGCCGAATAACCGTGGACATAGAGATTGAGCACATCACCCTGAGGCTCGCCGCACAAGACGAACGTGGGCTTGCGGGTGCGGTGCATTTCATCCCACTGGTGTTGCATGGGGCAGTGACTCCTGGTGGCTGGGGACGCGATAGTAACAAAGGGTGAGATCAGGAAATGTGAAAACCCGGACATGGACAGCGTACCCTGAGCCCACTGATCGAAAAAAAGGCCAGCCCCATGAACCCACCTTTCCTGCAACCCGGCGACCGCGTAGTGCTGTTCGACGGGGTGTGCAAGCTGTGCAACAGCACGGTGCGCTTCATCATCAGGCATGACCCGCACAAGCATCTCAAGCTTGCCTCGGTGCAATCACCCGAAGGCCAGGCCTTGCTGGAATGGTTCGGCCTGCCCACGGAGCACTTCAACACCATGGGGTTTATCGAGAACAACCGTTTATCGGTGCGCTCGGAAGCGATGCTCGGTTTGGCTCAATACCTTGATCAGCCCTGGCCTTGGCTGAGGGTACTGCGAGTGGTGCCCAGGGCGATTCGCGATTGGGGCTATAACCGAGTGGCGTTGAACCGGTATCGATTGTTTGGACGCTATGAAACCTGCGTACTGCCGGATGCGGACCACGAAGGGCGGTTTTTGGGCGGTGACTGATCAGCCCACCAGCATCGCGACGCGGGTCACTCAGTTGGCAAAGTTCTCGATTTTCACCTGACCGTCAGGAAAAGTAGCCACGATTTCCAACTCGCCGCCCATGGCACGGATGTAATTGCGCAAGGTGCTGATGTACATGTCTGTGCGGCGTTCCATTTTCGAAACCGCCGCCTGGTTGATATTCAGCGCCTTGGCCAGGCTTTCCTGGCTCATCTGCTGCGCTTTACGCAGTTCGTGCAGGGGCATTTCTTTCAGGTGCTGCTGGAAAGTCTGCTCGGCCTCGGCGCGAGATTCGGGCGTCATGCGAGCTTGAAGTTCAGCAAATTTTTTAGCCATGGTTACGGCCCTCTTTACGCAATATTTTCAAATGTTCGTCGTACAGCTTTTCAGCTACCGGGACGTGTTCGTCATACCACCGGTGTTGCCCGGTTTTATCGGCACCGATCAGCAATAAAGCACATCGGCGTGGATCAAACGCATACAGCACGCGATAAGGGCGCCCTGCATGCTGCACTCGCAGTTCCCGCAAGTTGCCATGCCGAGAGCCCTTGATATCGCTGCTGTGGGGAAAGCGCTGGCCCGGCCCCAAGAGGCCAAGCAAATCGACGCTGGCCGATACAGAGGATTGTTCCTTTGCATCCAGGTCACTCCACCAATCGCCAAACTCGTCCGTGTACTCAATGTCCCAACTCATGCAAATATGCCATCCATGGAATATAAACTCAAGGGCATAACTGTAAGAGTGCCAGGGCCGTCTCGCCACTCAGTATTTGCTGGAAATTGTTTTTGGATTATTCCCACGCGAAGTCAGCACATAAAAAAACCGCCCTTACGGGCGGTTAAAAAAACTCGGCTTTGATCAGAAACCGAGAGAGCCGATCAGCGCTTTTCGAGTGTGCAGGGGGTCGAGGCGCAACCCCCACAACGCATCGACTTCGAAATACCTGACCGTGATGACAATGACTTCTGCTCCTCGAAACGTTAGTCGTCCGCATCGAAGTCATTGAAATAAATGGTATTAATACTTTCGTAAACAGCCCGTAGTATTTGAGCGACGCCTAATGGATATGAGTGCGAGTGCTTTCGCCGCGCAAAAAATTCAGATTTCCAAATGTAAAAAAGCGCTCTAATAGCGCCCTGTTGATTCGGCAAAAAGACCCAGGAGTACCCAATGCCCCATGAAGGCAACCTGTTACAAGCGGCAGTGGTTTTCCTGCTCGCGGCGGTGCTCACGGTGCCGTTGGCCAAGCGCCTGCAACTGGGCGCCGTGCTCGGTTACCTGTTCGCTGGCGTGATCATCGGCCCAGCGGTGCTGGGCCTGGTGGGCAACCCACAAAGCGTCGCGCAGTTTTCCGAACTGGGGGTGGTGTTGCTGCTGTTCGTCATTGGCCTTGAGCTGTCGCCCAAGCGCCTATGGCTGATGCGCAAGGCGGTGTTTGGTGTCGGCCTGGCGCAGGTGCTGCTGACGGGCACGGTGATCGGCGTGGTGGCGCTGTGGGGGTTTGGCCAGTCGTGGAATAGCGCCATTGTGCTGGGCCTCGGCCTGGCGTTGTCCTCCACGGCCTTTGGCCTGCAAAGCCTGGCCGAGCGCAAGGAGTTGAACCAGCCCCACGGGCGCCTGGCGTTTGCCATTTTGCTGTTCCAGGACATTGCCGCAATCCCGCTGATTGCCATGGTGCCGCTGCTCGCCGGCAGCGATCACCCCGCCACCGCCTCCCAGGGGCTGGAGCACGGCCTGCAAGTTCTGGGCAGTATTGCCGTGGTGATCATCGGCGGGCGTTACCTGTTGCGGCCGGTGTTTCGCATTGTCGCCAAGACCGGCCTGCGGGAAGTGTCCACCGCCACCGCGCTGCTGGTGGTGATCGGCACGGCATGGCTGATGGAACTGGTGGGTGTGTCCATGGCCCTCGGCGCGTTCCTCGCCGGCTTGCTGCTGGCAGACTCCGAATACCGGCATGAACTGGAATCGCAGATCGAGCCGTTCAAGGGCCTGCTGTTGGGGCTGTTTTTTATCAGCGTGGGCATGGGCGCCAATATCAGCCTGTTGTTCAGCGCGCCGGTGATTGTGCTGGGGCTGACCCTGCTGCTGATCGCGATCAAGCTGCCGCTGCTGTTTTGCGTCGGGCGCCTGGCCGGTGGCCTCGGCCATGAAAGCGCATTGCGCCTGGGCGTAGTGTTGGCGGCCGGGGGTGAGTTTGCCTTCGTGGTGTTCAAGATCGGGCGCGACCAGGGCCTGTTCGAGCCACGCCTGTATGACATCCTGGTACTGACCATCACCCTGTCGATGGCCCTCACGCCGCTGCTGCTGTTGCTGTGCCCGAAGCTGTTCAAGCCCAAGGCCAAGCCGGTGGAAGTGCCGGAGGAATACCGCACCATCGAAAGCGATGCGCCACGGGTGGTGATCGCCGGCATGGGCCGTATGGGGCAGATCGTCGCGCGGATTCTGCGCGCTCAAAAAGTCTCGTTCATTGCCCTGGATACCTCAGTGGAAACCATCGAACTGACCCGCAGTTTCGGCGGCATGCCGGTGTTCTACGGTGACCCCCAACGCCCGGAAATCCTGCACGCGGCCAAGGTTGATCAGGCGGAGTTTTTCGTGATCGCCATGGATGATCCCGAGATCAACATCAAGACTGCCGAGTTGGTGCGTAACCTCTATCCGAACATGAAAATCATCGCCCGCGCGCGTAACCGCCAGCACGTGCATCGCCTGGTGGACCTGGATGCGTCACCGGTGCGGGAGACCTTCTACTCCAGCCTCGAAATGAGCCGTCGCACGCTGGTGGGGCTGGGGTTGAGCCAGGCCCAGGCCGATGCGCGAATCAGTCGGTTCAAAAACCATGACCTGCAAGTACTCGCGGCTCAGCATGCGGTGTACGACGACGCGGGCAAGGTAATGCAGACCGCCGACGAAGCGCGGGCGGAATTGGCGCGGCTGTTTGAGATGGACCGGCTTGAGGAAGAGTCCGGCAAGGCTTGAGGATGGAATTGAACGATCTTGCGATTTTTCTGACAGAATACCGCGCAATTTCGTTCATTCCTGGAGCGTTTCATGGCCACCCTCAGCAAGACCGCAGCCCTTTTGGCCCTGGCGCTCACCGCCGGGTTCGGCGCCAGTTCATTGCTCGCCGCCAGCAAACCAGCGGCGCAGAGCACCGCCTCCCAGACCATCACTACCCTGGGCGGCAAATTCACTTTCACCCTGCCCAAGGCCTTCACCGCCGACACCTTGCCTGCGGGTGATGCCGCCGACGGTACCGCCGGTACCAATGGCACGATGTACACCAACTCGGTGGGCAAAAGCGTGGTAATCGTCGCCGAGACGGTGCGCAATGACGGCATCACCATCAAGGACAACGACCCACAGTTTCTCGATGGCGCCGTGGCGGGCTTCGTCAAGGATCAAAGCGCTGCGCTGCCGGACTTCAAGAAACAGGCCGAGAAGAAACTCACCGTCAAAGGCCTGGGCCTGCGCCAGGTGGACAGCACCGCGACCATGGGTGGCGGCAAGACCTTGAACTCGACCTTCCTGGCAGGCGCAGGTGATCACCTGCTGGTGATTCAGGCGATTTCCCGTGCGGATGACGAGAAAGGGCATGCGCTGTTGGTGAAGCAGATTACCGGCGGCAAGTAACCTTTCCTCCAGACAATGAAGATCAAATGTGGGAGCTGGCTTGCCTGCGATAGCCATTTTTCAGTCAATACATTGGGTGACTGATACACCGCTATCGCAGCATAGGTATCTACACAACTCTTGCAGGCTGATCAAAGTTCTTTGTGGGCGGGTTGGGTGGGGTACATATCCATTGCTGCGGTCAGGGCTTCTTTTGGTTCCACCCTTACGGCGGCTCACTTTTGATAGAGCGCAAAAGTAAGCAAAACGCTCTTGCCCCACCACTCGGCACCTCGCCATGGCTCGGTGTGCCCTCACGCAG
>Ga0247816_10000038_pt1 | contig 67461 bp, 62 predicted proteins | sample UWRJL209509C1_FD_179930 | JGI IMG/M metagenome (GOLD analysis project Ga0247816, IMG submission 179930) | Plant litter microbial communities from Arlington Agricultural Research Station in Wisconsin, United States - UWRJ-L209-509C-1 | ecosystem: Environmental > Terrestrial > Plant litter >...
GACAGAAAGGCGCCAAATTCGCGCCGTTGTTCGGAGGAGGGCCGGCTTGCCATCGATTTTTCTCTCTTCTAATTAAATGTTTTCCGCTATTGTCGGATATTTTTGACGATGCTGGCTGGACCGGGCAATCTTGTATAATCCGAAGCTGGCCCAGCAGCGCCGCCCGGCGCGCGGTTTATCGTCCCATTCCGCCATACCGATGTAGTCATTGACCTTCCAACGGTTAACGCCACCTGCCGGTTTCCCCTGCGAAACTGATGCTTGCTTGCGCCTCGATGCACGGCACCAGGGCGCCATTTCTCTGTTATTAACTGGATAGTTCAATGATCAACTCAGCGTTTCGGGCCGAATGGTTCCCGAATATACAAAAGAATTTTCTTGCCGGCCTGACCACCTCGTTTGCGCTGGTGCCCGAGTGCATCGCGTTTGCCCTGGTGGCCCAGCTCAATCCGCTGATGGGCCTGTATGGCGCCTTTATTATCTGCGCCATGACGGCCGTGTTCGGCGGCCGGCCCGGCATGATTTCGGGCGCGGCCGGCTCGATGGCGGTGGTGATCGTGGCGCTGGTCGCCCAGCATGGCGTGCAATACCTGCTGGCCACCGTGGTGCTGAGCGGCATCATCATGGCGCTGTTCGGCATCTTGCGCCTGGGCAAGTTGATCCGCATGGTGCCGCATCCGGTGATGCTGGGCTTCGTGAACGGCCTGGCGATCGTGATCGCCATGGCCCAGCTGGAACACTTTCGCCAGAATACGCCGCAAGGCCATGGCTGGCTGCAGGGCACGCCGCTGGCCGTGATGTGCGCGCTGGTGGCGCTGACCATGGCCATCGTCTACCTGCTGCCGCGCCTGACCCGCGCCGTGCCGCCCGCCCTGGTGGCGATTCTCGGTGTGGGCCTGGCGGTGTACCTGCTCGGCCTGCCCACGCGTACGTTGGGCGACATGGCGCACATCGCCGGTGGCCTGCCGACCTTCGCGCTGCCGCAAATTCCCTGGACTCTGGAAACCCTGCAGGTCATCGCGCCTTACGCGATCCTGATGGCCATGGTCGGCCTGCTGGAAACCCTGCTGACCCTCAACCTCACCGACGAAATCACCGAAACCCGTGGCTACCCCGACCGCGAAAGCGTGGCCCTGGGCGCGGCGAATATGGTCTCGGGATTGTTCGGCGGCATGGGCGGTTGCGCGATGATCGGCCAGACGGTGATCAACCTCAGCTCCGGTGGGCGCGGGCGCTTCTCCGGGGTGTTTGCCGGGGTGATGATCCTGCTGTTCATTCTGTTTCTGTCGCCGCTGATCGAGCGCATTCCGCTGGCGGCGCTGGTGGGGGTGATGTTTGTGGTGTCTCAGCAGACCTTCGCCTGGGCTTCGCTTCGGGTGATCAACAAGGTGCCGCTCAACGATGTGCTGGTGATTATCGCGGTGACCGTGATCACGGTGTTCACCGACCTGGCCACGGCGGTGCTCTGCGGGATTGTGATTGCGGCGCTGAACTTTGCCTGGCAGCAGGCCCGTGAGCTATACGCCGACGAACACTTGGAAGCCGATGGCAGCAAGCTTTATCGCCTGCACGGCACGCTGTTCTTTGCCTCGACCACGCCGTTTCTGAATCAGTTCGACCCGGCCAGTGATCCGGCCCAGGTGACGCTGGATTGTCGTCACCTGAGCTTCGTCGACTATTCAGCGATTGCCGCCTTGATGACCTTGCGCGAGCGTTACGCCAAGGCGGGCAAACACCTGCGGGTGCTGCACCTGTCGGAGCGCTGCAAGAAACTGCTCAAGCGCGCCCGCGTACAACACGACTAATCAAGACATGATCGTTCCCACGCTCTGCGTGGGAATGCCGCTTTGGACGCTCCGCGTCCGCTCTTAACGTCGTGACGCGGAGCGTCACAGGATGCATTCCCACGCAGAGCGTGGGAACGATCAGGCATCTGAGATCACGGCCCGACCAGGTTTTCCAGCTCCTGGGCGCGGGTCTGGGTCATGTCCAGCAGGCAGCCGGAACCATTGACCTGATCAATGGTGCCGCCGGTTGCCGAGCCGACGAAACCGCAATTGGCATCGCGAAACTTGATCCACTGGCGCTGCACGTCCTGCAATTGCTGCTTGCGGCTGCCTTCCATGGCCGCCATGGCGGTTTTGTAGGCGGTGTTCAGGCGTGCGTCCTGAACCTTGGTTTCCCGGGTGTTGCAATCGACCATGTCGGCGGTGGTGTTGGCGCCGTCCATGCATTTTTTCAGCGCCGCGTTCTCGTCGGCCGACGCCGCGCCACACAAGGCCAACAGCAGTGCGCTGGCGGCGAAAGGAACAAGCAGGTGTTTACGATTCATTCTGGGTTTTCCTGGTCATGAGTCGGTATGCAGTCTAAGACTCGGCCTGCGCAGTTGAGTTTCCAGCCCCGGCGATCTTCATGTAAGAACGCCCCCCGAATTTTCATCCACTGCCCCTCGGCATGCCCGAGAGCGACAGCGCTTATCTGTGGACGAAAATTACTTTCATAAAAATTGAAAATCCATACTGGTAATGATTTATGACTTTCACAACCTATTCGACGTGACCCTTTCCGAGGAGTACCGCATGGCCGCATCACCGGGGTATTGGCTGTTGGTCTACGCCGCCATCGCCATCATTGCATTGATCGTATTGATCGCACGTTACCGGCTCAACCCGTTTATCGTCATCACCCTGGTGTCCATCGGCCTGGCGCTGATGGCCGGGATGCCGGCAGACACGATCATGGGCTCCTACGAGGCGGGGGTCGGCAAGACGCTGGGGCACATCGCGCTGGTGGTCGCGCTGGGCACCATGCTCGGCAAGATGATGGCCGAGTCCGGTGGCGCCGAGCAGGTGGCGCAAACCATGATCAGGTTCTTCGGCGAGCGCAACGCGCATTGGGCGATGGTGTGCATCGCCTTTCTCGTCGGGTTGCCGCTGTTTTTCGAAGTCGGTTTTGTGTTGCTGGTGCCGATCGCGTTCACCGTGGCGCGGCGGGTGGGTGTTTCGATCCTGATGGTCGGCCTGCCGATGGTTGCCGGCTTGTCGGTGGTACATGCGCTGGTGCCGCCGCACCCGGCGGCAATGATGGCGGTGCTGGCCTATAACGCCTCCGTCGGGCAAACCGTGCTGTATGCGATTCTGGTTGGTGTGCCGACCGCGATCATCGCGGGCCCGCTCTACGCCAAGTTCATTGTTCCGCGCATTCACCTGCCGGCAGAAAACCCGCTGGAACGCCAGTTCATCGACCGCGAACCGCGCCCCCGGTTGCCGAGCTTCTCGCTGACCATGGGCACCATCCTGTTGCCGGTGGTGCTGATGATGATCGGCGGCTGGGCCAACCAGATTTCCACGCCGGGCACTGGCCTCAACCAGTTCCTGCTGTTTATCGGCAACTCGGTGATCGCGCTGTTGGTGGCGACCCTGCTGAGCTTCTGGACACTGGGCATCGCCCAGGGCTTCAACCGCGAGTCGATCCTCAAGTTCACCAACGAGTGCCTGGCACCCACCGCCAGCATCACCTTGCTGGTGGGCGCCGGTGGCGGCTTGAACCGGATCCTGGTGGACGCTGGCGTCACCCATGAAATTCTCGGCATGGCCAATGCTTTCAACCTGTCGCCGCTGGTGATGGGCTGGCTGTTCGCCGCGTTGATGCGCATCGCCACCGGCTCGGCCACCGTGGCCATGACCACCGCTTCAGGCGTAGTGGCGCCCGTGGCCCTGGCCCTGGGTTATCCACACCCGGAATTGCTGGTGCTGGCGACGGGCGCTGGCTCGGTTATCTTTTCCCACGTGAATGACGGCGGCTTCTGGCTGATCAAGGAATACTTCAATATGACGGTCATCCAGACCTTCAAGACCTGGACCGTGCTGGAGACCCTGATTTCGGTGGTCGCGTTCGGTCTGACTTACGGTCTGTCACTGGTGTTATAAGCCTGCCATCCGGAGACCCCATGGACATCCTCTACCAGATCCGCGCCCGCCAGGATTCCTTCAGTGCCGGCGAAGGGCGCATCGCCAGGCTGATGCTCGACGATGTCGGCTTTGCGGCCTCCGCCAGCCTGGAAGAATTGTCGCAACGGGCCGAGGTCAGCACCGCCACCTTGTCGCGGTTTGCCCGCAGTGTCGGTTGCCGCGACTTGCGTGACCTGCGCCTGCAACTGGCCCAGGCCAGCGGCGTGGGCAGCCGTTTTCTCGACCCGGCGGGCCTGCCTGAGCAGTCGGCGTTTCATCGGCAGATCCTTGGCGATATCGAGGTGACGTTGCGTCAACACCTGTCCGGCTTCAGCCAGCGCAGTTTTATCGATGCGGTGAGCCTGTTGGGCAAGGCGCGAATGATCCACGCATTCGGCATGGGCGGGCCGTCGAGCCTGTGCAGTGATGAGTTGCAGGTTCGGTTGGTGCGCCTCGGTTACGCCATCGCCGCCAGTCACGACCCGGTGATGATGCGGGTGACCGCCGCGACCCTGGGCCCTGAACATGCGTTGATCGTGTGTTCGTTGACCGGCCTTACACCTGAGGTGCTGGGCGTGGTGGCGCTGGCGCGCAACTACGGCGCAAAAATAATCGCCATCACCCTGCCGGGCTCACCGCTGGCGCAGTTGGCCGATGTGCTGCTGCCACTGCAACCGGCTGAAACCAGTTTTATCTACAAGCCAACAGCGGCGCGCTACGGAATGCTGTTGGCCATCGACGTGCTCGCCACCGAGCTGGCCCTGGCCATGCCGGACGACAACCAGGAACGCCTGCGACGGATCAAGCTGGCCCTGGACGATTATCGCGGCGGCCCCGATAGCCTGCCGCTTGGAGACTGACATGAAGTACCACACGCTGATCCGCCAGGCCTTGATCATTGATGGCAGCAACACGCCCGGCTATGTCGCCGACGTGGCGCTGCGCGATGGGCGTATCGAGAAAATCGGCGACCTGTCCCAGGCCGAGGCCGAGCATGAAATCGACGCCACCGGGCGCGTGTTGGCGCCGGGGTTTATCGACGTGCACACCCACGACGACACGGTGGTGATTCGTCATCCGCAGATGTTGCCCAAGCTCAGCCAGGGCGTGACCACGGTGATCGTCGGTAACTGCGGCATCAGTGCTTCGCCGGTCAGCCTGCGGGCCGATCCGCCAGATCCGATGAACCTGCTGGGCAAGCGTGAGGCGTTTGCTTATCCACGGTTTGCCGATTACCGCGCAGCGGTGGAATGCGCTGATCCAGCGGTCAACGTCGCGGCCCTGATCGGCCACACGGCGCTGCGCAGCAACCATATGGATGATTTGCACCGCACGGCCACGCCTGACGAAATCGCCGCGATGCGTGTGCAATTGCAGGAAAGCCTGGAGGCCGGCGCACTGGGTTTGTCCACCGGCCTGGCCTACGCCAGTGCGTTCAGCGCCGAGACCGATGAAGTGCTGCAATTGAGTGAAGAACTGACGGCCTACGGCGCGGTGTACACCACCCATTTGCGCAGCGAATTCGAGCCGGTGCTGGAGGCGATGGACGAGGCTTTCCAGATTGGTCGCCACGCCAGGGCGCCGGTGATTATTTCTCACCTCAAATGCGCGGGTGCCGGTAATTGGGGGCGTAGCCCACAGTTATTGGCATCGTTGGAGCTGGCTGCGAAGACTCATCCAGTGGGTTGTGATTGCTATCCGTATGCGGCCAGCTCTTCGACCCTGGACCTCAAGCAAGTCACCGATGCCTTTCGCATCACCATCACCTGGTCGACGCCGCACCCGGAAATGGGCGGCCGGGACTTGCAGGACGTCGCCGCCGAATGGGCGCTGCCGTTGATGGACGCCGCTCGCCGCCTGCAACCGGCAGGGGCGGTGTATTACGGGATGGATGAGACCGATGTGCAGCGCATCCTGGCGCACCCGTTGTCGATGATTGGCTCGGATGGTTTGCCGGAAGACCCGTTTCCCCACCCACGTTTGTGGGGCGCGTTTCCACGGGTGCTTGGGCATTTCAGCCGGGATCTTGGGTTGTTCCCGTTGCACACGGCGGTGCACAAAATGACCGGCTTGTCGGCGGCACGTTTTGGCCTGGCTGAACGCGGTGAGATTCGTGAAGGGCACTGGGCCGACCTCGTGTTGTTCGACCCGATGCGGGTGCGCGATGTGGCGGATTTCAAGGAGCCTCAACGCGCAGCTGAAGGGATTGACGGGGTGTGGGTCAATGGCGTGTTGAGTTATAGCGACGGGCAGGCGAACGGGCAGCGGCAGGGACGGTTTTTGGCGCGCAATGGGGATTTGCGCAAGGGCTTTGCGGCTCTATAGTGGCGGCTCTCAAATACGGAGCAATCGGCATGCACTTAGGAAAAGTCACCCCCATCTTGCGCAGTTTCGACGAGGCCAAGACCCTTGAGTTTTATGTCGATTTCCTGGGGTTCAAGGTCGATTGGCAACACCGGTTTGAAGATAACTTCCCGCTGTACCTGCAAGTGTCGCTGGGGGATTGCGTGCTGCATTTGTCCGAGCACCATGGCGATTGCTCGCCGGGTGCGGCGGTACGAATCCAGGCTCAAGGGCTGGAGGCGTATCAACAGCAGTTGCTGGCCAAGGATTACCGGAACGCCAAGCCAGGGATTGAAGACACGCCGTGGGGCAGCCGCGAGATGAGCATCCGCGACCCGTCAGGGAATCGGTTGGTATTTGTTGAGGAAGTCATTGGCTGAGCCTGGACGTAAAACTCGCAGGCAATAAAAAACCGCCTTAGTAGGGCGGTTTTTTATTGCAATCCCAGTTTGCGGCTGGGGTTGCGTCCTCAAAGGAAGCAATGACCTGCCAACGAATACTACTGGCGGTAGTGGGATCACGCAATGCTTGACGACGGTCGGCATCCGTCACGCTTTGAACGTTTATCTTATTAAAAAGCGCCTGCAAAAGCTGGCAATAAATGTCCTGCTCGTTACAAATGAGTTAAGCCTTGCTGGACACACCTTCGACCGGGATGTTGGTTAGTATCAGCCCCGTTCTGTGTATGTCGTTTTTGTAAGTGGGCTGGGTACGCGCGCGAATTTATGGACCGAACGCCACGGGCTAGTAATCCGTGCCGGATTCATGCGGGAGGAACCAAAGCCCGGCCGCCTCACAGGAAGCAATGACCTGCGTCCGAAGGCCCACGTGTTCCGGTAAGTGCGCTGGAGGTAAGGCCCAACTCAAGGAGGGCCGAGTATGTTCAAGTTTGCACGACGTACGTGGGACCTCGTAGTGAATTCCCTGCGTGTTTATCACGTGTGGAAATTCCTGCGGGACAGCTTCGATGACCGTTAAGGTCTGAGAAGTGGGCCGCCCCGGTTTCGACCGGGGCGGTTTTTTTGTGCCTGCTATTTACACCCGGAAATGGCTGACCATCTGCTGCAACTGCCCGCCCAATCGTGCCAATTCCACACTCGACTTGGCTGTCTCGTCGCTGGCCGCAGCCGTCTGCTCCGACACGTCCCGCACGTTCACAATACTGCGGCTGATCTCTTCAGCCACGGCACTCTGCTGTTCGGCGGCGGCAGCAATCTGCTGGTTCATCGACTGGATATTCGACACCGTACGGGTGATGTTTTCCAGCGACACACCGGCCTTGCGGGTCAGTTCGACGCTGCTGTCGGTGAGGCTGCGGCTGTTGTTCATCACGGCGGCCACTTGCTGGGTGCCGTTCTGCAAGCCGGCCACCAGGACTTCGATTTCTTCGGTGGATTTCTGGGTGCGCTGGGCCAGGCCGCGCACCTCATCGGCGACCACCGCAAAACCGCGACCGGCTTCACCGGCACGCGCGGCTTCGATGGCGGCGTTGAGTGCCAGCAGGTTGGTCTGCTCGGCCACGGCCTTGATCACGTCCATCACGCTGCCGATCTTGTTGCTCTCTTGCTGCAGGTGCGTCATGGCGTCGGTGGAGCGGGCCACTTCGGCAGCCAGGCGTTCGATCTGGGCGATGGCTTCGGCCACCACCTTGTCACCGGCACGGGCTTCACCGTCGGCGGCCGAGGCGGCCTGGGAGGCTTGTTCGGCGTTACGCGCGACTTCCTGCACAGTGGCGGTCATTTCGTGCATGGCGGTGGCCACTTGATCGGTCTCGATCTTCTGGCTGTTGACCCCCGTGCTGGTCTGCTCGGTGACCGCCGACAACTCCTCGGCTGCACTGGCGATTTGCGTCACGCCGTCGCGGATGCCGCTGATCAATTCACGCAGGGTCACGCCCATGCGCTGGATACCTTGTTGCAGCACGCCCAACTCGTCACGGCGGGTGATCTGGATGTTGTGGCTCAGGTCACCGGAAGCGATGCGGTCCACCACTGCCATGGTTTCGCGCAGCGGGCGCGTGATCTGGCGGGTGATGATCAACGCCGCGATGATGCCCACGACCAAGGCGAGCAGGGTGCTGATCAGTTGCAGGCTGCGGGCCTGGGCGCTTTCGGCATCGCGGCGTTCCAGCTGGATGTCGTACAGCTTGTCGCTGATGCCGAGGATATCGGTGCCCTGGGTAGTCATCTCCGCACGCGCGAGAACGATGTTAGCGTTGGCGGCCTTGTAGTTTTGCACCGCGCTGCGATAGGCGCCGAGTGCGCTTTCCAATGAGCTAAGGGCGCCCTGTTGGCTGGCGCCGAACACCGCGCTCAGGTTTTTCAAACCGTTAATGGCTTTCTCTATCTGCGCGGCGGCGCGGGCTTCGGTGTCGGCGTTGACGTTACCGGTGTAGCCGCGCACTTCGTAACGGGCCAACTGGAACTGTTCCTTGGCGGTGGTAATGGCCTGGTACTGGTCAAAGCGCTCGGGACTGTCGGGCATCTGCTGCACGTTGTTGTCCAGGGCCGTGATTTGCGCGTTGGCCATGTCTGCCTTTTCGCCCATGAGCTGGCGCGCGGCGCTGCCGTTACGGTACGCGTCACGCATCTTGTTCAGGGACTGCTGGTAGGCGCCGATGATGGTTTTCTGCTCGCCCAGCAGCTTGAGATTTTCCGGACTCTTGAAGCTGTACAGGGCCTTTTGCTGTTGCGCGACAAAGCCGTCGAGATTGGTCTGCACGTTTTGTGCTGCGGTTTCGTCGCCGTTGGCCAGCATGTATTGCAGGCGGGCAATCCGTAGTTTGGTCAGCGAGGCGTTGAGCTGGGTGATATCGCTCATCCAGTTGCTGCGGTCGATCAGGCTGCCAAGGCTGGTCCAACTGGTGAGCGCGAGGACCCCGGTGAGTACCAGTACCAGGCCAAAGCCCAGCCCCAGTTTCATGTTGACGCTGATGTTGCCGAACCAGGTGTTCATCGAATTCCTCCAGGAACAGATTTGCGGGTACATCCGGTTGCTGGAAGTAGCGACCAGTCGATGGGTTGTCAGGAGGTATCGGCAGCACTGTCGTGAGCTGAAACGGTTTTTCCGTGAGGGCAGGATTTATGGAATGTGTTCGACGAATGGTCGCTGGCCATGGGCCACTCCTCAGGGCGCAATGAGCCCTGAGGGTGAGCGGTGGCTGGGGCGACCGGGTGGTTGTTAGTTATTCATCCAAGGCATCGCAGGCGACGGTGGTCAGCACCAGGCGCGACTGTCCCAAGTGCAGTGTGTTGTGGGCAACCCTGGGGTGTCGGGCTTGTCCGGGTGCTTCGCCACTGTTGGGGTTGACGTCAAAGCGTGGGAAGTTGCTGCTGGCAATGTCCAGGCGCAGGCGGTGGCCGCGTTGAAACAGGTTGCAGGTAGCGAACGGCTCGATCACCACCTTGACCCGCTCTCCAGGCGTGAGCAGCGTTGGTTGCTCCCACGAATCGCGATAGCGCGCGCGGCATATTCCGTCGGTGATGTTCATCGCGTAGCCGTCCGGGTACACATCCACCAGCTTGGCGGTGAAGTCGGTGTCTGGAGCGTCGCTGTCGATCCACAACTCGATGCGCAAGGGGCCGGCGACGATCAAATCCTGTTCCAGCGGTTCGGTCTGGAAACTCAGCACATCGTCGCGTTCGGTCAACGGGCGACTGTCGCCACGCGTGCCGAAAAAATCCGCGCGCTCGCGCTGGTCGAAAGCACCCCCGACAAAAATCGGCGCGCCGGATGTGAGAGCGCCGCCGATGGTGGGTACCGGGTTGGCCGGGTCGGCGCGGTAACTCAATTGATGCTCGGTCGCGGGCGGTTCATCCAGCAGTTGGTGCTGCGCGCTGAGGTAGAGGCTCAACGACTGGCTGTGCGGCAGCGGCCAGTGGCTGCTGTCGATCCAGCGGCCCCCGTGTTGCAGGCGACCGTGTTGATCCCTGGCGCCGCTGCCGCCCCCCATCAGGAACACCTTCACCGGTGCCGGAGCGGGCAGCGGCGTTTCTTTGAGGGTACGTTCGAACCAATCCAGGCGGCAGCTCAACCAGTCTTTCGCGACATGACCATCAAAGGCCGCCAACGGGCCGAACTCGGCGTCACCGCTGTGAGTGATATTGCGATCACCGTGTAACCATGGGCCCATGATCAATTGGTGTTGCGCGGTGCTGCCAGCACAAAATGCCGCATAGTTGGCCAGGGTCGAACTGACATAGGCGTCGTACCAACTGGACATGAACAACGCCGGAATGTCCGGCAAGTCGTGGTAATGCCCTTCGGCGTAAATGCCTGGTGCCTGCCAGTACGGGCCGAAGTCGCCCTGGGCCCATTGCTCCAGCAGGTAGGCTTCGTATTCGGGCACATGGCGCAGGGGCGACTGCCCGGCTTGCCAGGGCGTGCGCGTAAACCACTGGTGAATATCTTCCTGTTCCAGGGCTTCGAGAATCTTCGGGTCCGCCAGTGCTGCCGGGCTTTCCTTGGCCTGGCGAAATGCCCAGGTGGCTTGCTTGAGTTCCAGCGCGCCGCCCTGGCGAATCCCGCATTGGTAGGCGTTGGCGAAGCCGCCGCTGTCCAGCACCATGCTGCGCAGGCCCGGCGGATGCAGGCAGGCCATCGCCAGTTGGGTGTGGGCGGCGTAGGACAGGCCCATGCTGCCGATCTTGCCGTTGCACCAGGGCTGTTCGACGATCCAGGCCAGGGTATCGAACCCATCCTCGCCCTCGGCGGTGTATTTGGTGAACACCCCTTCGGAGGCGTAGCGTCCGCGGCAGTCCTGGAAGATCGCGACAAAGCCCTGGGCGGTGAACCGCGCGGCCATTTGTTCGCGGGAAATGTGCTGGCCGTCGAGCTGGATTTCCGAGCGCGACGGTTTGCTTTTGTCATAAGGCGTACGTTCGATCACTACCGCAAGCGGGCCGCGCCCCTGCGGCAGATAGATGTCGGTGGCCAGGTGGATGCCATCGCGCATCGGGATCATTTGGTTGTGCAGCGTTTGCATGGGAAAAACACTCATGGGTCAGTATCCAGTCCCTACGGCAATGGCCAACAACACCATCGCCAGCACCGCGTAGATCAAGAACAGCGGCAGGATGTAGCGCGCCCACTGGCCCCAGCCGACGTTGGCGGTGGCCAGCAATACCAACAGGCCGCTGGAGGTCGGGGTGATCATGTTGGTCAGGCCGTTGCCCATCAAAAACGCGAACACCGTGGTTTGCGGGCTGACGCCGGAGAGTTGCCCCAGCGGCCCGAAGATCGGCATGGTCACCGCTGCCTGGCCGGAGGTGGAGGGGATCAATACGTCCAGACCCAATTGCGCGAAGAACATGCCGTAGGCCGAGACCACCGGGCCGTGATCGCCTACCAGATTGGCCAGGCTGTTGACGATGGTGTCCAGCACCTGGCCGGTGCTGAGGATGATTTCCACGGCGGTTGCCAGGCCGATCAACACGCCGGCAATCAGCACCTTTTTCATGCCGTCGACAAACGCGCTGGCGGCGGTGCTGGCGCCGAGCCCGGCGATCACGCTGAAGGCCAGGGTCAGCAGCAGGTAGAACGCCGACAGCTCGTGGTATTTCCACTCCCAGCGGTTGGAGGCGTACACCAGGAAACCAATGCCCGCACCGAGTACGATCAGGTTCAGCAGATGGCGCAGGGGCAGCGGTTTGCGTTCGAAGGTGATCTGCGCGCTTGCATCAAACCCGTGCTTGCGAATACTCCACAGCACGAACCCAATGCCCACCAGCAAGAAGGTGCAATAGGCCAGGACACGCATGCTCAAGCCGCTGAAAATCGGCAGCCCTACCATCGGCTGCGCCACGGACAGCGCCACCGGGTTGGAGATCGACGCCAGGTAGCCGATCTTCACCGAGATGGTCACGATGGCCAGGCCGATCAGGTTCGACAGTCCCAGGCGGTTGGCCATGGCCACCATCAACGGCACGATCAGGATAAATTCCTTGGCCAGGCCCATGAAGGTGCTGCCGGCGGAAAACACCAGCATCAGGCTCGGCACCAGCACGTAGATATTGCCCCGGGTCAATCCCAGCAGGCGCTCAAGGCCGGCGTCAATCACCCCGGCCTTGTTCAATACACCGAACATACCGCCGATAAACAGCACCATGAAAATCAGCGCCGCGCGTTTTTCGATGCCCTGGGGGATGGCCATGAAACCTTCTACCAGCGACACCGGCCGGGCGACGGTATCGCCGGCCTTGCGCGGTTCCAGGGAGAACAGTTGGGCCAGAGAGTCATGCTTCTCCAGCACTTGATACGAGCCGGGCACCACCAGGCCATTCTGGCGCTGGAACTTGCCCGAGTTCACCGCGTAGGTGAACGCCACTGCCAGCAAGACGATGCTCAGCAGGATAATCGCCGGGTTGATTTGCTTGCGTTGCGCGGGTTTCTCCACTGGCGTTTCAGCGGGTGGATGAGTACGGAGGATCTGCGGTTCGGTCATGCTGGTTGCCCCGGTGTGCGCTGTTATTGTTGTGTTGGGTGACACGTGTGGGGCGGACACTAGGGCAAAGTTTTAGCGCCGACAACGTTATGCGTGGGTTGGGTTGGGGTATGCGTTTTGTGCAGCCAAACGCTGCTTGAGATGCTCGGCAAACGCCGTCACTACTTTGGACCTGGGCTCATTGGCGCGATACGCCAGGCCAAACGCATAGGGCAATGCCGGTCGAAACGGGCGGACCACAATCGGCAAATGCAGGAAGTGACTGGCCAGCAAACCATTGACGATCGACACCCCCATTCCCTCTGCAACAAAGCTGCACGCAGCCCCCACCGAATGCACTTCAACCCGTACCTGCGGCGTCAGGTTGGCCGCGCGAAACACCTGATTCAACTCTGCCCGCAACGCCCGCTGCCGCCCCAGCATCACCAGCGGCACATCCCGCAGGTGCTGCACTTCGATGCAGGCGTGGCGGCTCAGCGGGTGGTCCACCGGCATCACACAGACGCCTTCGGTTTCCAGTACGGGCTCGATTTCGAAGTCGGGAATCTCGGTGGGCAAACGTACAAAGCCAAGGTCGGCAGAACGGTCCAGCACGGCCCGTTCGATCATGTCGTAGGAGCCGGTCAGTAACTCGACGACGATGTCTTCGCGGTCCTTGAGAAACTCGGCGACGATCCGTGGCAGCAGCTCCTGGGTCATGCTGGTGGGCACGCCAACCTTGATCAGGCTCTTGCGCGAGCGACCCACGCGCATCTCATCGGCCAGGCGCTGGATCCGCTGCATGCCGTCGACCAGGCCGGCGACTTCGGAGAGCAGTTCTTCAGCTTCCGGGGTGGCCATCAACCGGCCCTTCTTGCGCAGGAACAAAGCAAAGCCCAGCGCCTCCTCCAACTGGCTCAACAACCGGCTGACCGCTGATTGCGACAAGCCCATGCGGGTCGCGGCGCCGATGGTGGAACCCGTGGACATGATCGCCTTGAAGGCTTCGAGCTGCTTGAGATTCACCGTGATTTTCCTGTCGGTTGCGGCGGCGGGTGGGGCTTTGCGCATAGCCTGATGCGCTTCACGCATAACGTTGTCGGGGGGGCGATGAGCCGTTAGTGTCCGCCGCAATGCGACACGCCGTCCAGCCTGTCGCACGTTGCAACTGCCCATAAAATCGACAATACGGCATTGGGGAAAAGGTTATGCGTGAGTTGTTCACGAAAGCGGGAGTAGTGTCTGCGGGCTTGTTGACGAGCCTGTCGCCAGCGTTGATGGCCCAGGGGTTCTGGGAGGATTCCCACGGCAAATTGACCTTGCGTAATTACTACTTCAACGACGGTTATCGCGATGGTGGCGAGGATCGAAAAGAGTGGGCCCAGGGTTTTTTGCTCAACCTGCAATCGGGTTATACCGAGGGGGCGGTGGGCGTTGGCCTGGATGCCCTGGGGCTGTCGGGGATCAAGCTCGACTCCAGTCGAGCGCATGCCGGCACCGGCTTGTTGCCGGTGCATGACGATGGCCGTGCGGCCAGCGAATTCTCAAGCCTTGGGGTGACTGCGAAGATGCGCATTGGCGATGCCGTGGTGAAAACCGGCACGCTGCTGCCGAAGATCCCGGTGCTGGTGTACAACGACGGCCGGCTGTTGCCGCAAACCTTTCAAGGCACCCAGGTCGAGTACACCGGCATTCGCAACCTGTACCTGCACACCGGGCACCTGGACAAATTCAAGCTACGTAATTCCACCGACAGCGTGGATATTTATCCCCAGGGCTACAGCGGCAAGAAAGGCAGCGACTTTGATTTCGCCGGCGCCACCTATGCCTTCACTCCGACCCTCAGCGGCACCTGGTATTACGGCGAGATGCGCGAGTTTTATCGCCAGCAGTTCTTCGGCCTGGTGCATAAGCAACCGCTCGGCGCCGGCAGCCTGACCAGCGACCTGCGCTACTTCATCAGCAACGAAGCAGGCGAGGCACGCAATGGCAAGGTCGACAGCGACATGTTCAGCGGGCTGTTTACTTACCGGCTTGGGCCGCAGGCATTGGGCCTCGGTTACCAGAAAGTCACGGGCGACACCGCGTTGCCCTACGCCAGCGTGTCGACGGTGTATTCCTTCAGCAACGCCGGTGTCGGCAAGTTCATCCAGGCTGGCGAGCAGACCTGGATGCTGCGTTATGACTACGATTTTGTCGCGCTGTTGCCAGGCCTGAGTTTCATGACCCGTTACTACAAAGGCCAGAACGGCGACTTCAAGGGCCGCGAGGCCCGCGAGTGGGAATCGGACACCAACCTGCGCTACGTGATCCAGGACAGCACCTTCAAAGGCGTGGGGATCGAGTTGCGTAAGGCGACGTATCGCTCGACCTATGCGAGCGATCGCGACAACTATCGGGTCTACCTGACGTACGACCTGGCGCTGTGGTAGCCGGCGTTACTGCTCTACGAAATAGTAGGGCTGGCGATTGATCGCCATTTCCTTGACCACCGTGACGGGGGCTGTCAGCTGGTCGGTATGGTCCAGCAGTGCGACGTTGCCAGGCTTGGCAGCCAGGTAGCTTCGCAGCTCAGGCTCCGTTTGCAGGATCGCCAGGTACGCCTGGGTGTAGAACACACTGGCGCCGGCGATCCGTTCGTTCGGCTGGTACAGCACCACGTCCTTGCCTTCGGCTTGCAGCGCCTGGATCTGGCTGATCAGCGGCACGAACGATTGGCGCGCATCGGCCTTGGGTGCAAACCAGAACGCAGTGATCAGGTAGCAGGCAACCACTAGGGTGAAAAAGCCCCCGATCAGGCCACGGCGATGCTCATAAACCTGCTTGGCAAGCGGCGATACCTGCGCGCGGTTTTTCAGCCGTTCCAGCAGCACGCCGGCATATTCCGCGGCCAGCACGGCGGCGGCAGGCGTCAACGACATCAAATACACCGTGCGCTTGCTTGAGGCGAAGGTCAGCAGGGTGAATTGCGAAACCAGCCACACGCTGAAAAACAGCCGGTAGCGATTGCGCACCAGGCTCTTACGGAAGTGCCACAGCCCCAGGTACACCAAAATGTTCCACGGCAAAAACGCCTCGGGCAATTTCGCGATGTAGTAGTAAAAGGGTTCGTAGTGGCCGGCTTCGACAAACGAGCCGCTGAAGCGCCCGACGCTGTTGGTCCACAGCACCTCGCCCACCGCTTGCATCCCGCCACGTTGAAACAGGAAGCCCAGCCAGATCAGCAGCGGTACCAATGCCAGCAGGGTAAACAGCCCGGGCTTGAGCCAGTCGCCGAAGCGCAGGCGCTTGTCCATCAGGCTGGTGCAGAGCAGGTACACAAAAATCACGATGCCCGGCATCGCCAGGCCCAGCACACCTTTGCTCAGCGTGGCGATTACCATGCCCAAGGTAAACAGCGCCCAGGTGCCCAGGTTGGAGCCCGACCGCTCGGACTCAGGCCGCGTGGCCTGATAAAACGCCAGCAGGGCCATGGTCACGCCCAGGCTCAGCAGCGAGTCCTCACCGACGCCCCGCACATTGCTCCAGTAACTGGCCATGGTCGCGAGTATCAAACCGGCGACAAACGCCAACGTCCTGGGCCGCCCGAACTTGCGCAGCATCCCGTACAACAGCATCACACTGAACAACCCGGCAAACGCCGACGCCAGGCGCACCGCCCACGTCGTACCGCCAAATACGCGAATCGCCCCGGCGTCGAGCCACAGGCTCAAAGGCGGTTTTTCCAGGAAGGGTTCACGAAACAACTGGGGCACGACCCAGTCGTTATCCAGGTGCATCGCCATTGCGATACCGGCCACACGGGCCTCGGTCGAGCCTTGCAACTCGTGACTGCCAAGGGCAGAAAAGAACAACAGAAAGCCAAGCACAAGCAACAGAGGAGCGGAACGCGTCATGGATTCTGGCTACCGGGCAGGAGGCCGTTCGGGGGAACGGCTCGGGCAATCGCCGAGTATACGTAACGGATTCTTAACAATTCGTGAATGAGTGAGGGGTTTTGGTAGGGCTGGCGTTGCTTCAGTTGCGGCCATTGCATCAGCCAGGTCGCCGACGCACGGCCAAAGCTCACACCACGAACTTTGCAATCAAGGTGTTGAGGTCTATCGCCAGGCGCGACAGTTCCTGGCTGGCGGCGGTGGTCTGGTTGGCTCCGGCGGCTGTCTGTGCCGACAGGTCGCGAATGTTGGTCAGGTTGCGGTCCACCTCACGTGCGACTTGCGCCTGCTCTTCGGACGCGCTGGCGATGATCAGGTTGCCTTCCGTAATGCGGTTGATGGCATGGGTGATCCGCTCCAGGGATTCGCCCGCGCAGTGGGCGACGGTCAGGGTCGAACGGGCGCGTTCGTTGCTGCTGTGCATCGCCGAAACGGCCTGGGTCGAGCCTTTCTGCACGCCGCTGACCATTTGTTCGATTTCCTGGGTCGACTGCTGGGTGCGATGAGCCAGGGCGCGGACTTCGTCAGCGACCACCGCAAAACCGCGCCCGGCCTCACCGGCGCGGGCGGCTTCGATGGCGGCGTTCAGGGCCAGCAGGTTGGTTTGTTCGGCAATCGCGCGGATAACGTCGAGCACCTTGGTGATGCCCTGCACGCTGTCGGCCAGGCTCTGGATCTCTTCCGTCGCCGAGGTGACTTCTTCGGCCAGCAGCGAGATCGACTCCACGGTGTCAATGACATGTGTGCGGCCATTGCCGGCCATGGTGTCGCCGTCGCGGGATGCATCCGCGGTGCTGATGGCGTTGCGGGCCACTTCATCCACTGCGGCGGTCATCTGGTTGACTGCGGTCGCGGCCTGTTCGATTTCACTGTTCTGCTGGTGCAGGGCACGCGTCGACTCTTCGGTGACTGCCGAGAGTTCTTCTGCCGCCGAGGCCAATTGGTTGGACGAGTCTGTAATCTGGTGGATCGTTTCGCGCAGGTCCGACTGCATGGTCTCCAGCGCACGCAACAACTGGGCAGGCTCGTCCGTGCCCTCGACGACAATCGACAAGGTCAGGTCACCTTTGGCCACCTGCTCGGCGATGCGTACCGCCTGGTGCAGCGGCAGCACGATGCTGCGGGTAAACAGTGTGGCCAGGATGGCGGTGAGCAAAGTCGCCAGTACCATGGCGATGAACACCCATGTTACCGCGCTGTTGAATGTCTGGTCGGAACGGGTGGCCGCGTCGTCGGCCTCCTGGATATTGATCGCCAGCAGCTTCGAGAGCTCTGCCCCAAGCTGGTCGCCCAGGCTGACGAGTTCGCCGTTGAGCAGCGCCACGGCTTGTTCGCGCTCCCCACTGGCGGCGAGGCTCAGTACTTGCTGCTGAACCTGCAAATACTGCTCTTGGGCCGACTTGAAACGCTCGAAGCTGACCCGCTCGGCGTCCACCGCCAGTTTGCTGGCGTACTGCGCGTTGTCGGACTGAATCTTCTCGCGCAGCTTGGAAAAAGTCCGCTGGCTCGCCTTCACTTGCTCTGCACTGTCCAGCAGCATGACCCGATAAGTCGCGACACGAATATCAGATATGACGGTTTGTAAGTCGCCCAGCGCCAAAATGCTCGGCAGCCAGTTTTTGTCGACTTCATCCGACTGTTTAGCCATGTCGCGCATCTGGTTCAGGGAGAACAACCCCAGCATCAGCACGAGCAGCCCGACCAGGCCAAAGCCCAGTGCCGAACGTAGTGCTATTTTCATCTTTCTTAAACTCATGAACTCCCCCGGTGACAGGAAAAAGAGCGGTCGAAACGTTTGGTGCTCCATGCGAAACCGCAGGAGTCACCGGGCGCGCCACTCGGTTGGGTTGATTGTTTTCTAAGGGTGTGAGGGAGACTGGCCAGCGCGCTGTTCGATCAGCCATGGCAGCAGCGTTTCCCTTGGCATGGCCGGGGCAAACAGATAGCCCTGGCCGGTCTCGCAGCCCAGGGCGAGGAGAATGTCGCGTTGTTCAACGGTTTCGATGCCCTCGATCACGACCCCGATGTCCAGCTCTCGGGCCAGCGACAAAATGCTGGAGATTGCGGCGCAACTGCGTGGCTCCGACGACAGGTCGCGAATGAATTCGGCGTCCACTTTTATTTCGTTGAAGGGCAAGCTGCACAGGCGTTGCAGCGAGGAATAGCCACCGCCGAAATCGTCGATGGACAACCCGCAGCCCATCATGCGCAAGCGCACCAGGTTCTCCAGGCTGGAAGGTCCCGGATCGAGTGCGCCGGTCTCGGTCATTTCAAACGACAGGCTTGAGCCCGGCGCGTCAAAGCGCTTGAGCAACAGCGCGATGTGGCTGCTCATCTGCGGGTGGGCAAACTGGCAGGCCTGGACGTTGATGGCGAACTTGAGGGGCACGTCTTGGGTCAGCGCCTCCTTGCGCAGCGTCAAGCACTGGTCGATCTGCTGATACAGCAAACTGTCCAACAGCCCGAGTCGCTCCAGCACCGGAATAAACAACGGCGGCGGCAGGATACCCCTGCCAGGATGGTCCCAGCGCGCGAGCGCTTCCAGCGAAGTGACTTGCAGCGTCCGGATGTCGAACTTTGGTTGGTAATGGATGAGCAACTCACCGTTCTCGAAGGCATTGAGCACGTCGTGTTCCACAGCTTCAATGGCAAGACGCAGTGGATAAGCATGAGGGGCGCCGCAGTCGAGGTATTTGCCCACCAACCTTTCAATGTCATGCGCATACAGGGGTTTGCACAGCGCACCGAGCACATGCAGGCCGAGCAGGGTCGCCATGTGCCCGATGGTCTGGCGCAGGTCCAGGGCGATGCTGCTGGTGATGACCACCGACTTCAATGCCTGGCGCTGGCTCGCATGTCGCAGGAAGGTAATGCCGTCCATGCCCTCCATGCAGATGTCGCAAAACGCGATGTCCACAGGGCCGTCGCGCTCCAGCAGCATCAAAGCCTCGGTGCCATCCGAGGCTTGAAGAATGTGTGCACAACCCAGTTGCGAGAGGAGCGACACGGCATACAGGCGCAGTGCCGGCTGATCCTCAAGCACCAGGACGCGAAGCGTGGACATCGGCATCTGAAAGCACTCATCGGAAATTTTCAGGCGCTAGTGTGCAGGAGCTTAGTGGCCTTTTAATGGCGAAATCCCTTACGTGCTTGCAAGAAATTTCTTAAGCTGGCCCACGCTCAGTGCGCGTGCAGCATCGCCATCAGTTGTTGTAGAGAGCGTTCCATGGCCTTTGCCGAGGCGCGTAACTCGGCGGGCTCGATGTCATCGCTGCACGCGGCCTCGAGGTTTTCGCAGATGATGATTAACTGTTCATGGCGGATCACCCGTGCCCCACCTTTTACTCGGTGGGCCAGATGGAGAAGACCTTCGCTGTCGTCGCGAGCCAGCAGTCCCGTTAACTGCTGTAGGTCGGCGCGGGTACTCGTCATCAGTTCTTCGCACAGTCTTTGCAGCGCCTCAGGCTCGCCGAAGGTCAACGTACCCAGGCGCGCGTCAAGCGACGAGGTGGACAGCTCCGTGCCCGCCTCGCTGTCGAAGTACTCCATCTGCAAGCGTTGCAACCGTGCGCTCAACTGTTCGACGCTGATGGGCTTGAACAGGCAGTCGTCCATGCCTGCATCCAGGCAGCGCTGTGTTTCTTCAGCCACGGCGTTGGCGGTAAAGCCCAGTAGTAAACAGCGTGGCTCACCTCGCTGCTGCTCCGCCTGGCGGATTGCTTGAGCCAGTTCGTAACCGTTCATGCCTGGCATATTGCAGTCGGTGATGACGGCGTCGAAGGGTTGTTCATTCCACAGCACCAAGGCTTGGGCGCCGTCGCTGGCTTGCTGTACTTCGTGGCCCAGGTAGCTGAGTTGCTGTGACAACACCAGGCGATTGGTGGCGTAGTCATCGACGATCAACACGCTTAGAGGCAGCCCTGCGTTGATGGTCGGTGCAGCGGTTGCCGGCGGGGGCGGTGCATCAGCTGCAGGCAGATCAAGGCTGACGATTACCCGCGTACCTTGAGCGGGTGTGCTACTCAGCGTCAGGGTCCCACCCATCATTTCGATCAGTGATCGGCTGATGACCAGGCCCAGCCCCGAGCCTTGGTGCTGATTGCCGGCCTGGCTGAACGGCGAGAACAACTGCTGCTGATCGGCATCACTGATGCCCACGCCGGTGTCCTCGACAGTGACCTGTAACTGCATGGGGTAGGCGGACGACGCACGGGCGGTGACGCGTACCTCACCGACAGCGGTGAACTTGATCGCATTGCTCAGCAGGTTGGCGATCACTTGCTTGAAACGCATGGGGTCGATCAACACGTCATGGTCGGCTGCCGGATCGATATCCACCTTGAGTGCAATCGATTTCTGACGCGCCAGACCGTCGAAAACCCGTACCACCGAGCTGAGTAATTGGCTTGGGTTGCCGCTCTCGGGCAGCAGGCTCAGGTGCCCGGATTCAATACGTGCGATATCCAGAACGTCGCCGATAAGGGCCAGTAACTCCTTGGCGGCGCCCGACGCGACGTCGATGGCGCCCCGGTCAAACGTGCCGCCTTCGGCTTTTCTAGAGGCCATTTCCAGCATGCCGAGCACTGCATTCATCGGCGTGCGGATCTCGTGGCTCATGGTCGCCAGAAACACGGTTTTGGCCCGGTTGGCGTTGTCCGCTTCACGTTTGGCTGCGTGCAGTTGTTCCATCAGGCGCTGGCGGTCACTCACGTCGACCCAGCCCCCGATCAATCCGTCGACACGCCCCTCGCTACCCCGGAATGGCAGAATCCAATGGTAGATCGTCAGCACTTCGCCGCTCGGCAAGACCAGCAAACGGTCCCGAAGCAGCGGTTCGTCGGCGTCCATTACGGCCAGGTAGTCTCGATGGTATTCAAGCGCCTGCTCCTCACTGGACAGCTGGCTTTGCATCACCGTTGTGCCCAGCAAGTGTCGCTGGTCCTCCACGCCAAACACCTGCCGATAGGCCTTGTTGCACAGCATCAGCCTGGCTTGGCGGTCCCGCACGTAGGTAGGGTGGGGCGTGCCGTTGATCAGCACACGTTCGAACTCCAGCCGATTACTGAGTGCCCGTTCGGCGCGTTGGCGCCGCAGCACCTGGCGGCGCAACAGCACAATCCAGGCACCGGCACTGAGCAGCAATACCGCGGCCAGTGCAAAACCCTGGAGGATGGTTGAGCGGTGTTTGCTCCAGTAGCTGTCATCGAGCACCACCGGCCTGCGCCAGCGGTTGGTGAGTTCATCCATTTCTTCCGGTGAAATGCTCAGCAGCGACTTGTTGAGGATCGACAGCAGTTCCGGTGAGCGGTGATCTACCGCGAATGCCAACTGGGCACTACGGGCACCGACGGTCGCGGTAATTTTCAGCTTGGGATAACTTCTGGCGATCAGGTAGCGCGCGCTGACCAGGGTGCTGACCGTGGCGTCGACGCTGCCTTTGGCAACCAGCGAAAAGGCCTCTGCCAGATTGCCCGCCTCGACGATTTGGACATGTGGATACTGGCGCTCAATCATTTCCCGGTTGGTGTTGCCGCGGATGATCGCCAGGCGTTTGCCCGCCAGCTCCGGGAGGCTGTTCGGGCTGGCAGGATCATCGCGGGTGACCAGTACAAACGGCGTAAACAGATACGGCCGGCTGAAACTCAAGTGCTGCTCGCGGCCGACGCTGGGGGTGAGTGCGGCTAGCATATCCGCCTGGCCACGATTGACGCTGGCGATCATGTCTTCGACCGAAGTGCCCTTTTGCAAGTCGAACTTCAGCCCGGTCCTGAGACTGATCTTGGCCATGACGTCGGCGCTCAGGCCCCTGAAACGCGCGTGCTCGTCAAAAAAGGTGAACGGCAGGAAGTCTTCGTTGACCACCACTTTCAAGCTCGGATGCTGCGCCAGCCAACGTTGCTCATCGAGGCTGAACTGCACCGAATGCGTACCGGAAATACTCACGCCACCGGCATTCCAGCGGCGCGCGATGGTCATCTGTTCACTGGAAGGGATCGCCAGCAGCGCGGCGTTCACCACGTGCAACAACCCAGTGTTCTGGCGGGTGACGGCGAAGGAGAAGTTGTTGACCTCCATGCGCGAAAAGTCCGTCAGTTGCACATTGTTCAGGTAGCTCTTGTTGATCAGGTAGCTGGCGGTGATCGAGTCACCCAGATAAAGGTCAGCCTTGCCAAACGCTACAGCCCCCACGGCATTGAGTATGGAAGGGTAAAGCTTGAACGTGGCGTCGGGGTAGAAAGCCTGCACCGTAGACAGCGGCAGGTAATGGTCGACCATGGCAACGGTTTTGCCGGCCAGGGTCGGGTCGATCAGCGATGAGTCGTTGGCGCGCGATACCAGTGTCGGCTGGTCCAGCGTGTAGGGTTCGGACAGGCGCAGGTCAGGGTCTGCCGCTTCGAAACCGTTGGCCGAGGTCAGCAGGTCGATGTCACCGCGCTTGAGGGCCTGGATCAATGCGCTTCGGTTGGGATAGCGCATGACCTTGATTTCAACCTTGATGAGTTGACCGAGAAGCGCCAGGTAATCGGCACTGATGCCCTCGAATTCGTTCGCGTGGTTGGTGATGTCGAAGGGCGGATAGTCGGGCTCTGATGTGCCTGCACGCAGCTGCCTTTTGTTTTGCAGCAGCATGAGGTCGGCTGCATTCAAATGCGCTTGGCTGTCTTGCAGGGTGGACCGGCCCACGACGTTCAACGTCACGGGCAACTCAGCCGCCCTGGCCACGTGAAGGCTTGCCCAAAAAAACAGCATGGCAGCGAGCAACTTCAAATCGGTGGTCCTTAGATGTGTGCGGGGGCGTCGCAGGCGAGGCGGATTATTAGCATAACGCCATTATCCAGCAGGGAAGTAGCTCGTCCGGAATGCATAGTGGCATTCGGTCACTATGGTACATTGCCTGCATCATTGCCGACGAAGCATGACTAAACACCGAGGAAGGCTGCAGATGTATAAAGTCCTGGTGGTCGATGACCATCCCTTTATCAGGACCGCGTTGCGCACGTTGGTGCATCAGGAAGGACATGAAGTGGTGGGCGAAACCGACAACGGCGTCGACGCCATCAGCCTGGTCCGCCAACTGGCACCCGACCTGGTTTTGCTGGACATCACCATGCCTCGCCTGGATGGAATCGCGGTGATCGAACGCATCCGCACCCTTGAACTCGACACCCGCATCATCGTCCTCACATCCCTCAGCTCCGAACACTACGCCATGCGCTGCATCAGCGCCGGTGCCTCTGGCTTCATCAGCAAGACCGACGAGCTGCCGGTACTGGCCCAGGCCATGAGAACCGTGATGACGGGCTATGTCTACTACCCCCAGGCCGCCGTTTCGCGTACCGGAAAACAGGCCTTGGCGGTGGAGGAGGGGCAGCTTATTTCGTCGCTGTCCAATCGCGAGTTGTCAGTGTTCCAGCAACTGTCCAGAGGCATGAGCAACAAGGACATTGCGCAGAATATTCTGCTCAGCAGCAAGACGGTAAGCTGTTATAAGGCACGTCTCCTGGCAAAGCTGAATGTGAAGTCAGTGGTGGACCTGGCGGATATGGCCAGGCGCAATAATTTGATTTAGTGGTTGGCTGCTCATTCCAGTGGTGTCTACCGGTCTGGGCGGCGCTAACGGGTCGCCGCGCAGGAAAACCGCATGCAACTTGAATGGCTTGAAGACTTTATCGAACTGGCCCGCACCCGCAGCCTGTCACGTGCCGCCGAAAATCGCTGCGTCACGCATCCGGCGTTCGGTCGTCGTATCCGCGCGTTGGAAGAGTGGGTGGGCACGCCACTGATCGAGCGTAAGCAGCCGCTGTCGCTGACGCCCTGCGGTGTCGTGTTTCTGGATGCCGCGACGCAATCGCTGGGGTTGCTGACCGCTGTCAGGGCGCAGTTCCAGGCCGGCACCTTGAGTCGCGACGAGCCGGTGCGCATTGCCACCGGACGCACCCTGGCCTGTGATTTTTTCCCCGACTGGTACGAGTCGCTGAACCAGAAATTCGGCAGTTTTCCTGTGTCGTTGGTTACCAGTGGCGCGCAGGAGGCGATCAGCAAATTGTCTGCCGGCGAGGTCGATTTGCTGTTGAGTTTTTCCAGCCCGCTGACTCAAACACTGATCGACCCGGAGCGTTTCGATTCACTGGTGCTGGCCAATGAAGAGCTGCTACCGGTCAGTGCACCGGACGCCCAGGGGCAACCGCGACAGCAGATCAGCGCCAACAGCAACGCCTTGACCATCCCTTGGCTGGCGTTCTCGCCGACCCTGGCGTTGCGCGGCGTATTGGCCCAGCACCTGGAAAGAATGCCGCAGCGTTTGGCGCTGCGGATGGTCTACCAGGCTGATTCCTACGACGCCATTCTGGAAATGGCCAAGCGTGGGAAGGGCCTCGCCTGGTTGCCGCGCATGGTGGTCAGGAGCGCGCTGGAGTCGGGCGAGTTGCTGATTGCGGGCAGCGCCGAGTTTTGCGTCGGCTTCGACGTTTCGTTGCATCGCTTGCGCGCCAACCAGAGCGAATGGGTGATGAAAATCTGGAACGGCCTGATGCCGATCAATTAACACGAACGCGGGTCCACTGCAGGAGCGAGCTTGCTCGCGAAAGACCTCAACGATAACGCTGGCACCCTGAATTAACGCGGCGTCTTTGAGTTTTTCGCGAGCAAGCTCGCTCCTACAGGAAGCAGGATCCTCTTCATTTTCCGGGCCCGTTCGTGGCCTGTGCCAAAACAGCCCATACCTGTGCCGAAACAGCAATTGCGGTTCTTTGGCGCTTGATTCAATTTCGCCTCGGGTTTCACCCATAACAATTAATGCCTTCGATCTCGCCTGGCCGGCCTCGGCCTGGTGGATCCGGATGCCAACCGTGAAACAGACCTGGTGCTCTCTCATGACAGTTCAATCATCCGCCGTGCCGTCGGCACATGCTGCGACCAAGCGAGGCCCATGGAAGGAAATCGTCGCAGCCAGCGTCGGCAACGCGCTGGAGTTCTATGACTTGTTGATCTACGGCTATTTTGCAGTGGTCATCGGCAAGCAGTTTTTCCCGTCCGAAAACGAAACCACTTCACTGTTACTGGCGGTGGGCTCGTTCGGCATTTCCTTTTTGATGCGGCCGCTGGGTGCCATCGTGCTCGGCTCATATGCCGACAGGGCCGGGCGCAAGGCGTCGTTGACGATGTCGATCATGATCATGTTGCTCGGCACCGCGATCATTACCTTCGCCCCAACCTATGAGCAGATCGGCCTGTTGGCGCCGTTGCTGATCATCGTCGCGCGCATGCTCCAGGGCTTTTCCACGGGTGGCGAGTTCGGTGCGGCAACGGCGTTTATGGTTGAACACGCCGACGCCAAGCGCCGCGGTTTCTTCGCCAGTTGGCAGTTGTCGACCCAGGGACTGGCAACGGTATTAGCCGCTGGCGTCAGTGCGATCCTCAGCTACGTGCTGTCGGATGTGCAATTGAACGATTGGGGCTGGCGCGTTGCATTCGGCATCGGCCTGCTGATTGGCCCGGTCGGTTTTTACATTCGCACGCAAATCGATGAAACCCCGGACTTCAAGAAAACCTCGGCGACTCAGGTGGTTAAAACCCCGCTGCGCGATGTCCTGATCAAAGGGCGTGTCAGCCTGTTGCTGGCCATTGGTGTCGTGGCCGGTGCGACAGCGTTCAACTACGTGCACAAGCTGTACATGCCGATCTATGCCTTGAAGCAACTGCATATCGCCGCCACTTCCTCGTACCTGGGGGCACTGATCACCGGCGTAACGCTGATGATCATGGCGCCGGTATTTGGCGGGCTGTCTGATCGCCATGGTCGATATCGCGTGCTGACCATCGCCTTGTTGATTACCGGGTTGTCGTCTTATCCGATGTTCGTGTTGCTCAACACCTTCCCCAGCCTCTCGACGTTGCTGATGGTGCAAGCGATTGTCGGCGTGTTGATCGCGGCCTGCCTGGGGCCGATACCGGCGATGCTTGCCGACATCTTCCCGACCAGCATCCGTGGCACCGGCCTGGCGCTCAGCTATAACTTTTCCGTGACCTTGTTCGGTGGTTTTGCGCCGTTGATCGTGACCTGGATGATCGATGCCACCGGCAGCAAGCTGGCCCCGAGCTTTTATGTGATGGCAACTGTTTTGATCAGCGTGCTGGCGATCATCTGCCTGGGGCGGCGCATGCGCGGCGTCAGCTCAGGTGCGTCGTAAACCTTTCTTGCTTGTCGCGCCTGAACGTCGTGCAACAAGCGCAAATATTCGTCTGCCGGAGACTGAAATGAAGACCCTTGAACAAGTTCGTGCATCGCTGAAACCGTACCCCGTTGAGGTAGAGTTTCCCGACATTACCCAGTGGAAAACCGGGAACGGCGGAATTGACTACGTCCATAGCTTCGACAGTGGCAAGCCGGGGCCGCATGTGATGATCATGGCGCTGACCCATGGCAATGAAGTCAGCGGGGCGATTGCGGTCGACGCGTTGCTCAAAAGCGCTGTACGCCCTCGTCAGGGACGATTGTCGCTGGGGTTCGGCAACGTCGAGGCCTATCACCGTTTCGATCCACAGGACATTGATGCGACCCGTTTTCTGGACGAAGACATGAACCGCGTCTGGCTGCCTTCGGCGCTGGACGGCGAGCGCGACTCGGTTGAACTGCGCCGCGCCCGTGAGTTGCGGCCGCTGATTGATAGTGTTGATTTACTGCTCGATATCCACTCGATGCACGAAGAGTCCGCGCCGTTGATGATGTGTGGCGCCTGCAGCAAAGGCCTGGAGTTCGCCAAGTCATTAGGTGTGCCCGCCACCGTTGTGGCTGACGCCGGCCACGCCAACGGTCGGCGCATGCGTGACTACGGTGGATTTGGCGATGCCGCCAGCGACAAAAACGCGTTGCTGATAGAGACCGGCCAGCATTTTTCGAAACAGAGTGTGCAGGTTGCTTTCGATGTGGCGGCGCGCTTCCTGGTGGCGACTCAAGCCGTCGTTGAAGCAGACGTGTTGACGTTTCTGAGCAAGGAAACGCCAGCGCCCCAACAGTTTTTGCACGTCACCGAGCCGGTTATCGCCACGGGCATGGACTTCAGTTTCACCGAAGATTTCCGTGGCCTCGAACGCATCGCCCAAGCCGGAACGGTGATCGCCCGGGATGGCACGCGCGAGATCGTCACGCCTTACGATAACTGCGTGCTGATCCAGCCTTCGCTGCGGCACCTGGGGCAAGGGGTTACGGTGGTGAGATTGGCGCGTGTGCTGGATGTTTAGCTGAGTTCGAGGCGCCGCAAAAACCGATTCAGGACGTTCCTGGTGATCGTCGCGGTATACACCTCATCCAGCATGAGCCCACGTACCCATTCGCACGTTGCCGCGGTGAAAACCTGGCCTCGGCCTTTTTGGAAATGCACCACCATGCCGCTGCCCCGGCTGTGTCGGCGGACATTCTCATCCGACAAATCCGGGGCCAGCAATGAGGCCCGAAACCGCGCATCGCCGTCACCGAGCATGAACGAATAGGCATCTTCGGTTCGGCCCTGCTCGGCGACTGTCGCCCAGCCCATTGCGAGGATTTTCAAACCTGGCGGGGCGCCATCGGTGCCCAGAGGTTCGGGCAGGCCGTCGACGAAGGTGTAGTCGAGCCCATCCACCTCGTAGCCGAAGATGTTGGCTTCATCGCCAAACATATCGGCATAGCCCAGGCCCGTGCCTTCAAACGCCCAATGTTCCGGCCTGAAGACCGAGTACCCACGTGGACTGCGCCGGGCCATGCCGCCGAAGCCGGCATAGATCCCGCGTAGCGCATTGACCCCGAACGTGCTGGCGCCCGGGTAATTGACCAGCGGGTCTTCCCAGGCGCTGGTCAAGGTGCCGGGCGCCGTGTGAGCGACAGGGTCAAGTGCTTGGGCGTCGTACTTGTAGGCGACTTGGCGCTTGCCATCGTCTTCCAGGCGGATTTGCCACATGAAATTGCCGGCGAAGCGCGCGACATTTCCGCCGCCCTCGACAAAGGCGTCCAGGTGATCACGCATGTCCCGCGACCAATATTCGTCATGCCCTACGAAGACGGCGCAGGCGTAGCCATCCAGGGCGTGAGGGTCATTGTGCAAATCGTCCTGGGTCAGCACGTCGACCGCGTAGCCCTGCGCTTCGGCCCAGACCACAAACGGCCGTTCATAAGAGGCCCAGCCCGCGAGCGCGTAGTACTTGCTAAAGCCGTTGAGCGCGGCCCATTCGATAAATTCGTATCGCGCAGGCCCAGGCTTTTCGGCCCGTGTGGCGTTGATTGAGCGTGGCGCGTCCGCCGGTAACCAAACCTGGCCACGGGCCCACGGCCGTTGTGTCGACAAGAGGGGCGAGCGCCCACGGGGCATACCGGGGTTGATACCGAAATAGTGATTGGCACCGCCCCAGTCGTTGTACGCGGCCCAGGTGGATGTGGCGGCGACAAGCGCCATGGCGCCGGCGAGTTTGCGAGCTGCTTTTACGATAAACAGGTGGTGCCCGAGCACCGTCCCGGATGCATCGGTCACTTCCACCACATAGCCGCCGGATTGAACGTCTGCAGGAATTGGCCATTGTGCGAACACAGGCCAATCGCACCCGCGCTCATAGACCCGGTCGGGCAGGGCGTGAAAGCGTGCGGCAAGCAGGTCTGTTTCATGCACGGTCTGCGCGAGGGTGCCATCGCGGTAGATCCTCAGTGCCACCTGATCTGCGTTCGACGATAGATGCAGGTGTACCGTGTCACCGGGGTTGTAGGCGCGGCTATCGCTATAGCACCAGGCGGCGGCAGGCCCGCTCTCGGTCGGCACCTCAACCCAGGTCTCGCGGGCGGCTTGTCGAGGGCCGGAAGTCTGACTGACTGTAATGACCCCGCCAGGCCGCTCACCGCGTGCAGAGGCGGTTGTTGTTTGCGTAGTGCTCATGTGTTCGCTTCCCGCTTTTGGTGTGTTCACTTCTGCCATGCCATGGGCGCTGCTGTGGCGGGCGCCAGGGGCGCGGGCCGCGCGTCAATGTCTGCCAGGTCGATACCTGCGGTTTCACGGATCAGAAACCCTGCAACTACGGTGACCAGCCCAAGCACCATGACATAGCCGGAATAGAGGTAGCCGAGGTCGGCGCCGGTGAGGTACGCGTGGAGATAGGGTGCCGTGCCACCGAACACTGCGACGGACAGCGACGAGACGAGTCCCACGCCCTGAGCCCGTGCCTGGGTCGGCACCTGCTCCGACAATACCGCCGGGAAGATCGCGGCCATCAGCGACCAGGCTGCGAGTCCCACCACCTGAGCCAGGAACAGCGTGTAGGGCTCAGTGGAAACCATGACAGACAGCGGATAGGTCAACACCACCACGAAAAAGCCCCAGGCAATCACCATGGGTTTGCGGCCAAACCGGTCCGAGAGCATTCCGCAGACCGGCAACCAAAACACGCACAACACCTGGGCAAACAGGCTGGCAAGGTACGCACCTGTGGCATCCATCCCTTGAGCGATGGCCGTCGAAGCGCCGAACGTGACCCAGGTGTAATAGGTGACATTGGCCGCGGCGGCGAGCATGACGATGTTGCGCGCGATGCGCAAAACCTCGGTGCGCGATAGTGTGCGTGGCGAGTTGGGCTGTTCTTGCTGCTGCACAAACACATGGGACTCTTGCGCGCTGCGGCGCAGGAACAGCGCATACACGCCGAGCACGCCGCCGATGGCGAAACCGATACGCCAGCCATAATCACCCATCGCCTCAGGCCCCAGCACCCAGGTCAGCGCTGCCGCCACGGCGGTCGCCGCCATCACGCCCAGCGTCACGCCGATATAGACCGAACTGGACCACAAACCGCGATGCTTGCTGGGGGCGATCTCAGCGACGTAGGTATAGGAAACGCCGGTTTCACCCCCGTGCGCCAAACCTTGTACGAGGCGAAAAAACAGCAGCGCCGCCGAGGCGGACAGGCCAATGCTTTGATAACTCGGGATGAGTGCAATCCCCATGCTGCTGAGCGCCAGAAGCAGCATTGTGATGACCATAATGGTTCTGCGCCCCAGGCGATCGCTCAGGCGCCCGAACAGCAGCCCGCCGATTGGTCGCGCGACAAAACCGACCGCGAACACCGCCAGGGTGGACAGCATTGCCGAGCGTGGGTCTGTCTTGTCGAAGAGGTTGCGAGCCAGGTACACCGAGAACGTCGCGTATAGGGTCCAGTCGAACCATTCGAGCGCATTGCCGAAACCCGCGGCGCGCAGGGATTTGATGCGTCCTTGATGGGACGTCGCATTGTTCATGTCACTTCTCCAAATCATCGGTGTAGGGGATGGTAGGGAGATGGCTCGGGAGGATCTATGCCTCAGAGTCCTGAGTTTTTGACTGAAACCCCGATGCGAGGGAAGTAAGGATTTTGTTCGGTTGGCAGGACGCCGGGAGAGGGGTTGTAGCGTGAAGAGCGGCTTTCGAGGCGCCTTGTTTTGATCAAGGCGCCTCGATAACCACGCAGGCAGTGCCTGCGCTCAATGCAGTGTGATTACATTCCCAGCCAGGTCGGCAGTGCCAGGGAAACGAACGGCACGTACGTCACCAGCACCAGGAACGCCAGCATCACCAGCAGCCATGGCGATACCGCACGCACCACGCGTGTCAGCGGCATGCCCGTGACCGCCGAGGTGACAAACAGGTTGAGCCCGGTTGGCGGTGTTATCAACCCGATCTCCATGTTCACCACCATGATGATGCCCAGGTGGATCGGGTCGATGCCCAGTTGCATGGCGATCGGGAACAGAATCGGTGCGAGGATCAGGATGATCGCCGACGGTTCCATGAAGGTGCCCGCAATCAGCAGCACGATGTTCACGACCAGCAGGAACTCAATCGGCGAGAAGCCCTGCTCAACCACCCAGGCGGTGATTGACTGCGGGATTTGCTCGGTGGTCAGCACGTGGGCGAAGAGCATGGCGTTGGCGATGATGAACATCAGCACCACGCTCAGTTTGCCCGCTTCGACGATCACCTTCGGGCATTCGCGAATGGTCATGTCTTTGTAGATAAAGATCGCCACGAACGCCGCATAGACGGCGGCCACGGCAGCGGCTTCGGTCGGGGTAAACATGCCCGAGTAAATGCCGCCGAGAATGATCACGATCAGCATCAGGCCCCAGCCGGCTTTACGGCCTGCGGTCACGATTTCCTTGAACGAGGCACGCGGCAGCGACGGCATGTTTTTTACGCGGGCCAGGATGTAGATGACGACCATCAACACCACCCCGAGCAGCAGGCCGGGTACAACACCGGCCATGAACAGCTTGCCCACCGAGGTTTCGGTGGCGGTGGCGTACACCACCATCACGATCGACGGCGGAATCAGGATGCCCAGGGTGCCAGCGTTACACACGATACCGGCGGCGAATTCCTTCTTGTAGCCAGAACGCACCATGCCGGCGATGACGATCGAACCGACCGCTGCCACCGTGGCTGGCGACGAACCGCTGAGTGCCGCGAACAGCATGCAGGCCATGATCGCCGCGATCGCCAGGCCGCCCTTGATGTGGCCGACGCAGACGTTGGCGAAGTCGATCAGGCGACGGGCTACGCCACCGCTGGTCATGAAGGCGCCAGACAGCAGGAAGAACGGAATGGCCAGCAGCGTGTAGTGCTCACTGGTTTCGAACAGTTTGATCGCCAGCGAGCGAACCGAATCGCTACTGAAGAACAGGATGGTCATGGCCCCGGACAAACCCAGGGAAATCGCCACGGGTATGCCGATGAACATCAGCGCAAACAGGGCGATAAAAAGGAAAGAAATCGTCATTTCTCGGTCTCCGACTTGTCGTTGCCAGCCAGTTTGACGGCATCATCCACTTCACTGTGCAGGCCCAGGCCATCCTGTTTGCCTTGCAGTATCCGGATGAAAACTTGCAGGAAACGTAAGAACATCAGAGCAAAACCGATGGGCACGATCATCACGATATGCCACTGCTGAATGCCGAAGCGGTCCAGGTCTTCAGCACCGGTACCGACCCGGAACAACGTGGCTACCCACTGCTCGCTGGAGTAAGTCATCAGGGCGCAATAGGCCAGGCAAATGAACACGGCGAGCAAGGCGACGCGCCGTTGGTTGCCGGGGCTGAACTGGCGTACCAGCATGTCGATACCAATGTGCGCGCCAATGCGCACGCCCCAGGCCAGGCCAACAAAGATCAGCCAGCCGAACATGGCTTTGGTCAGCGCCACGCTCCAGGTCATCTCCTGGGCGACGTAGAGAAACCCATCGCCGATGCTCAGGAAGGCTTGGTTGGCGAAGGGCAGCGAATCCCCCAGAGAGTAGAAAACGCCATAAATGTTGTTGAACACCACATACGAAAAAGTGACCAGGGTCATGCCGGCAAGCAGCAGTGCCACCAGCATTTCTTCCGCGCGGTTCCAGACACGAGTGACAGCGTGCATGGGTTATCTCCCTTGATAGAGCGGTCGCGAAGCGACGCATGGGACCGATGAAGTCAGGGCACGGCAGTTTTTTTGCCGTAAACGCAGCCGGTGGCGACCCCTCACGGGATCACCAGCGGCACTCAAAGTGTTGGCTGCGTTTTAGCTGCTTTGGTTGGCGTTTTCAGCGGCCTGAATCAGCTCGACACCGATCTCGCCCTCAAACTTTTTCCACACTGGGCGCATGGTGTCGCGCCACAGTTGGCGCTGTTCTGGGGTGAGGGTGATGATTTCGCTGCTGCCGGAGTCGACGATCTTCTGCTTGGAGGACTGGTTAAGCGCCTCGGCCTGCTTGTTCACCTCGACGGTGACCTCGGTCATGATCGTGTTCAGCGTGGTGCGCACGTCATCCGGCAGGCCGTTCCAGAACTTGGTGTTGGTGATCACCATGTAGTCGATGGCGCCATGGTCGGACTCGGTGAAGAACTTCTGCACTTCATTCACCTTCTGGCTTTCGTAGTTCGACCAGGTGTTCTCGGTACCGTTGACCACACCTGTCTGCAGGCCCTGATACACCTCGGCAAAGCTCATCTTGCGCGGCGCGGCGCGCAGTGCCTTGAACTGCTCATCCAGTACGGCGGAGGCTTGTACGCGGAACTTCAGGCCACGGGCGTCCTTGGGTTCGTACAGGGCCTTGTTGGCAGACAATTGCTTCATGCCGTTGTGCCAATAGCCGAGGCCGGTAATGCCCTTGCTCTCCATGGACGTCAACAGGCCCTGGCCTTGCGGGCTTTGCTGGAAGCGGTCGAGTGCCTCGATGTTATCGAACAGGAATGGCAGGTCGAAAATCTGGATCGGCTTGGCGTAGTGTTCGAACTTGGCCAGTGACGGCGCCAGCAGTTGCACGTCGCCCAGCAGCAGCGCTTCCATTTCCTTGCCGTCGCCGAACAGCGAGGAGTTCGGGTAGACCTCGACCTTGACCTTGCCCGGCAGACGCTCTTCAGCCAGCTTCTTGAACATCAGTGCGCCTTGCCCCTTGGGCGTGTGTTCGGCGACCACGTGGGCAAATTTGATGCTGATTGGATCGGCTGCGCTCGCCAGACCGGCAAACAGTGGTAGTGCGCAGGCCAGAGCCATAAGTGTGTGCTTGAACATGGGGTGTACCTCTTGTTGTTATAGTTTGATGGTGCTTGATCTTCGTTGGTTTGCAGATGCAGATCGCCTTGGACTCAGGCAGACGGCAGGTCAGTCCTCCTGCCTGAATCCAGCTGTTCATGACGAGGCATGACGGCATCTTGAGTCAGCGGACTGCTGCTCCTGGATGCGTACCTGAGGATGATGGCTTTATGCATGAACTCGCTCCGTGCGGTGATGTGAGGCGTGCGATGGCTGCACGCTTCTCGGTAGCTTCTCTGAGCGCCGAGGGGGAGCACATTAGCGTGGGTTGCTGGCCATTTGCTTGTGCAGCAATACTTTGTCGCAAAAATGCGGACATTCACGCCCCCTTCAACGGGACCAACATCACCGTGCGAAGGTCGCCCGTGCAGGGGCATAGAGTGAGGTGTTGGGCTTCAGCTCCCAGGGGGTGCGGCGCCAGGCGGACAGTGCGTTATCGCTCATCGGTGGTTTCCCCGTGGGTTGTTATTTTTGACATCATTGGCAAAGCCTCGGCGAATTGTGAATCAGGCTTTCAGGAAGGGGGCGTTCGGTTTTGGTTAACGCTGGAACACCCCTCGTCAAGTCGTGTTTTCCCCCGCGCACAAAAAAGCCGGACCCCAGGGTCCGGCTTTGTATGAAGCGAAGAGAGGCCGAAATAGCAGGCAATCTCCCTAATGTCGGTCAGTTAAGCGGGTTTGCTTTCTGTAGGAGCGAGCTTGCTCGCGAAAAACGCAAAGACACCGCGTTAACTCAGGATGCCAGCGTTATCGTTGACGTCCTTCGCGAGCAAGCTCGCTCCTACAAGGGTTCTCGTTCGGCTTAACTAATCGGCATTAGGCAATCTCCCCCCTTTCCCCCCATTGGTTTTTGCTGCCTGGCCCGGGTGACGATGTCGCGACGGGTTCAGTTCGGGGGCGTGTGCTGACGCGCTGGTTGCGGTGTACGAAAGCCCTGAATCAGTTGACGACGAAGCCTGATCCAACCGGGTCGTTGCGGTCGATCACCCAGCGTGCGGTGCCCAGGATCGCGGCCGTACCTTTAACGGTCGGACGCACAGCGCGAGTGCCGTTGAGGTCGACTTCACCCAGCAGGCAGCCTTCGAACGTGCCGCTGCCCAGCAAGCCTTCCGACAGGATCGGTTGGTTGATGTCGAGTTTCCCGCGTGCTTCAAACATTGCCATCATCGCGCTGGTGCCTGTGCCGCCCGGTGAGCGATCAAGCTGGCCGGCGCTGAACACGTGCACGTTTTTGTAGAACGCGCCGTCGATGGTCGCCGGGTGCCAGAAGGTGATGAAGTTGAGGTCGTTGATGTGGGCTTCGGTCGGGTGCTGGATCTTCAATTGCTTCTGGATCTGCTCGCGCGCCAGCAGGCCAAGGCGCGACAGTTCGCTGCCGTTTTCCGGGCTGATGCGCAGTGCGCAGTGGGTCAGGTCAACGATACCGAAGTAGTTGCCGCCCCAGACCAGGTCGGCTTTCAGGTCGCCGTAACCCGGCAGGCTGATCGGGATGTCTTGGGCTGCGACGTAGGCCGGGACGTTTTCGAAACGGGTCCAGAGCACGGTGTCGCCTTCGCTGGCGACTTCTGCAACCACCAGGCCTGCGGTGGTCTCGAAGCGGATCTTGGTGATGCCATCTGCGCCACGCGGCACCAGGCCGAGCGCGACCATCGCCATGCTCACGGCGATGGTGCCGTGGCCGCACATGTGGGAGTAAACGCTGCCGTCCATGTAGATCAGGCCGGCATCGTATTCGCTGCTCGACGGTGGGGTCAGGAACACCCCGAACATGTCTTTGTGGCCGCGCGGCTCTTGCATCAGGGCGGTGCGCAGCCAGTCGTAGTTGGCCTGCAGGAACAGGCGTTTCTCCAGAATGCTGGAGCCGGCAGGGTAAGGAATGCCGCTGTGCACGATGCACAGGGGTTCGCCTTCGGTGTGGGTGTAGATGACGTCAAACGTATCTTGCATGCGCATGAGTGCACTCCTGGCTTACGGGATGTGGGGGACGAAAAAGGGTTTATTTGCGTTCGGACAACAGGTCGAGACCGATACACAGATCGAGCACGATGACAGCCACTACGACGACCAGGATGGTGGCGCCAGACGCGGCGGCAATCGTGGGGTCGACGGTGTATTGCACGTAATTGAACAGCTTGACCGGGATGGTGTTGAGCGCCGGCGTGGTGTTGAAGATCGACAGCTCGACGTTGATCCACGACGAGATGAAGGCAAAGATCGACCCGGTGACAATGCCCGGCCGAATCAACGGCAACACCACGAACCAGAAGGTCGACCAGGGGTTGGCGCCCAGGTCACTGGAGGCTTCTTCCAGCGCGCGTTGTTCCGGGGTCAGCATCGACAGCACCGAGCGCAGCACGAACGGCGAGACGATGATGGTGTGGCCGATCAGCAGCGCGAGGAAGCTACGGGTGAGCCCGAAGTACCCGCCGAACTGCAGAAGGGCCGCCCCGAGCACGATGTGCGGAAACACCAGCGGCGAGGTCAGCGCCGCAAGGATCGCGCCCTTGCCCGGAAAGTCGTAGCGCGCCATGGCCAGCGCCGCCGGAACGCTGAGCAGCACCGCGACAAAGGTGGCGGCGAGTGCGAGCACGGTACTGGTGGCGAACGAGGCGACGTAGCTTGGGTCGCTGAGCATTTGCACGTACCAGCCCAGCGTCCAGCCCTGAGGCGGGAAGGCGAGAAACGCGGAGGCGGTGAACGAAGCGCCGAGAATCACCACCAGCGGCAGCAGCATGTAACCGAGCACCGCCCAGGACACCAGGCGCAACAGCAGACGGGTGATCATCGTTTGTCTCCCCGGATGTTACCGACACGTCCGGCAAGTCCGACCATGATCAGGGTAAAGGTGAGCAGCACCACACTCAGTGCGCCGCCATAGTTGAAATCAAATACCGAGCTGTACTGCTGGAAAATCAGCATCGACAACACCGAGATTCGCCCGCCGGAGAGCAGCGCCGGGGTGACGTAGGCACTCGCGGCCAGGGTGAAAACCATGATCGAGCCCGAGATGATGCCGGGCATGGTCAGCGGCAACAGCACGTGGAAAAACGTCGCACGGGGGCTGGCGCCGAGGTCATCGGAAGCCTGCTCGTAGGCGGGGTCTACCTGGGCCAGCGCGTTGCCGGCAGCAAGCACGATGAAGGGCAGCAGGATGTAGACCATGCCGATCAGGATGCCCAGTTCGGTCCCCAGGAAACGCACGGGGCTGTCGACCACACCGGCGCCCATCAGGCTTTGATTCACCAGGCCGTTGCGCCCCAGCAGCACCATCCAGCCAAAGGAGCGCACGATGTTGCTGGTGAACATCGGCACCACCAGCAGGATCACGCAGGCCCGTCGCCAGGCCCGCCACTTCACCACGCGCACCAGGTACCACGCCAACGGATACCCCAGCAGCAGCGACACCAGTGTGGTCAGCGCGGCAATGCGGAAAGTCACCATGATCACGTCCCAGTGGTACTGGTCGGCCAGCACTTTGACGTAATGCTCAAGGGTGAAGCTCTGGTCTGCGTGGTTGGTCAGGCTGGCGAAAATCACCACGGCGAACGGTGCCAGAAAGAACGCCGCAAAAAACGCCAGGGCTGCGCCCAGCATCAACAGCGGAGCGGCTGTCGAGCGTTTCATGCCGGCTCTCCGATCAGGTGTAGGTGCGCCGGGTCAAAGCCCAGGCGTACGCTGCTGCCGGCGATCAGCTCGGCGCTGGGGAAGCCCATGGTGCGGGCGACCAGTTCCTGGCCGTCGATCAGGGTGTGGATCAGCGTGTGGCTGCCCACGGTGACCACTTCGCTGACGATGCCGGTCAGTTGCTGGCAGGCGCTATCCGTGGTGCTGGCGTCGAGTACGCGCAGGTGCTCCGGACGTAGCAGGGCCAGACCTTGGGGCGGTAATTGGCGTTGGCCCAGAGACAGCGCGGTGTTTTGCAGCGCGAGGCGGATTTCGCCCTGGCCGAGGCCGCCGGTCTGGTAGCTGATCAAGTTGGCTTCGCCGATAAAGTCAGCGACGAAACGGCTCACCGGCTTGGCGTAAATATCGTTGCCGGTTCCTACTTGCTCGATGCGCCCGGCATTCATCACCACGATGCGGTCGGCGATGGTCATCGCTTCTTCCTGGTCATGGGTCACGAAAATAAACGCGATGCCGAGCTTGGCCTGCAAGTGCTTGAGTTCCAATTGCATGCGCTTGCGCAGCTTCATGTCGAGGGCCGAGAGGGGTTCGTCGAGCAACAGCAACTTGGGCCGATTAACGATGGCCCGTGCCAGCGCCACACGCTGTTGCTGGCCGCCGGACATGCCACGGGGAAAACGCTCGGCAAGGTCGATCAGGCCGACCATGTCCAGCGCCCCCAAGGCCCGCTCACTTGATTCGGCTCGGGAAACGCCCTGGCGGCGCGGGCCGTAGGCGACGTTGTCGAGCACACTCATGTGCGGGAACAGCGCGTAGTTCTGGAACACTGTGTTCAGGGGCCGGCGATAGGCCGGCTGGCCGGTCACATCCACACCATCGATCAAGATCGCGCCCGACTCCGGTTGCAGAAAGCCGGCAATCGAGCGCAGCAGTGTGGTCTTGCCGCAGCCGCTGGGACCGAGCAGGACGATGAACTCGCCCTGTTCGATATCCAGGCTCACATCGTTCAGCGCCTGAAACGCGGCGAAGCGTTTGTTGACGTTTTTTATACTGAGTAGGACAGACATCGCAAACCTCGAGGACTATTGCTTGCCGGTGACCTGACGGTTCCAGTCATTGGTGACATCCGCACGCCGGGCGTTGATCTGGGCCCAGTCAAACAGCTTCAGGCTGTCGACCGAGCCACCCACACCCCAAGGCAACTTGCGGGCCACATCCTCGGCGACCACCACGTCTTTGACGGCCGGCCCCAGGTACAGCTTGGTGGCCAGGCAGGCGGAAGCTTCCTTGGTGAGTGCGGTGTTGATGAACTGTCGGGCAGCCTCTGGGTTCGGCGCGCCCTTGATCAGGTGCAGGCGGGCGTCGGTGGCCCAGGCGCCTTCCTTGGGAATGCTGAAAGCAATCGGGGCGCCCTTGTCGATCAAGTCCCAGGCGCCGACGCTGAAGTGCGCGCCGATGATCGCCTCGCCACTCTGAAACGCGTTGGAGGCCGCACCCGAGCTGTCGAAAAACAGCGCGGTGTCGAGCGCCGCCAGCTTGCTGTAAAGCGGCGCCAGGTTGGCGCGGTCGACGCCCCAGACATCCGCCAGGAAAAACACGAACGGTACCCCCGACGAGTTGGCGGGCGAGGGCAGGGCGATGGCCCCGGCGAACTCGGGCTTCCACAGGTCCTTCCAACTGGTGGGCGCTTCTTTAACTTCCCTGGTGTTGTAGGTCAGGCCCAGGGAGTAGTAACCCGAACCCACGGCGAACAGGTGGCCGTCATCGCGATAAAGCGCCTGGTTCACCACGTTGCCGAGGTTCGGGATCGTTGCCGGGTCCAGGTCCTCAAGCACGCCGGCGGTGTAGGCTAACTCGCTGATGCCGCCATCCATCCAGGCCACATCGATACTCGGCTTGTTCTTCTGCTGTTGCAGCTTCGCCAGGGTAGTGGTCGACGTGCCGACCTCGGCCGCGACGGGGATACCGGTGGCCTTGGTGAAAGGCTCGGCAACACACGCCACGAACGCGTCGCCCCAGTTGCCGCCGTAGAGTGCCACGGTCAGTTTTCCCGTGGGGGCTGCCAGGGCAACCTGCGAGGAGATGCCCGTCGCCAGCAAGAGCGCGACGGTGATCTGGTTCAGAGTCTTCGGTCTCATGTCATCTCCTCGATTGGAAAAAGGTGTTTTCCCCTTGCCTGCATCTTGCTCGCCGAGCGCTCGGAAGGGCTTGCACTGTATGGTCATAAAGTTGAATAGTTGGGTCATGAAAATCCTATCTCCCAGCAGCGTTTGTCCACAGCCTGACGGCGTACCGCCGGCCGTGCGCCCGCAGCTGTCAGTGGGCCTGGTGTTACTGGATCAATTCACCCTGGCGGCGTTTTCCGGTTTTATCGACGTGTTGCGACTGTCCTCCGACCTCGGCGGCGGCAGCCGGCAGATCGATACCTCCTGGCGAGTCATGAGCGTCGATGGGCTGCCGCGCACCTCCAGCGCGGGGATTGTGCTGGAAGTGGACGGTGGTCTGGCAGAAGACCCGGGCGGCTTCGACTACGTGGCCATCTGCGGCGGCAACGACTACCCCAACACCCACCAACCCAAGGCCCTGCGTGACTGGTTGCGCCGCGCCGCCGAAAGCCGTGCGCGACTGCTGGGCATCTGCACCGGCACCTTCGCCCTGGCCCAGGCCGACGTGGTGGGCAGCCGCTCGGTGTGCGTGCACTGGAACGTACTGGACGCGTTTCGCGCGCGCTTCCCGAAAACCCGGGCCGCGGTAGACCACCTGTTTATCGACGAGGGCGACCTGATCACCTGCGCCGGCTCAACCGCCGCCATCGACCTGGGCCTCTATCTTGTGGCGCGCCATTGCGGCCGAGAAAAAGCCCAGCAGACCGTGAGGCATATGATGCTACAAGGCATCCGCCAGGGCCGGCAGCCGCAGGCGCACTTCTATGCAGACCTGGCCCACATCAAGGACGAGCGGGTGCGCCAGGCTGCGCACTACATTGAGCAGCGCATGGACAGCTTGCCGACGCTGGATGCGATTTCGCGTTATGTGGGGTTGGGGCGCAGGCAACTGACGCGGGCTTTTCAGCAGGCGTTGGGGTTGTCGCCGATGGAGTTTCAGCGCTCGTTGCGGATTGAGTATGGGAGTTGGTTGCTGCTGAACAGCCAGAGCAGCATTACGCAGATTGCGATGGACTGCGGGTTTGCGGATTGCGCGCATTTTTCACGGGAGTTTCGGGCGCGGTTTGGGGTGGCGCCGAGGGAGTTTCAGCGGGGGCGGTTGGGGGGGGTGAGGTGTTGGTAGAGGCGCTCTGCCTGGTGGATTTTCACCTGCATCAGCCAATGAGTGGTCATTCCTTGTCGTCGGGGAAATGCCCGTCCGCAGACCAACCCGGTGTGTAGAGGTGATGCGCGTGGGTGTGTGACCTGGAGCTTGTATGGTTGTCTAGTAGAACCTCCTTCGCGAGATTGTTTCTTTTATAGCTACTCTGTGTACCGAGACCGATCTTTTTTCGGTCTTTGTTTTGTGAGGTGGATAAGTCCGGACCTTGATGTCTATTTACGATGTTCTTGAATTTTAAATAAATATTGGCCATCGCCTTGTTCGGACTTAATTTTAGTTCTGGCGGAGAATTATTGTGTTCGCCGTAACGATGTGCGGCGCTGGACAGTATTTCGATTAATTTAAGCTCCATACCTATGCGGGCTTGACCTTTAATACTGGATGCACTGAGCTTTTGATAAAAGCGCTGCGCGCCTTTAAATACGTCAGGTTCACACTTGGCTAGGTGACGAACCTGCCAGAATTCAGGGATATCCCCCAGAGCACAAGGTCGCTTCTCGGTCAGTATTTTCTCGTAATCGATACTTGGTTTTTTCCGTATATCAAGGCGTGCATTTTCGGTTTCACAAATGAAATGGACGAGCTCCTCAACATCAGAAAAGGTCCATTTCCCATGTGTTTCTCTGGCTTTTAATACTCTGAAAAGAATTAGGGTATGGGCGGTCGATTCCTGAGGCCACTCATCAAAAAAACGAACACCGACCGTAGTTAGTAAATCCGAGAGTTGGTCAGGAAGGTCATTTACGTTTCGCATGTTGGCCTTTTCCTTTCGGCAATGAATATTGCGTCTGTTCGAATGCTAAATTCTTTGGCCTAGATCGGTCATCTGCATGTGGCATCTATCGTACCTAACCCATTTTCTCGTAGCCCGTTTTCTGACGGGAAATCGGCGAATGCCACAATAGATTGTTCCGTGGGCTGAATGGAAGATAGTCGGAATTTTAGCCAGCTGCAGCTTACGCTTCCGCAGTGCTAAGCGCTTTCAAAGCAGTTTCATTTGATTTGCACATGGGAAGCCAAGAGCTCCAAGAATCGTGTTGTTGATATTTTGGGTCTCTCGGCCTAACGCTCATATTTAGTTGCCAGAGGCTGCTGTGTTCGACCCTTCTATCTGAGCGTTGATCGTGAGGGCATCCAACGCTTTCTCCACCAACAACTCGCCCAATACGATCAACTGCTGGGTTGCCAAGAGCTTATGGCGTTGTGCGCCCTCAAGCTCAAAGGCGATATCTGTGGTGATGGCGTTCAGAGAGGCAAGCGTTTCGCAGGCTTGTACCAACAGAGTTTCGGGGTCAATGTTTTGAGCGATACAGAATATCTTCGTGGCGGTTTGACACGAGTATGGGGGATTGGGGCTGTTCTTTTTCATGACTGCAACTCCTTGATTGGTGGAGTCGCCAGACATCGCTGCTAAACGAGAAGGGTGGCGACTGTGCGCGGGTTAGCAGACCAGGAATCAAGGAACCCAGCGCACTCGAGAGTGCCCCACGCACAGCCGCCATAACGTGGGCAAGCAGATGCAAATTGCATAGCTTGAACGGATGGTGGCATTGCATGCCTTGATATTAACCGAGCTGCTAAACCCGGTCGCTGATTTTGCAGCGACCTTTCAAGGCTAGCCGTGTCGTTTGATATGCACCAGTTCACCAAAGGCGCGACGTTTTGTAGGGAATGTCCTAGGCGCCAATCGACGGGGTCTTTTCCTGAGTCCAGAAACAACAAAACCCGCACGCTTCGGATGGGTGCCCTCAGGTGTTAGATTTGGCCTGTGACAAAGAGGTGTTTGCGACTTTGGGGATTGATTAGCTGAACGGTCAGCTACGATTTCAAAACAAAACCCAACTGCGGCCTAGTCTTCCCAATATTGTCTGTGCGGTGAGTCGGTAGTAGTAACGGGTGGCTTCTGAGCGGTCCTTCAGGTGGTGTACCAAAAACCAACGCATGTGCTTGAAGTGCCAGTCCCAGGGTTATTGCGCTGCCACCGGTGTTCAATAGCTGCCTGTAAGATGCGAGCTTGTCGGATGTGTCTTTGCTGCGTGGCTGTCGAACCGTGGATGTGTATGAAAAGCTTATGGGCAATGCAGATGGTGGCGACTGTCGCCGCTTTGTCTCCATGCGCCAGACCAGTGAGTTCGTGGGTTGTCGCCGTAGTCGCCATGGAAGCGAATGTGGGAGCATCCGACCAGCGTGCCTTGCACGCCTATACGGCCTTGCCGTATATTTTTGGCAATGTATACGATCATCGAAACTGAAATTTTCAAGCGTTATGCTGAATCGATATGGCGTGATGACGAGCGCCAGGAATTCATCACTTGGTTGGCTGCGAACCCGTTGGCTGGCGATGTGATTCCAGGCTGCTGTGGGGTGCGTAAGGTGCGCTGGTCTCGTGGTGGGATGGGTAAACGTGGTGGTACGCGGGTTATCTACTACAACGCGCTTTCTGAAGGCCACATCTGGTTGCTGATTGCCTACGCCAAGGCGAAGTTCGACAATCTGCCGACGGCCTTCCTGAATCAATTGAAAGAGGAGATCAGTAATGGATCATGAAATGGAGAACTTTCAGAAAGACTTGTTGGCTTCGGTACGCCAAATGAAAGCTGGCAAGGCGGCACGCACAACCGAGGTGACGCTTTCGGCTGCGGCCGAGGCCAGGGCTAAAGTCGGTGTGTCTCAGAGCGTATTTGCGGAGCTGCTGGGAGTCAGCCTGCGCACGTTGCAGGATTGGGAGCAGGGTCGCCGGCGACCTGCCGGTGCGGCACAGACTCTGCTGCGGGTTGCCAGCCAGCACCCTGAAGCGTTGCGAGACCTTCAGGCCATCTGACACCCGGTTGCGCCACGACCAGGGAAGGTTGCCGCTCAACGTATCGGTACGACGTTCCCGCTTCTGTCTCCGTGGATGGCCGTCACCGACAAATTGCCCGTCGCTGCTTTTCGAATGTACTCGCTCCACCAAGCCATCATCGGGCGTCTTCGCTCAATGTAGTCCGCTCGGTTGCATCGAGCGATTGACCCTGACTCGCAGCTGGAGCCCGTCGCCATCGGTGAGGACGTAATCCTTGTCTTTCGGTTTGACTGCCTTGAGTTGGCGGTCGGAGAGGCGGGTGGTTTGAGCGCACATGAGAAGTACTCCATGACACCTTTTGGTATTCCCAAGATTAGCGCCGGGTAGTCGGGAATACCAAATCGCCTAGAACTCTAAAAACCTCGAAAGTCCGCAGTAGCCCTGAAACCCTTGATTTCACTGGATTTCAGGCACAAAAAAAGACGTCCGTGGATGTCTTTAGATGAGCCGGGGTAATCTGAATTGATTCTGTAACATGCTGATTATTAATTATTATTTTCGGTTAAATTTTTTATTGGAATACCTTTTGGAATACCATTCGCGAATCTTCTTAAGTTCCTACCTTTACGTCGACCAATGCTCAATTCCACAGCTGGGCGTCGGATCTCGCTTTTGAGCGGAGCCAACGGCTTCTGATAGCGATTGCTGGCGCTTGTGCATTCTCTCACTCGCTCTGGCGAGTCAGCACATGCCATATTGCCGTCGAGTACGGCAAATGGTCGGTCTCTTTCACTTCCTGCTCCAATTCCGCAACCCAATCTTCGCCATCTGAAACTCCTCGGCGTACGTGGCAAAAACTTCCACGGTCTGGATATAGCCATAGAGCTCTCCGCGACGAATCTGATTCAGGACACCATCCTGCGCAAGAGTGCGGATAGTTCCGTTGGTACGAAGATGATCGATCTACTCAGGTCCCCCCGTGGTTCAACGGTACCTCCGACGGGAACACCAGAAAAGGGTGGGGTTTCGAGGTCAGGTTTGATCAGCATCCCTGGCGGTAAACAAGGATAGATCAAATTAGGGATTTTCGACGAAGTCGGCGTGCTCTTGCTGCCGGACATACCATGTTCTGACGCGGCTTCCACCGTATCCGCGTCCCACCTTTTTTCAGGCCGCTTACCGCATCCTGGCCCGCCATCGCCTTATAACGCATCTATAGACCGTCGGAGAACGGCGATACCTTTAACAAAGTCAATGGTGGCTTTGACAACCTTTTCGCTGTATCGGAGCGTGCGCTTCCAGGTAAGCGATGCTTGCATTTGGCGTAGCGACCATCAGCTTACCCAACGCCCTTCACTCTAAATAATGAGTTGGGCGTCAGGCTGAGCTTTACCTGGAGCACGCGAGCAAAATCCCGCCCAGGAGGGGATGAGCCACGCAATTTGCCGCTCCGCTAATAACGTTGAGCGTGGTGATCTCCGGTTCTTTTTGGGGCCGTCCGATCTACAGAGGTTTCAAGCCGGAGTTGGCCTCGACTTCTTCCACAAGACCGAAGAAGTCCGCATGGGGTTTGTGCGCCGCATAGTCGGAAAAATACTGTACGACCCGCTCCGCGATCGGCATGGAGGTGCCAGTGCTTTTGCCTGCCTCGGCCACCAGTGTCATGTCTTTCAGCATTTGTGAGGCCGAAAACGCTGGCGCGAATTCACGTTGCTTCAGCAAGTCCAGCTTGTACTTGACCAAGGGTGAAGCGATGACGCTGGAACCCATGACGTCCAGCATCATTGACCAATCCAGCCCACCTTTACGACCCAGTGCCAAGGCTTCGGCCATGAGCGCTGCGGTTGAACCCACCAGGTGATTGATAGCCAGTTTCAGATAACGTGCCTGCTGGTCATCACCCACATAATGTCGAGTGGCAGCGATCGGCGAAAAGATGGCCTGCAGACGCGAATAGCTGTCCGCTGGTCCCGAAGCGAGCAGCGTCAGATTGCCGCTTTGCGCGAGTACCGTGCTGCCGGAAACCGGTGCGCAGATATAGGCAATTCCCCGTTCGGCAGCCTTGTCAGCGACCTTTTGTGAAGCCTCTGGCGATACCGTGCTCAGGTCGACGTAGATCGAACCTTCCGGCAACTTCGCAAGTAAGCCGTCGGCGCCAAGTGCGATGGCTTCCAGGGCCCGATCATCTGGAACCATGGAGAGCACAACTGAAGCGTTGTGCGCCAGAATCGCGAGTGTCGAAGCAGGATGTGCGCCTTCCTGCGCTAGGCTCCGGACTCGCGCGGGATCAATGTCGAAGACATGCAGTTCGAATCCGGCCTTCAACAGATTGCGGCAGATGGGTTCGCCCATCTTGCCCACGCCCACCCAGCCAATGGCCTTGATATCGGTATTCATACCAGCACCATCCCGCCGTCAATGGCGACGATCTGGCCGGTCATGTAGTCAGAGTCCGACGACGCCAGGAAAAACGCAGTACCGGCAATGTCTTTAGGTGAAGCGGGGCGGCCCAGCAGGATGTTCTGGGAAAACGCTTCCAGCGCCTCGCCTTCCCTGGAGCTTGCCCCCATGTTCATCAAGTCCTTGTCCAGTTGGTCCCACAACGGCGTCGCCACGACACCCGGAGAAAAGCCATTGACGGTGATTCCGTGGCTGGCCAGTGCCCGGGCGCCTGCCTGAATCAGAGCCACCACGGCGAACTTGCTGGCGCTGTAGGGTGCAAAGTCGGCATAGCCTTCTCGGCCGGCAATCGAGGCGGTATTGATGATCTTGCCGCCGTTGCCCTGTGCAATCATCTGCTTGGCAGCTTCCTGGGTTCCCAGCAGCACCCCCAGGCTGTTGACCTTCATGATCAAGTCCCAGTTGCTCTCGGTCACTTCCAGGAACGGCATGGGAACGTTCAGACCTGCGTTGTTGAAGAAGCAGTCCAGCGAGCCGAACTTGCCCACAAACTGCTGGATGATGGCCTGCAATTGCTCGCGCTGGGTGACATCGACCTCAAGGGCCAATGCATTCGCGCCGGAGCTCGACAGTTTCGTCGCAGCGGCCTGTGCGGCGGCAAAGTTCTTGTCCGCGATACCGACATTGGCGCCCTCGCTGATCAGCCGCTCGGCGATCGCCAGGCCTATGCCCTGAGCAGAGCCGGTGATGATGATGTTTTTCCCAGAAAGTCTCATGACGCTGTTCTCCGATACTTGTTGTAGTTATTAAAGAGTTCGTTATCAGAAGCGCTTAACGGCCAGTAGCAAATTGCGCCATGCTCGTTTCGAACGAGCGACGCGCCATCTCTTTCAACGGAAGCTTGCGATAGGTGTCGGAAAGAATTTCGACACCGTAAGGGCCGTTGTAGCCGGTGGCCTGAATGGCCTGGATAAACTTGGACGGTTGCAGGCTGCCTTCTCCACACAGGCGCCGACGATAAATAGTGTCTTCCCACAATGAGCCGACCACATCGGCAGCGGCGTCATCTATTTCAATGGACTTGATGAACTGCACCGGGATTTTTTCGAGGTCGGCATAAGGGATGCCGCCCCGTGCGATGTGCCAGGTATCAAGCAGCAGCCCGCCATTGACTTGATTGGCGCCCTGAACAATCGCCAGCGCAGTATCGAGGGTGCGCACATTGCTGAACGGCATGACCTCCATGACGATGTTCACACCGTGCTGTGCGGCGTCCTGGCATACACCGATGAAGGCATCGCGCATACGCTCGATATCGGCCGGAGCGGTATCGTGCAGGCCGGGAGCTATCTTCACGCTCTGGGCGCCGATCGCCTGTGCAGCATGAAAGATCTCATGACGGAACTTGTCTGACGCAACACGTCGCTCGCCTTCCAGGTACCAGTCGACAAGAAACTCCAGCTCTCGATGCTTGATGCCGTGGTCGTCAAGAATGCTCCGGGCTGTGGAAAGGCCGACTTTTTGCGCAGTGGCCAGAAGGTCCGCATGAATAAGGCCCATGCCTCGGTAACCTGCATCGCAGGCTGCCCGAGCCCGTTCCTGCAACGAAAAGGGACTTATTTCAGTCGGCCCGAACGGATAGACATCGCCTGCCAACGTGAAATAGGCGGCCAGCAGTTCGATATTTTGCATGAGCGGACTCCTTGTTTTTATGGGCGTAGTCAGTAGCCCAATCGATGGTAGGTGGCTACCTCGCAAACAGGAACCGCATAACTACAAATCTCTTTTTCACTCAGCGGAAGAATTAACCGCTCTCGCCGTACTTATAACGTTGGCTGCAATGCCGGATCTGGTAAGACATGAGCCGATAGAGGGAGTATTTCACTGCGGGAATAAAGAATTTCAGTGAGCGCATTTGTTTAACGGTTTCGAAAATATAGGCTGCCAGAACGCAGCGCTTCACGCGCAACGTCTTTTTCATCGCTCAGGAAAACAATCGTGAACAATAACAAGCAGATTGAAAGCCTTATCCGTGCCCTTGAAGACCAGCGTTACGACGCCGTATTGGCCGGGGATTTTCAGGCGTTTTCCAAACTCATGCACCCTGATCTCTCCTACGCCCATTCCACCGGCTCGGTCGATACCTTGGCCAGCTACCTGGAAAAATGCGACGGCGGCTTTTATGTCTACCATCACATCGAACATCCCATCGACTCGATCACAGTGGTCGGTGATACCGCTCTGGTGCGCGGCGAAATGAACGGCGAAATCACTGCGGGCGGAGCTAGAAAGCAGCTGCGCAACAAGGCGCTGGCGGTATGGGTGAATGGACCGCAAGGCTGGAAGCTACTGGCCTATCAGCCGACACCGATCGTCTGACATCTTTTCGAGTTGCGCGAATAGAGCGATCGCCCATTCGCGCCCCTTTTCTTCTATCCATGACTGAACAGGAAAACCGCCTGTGACTAATGCCGCCTTTACCTATGTTGGCCAGCCAGCCCGAGTGATTTTCGGCCAGGGCACGTTGCAACAGTTGGAAGCCGAAATCGAACACTTGGGTGCCAGGCGCGCGTTGATTCTGTCGACGCCCGAACAGCGCGATCAGGCAGAACGGGTCGCTGCGTTGCTGGGAGAACGTGCCGCGGGGATTTTCGACAAGGCCGTCATGCATGTGCCGATTGAAACGGCTCGGCAAGCTCGGGAGGTCGCCCACAAGCTGGGCGCCGATTGTGCGGTCGCTATCGGCGGTGGCTCCACCACTGGCCTGGGCAAGGCTATTGCGCTGGACTCCGGCCTGCCGATCCTTGCAATCCCCACGACCTATGCCGGTTCGGAGATGACGCCGGTGTATGGCATCACTGAAGCGGGCGTGAAGAAAACCGGCAAAGACCCGCGCGTGTTGCCGCGAACCGTCATCTATGACCCCGAACTGACCCTGAGCCTGCCGGTGTCGATGTCGATCACCAGCGGTCTCAACGCTATCGCCCATGCCGCCGAAGGCCTGTATGCGCGGGACGGCAATCCGGTGATGTCGTTGCTCGCCGAAGAAGGCATCCGGGCATTGGCCAAGGGCATGTCCGCCGTGGTCGCCACCCCCACCGACCTGGGCGCGCGCAGTGACTGCCTGTACGGTGCCTGGTTGTGTGGCATGGTCTTGGGCAATGTCGGCATGGCGCTGCATCACAAGTTGTGTCACACCTTGGGTGGCAGTTTCAACCTGCCCCACGCCCAGACCCACTCGGTGATCCTGCCCCACGCCATCGCCTACAACCTGGCGGCGATTCCCGATGCCGCGTCGCGTATCAATCGTGCACTGGGGGTTGAACATACCTCGGCCAGCCAAGCGCTGTATAACCTGAGCAAATCCCTGGGCGCACCGTTGACGTTGCGGGAGCTGGGGTTGGCCGAAGCGGATCTGGACAAGGCCGCCGACATCGCCCTGGCCAACCCTTACTGGAACCCGCAGCCCATCGAGCGGGCAGGCATTCGTGAGTTGCTGCAGAACGCCTACGAAGGGAATGCGCCGTTTTAGGCCGATGTCGATCACGTGTGTATTGGCCTGCTGACAATCAAATGCTCAGCAGGCGATGGCCTGTCGTGCGCCAATGAACGGTCACTAGCGGGTCCAATACCGCTCGTATTGTTTCTGCTGGAAATCATTGAGCAGAAAGTCGATGAACAGCCGGGTCTTGGCCGGCATGTAGCGCCTGTCCTGGAACGCGATATTGATGGTAAGGCGCGGTAAATCCCATTCATCCAGCACCGGGATCAGGCGACCGGCGATCAAGTCGTCATGCACGATATATTTGGGTTGCACCAGAATCCCCGCTCCGGCAATCGCCGCGGCACGCACGATTTGCCCGTCGTTGGTTTCAAGTACTGGGTCGATCTTGATCGACTCGCGCTTTTCACCGTTGGAAAAGCTCAATGTGCGCGGCTGGTTCGCATGGCTGTACAACAGCATGTCGTGATTGCACAGGTCGGCGACCGACTTGGGTTTGCCGTGTTGGCGCAGGTAATCGGGAGACGCGGCCAGAACACGTCGAGTCTCGGCCAGGCGCCGAATGGTGATATTCGAATCAGGTTCGAACTCCCGCGTTCTAATCGCCAGATCGATGCCAGTGTCCATGATGTCGTAGTAACGATTGGCACCAAGCACGTTGATCTTGATCTGCGGATACAGCTTCTTGAACGCGGGCAGCAGCGGTGAAATGTGCAGCATTGCGAAAGAAATCGACGCCGTGATGGTCAGCGTTCCGGTGGGTTCTGCCAGCGAGGTGGTGACTGAAGCCTCCGCTTCACGCAGTTCACTGAGCAGGTTCTTGCAGCGGGTGAAAAACTCGTGCCCCACAGGGGTCAATGACAGTCGACGAGTGTTGCGCTCTACCAGTCTTACGTTCAAACGTTGCTCGAGCGCTGCAAGGTGACGACTGGCTGACGCGTTGGAAATATCAAGTAATTCAGCAGCTTTACTTAATGTGCCCAGTTCTGCGGTATGCACAAATAGCTCAAGTTCAGTAAGTCTATCCACTCGGCCCACCTTCTATAACGATTAATTGATTATTTCATAGGAGAAATAAACAATTTCATTTTTAGAGTTCTTTTTCGTTGGGCGACACTATAGCGTAACCCCATCGCTGTTTTGCAACAGGAATTTCCGGACTAACAGAAATTTTATAAATGCCTCTTTTAACAGCGCTTTATTCCTTCACCTTATAAAAATTTTAAAAGGAATGGATCTATGCGAAACCTTGACGAACAAACCATTACCCAAGCGGTGTTGGCCCGTCATGCCGATACTGAAAACCGTCGCCTGCATCAAGTGATGACCAGCCTGGTTCAGCACCTGCATTCATTTGCCCGCGACATCAACTTGACCGAAGAGGAGTGGCTCAAGGGCATCGAGTTTCTCACCGCGACTGGAAAAATCTGCTCTCCTGCCCGCCAGGAATTCATCCTGTTATCCGACACCCTCGGGCTTTCGACCCTGGTCATCGCGCAGAATCACAAGAAGCCTCAAGGCTGTACGGAAGCGACGGTATTTGGCCCTTTCCATGTCGACGACGCGCCTCATCATGCACTGGGCGACGACATCAGCAATGGCATGCAAGGCATACCCTGGTATGTCAGCGGCAACATATTCGGCCCGAGGGGCGAGCCCGTGCCCCATGCTGAAATCGAGGTCTGGCAGGCTGATGCCCAAGGGTTCTATGACGTGCAGAACCCGCAGCTGTCCGAGTATCAGGGCCGTGCCGTACTGCACGCCGACGATCAGGGCGCCTATCGATTCAAGACCATCGTGCCCAAGGCCTATCCAATCCCGCATGACGGCCCGGTGGGCAGGATGCTCAAGGCGCTCAATCGTCACCCATGGCGACCCGCCCATCTGCACTTCATGATTTCAGCCGATGGCTACGAACGCCTGGTGACTCATGTCTTCCAGGAGAACGGTGACTATCTGGATTCGGATGCCGTGTTCGGCGTGCGCTCATCATTGATCGCCGAATGGAAGCATCACACCGATGGCGTCACGCCTGACGGCCAGGTGTCCACAGAACCGTTCTACACCCTGGATTTTGATTTCGTGCTGAATACCGCGTCCTGAAACTGAAAGGCCTAAGCACTGGGGATTGTTCCGCGGGTGAAATAATGATTTTCAGATCAGGTCTGTTTCCAGCTGTGCTTGAGGGGTACTTTCAATGCCATCGGTACTTTCACAACGCTTATAAAAGAGCCTATATGCCAAACGTAAAACACATTGTGATGTGGAACTTGAAAGGTGATACCGAAACCGAAAAGCGCCAGGCAATCGAGCTATTGAAGTCGTCGTTTGAAAGTCTCCGGGGATTGATCCCGGGCATGGCGAAGCTGGAAATCGGTGTGGATGTGAGCAAGGTGGAATATGCCTGTCACGTGGTTCTCTATTCAGAGTTCGACTCACTGGAAGCCCTGCACAATTATGCGGCTCACCCGGAGCACGTGAGGGTCAAGAAAGAAGTCGGGGAACTGCGGATCGCCCGGCATCAAGTGGATTATTTACACGAATAGCCAGCGGCAGTAGCCCTTAATACTGAACAAGCGCTGCAACAGGCTAAGTCTTGATAAATATAATAAAAGACGGGGTTAAGCATGCACACCGAAACCATCTTGCAAGTTACCGGCCTGCGTAAAACCTATGGCGGAATTGTCGCTCTGGATAACGTCGACTTCGAGTTGCGCGTCGGTGAAATTCACGGGTTGTGCGGTGAAAACGGTGCCGGCAAAAGCACCCTGGTGAAAATTCTGGGCGGCCTGATTGCCCCCAGCGAAGGTGAAATCAAGGTTGCGGGCGATGTCCTGCGGCCAGGTAAACGCACCGATCCTCGACTGATTGCCATCGTCCACCAGGAGCTGTCCATCATCCCGGCCCTGTCGGTACTGGACAACGTGATGATGGGCGACGAGAGGGTCGGCAGCATCTACATCCGCTCAAGGTTTGCAGCCGATGTGCGGCGCCAGGTCGACGCCCTGGGCCTGGAGCATATCGACATTTATCAGCCCGCCAGCGAGTTGTCGTTGGCCGAGCAACAACTGATCGAGATCGCACGCTGCGTACTGCGCGGCGCCAAGGTGCTGATCCTCGACGAGCCCACCGCCACGCTCGCCGACAGCGAAATTCATCGCGTCTTCGTGGCTGTGCGCTGGCTGCAGAAACAAGGCACTACCGTGGTATTCATCAGCCATCGTCTCAATGAAGTGTTCGAACTGACCGACCGCATCAGCGTGTTTCGCAATGGCAAGCATGTGCTGACCACCGAAACCGCGGGCCTGACTTCCGACGAACTGGTGCGCGCGATGATTGGCCGGGATGTCGCCCGCCGTGTCGTGGATCAGTCTTTGCCGGGTGTGAGCGGTACGCCTCGCCTGCGCCTTGAGCGGTTTTCCATTCCTGGAAAAGTCCTGCCCCTGAACCTCAGCGTACCGGGCGGACAGATCATCGGTTTCGTCGGCCAGTTGGGTTCCGGCGCCGACCTGTTGGTCGAGGCTCTGTCAGGGGTACGAGCTCATACGGGGATGGTCACACTGGACCACGAAGAAGTGCGTATACGTACGCCCAAACAAGCCATCGAAAAGGGCATTGCCTACGTCCCGGAAGATCGCGCCGGCAAGGGTGTGTTCCTGGAAACCACGGTGGCGATGAATATCACCGCGTCGATTCTTGATCGCTTGACCGCCTTCGGGCTGCTGGCCCCCAGGGCCGAAGCCGACGCAGCCAAAGCATTGGCGATACGTTTCGCCATCGACCCTCGACGGCTGTCCAGTACGGTTTCGCAGTTGAGCGGTGGCAACCAGCAAAAGGTCGCGATCGCCAAGGCCGCTGCGCTGGAGCCGCGCCTGCTCATTCTCAACGAACCCACCCGCGGCGTAGACATCGGCGCCCGGGCGGAAATTTATGGACAGTTGCGAGAAATGGCGGGCCACGGCCTGACGATCATCTTCTTCTCCACCGATTTCGAGGAAGTCCTGGAGCTGGCCGATCGCGTGGTCACGATCTTTCGCGGTCAGGTGATCAATGACCGGGGCGTCGCCGACGTCAGCATGAGCAGCATCCTCAACGACATCATTCATGGTCCGGAAAAAATCGCGAGGACAGCATGAGTCATTCCATCTCAAGAACAAGCACTGCCAAAGACCAGAGAGTTGCTCCCATGAAGACGCCCTCGTCATCACTGTTCGGCCGCTGGCTGGGCCCTGAACGAATGCAAGCCACAGGGGTGAAGGTCGCCATCGTCATCCTGTTTATCTGGGGCTGGGCAACCATCGACAACTTCGCTTCCAGCTCCAACCTGCACGCCATCATGTATTCCGTGGCCGCCATCGGCATTGCCGCCGTGGGCATGGCATTTATCACCTTGAGCGGCAATCTGTTCATGCTGTCGATGGCTGCCACAGCGGCATTGTCGACGATCATCTTCGCGTCCTTCCTGTACCTGGGGCTGGTCCCCGCGCTGCTGATCGTGGCGGCGGTCGGCCTGATCATCGGCCTGGTGCAGGGCGTGGTAGTCGGCCTGGGTGGCGTCAACCCGATCATTGCCACCATTGCCGTGGCGTCCATCGTGATGGGGGCTGGGGCTTTGTATTCCGGCGGCCTGACCATCGTCGGCAAAGGCGATGCATCCTGGCTGGGCGTCGGCCAACTCGGCGTGTTTCCCAACCAGTTGCTGCTGTTCCTGGTGCTGGCCATTGCCGCTGAATTCGTGGTGCAACGCACCCGCTTCGGCCGGGAACTGCGCCTGATCGGCCTGAACCGCACCACCGCGACCCTGGCGGGGGTACGCGTCGGTCGCACCCTGGTGCTCAGTTTTGTCATCGCCGGACTGGCCGCCGCCATCGCCGGCAGCCTCTTCGCCTCGCAGGCGGCGCAGGGCAACTTGAAGCTGGCCGCGGGCCTGGACTTCGACGCCATTGCAGCCGTACTGGTCGGCGGCGTTTCGATTCGTGGTGGTCACGGCAAAATCATCGATGCCGCGTTTGGTGCGCTGTTTCTGGCCATCGTCAGCAACATCCTGCTGGTCAAGGGCCTGTCGTTTGAAATCCAACTGATGGTCAAGGGCATTGTCGTGATCGTTGCCGTGATCCTGGGTGCACTGGCCGTCGGCCTGAGGAAATCCTGATGAGTACGTTCACTGCTTCTGCACGCCTGCGCCTGGTGGGCGGTACCGGCGGCGCGCTGCGACTGGGTCTGTTGATCATCGCCGTGGTGCTGTTCAGCCTGCTGCTCGACAATTTTGGCACTCCGCGCAACGCCTATGCCCTGTTCCAGTCGTTTGCCTTGCTGGGTCTGGTGACCCTGGGCCTGGCGCTGACCATGCTCGTGGGTGAGTTCGACCTGAGCGTCGGCTCCATGGTTGCCGTGGGCGGCCTGATTACCCTGAAAGTGGGTGGCGCCGATCATCTGCTGCTGGGCATGGTGGCCGCCGCGGGCTTCGCTATCGTGGTTGGCCTGTTCAACGCCCTGGTGTTTTCCTGGCTACGACTGTCCTCACTGGTCATCACGGTCGGCAGCATGATTGCCTTGGGTGGCTTCGCCTATTGGCTGGCTGACGGGCGCGTAGTCAACACCGATAACTTCGACGCCGGGTCGCTGCTTGACGACTCGATGCTGGGGATCTTCTCCCTGCGCAGTCTGTTGACCCTGGGCGCTTTCGTCGCCGCTTTCGGCTTGCTCAAGTACACCCGCCTGGGCCGCAACATTCTCGCCACCGGCAGCCGGGCAGCGGCGGCCAAGGCTAGTGGCGTCTCCACCACTGCGGTCTATGTCGTGGTCTTCGTCCTCTCGGCACTCTGTGCATCCCTGGCGGGTTCACTGCTGTCCATCAGCCTGGCAACAGCCTCGGCGACCATGGGCAATAACCTGCTGTTGCAGGCGGCCTCGGCGGCGATCATCGGTGGGATTGCCTTGAGCGGCGGCATTGGCGGTGTCGGCGGTGTGCTGGTGGGAGTATTGATCCTGACGGCGCTGAACAATGGCCTGGGCCTGCTGGGCGCCAGCGCCGCCTCGATGTTGTTCGCCAACGGCCTGGTCCTGCTGGTGGTCGTGCTACTGGATGGGCGAGCGGGCGAATGGCTCAAAAAGCTGCGTCGGCCCGCGCCCTTGAAAACGTTCTGAACTGCCCTGCCGATCCGCCCCCAACCTACTGAACGGCAGGTCGGCACGTCTCCAAAACAATCACAACAGGAGAACACCCATGTTTATCAACCTCTTCAAGAAGGCTTTCTTCGCCAATGCTGCCGGCCTGAAACGTCTGTCTCGCGGGCTTGCCCTGAGCGCCGCTACCGCAGGGCTACTGGCGATGGCGATTCAGCAACCGGCGATGGCCGACGACGCGGCAGGCGTAAAAGGCAAGAAAGTGATCTTCCTGACGGTCAGCGAAGAATGCGAATACTGCGCTCGGCACCAGCGTGCGTTCCGAAAGTTCGCTGAAGAGCAGGGCATCAACCTGCAAGTGAAGATCAACAACTATGACCCGGCCGAACAGGCCAGCCAGGTCGATCAGGCGCTGGCCGAACACCCGGATGCCATCGTGCTCTGGCCAGCCGACGCCAGCGCGATCATCCCGTCGCTGCGCAAGATCAAGGCCGCCGGTATTCCACTGGTGATCACCAACTCCCTGCCGGATGAGAAATACGCCAAGTTCTGGGACGCCTATACAGGTCCCGATGACAAAGGCATGGGCGTCTCTGCCGGCCAAGCAATGGTCCAGGGTTTCAAGGACAAGGGCTTTGGCGACGCGGGTTCGATCTTCATGGTCATCGGTGTACCCGGCACGCCGCCACAGATCCGTCGTCAGGAAGGCTTCACCCAGACACTGGCGGCCAAAGCGCCAGGCATCGAAGTCGCTGGCAGCCAACCGGGCAACTGGGACCAGACCAAGGCCACTGAAGCCGCATCGGCCCTGTTCACCCAGTACGGCAGCAAGATCAAGGGCGTCTATGCGCAGGCTGACAACATGATGGCGGGCGTGATCGTCGCTGCCAAACGGGCGGGTATCGATCCGACCAAGCTGGTACTGGTGGGCGGCAACTGCAGCATCGAGGGCGTCAATGCCATCGAGGCGGGTACTCAGTACGCCTCGGTCCTGCAATCCCCGGTGCAGGACGGCCAGTACGCCGTTGAAGCCCTGGTGGCGCTGCTAGAGCACAAGAAGGTCGATTCGATCCGCTTCCTGCCGCAGTTCGTGGTGACCAAAGCCAATATCCAGGAGTGCTACAGCGCTGTCGGCCGCTAAGCATCCAGACTTTACATCCATGACCGAAAGGGGATTAAAACAATGAGTACGCACCCGTCACTGTCTTTCAAACTGCCCGAGGCCGTCGTGGTTTCCGGCGCGTCGTCCGGGCTGGGCAATGACCTTTGTCAACTGCTGGTGGCCAGTGGCGTCGCCACTATCGGGGTCGACCTGGCAGGCGCGACCGAAGAACTGGTCGGTTTGCAGGGCTATCGTCATATCAGCGGCGACGTCTCCGAAGAGCAGACCTGGGATCAAGTCGTCACGACGCTCAAGGAAGGCAGGCACGGCTCCTACGGGCTGGTCACCTCGGCGGCGATCCTCGACGTGGGCAGCATCCTGGAGTTCTCGAAAAAAGATATCGAGCGCACGTTCCGAGTCAACGTGGTGGGCACCGCCCTGGCGATGAAAGCCCTGTTGCCATTGATGATCGACAGCGGCGGTGGCCCGGTAGTGGCGGTTGCCAGCATCGACGCCAGTTTTGCCGAGCAGCAACTGGCGGTCTATGCCTCGTCCAAAGGCGCGGTGAAGCAGTTGGCGCGTACCGTGGCGATGGACCATGCGCGCCAGGGGATTCGGGTCAATGTGCTGAGCCCGGGCCCGATGATGGCGGGTCTGTTCAAGCGTCACCTGGCCTCGGCTGCCGACCCGGAGCGCTTCCTCTCGACGCGCTCGGCGCGCCAACCCGGTGGGCGCATCCTTGAGGCCCGCGAAGTGGCGGAGGCCGCATTGTTCCTGCTCTCCAGCGGCTCGAGCGCGATCAATGGGGCTGACGTGATCGCCGACGGCGGGCTGACCACCAGCTTCGACTTCCGGACCGGCACAGAGGGCGCTTCGGTCTGACTGTTTCGGTGTCGCCAAGCCGCGAAGCCGGGCGCCCTGCCTGGCTGACGCAGCACTCATAGAACAAGAGTGAGCCGCTGTCATGAAAACCAATCTGCAAGGTAAAAAGGTCATCATCACCGGAGCCGCCAACGGTATAGGTCGCGCGACCGCGCTGTGCTTCGCCGCCGAAGGCAGTCGCATCGTGTTGCTGGACAAGGACGTGCAAGGCCTGGAGCAAGTAAAGGCCGAAGCCCTGGCATTGGGCGCCGAGGCGTCGTTTGCCCAGGCAGACCTGTCCAGTAACGAGGGCATAACCCGTGCATTCGATGAAGCACTCGGCCAGTTGAACGGTGAGGTCGATGTGCTGATCAACAATGTCGGCGCGGGCGCAGTGCGCTTGTTCGATGACATCACCGAGGACGAGTGGGACGCCACCATGCAGCTCAACTTCATGAGCTACGTGCGTACCTGCCGCAAAGTCCTGCCGCTGATGCGGGCGCGCAAGAGCGGCGTGATCATCAACAACGCTTCCGATCTGGCGCGCCAACCCGAAGCCTGCCCCATCGACTACTCGGCGTCCAAGGCGGCGGTGCTGGCCTTGACCAAGGGCCTGGCCCGCGCCGAAGGCCCGAATATCCGTATCAACGCCGTCGCGCCGGGGCCGGTGTGGACGCCCTTCTGGACCAAGCCGGGCGGCTTCGCCGACACCTTGAGTACGATTCACAACCTGCCGCCACAGCAAGCGGTGGAGCATGAAATGTCGCTGCGCCAGTTGCCCCTGGGGCGTCTCGGCACTCCGGAGGAAGTGGCCAACGTCATCGTATTCCTGGCCTCGGACCTGGCCTCGTTCGTGACCTCCAGTGTCTGGGGCGTGGACGGCGGCAGCGTCCGTTCGATCATCTGAGGGCCGATCCTCGGAAGACGTGGCGATGACCCCGCCACGTCGATAGTGCAACTGCAACACGTATCAAACCTGAAAGAACCGGCGGTTATCGAAAGATACCGCCAGCGCATCGCTGCACCCGAAAAACAGTTTGTCGCCTATTGGCGCACTGCTGTTGACGGGCAGCGTTCGCCTCGACATCGACCCATGATCAATAACAATAAGAGAACTCTTACCATGGCGGCATCTTTCAAGAAAAACAGTTGTGCAATGGCAGTGCCTTTGTTCGCGGCCCTGATCGCCCCGGCCTTGCAGGCCCAGGACGCGTTCAGCAATCAATCCGAATGGATGTTGGGTGACTGGGGTGGGCTGCGTACGCAACTTCAGGAAGATGGATATGACTTCAACATTCAATATACAGGGGAAGCGGCGTCCAACGTGGGCGGCGGCTACAGCTCACACGTGACCGGACGGTATGCCGATCAGTTGACCCTGGGCTCGCACCTGAATCTGCAAAAGATCCTGGGTTGGGACAACGCGGACTTTCAGTTGAGCGTCACTGAGCGCAGCGGCAGAAACCTGACCGGCGAAGGGGTCGCCGATCCTCGGGTAGGCGGCCTCAGTTCGGTTCAGGAAGTCTATGGTCGCGGACAGACCTGGCGCCTGACCCAACTGTGGTATCGACAGTCATTCTTCGACGGCGCGTTCGATGTGAAGTTGGGACGCCTGGGGGTTGGCGAGGACTTTGCGTCGTTCTCCTGCAAGTTCCAGAACCTGGCGTTCTGTGGCTCGCAAGGCGGTAACTGGGCCGGTGACATCATCTATAACTGGCCGGTCAGCCAGTGGGGTGGCCGCGCCAAGTTTGCCCTTGGCGCGGACACTTACTTCCAGGTCGGCGTCTACGAGCAGAACCCTTCCAACCTGGAAAACACCAACGCCTTCAAACTCAGCACAAGCGGCGAAAAAGGAACTCTGATCCCCATCGAGTTGGTACACAAAGTCACCCTCGGGGCCGACAAGTTGCCCGGCGAATACCGCATCGGCGGCTACTACAGCACCGCCAAGGCTGACGATGTCTATCGCGCTGCGGACGGGGCACCGGAGCCGCTGAGCGATACAGGCTTCAAATCCCACAACAACAAACACGGCGCCTGGTGGGTGGTGCAGCAACAGGTCTACAAGGATGCGACCAACCCGGCCCGGGGGCTGACCTTGTTCAGCAACGCCACTGTGCATGACAAGGCCACCAACAAGATCGATCGCTACATCCAGGCCGGGATGTTCTACACCAGCCCATTCGATTCGCGGCCCAATGACGAGATCGGCTTCGGTGTCGCCAACATCCACGTCAACAACCGCTTCAAGGATCTCGAACAGCTGGAAAACACCGTTTCCGGCGCTGACGACTACAACGACCCGTCGTTCATCCCGCCTCAGCACTCGGAAACCAACGTGGAGCTTTACTACGGCTTCCAGGTCAGCAAATGGCTGACCGTGCGGCCAAACATTCAATACGTGGTGAGTCCTGGCGGCGTCAACGATGTCGACAATGCCTGGATTGCCGGTTTGAAGTTTGAAACCACGTTGTAATGCAAGATGGGCCAGGTTTGGCGCTTGGCCCAGTTTCTTTGCCTGCGTGGGTTATGAGAGCCCGTCGTAGTTCAGTTGGGGGGTGGACGCATGCCGCACAATTTGCTCTGCACAACAGCTGCGTCAGAGCGTGGCTTGGCATGATTAGAGCAGGTAAATAGAGAGCAGCCATTGTATCGCTCTTTTGATCTAGATCCTGCCCGGGACGGAAAATAATCCGAGAGTGAGGTTGGGTCTTGATCGGAGATCTATCAGGTATCTATTTCTGCAAAGTCCACTAATCTTGATTGAGTAGCTTGGAGTTTTTCAGTTTTTCAGCAATGTACGTAGCGTTTATCTCTTCTTGCGCTATGAGGATTTCTATTGCTCGTGCACGACTGATTTCGTGTTGTTCGCATATTTTGTCTAAGCTGCGTATAGCCTTGTCGGAAAGTATAAAATTGTACTGAGACTTTCCTGACAGGTTGCTTCTGTATTTTTGCTGACTCCATCGTGCTTTAATTTTAGTGAAATAAAGTTCTCTTTGTTCGTTGGTAATGGAAGTTTCGTCAAAATATATTAAAAGGTCGTCATAGTCTTCAAATGGAGGGCATGAGAGAGTGAGCTGAGTGTTCTTTGTAAGCCATTCCCAAGCGAGCAAGATCTTTTGATTGTCGTCTTTAAACCATCTGAAAGGCTTGTCTGCGTGTTTTTGTGATCTCCATAGTTCTTCTATATTCTTCAGCTCAATACGCTTGTATGTAATATCGGCTTCCCAGCAGTCTGCGATGTAATACAGTCTATCCATTCCATGTAGGTTTGTTGGGATCATGAATGGGATAAGTCCTGAGGCTGAAAGTAGTCGATGACTTACCCATGATATTTGGCGTCTGCCTTCATTTATCCACTTGAAATGGTCCTGATGAAGTAGTTTCGCCGCTTCCTGTTGTCTCAAAGCCTCAACGATGTGTGGGTTTAAGCTTAAGCACTCTGCGATTATGTTGCGCATCTCTCGCGGGGCTCTGTCGAGGGGGCCAATGTTGAGCCCATATTCTTGGAGGCGTTTCCACAGCCAAATATCCCTGCGGTCATTGGCTAAATTATCTCCCCAGACTTGAGAAAGATGATCATTGATTCTGACGGCCATTTTATAAAATTCCTAGAAGAAATTAAGTAGAATTATAGAACAAAAATAGAAATTTTGTATTATTTTTGTAGGTGTTAAATAGATTATTTGTAGTAGATGAATTTCATGATGAAACCGAAATTATGCAGCGTTTACGGCATCATGCTCCCGTCCATGGCAAAGGAGGAGAGCTTTCTACTATTCCCGTTCTCTAGCCTCTGAGAGGCTCATCGAATCGCCGGTAGACGGGTGCTTCGTGGCCCTCAGTAAAGTTTTACTGACCTTGCCAATCCTCTGGACGAATACAGGAGCTGCGTTCATGAGGATAATTCGATTGAAAGAGGTCATAGGTCTAACCGGCCTTGCAAGATCTACGATTTATAAATTTATTTCGGGAGACTCATTTCCTAAGCCTATTTCTTTGGGTGATCGTTGCGTAGGTTGGCTGGAAAGTGAAGTCCACGATTGGATACTGGATAAAGTTAAAGAGCGGGATCAAGTTGTGAGCAGGAGTGCCTGAGGTTTTGTTGTGGCTGGCTTTGGAAGTTTGATTGGCTCGGTTCAATTAACACCACCAGGGATATGTTCCTTGGTGGTGATTTTCCAGAGTGATTTTGGCCTGTATGAAGTTGTATTTTAGCAAGGGATGTGGGCGTTTTGTTTAGTGTGCTACCGCCTAGGTGCTTCGGTATTGGTACTATGCTTATATGCTTATCCAGTATCTCTGTTATAGGTTTGATATGTCTTTACTAGTTGATCATGGTGTGTGTATTAGAGAGGTTGATTTATCTAGGCAGTGCTGTGTTCTGCATTTTGAGGTGTGAGGTGAAAATATACTTGGAGTCCTGACTATATGAACCAAATACTCGGAGCTTCATCATGGCAAGACATCCAGGCAATACGAACTTAACCCTTAATTACGAAGGCTGCTATCAAGGCTTAGCCATACAAGCGGATAAGGGGCCGTTTATTCAAGAGTACCTTAACCGTCTTCATCAGACGGTATCTCAGGCGCTTAATCAGTACCCTCGTGTATTTGCATTTAGATTCGATTTACGGTTGCCCGCTAACATTCAGTTGCCCGATCACGCTTTTACGAACGAAGTTATTGACCGTTTCATCGAATCCTTTAAAGCCAAGATCAAGCACAATCGCCAGATGGCGAAGCTTGCGAATAAGTCCGCACACGATACCAAGGTGCGTTACGTCTGGGCGCGAGAGCAAGGGCAGCAGGGGCGGCCACATCATCACATGGCAATCCTGCTGAACTATGATGCCTTCAATGCGCTGGGTAAGCTCGAGTCAGGCAGGGACAACATGTTCAATCGTTTGGAGGGAGCATGGGCAAGTGCTTTAGGGTTGTCGGTAGAAGCTGTCAGGGGGTTAGTCGAGATCCCGCCGAATCCCTACTATCACTTGCACCGTGACGAACCAGCCGCACAGGCTGCTTTCTTCTTTCGGGCGAGCTACCTGTGTAAATCGGGCACGAAGGTTTTTGGCGACGGTTCGCATGGTTTTGGATGTAGTCGTAGCTGAGTAAGACGTCGTCACGACAAAAAAATAAAAGGGGACCGCGCCGATGACTGCCCTGGCAACAGCCCAGGGCAGTCATTTGAGGGTAAGTCTATGAATTACAGATAACCCCGTTCAGCCAGCGATACGCAGCCTTCATGACCTACAACAATGTGATCCAACGTTTGGGTGCCAATCATGCTGAGGGCGTTCTTGAGCGCCAGGGTTAGCGTGCGATCGGCTTGGCTGGGTTCAGGATCGCCGGATGGATGGTTATGTACCAGAATCACCGCTGCCGCATTGTGCTCCAACGCAATCTTGACCACTTCTCGCGGGTACACGCTGGCGCCATCCAGCGTGCCTCTGAATAGCTCCCTGAAGGCAATCACTCGATGTTTGCTATCGAGCAGTAGTAGCGCAAAGACCTCGTGCTCGTGGTACTGCAGCAGTGTTTGCAGGTGGCTAAAAACCTGCTTTGGCTCCGTTAATGCCCGGCCTTTAGACAGACGGCTCATTGCCAATTGTTGTGCCATCTGCAGGATGTCAGCCTCGGTAACCGGGGATTCCATGACATAGGTACCGATTGTTTCACCGGCTATCAGCTTGTGATATTTCATTCGGGTATTCCTGAGCGAATAGGGAAGAACGCAGAAGAGTTGATGGCTACTGAACCGAAGACCTGCTTTTGTGCTGCGAGGCTCGCGATTCCAGCTTCTGGGCAAGTGAGGGTTTGGCAGGCGCTGCCGGTGGAGGGGGGTTGAGTTCTATACGGCTGGGCTGATCTTCAATGACAGGGAAGAACTCCTCGACGATGGCACCTGTGTCCTCCACGGTGTCCTCAAAGGCCCCATTGTTAAAACCCTGCCGAGCCGCTTGATCCAAGGCGCTCTGGTCAAAGCCTGCGGCTTGGCGGGTCTCCTCCAATTGCTTGGCTGCGATTAAGGCGTCCTCCATGCCCAGACCACTGCGTACCGTGATGTCTACGTAGAAAATCGGTGCACCGTGGCTTTGGCGAGTGGACTTACCGCGGAGACGCAACTCCAGCGGCAGGCAGGCCAGTCGATCGCCGGAGATGGCTTGCAGATAATGCAGTCGCGCTGCGAGGGTGCGGATGCTGTTGTAGCCGGTGGTGCGAAAGACAAAGCTGCCAAGTGGATCGTCATCGCCAATCACCACGTTGAGCCGGCCGTAAGGTTTGCAGGCATTGCCTTGAGCCAGTGAACAGCCATCCGGTGAAGGGCAGGGCAACGACTGAATGCCATCCTTGGTCAGACGCTTGCAGGTCTCACCATTGCCGACGCACAGCGGCCGGCCGGTGTTACGGTCGAACAGGTTGTAGTCAGCCCGAAAGTTGAGGTCCGGCTCGTTGAACAGCAGCCGGATCGGAATGCTACGCAGCTTGCCGTCCTTACCATTGCGCAGTTCTTCGTTAAGGGGATGCAGCAACCAGCCGTCACGGTTCTGTACTTGGGAGGTGAGGGTGAATTGATCGTCCTTTTCTGGCAGACGTTTACCGTTCTTTTCGACGACCTTGCCGATGGAGATTCGGCCTAAAACCGGGGGTGTGATGGCTAAACCTTTGAGCATGGGAGATCTCCTGACACTGAAATAAAAACGCCACCGAGACCGCACGAGCGACCAGGGTGGCATTGAAGGGAAGGGGCACAGGGATAAGGGGGTAGCGAACGATCGTTCAGGCCAGCAGAAAACGTCGACTACCGGCTTTGGTGGTCGAGTAGCGAACTTGCAGATGAGGCTTTTCTTTTAGCAGGCGGGGGACATCCAGGACCGCGCTGTCTTTGGCTTTCTTCCACGTGATGCTGCCGGTTGCGAAGGTCGCCCGACTGGCATCGCCCATGGCTTGTTGCAGCGTTTGCTTGAGTTGAGCCTTCTGAGCCTCCTGCAGAGCAATCGACTTGCGCACGTTCTGCAGTTCGGTAAAGGCCGTGCAGAGCAGTGTGTCCTGGCTAAAATCCACGGTTTGTCCATTGTCATGCGGATACAGACAGCGCAAAGCTTGCTCCGCCGAGGCAGAACCGTCTGCTGGCGGCGGGGTGTCACTGACGACGTAATCCCAGAAGAGCCGTTCCAGGTCGATCAGCCGAGCTATCAGTGACTCATCGCGCTCAATGCGATGGATTTCCAGGTGCTGACCTCCGAGCAGTACCGCCACATCCGCCGCCTGCTTGCCAGTCACGGCCAACTGGTGAATGACCTGCAACTGCACATACTCGGGCACGCCTTCTTTCCAGAGACGTGCGCCGTTTATGCCGGCGGTTTTGCATTCGAGAATCTGCACTTCGGACGCACCGATAATCTCACGGTCGATATTGGCCAGCATCCAGGCCAGTTTGGGATCAGGATGCTGCAGAACCGCATTGACCCGGCGTACCCGATGACCACTACGCCGGGTGTAATGGGATGCGACAATCGGCTCCAGGATGTTGCCCCAGTACGCCGGGTTTCCCTCATCCTGCGTATCGAGCTTGGGCAGTAAGGTGTCACGCCCGGTTTTCTCCATCCACAGCTCCAACTGTGATTTATAAGGGTTCAGGCCCACAGCGGCGGCGGCATCCGAACTGCCGATGCCTTGCTTGCGCACGATCAACCAGTCCTCACGCGGCAGTTGTTTGGTGCCGACCAAGCGTAAGGCAGGACGGGGTTTAGTTCTGAGATGTTGTAGGGAGTGAGTGCTCATAATCATTTCCTTGAGGCATAAAAAACGCCCAACCAGCACGAGGCTGATCAGGCGTTTAGGGAGTGGAAGAACAGAATGGGGAAGGGGTTGATGAGGACAGTGAAAACCAGGCCTAAGCTGCAAGTTGTAGCGCCGCCTCCAGCGCCCGTTGCTTGAGCTGTGCTCCTTGCCCGAACCAGGCAGAATCCATGCGGTACTCGATGCTTCTCGCACGGCGTTCGTGGTCGACGTACTCCGTCACGGCGTTGAGCAGGCCCCAGGCAGTTCCTTGAGCTGACTCCAGGGTTGATCCGCGGCCCTGACCTTCATACAGGTATTGCACCTTGCGTAGCGCCCGCTCGTTGGGAAGTACCGCCGGTAGTGGCGTGTTCGGATTGGCATCACACAGCACGTTCATGAAGAATCCCATGGCTTCATGCCACTGAACTTTGCGTTCAGACAGCATTCGCATCCGGTGCATGAAGTTGTCCCATTGCGAGACGGCGATACCGAGTTGCTTTTTCACCGCCTGTGGATCGAAGCGCGTGCTGTGCGGCACCTTGATCGCTTTGGCCGAACCGTCCAGCGCAATAGTCAACGTGTTATTGCAAACTACCCGCACAGTTGTAGGTGTGGCCGTGGTAGCCAAGGTACCGTCACAGGAGGTGGCCAGCAGGAGATAACCATTGACCTGATCGTTGCCTTTCAAGGTCGTACCTTGGCCAGTGCGGGCCAGCGCCCAAAACTTGCGACCGCCTTTGAGTACGCCGGCCGTTTCCAGCTCGTAGCCCGATACTTCAGTGAGGTCCCGATAGAACTCCAAGACCTCGCGCGGCTGCACGACTTGGTAGCGCTGAGAAACCACGGACAACGGGGTCTTAGTATCGGAGCGGTAGAGAACCTTCTGGTCAGGGAAGGAGTGAATTGAGCCAAGTGCACCGATGCTATCGGATTTGAAATGCACCGGGCTGTCCTGGATCTTCCAGTCCATACCCGCTTCGCGCTGCCAGATTTCGATGGGTTGTTTTGGCGAAAGGCGACTACCCAGACCGTGCCAGGGAGTTGCGCCAACATAAGCCATTTGTTCAATCAGATGAGCCATGGGAATAGGTCCTTTGACAAAGGGGGAGCCCCTGTTTGCATGTGAAACAGGGGCTGACTCGATGAGTTAGCGATTAGCGCTGAAGCTGTAACCGCAGTCTAGGCATTGATAGTTATTCAGTACCTTGTCATCGATCTGTTCACCGAGCGTGGCCCCGGCGATACCGCCAGCGACCCCTCCAAACAACCCCCCTAAAATCGCCCCGGCGACGCTCCCGATCGCGATGCCTATTGGGCCTCCGGCGACACCTAAAACAGCTCCAGCTTCGGCGCCGGACAGAGCGCCAGCTGTACCACTGGCGGCGCCGCCTGCGGCACCGATCAAACCGCCTGCTTGTTTCCCAATATTTTTCGTGACGACCCGTCTAGAGTTGCAGCTTGGGCAAGGTAAATACATATATAGATCCTCTCAAATGATGAGCGTGCATAGCCGAATGCAAGCACGCAAATACCCAGCAGCAGTCAATACTGACGGGTCTTCATAGAGGTGATATAGGTCTGAGATTTTTTTGAATGAGGTTCTGTTAGGGCGTTCAGTATCACATCATCTCAAACTCGACTTGTAGTGGTCTAATGAAACCGGACACCCATTTAGGCGAGAATGCTCGCCAGATAGAGGTGTCTGATGACCAAACAACGCCGTACCTTTTCCGCTGAATT
>Ga0247816_10000039_pt1 | contig 66435 bp, 66 predicted proteins | sample UWRJL209509C1_FD_179930 | JGI IMG/M metagenome (GOLD analysis project Ga0247816, IMG submission 179930) | Plant litter microbial communities from Arlington Agricultural Research Station in Wisconsin, United States - UWRJ-L209-509C-1 | ecosystem: Environmental > Terrestrial > Plant litter >...
TACCATTGTCTCCGACTGTGATCATCCGCCTGAAAACATCGGCAAATAATGGTTTTCCATACGAAGCCAATGCCATTACGCGGTATTCATCTGATGAACGCAGAAAACCAAGATAGTCGGTCATTTTTTCATACAACAAGCCCAGGGAATGAGGCATGTCTACCTGCGCGATGCGGGTGATTGCGTTGCCTTCTCCTATATTATATGTTGTTGTAGCTTTCTCCCCACGTCCGTCTATGGTCATCACTGCCGCTTCCATATAAGGCGATGGTAAATAAGCGCTTGCAGCGTGTGCCATATGATGATCTACAAAGTGCCATTGCCAGTCGGCTGAGGTGCATCCTTTAAACCGCTCTTGCAGGTGGTGGGGATAACCATCCCTCAATTGGGCCGGTGCATTGAGAATTGATGATAGAAACAGATTTTGCCAGGGATTTTCTTCGTTATTGTGTTTCCTCTCTGGCTGTGTGTAAAAAGGGATGGTTGTATAGGGGTCACCTAAATGTTGTTCTGGAATCAGCAGTTCGGGGTCAAATGAATAAGCAATATGGTCAACATCTTTCAAATGTATTCCTGCAGTTCGAAGACAGTAATCTATCGCATGGAACGGAAGTTCCCAGGTGGAAAAAGGAACAGGTCTTTTGCCATGTTTGATATGGGTGAAACGTTCTTCTTCAGCTGCGGCGAGTAAAACCCCGTTTTTTACAATACAGGCAGATGAATCGTGGAATACGGCATTGATGCCAAGTGTATACATAGGTTAGATTCTTAATTGGGAATGTAACACAGAAAGTATTCAATTGATTGGCAGGATTTGGATTCAGGTAGTGTACTTTGCCAATCCCGGTATTTTAATCGCTGTTACGTATTTACCACCAGGTGAAACAGGAATCCTTCGCTTATATAATTTAATAAATATATTAAACTTTATGTGTTAACAATCTGTTAATAAGGTAGTACAAATATAAAGCTGGATATTATGGAAAATCACGCAAAAGGGGGAAGGGGTAAAAATCCACACAGTTCCCGTACTGGAAATGTTTCAGCACCAGAGAGTGCCTCTGGTCAGTCGCAACAGGTAAAATCAGGCCAGTCCGCAAATCAGAATCCGGATCAGCCGAATGCTGATACTTTAATGAACCGTGGCTTTTTTAAGCGCTCGGGCAGAAAGTTGCTGTAAAAGGTAGCTGTAATTAAAAGCAAAGGCAATTTCCTGTATAAGAAATTGCCTTTGCTATTTGTCAATCCTAAAAATATAATTAAAAAACAAAATGATAAACCTATTACTCGCAGATGATCACGCTGTTGTAAGACAAGGGATTAAACTTATACTCGGCTCGCAAGAAATATTTAATATTGCTGGAGAAGCCGGCTCTGGAATTGAAATTCTGCAACTGCTGGAGAAAGGCGCAGACGTTGATATTGTTCTAACAGATTATGTTATGCCAGATATGGACGGTAATGAGCTAACGAGGGAGATCAGTAACAAATACCCGCACGTTAAAGTAATTATTTTATCAATGATTCAGGATAAAACTATTATTGCAGAGATGTTTGGAAATGGTGCGTCTGCCTTTTTGAGTAAAGACATCAAACCTATAGAATTGGTTTTTGCCATCAAACATGTATACAGCGGTGAGAAATACCTGAGTGCCGCGTATGCAATCGGTTTGCTGAAACAATCGGTAGTGCAGTCATCTGTCCCTGTTCCTGAAGTTACATTTAGCTTAAACTCAAGGGAGGCAGAAATACTGACCCTAATCTCTGAAGGCTTATCAAACCATGAAATCTCAGACAAGTTATTCTTAAGTAAAAGAACGGTGGAGGGGCACAGAATGTCACTGATGAACAAAATGGGAAGCAAGAATACGGCTGCATTGATTAAATCTGCCATGTTAAACGGTTTGTTAAGCTAGGTATAATTCATGCCTGATTACAGTGTTTATCACAGGGAAATGCAGTAACTGACGTTAGATTTCCAGTAATTATACACGGATATATAGTTATACTTTTGAATTTGCACAATCTCTGGATGGAGATTTTTGTCAAATAATAAGGTAATGATTTGGGGGCGTTTTTGATGCCCCCTTATTTTTTATCCACATATCTTTTACCAAAATCCTTTCATACATTTTCATTTCTTGTTATTAGACTATCGGCATTTTTTTGCGTGATTATCCAGAGTATTTTTACTCTTAAGATCGCGTAGTTTGCATACGAACAATTTAGATGCTATTGAGTTAAGGGCTCAAAAGATATCTACATTATGAAAAATTACAAATTATTAGTTTTATTGGTGCTCGGCTCGGCTTTGAGCCTTCAAAGTTGTTCTAAAGATGATGACGATTATCCAATGGATAACCAGACGTTTGTTACACAAGCCTCTAGCAGTAATAACTTTGAAATTGCTGCCGGAGCTGTCGCCCTGATAAAAGGCGGTAGGGCAGAAGTAAAAAACTATGGTCAGCATATGGTGATGGATCACGGTGCGGTAGGCACTGAAATGACAAACCTGGCACAATCGAAAGGCTGGACCATTCCAACGGGATTGCAGGCTAAGGAGCAAGCGAACTTAGACAGATTGAACGCTGCAACTGCAGCAAATTTTGACAAGGAATTTGCAAGTGTGATGGTTGCTTCTCATCAGGATGCAATTAATTTATTTACCACGGCCTCAGGTAGGGACGGAGTGCGGGATGGCGACCTGAGGGCCTTTGCCTCGAGTAAACTACCTTCTTTAACTTCGCATTTAACTGAGGCTACTGCGCTTCAGGCTACAGTAAACAAGTAATAGCGTACCTAAATTCATCATTTATGGATACAGACGAGACATTTCACAGCAGTAAAGGGCATGACCCGGGCTCCCTGGATGAAAAACAGCAACAGGCGGATAAACCAAAAGCAGATTCACCGGCAACTGCAGGAGTAAACTATAGAGATGAAGATGCGGCAGATCCGGAAATGGCTGCCAGGGATACATCGAAAGGTTTCGACAGGGAGCAGGAAGAATTGGAAACCTGACTGAGTGACACAGAATAAATAAGTTCAAAAGCAAAAACCAGCGGCAGGTGTTCAATCATTAGTCGCTGGTTTTTTATTTTACGGGGTATCTCGCGGTCTGCTGACCCATGCATATTTTGTATCAAAATCCTCACAATGAGGGTGGAGTAAACAAAAGCAATGCTTTGTGGTTAGGGTAAGTATGGATTATTATAGCATTTTTTTAAAGGACCTTGATTTTAGTTTTGCATTGGAGATTCTATTCAGGACCCTAATCATGTTTATACTGGTATTGGTGACGCTCAGAGCCTCTGGAAAAAAGGGCGTCCGCCAACTTTCAATATTTGAAGTGGCCATTATCATTAGTTTGGGCTCTGCCGCGGGTGATCCAATGTTTAATGACTCGCAACCGATTATACCGGCTATCCTCGTGTTTATTACCGTTGTGCTAATTTACCGTATAATAACCTGGATTGCCGCAAGGAGCGAGAAATTTGAAGATATTCTGGAAGGTACGCCCATATATATTATTGAAAATGGAACATTTGCAATGATTGATGGAAGCGAACGTACCTATGCCAAAGACGAATTTTTTTCTGAGCTGCGCCAGCAAAATGTAGAGCACCTGGGCCAGGTGAAAACTGCAGTTTTAGAAACCAATGGTACCATTAGCTTTATGTTCTTCTCTGATGATGAGGTACGTCCGGGGCTTCCTGTCTGGCCTAAAGTATATGCACACAAAACCCGGAATGTGGAAAATCCGGGGCAGTACGCCTGTACTTTTTGTGGCAACGTGGAGCAAATTGACGCAGAAGAACATAAATGCAGCCGTTGTAAGAATAGGGAATGGGTGGCGCCATTGGATACTGCAAGGATCACCTGATCAATTGGCGACTTCCATCATGCGCTTTCTTACTTTCTTGACTAGCTCCAGGTTCACATTCAGCAAGAGCACTATTTGCTGGTTGTTAAAATTGAACCTGGTTACAAATCGTTTGATCAAATGTTCCTGATTTGCCAGTATGCCTTCTATCTTAGCTTCTTCAACCATTAAATCTTCAATTGTTCTGATCTCATTCATATTCTTATTAATTAATAAAATAATTCTGTGATCAAAAATAATTCCAATTTATGAAAAGTCAAAATATGCGGTAAAAATAAATTGGTATGGATGGCAGCTAAAAATGCATCTCATTTTTGTTGATATTTCATTCGCAACTGGGTTTATTTAAATGGTTTGTTGTAAACTTGTATCAGGCGTATGCCGATCCATATTGTTAGATCATGATTAACCCTCGAAACAGATGCTGGACAATTTTCCATTTTACCTCAGCCTGATTGTAGCCATTGTATTGATTATCATGCTGGCCAACAAAATCAAAATAGCCTATCCGGTGCTGCTTGTAATTGCCGGCTTGCTCATCAGCTTTATCCCTGGCATACCAATGTTGCATATAGACCCGGAATTAATTTTTTTCATTTTCCTGCCGCCGCTATTGTACGATGCCTCCTGGGCCATATCATGGAAGGAATTATGGCGATGGCGGCGGATTATCAGCAGTTTCGCTTTTGTAGTGGTCTTCCTTACCGCTATGGCAGTGGCTTTCTTTGCAAATAGTTATATACCGGGCTTTTCTTTGGCGCTTGGCTTTTTGCTGGGTGGGATTGTATCGCCCCCGGATGCAGTTAGCGCGGGAGCTATTTTAAAATTTGTGAAGGTGCCGAAACGATTATCGTCAATTTTGGAAGGTGAAAGCCTGTTGAACGATGCGTCATCACTGATTATTTTCCGCTTTGCCCTGATCGCTGTAGCCACCGGCCAGTTTGTATGGTATGAGGCGGCATTAAACTTTAGCTGGATGTTAGTTGGCGGTATTGGCATTGGTTTACTGGTAGCCTGGATATTCATGAAAGCGCATAAACACCTGCCTACGGACGCCAGTATGGATACGGTGTTTACTCTTGTTACCCCATATGTAATATACATTGCTGCTGAAGAGGTTCATAGTTCGGGTGTGCTTGCGGTAGTAAGCGGTGGTTTGTTGCAGGCTTACCATAGATATGAATTTTTAAGCAGCAGTTCCCGATTGCGGGGTGTGAATGTATGGGAGAGTCTCATATTTGTGATGAATGGCCTGGTATTTATGATAATTGGCCTAGAATTGCCTGAAATTGTATCTGGACTTGGAGAGGTAAGCCTATCCTCGGCCATTTGTTATGGACTGCTAATTACTGCTGTGCTGGTTGTAGCAAGAATTCTGTCAGCATTTGGGGCAGTAATTACCACGCTGATTGCCCGTAATTTTATCACTGTTGCAGATGCCAGCAATCCTGGAATGAAAACCCCATTATTATTAGGTTGGACAGGAATGCGCGGGGTGGTCTCGCTTGCGGCAGCGTTATCTATACCCGTCCAAATGGCAGATGGAACTGCGTTTCCGGAGCGCAACCTTATTCTCTTTATCACTTTTGTTGTGATATTAACTACCCTGGTAGTCCAGGGCCTTACACTTCCATACCTTATCAGTAAAATTGAACTGCCCCAATGGGATGATTACCTGCCTGAAGAAGAAGCAGATATTTATATCAAAAAGCAGCTATCGGCACATGCTGTAAAATACCTGCGAACTAACTGCGCCGAACAACTTGATGAACACCATGTACTACAAAAGTTTATAGGTAAACTTGAAGAAAGCGGCAGGCTGGCAGACGATTCGGTGATTGCAGAAGAAATTAAAAGCATTTATCTGGATGTGATTGCGCAACAAAGGCAATGGCTGTTGAAGAATACAGCCAATCAGCATCTGGATGATGAAGTAATCAGGAAATTTTTAAGACGTCTCGATATAGAGGAGGAAAAACTTAATATATGAAGATCCTATTAAAATACCTGGTGCCGCGAAGGGGCCTTATCATTCTTTCACTATTACTGGCAGCGGGTGCCCAGCTCTTAAGTCTGCTTGATCCGATCATTTTCGGGAAGATTATTGACGATTACTCTACAAACAAGTATAACTTAACTGAGCAAAAACTAATTGCGGAGGTAACTTACTGGCTGGCAATTGCATTGTGTATAGCCTTTTTGGCCAGGTTGTTCAAGTCTATTCAGGAGTTTACCACGAGAAAGGTTGTGGCAAAATTTGGCATGGATATATTCAATGACGGGCTGAAGCAAACGTTGCGTTTATCTTTCCACGAGTTTGAAGATAGCAGGAGCGGAACAACATTATCGGTTTTGCAGAAAGTGAAAACCGATGCGGAAAGATTTATCAATTCTTTTATAAACATACTTTTCTCCTCTCTTGTGGGAATAGGTTTTTTACTTTGGTATAGCCTTAACAAGAACTGGTTATTAGTTCCTGTATTTTTTATTGGTGTAGTGGTGCTTGGATCATTGACGGGGCTCTTGTCCAAAAGGATCAAAGCAATACAGCGTTCCATTAATCGACAGGTAGATAACCAGGCAGGAGTGATCACCGAAAGCCTGCGGAATATAGAACTGGTAAAGAGTTTAGGTCTAACCTTCTCTGAGATCAGAAGGCTTAACTTGCAAACGCTAAAGATCTTTGACCTGGAAATGATGAAGGCTAGAAAAGTAAGCATTTTGTCTTTTCTGCAAGGCAATATGTTAAACCTGCTTAAACAGTCTGTCTTGTTTATCCTCCTATGGTTAATATTCAGAAAAATACTGAGCAACGGTGAGTTGATCGCCATGCAATTTATTTCTACGGCTATTTTTACACCCCTTCAGGATTTGGGTAATATGATTATCCTCTACCGTGAGGCCGATGCCTCGCTCAAAACATTTGATAAGCTGATGCAAAAGCGCATTGAAACCCGTCCTGAAAATTCGATTGAACTTGACGACCTTGCGAGGCTGGAATTCAAAGATGTGATATTCAGGCACCAGACTGCCGGCTACAATGCCATAGACGATATCTCTTTCGAGGTCAGTACCGGCCAGACAATCGCTTTTGTTGGCCCATCCGGATCGGGGAAATCTACTTTGGTTAAACTTTTGGTAGGGCTTTATCTCCCGGTAGAAGGTGATATTCTTTTTAATGGGATAAGTGCCAAACGTATACGTTACAATCCTTTGCGCCGGCAAATTGGCTTTGTGACACAGGATACCCAGTTATATGCTGGTTCAATAAGAGAAAATATGCTTTTCGTAAACCCAAAAGCCACTGAAGGGGATATCATTGAGGCACTGGGAAATGCATCGGCCACTGCATTAATTGCAAAGGCATCTCATGGTATTGATACCATACTAGGCGAGAATGGGATGAAACTCTCAGGCGGGGAGAAACAGCGTATCTCGATTGCGAGGGCATTACTCAGGAAACCCAAACTGTTGATTTTTGATGAAGCGACCTCTGCACTGGATTCTATTACCGAAGAGGAAATATCCGGAACAATAAGAGAGATTTCTGGCAGAAGGGAGCAGATGACTATTCTGATCGCCCATAGACTTTCAACGATTATGCATGCCGACCGAATCTATGTTCTTGAAAAAGGAAAAGTATCAGAAACAGGCAGTCACGATGACTTACTGCAGGCTAAAGGTCTGTATTATTCCATGTGGCGTCAGCAGATTGGAGAGCGCAGATAAAGCAAATCTTACCCTTTTTAAAACCTCTATGTTTAATTATTCATTTACGGAAGAATAGTTTTAATTAAAGTTATGAATTGGTATAAATTCAATAACGTATTATAAATGAGCATTATCGCGGTATATTTATTGGGATAGAAATTGACTGCGAACTATTAAATTAATATGCTGATGACAAATACTTTTGGGGTTGATATCATTCCCGGTAATGATGAACAACGGGTAGCAGTTCTAAAAAGATATAGGATCCTTGACACTCAGGCTGAGGATGCTTTTGATACTGTCGCTAAGCTGGCAACTGAAATTTTTGATGTTCCAATGGCGCTGATTTCATTTGTTGATGCAGAAAATGTTTTTCATAAAGCAAATGTTGGGATGGAAAACGTCCAGCAATGTTCAAGGGGTGTAAGTTTATGTGCCCTTTCAATTCTCAATAGAGACATTACTGTTTTTGAGGATGCCGCGAATGAGGCTTCTTTGTTAGCCAATCCGCTGGTGACCGGCGATTTTGGATTGAAGTTTTATGCTGCAGCCCCGTTAATTACACCTGACGGATTTAACATCGGCACAATATGTATCCTTGATAAAAAATCGAGGACGTTTAACTGTGAAGATCAAAAACTTATCAAAAGTCTGTCGCAAGTGGTGATGGCGACCCTCGAACTTCGGATTACTTTAGTAAACCGAATTGAAAAACAAAAACTAGCTGAACAGCTTTTAATAAAAACCGAAGCGGAACATCAGGCCTTGAATGAACTTCAGCTGGAGAGCAACGAGGAACTTGCTGTTTTCAATGAAGAGCTTACAGCTGCAAATGAAGAACTCGTTAGTTCATACGATAAATTGAAAACGATTTCTGAACGGCTTGGTGAAAGCGAATCACGGTTCCGGAACATGATTGACCAGTCGCCGGTTGCTATGATGGTAACAAGTGGAAAGGACCTGGTAGTAGATGCTATAAATCCAGTTATGCTGGAGATTTTGGGCAACAATTACCGTATCCTAGGGAAACCAATATTTGATGCTATGCCTGAACTTGCTACTCAGGGGTTTAGAGAGCTGATATACGAAGTTTATGAGACAGGCACACCTTTTTATGCCCAGAATGCCCCCGTTATATTTTTAGTAGATGGAAAAGAAACGATCAGGTATTTCAATCTCGCCTATACCCCGATACGGGAGAACGGGCAAATAAACGCAGTGTTGCAGACGGCATTAGAAGTTACCAGTCAGATTTTGCAATAAATGATCCTGAAAGTTCAGGGGGATACCTGTCTCTATACTATCTGATATATTTACATTCGTAACTGCTTGATACGTTTATCATTGATATTTTTATCTGATCAATTTATCTTCGCTACTCAATTGATATGTTTTTCCTTCGGGACCTAACTGGGCATGTATTAGCGGAGATTTAGGTGCAAGAAAATACCCGGTGAGACTTGCGAAAATTATGGGTACAATATTCTGATAGCCGGTCATCATTCCCAGTAAAATTATAATGCTTACAGGGGTTCTCGTAACGCAGGCGTTAAGGGCTGCCATACAGCATACGGTGATTAAGGTGAGATTTTGTTCCGGAAATAACTGGTGAATGATTAATCCCAAAACTGTTCCGGCAAATAATAAGGGGATAATAAAACCACCCCTCCAGCCTGAAGTAACTGTTATAGCAATAGCAATCAATTTCATCACCAGTAAAATACATAAAAACTGGATCGTAAATGTTCCAGATATGACTTCAGTTAGTTGTTCATGTCCGAAATAACGCGTTAGTGGAACATAATAGGCAATAGTACCGAGAAAGAAACCGCCAATGGTCAACTTATAATACACCGGTAATTTTATTCTGCGAAAAACGTATTTGAAGTTCTTAACGAAGAATATAAATAACCACCCTACTGCTGCCCCTGCTAAAGAATAGGCCACGGCATAAAATATGTCACCAAGTTTTGGGTCGCTCGAAGGCGGGAAATTCCATGTTGGCCCCAGGTTAAGATGTGTGATCAGCACAAAAACAAGATAACTTGCGCAACTGGCTACAAGTGCGGGCATAAATGCTTTATAATAACGGGTCACATGTTTATGGTCCAGGATTTCCAGGGCAAATAAACTTCCACCAAGTGGTGCGCCGAATAAGGCAGTGAAAGCAGAGGCCATTCCAGCTATGGTAATTGAACGAATATCTTCACCCTTATAACCCAATTTACGGGCAATATAGGTCCCTGTTGATCCTACTACCTGTACGAGAGGCGCCTCTGGTCCAAGGCTTCCGCCTGCGGCGATACAGACTAGTGAAGAAAGGATCATAGATGGATTATTTTTTGGTTCAAGACGGCCGCCTTTAAAATGGATATTGTCTACCATTAAATCAATCTCGCCGGGATCACCCAGTTTATGAATAATCAGTCCGGCTATCAGGCCAGCGATGGTCATAAGAGGAATAACATAAATACCTTGCACTACAGTGAGCACAGCGGTGAAATGTTCTAATATTATCCAATATCCACCTGCTATGGTGCCGCCAATTATTCCCAGTAGAGTCCATAAAAGAAAATTTTTGTTGTAAACAAATGGATTGGCTTTTAGCGGATTTTTGACGGTATTATGTAATTCAAGGATCCGTTTGGATGTAGAAAATTTCATTGATATAGTAGCATAATGATTTTAATAAACATTGCAAATGTAATATAAAAATGAATTAATTTAATATTTTAGTTTCAATTTATATTGCATGTGTAATATATATAAGTAAATTTGTTGTAATGAAATCACAGAAAATATGCGATTTAAAGACCTGCTTTTTATGCCGGTTTTGTTTAGAAGAATGGAAGCCCGTTATCGCGTTAGCGAGAAAAAACATCAGTGTTAAGAGGGGGCAGCAGGTATTTATAGAAGGTGAAGAGGTGAAGGGAATATTTTTCGTCTATAGTGGAAAGGTAAAAATTCATAAAAAGTGGGATGACGAGAAAGAGTTGATTGTGCGTTTTGCTAAAGAGGGAGACGTTTTAGGACATTTAGGTTTGGGTGGTTCTGGCGTTTATCCTGTTTCGGCAACGGCAATTGAAGATGCGGTGATCTGTTTTATCAATATGGCTTTCCTGGAAAGTTCAATGGTTATCAACAATTCTTTTGTGATACAACTGATGCGTTTTTTTGCTGCGGAATTGCAGGAATCAGAGAGAAGAATGAGTAACCTAGCCCATATGAGCGTAAGGGGCAGGTTGGCGCAGGCCCTGCTTTCTTTGCAAAGTCAGTTTGGTGCAGACGCACAAGGCTTTATCCAGATAGAACTTAGCCGGCAAGATCTTGCTTCATTTACCGGTGCTTCTTATGAGTCGCTGTTCCGCACCATTAATGATCTTTTAGCTGAAAACATGATTGTTATTCAAGGTAAAACAATCGCTATCAGAAATGAAGAGGCATTTCGGAAATACATAGTCAACTAATCGCAGGCATACGTATATAATGAGGAGCAGATTACACCGCAGTGCCAGAAAAGCGAAATTTATATTTTACAAAGAAACGCTAATTGATTTTAGAGAGCACTTATGGACCTTCATCGGTTCATTTACTGGCATAGGACTAATTGGGTTATTGCATAGCAGGTATTTGACGGCCTCTGATAATTTATTTTTAATTGGTTCTTTTGGTGCTTCTTCTGTTTTAATCTATGGTATTATTAACAGTCCCTTAGCCCAGCCCAGGAATTTGCTGGGTGGGCATATAATTTGTGCAATAGTGGGCGTAACCGTACACAAGATTATTCCTAATGAGCCCTGGCTATCTTCGGCTTTGGCTGTTTCCCTTTCTATTGTTGCCATGCAGATAACAAAGACCCTTCATCCTCCCGGTGGGGCCACTGCATTAATAGCAAATATCGGTTCCGCCAAAATAATTTCAATGGGATACTGGTATGTTTTAAGCCCGGTATTATCGGGAGCTGCAATGCTGTTGGTTGTTGCCATTATTTGCAATAATATGACCCCGCATCGGAGTTACCCAAAAAACAAAAAATGGTATTTGTTTTATAAAAGGTACCAGAGATAAATGGAATTAACTGCCTGTATTGTCAAATTTGAATGATGTTTTCTTGCGGGATAAAATTTATACTATCTATATTTACAGCATTAAAAAGGCATTAAAATCCCATTAATATGACATTAAAATAAATATAATGATCTTAGAACTTTATGTAAAAATATATCGTTATATATATGTGTATTTCAGCATCTTGTAGATGTTAGATCATATTTGCCACTCTACCTAATTACATTAATCCCAATGTTATGCCGTTTTTAGATTACGTTTTACAGCCACCTGCCTATGGCTGGAAAGACACAAAAGGTGAACTTATTGTTCCAAAAGTAAGCGAGATCTTAACTGAATTTTTCAGCAGGTTGAACGTTTTTAGAGACCGCCGGAACTGGCTGCCATTTTTTAGCTGGTTGAAAGTGTTATGTTTAATGCCTTTCTTCTTTATTTTCCTTTTTAACTTTTTGAGTTGGTGGACAGTATTGGCTGCATTTGTTTACAGCATGATTATTATGGGCACGCACGGTACGATCTGGCATCACCGGTATTGTACACACGGTGCTTATAAGTTCAGGAACAGCTTCTGGCGTTTTTTCACCCAAAACCTCACTATCAATGTAATCCCGGAAGAAATCTATGTGATTTCTCACCACGTTCATCATGCTAAATCGGATCAGCCGGGCGATCCGTACAATGCGCAGGCTGGATTTCTGTACTGTTTTTTAGCTGATGTAAACCACCAGCCGATTGCAAAGGATTTAAGTGAGTCTGATTACAATAGGGTGAAATTACTCATGCAGCATACTGGTGTTACTGCGAATACTTATACGCAGTATAAAAAGTGGGGTTCCTACGTAAACCCTGCGTCTGCGGTGCTTTCCTGGGTGCTCAACTGGGCATTTTGGTATGGGGCATTTTACCTTATCGGTGGTCATGCACTTGCCTGCAGTTTATTTGGCGCAGCTGGGTTTTGGGCCATAGGGGTCCGTACTTTCAATTATGAAGGTCATGCTAAAGGCGAAGACAAGCAACGTGAGGGTACTGATTTCAGCGAAAATGATAAATCTATAAATCAGTTATGGCCAGGTATTGTGGCTGGTGAGTGGCATAATAACCACCATTTATATCCCAAAAGTGCCAGAAGTGGTTTTAAGCCCCATCAGGTAGATCTTGCATGGTATTATATTAAAACGATGTATACACTTGGTGCAGTTACTAGTTATAAAGACGACAAGAAGCGCTTTTACGAGCGGTACCATATTCCGTATATGGCGACAAAGGGAACGCAGGCAAGTGGCGAAATGAAAAATATCACAACAAAACACATCTCAACATAAAACGTCTGGCACGGCTTAAAGCTTAAGCTGTGCCAGACGTTTTTTATTAATCATGTTCCGCGTGTTTGAACTGTTTCATGTGTTTCAACTATTACACGTGCTTGATCTGTTTCAAATGTTTGATCTGGTTAGAAGAAAAATTTTGAAAAGCCTTTTCGCTTATTTTTCTGTGTAAGACACAAAACCACTACTCCTAATACGGCTGTTTGTATAAGTACCCTTTTAACTAATCCCTTCCGGTTGTACTTAAAATCAGACTTCCATCCTTTTTCAACAAAAATATTTGGAATAGTACCTTCAGTAAGATCTTGTATCACACCTTCAACTACGTTGATCCTGTCTGCCAGGAGCAGAGGTAACCAGTGTGCGTAACTGGATTCGCTGTATTTGAAAGCCTGGCGCCTGATCATCCCACTAAGACCGCTGGGCGGACTTGCAGTTCCGAAAACTGCCGAGATGCTTGGCCGCTCGTTGGATTTTAAGATTTCAATATTCTCTTCCTGCTGTGATGGTCGCTCCCAGTTGAGCCTCTTGTGATCGTCACCTGTATAATTTTTCATTGGATACGTTGGTTCATTTTCAGGATCTGCATCCATGCCCCATCCTGGGATCTGAGTATAATCTGTTTTATTTTCCATAACGTTATCTGGCTGAAGGCATGATTAAAATAGGTTTAATACAATTGTCTAATTTTGCTGAAAAAATATGATAGGCATCTGCCACTTCTTCTAAAGGAATGCGATGGGTAATCATTGCCTTAGGATCTAAGCGGCCTGCCATTACATGATCAATCAACCTTGGTAAAAGCCTTTTTACAGAAGCCTGGTTTGCCCTGATGGTGATACCTTTGTTCACTACGTTTCCAATTGGAATGAGATTATCGGTTGGACCGTATACTCCAACAACTGAAACTATGCCGCCTTTCTTTACTGAGTTGATTGCCCAGTGGAGAGCAGTTGCGGAACCCGCCTGAAGCAATAACTTTCTACCTGTGATGGTCTGCAATGCACTTCCAGCTGCATCTCCGCCCACGGCGTCAATACAAACGTCAGCGCCAAACCAGTCGGTAGTCTTTTTTAGAAACAATACAGGATCACCCAGTGATTCAAAATTATAAGCCTCGCAGTTTGCATAATTGCGCACAAACTCAAGTCTGTATTCGAGGTGATCGATTACAATCACACGTGCAGCGCCAAACAGCCAGGCACATTTTGCTGCCATTATCCCTACGGGGCCGGCTCCAAATACAACTACTGTATCACCCTTTTTTATACCGCCCATTTCGGCAGCCTGATAACCTGTAGGTACAACATCTGTTAACAGGAGTGCATCCTCCGGATCCATACCTTCTGGAATTACTGTTGGGCCAACATCAGCATAGGGTACCCTCACATATTCTGCCTGACCGCCATCAAAACCACCTGCGGTATGGGAATAACCAAATATACCACCAACCGCGCTGGCCTGGGGATTTGATTCATGACAGTTCCCGTATAACTCCTGTTTACAGAACGCACATTTACCACATGCGATGTTAAAAGGCACCAGTACCGTGTCACCTACTTTAAGTTTATGGACACCAGAACCGATGTCTACAACTTCTCCCATAAACTCGTGGCCAAATGTGGTACCCACTCTTGTGTCAGGTACTTCGCCATGATAAAGGTGTAAATCTGACCCACAAATGCAGGATTTTGTAACTTTAATAATTGCATCCTCCGGGTGAAGGATTACAGGATCTGGTTTTTCAGATGCCCGGACCCTAAAGGGTCCCCGAAAATTCATTGCTAACATAAATCCTTTTGTTTTAGTTGGTGGAACGATTAATGGCACCCTAACATTCCTGTTTGTTGTAAGTTTTAATTATTAAGGCAAATGACTTTTTAAGTTGTAAAACTTTGTGGCGGGCTCCTTGTTAACAACACGCCTGGTTAAAACACCTACTTATGTATGCTGATTAATGAACATGTTTAAAGCACTCAAAACTTCGACTAAAGTCATCATTGGAATTATTTTACTGCTCATTGCGGTTCGCGTGGCGTTGCCGTCATTAGTTAAAAACTATGTAAACAAGCAGTTGAATGAATTGCCTGGGTATACGGGGCATGTGGATGATATAGACATCAGACTACTGCGCGGGGCGTATGTGATACAGAACCTGTTGCTCAAGAAAAGGGCCGATACCAGTAAATATCCTTTCCTTCACATCGACCGTGCCGATCTGGCGATAGAATGGAAGTCTGTATGGAAAGGAAAACTGGTAAGCGAGATCATACTTGACAGGCCAGTAATTTATATCTTAAAAGAAACTGCCGACCTGTCTAAAGAGCCATCAAAGGAGCATTGGACGGAGACTGTGAAGGCGATTATGCCTATAACCATTAACCGCCTACAGGTAAACCGGGGCAAGTTTAGTTACCTGGACCGGGCCGCAAGCCCTGATGTAAACCTATATATTGATAGTATGCAAATGACTGCGCATAATTTAGCCAACGTTGAAGGCAAAGCGGGCAGTCTTCCATCAACAATTACTCTGACAGGTACGTCAATAGGAGGAGGTAAATTAAAAGGCGATATGAAAGTAAATGCCTTTAAAGAGACGCCTGATTTTGATATGAATATGCAGTTAACAGGTGTAAAAATGACCAGTTTAAATGGGTTCATCAAGGCATATGGGAAATTTGATGTAGAGCGGGGTACCTTAAATTTATACAGTGAACTCAAGCTCATCAACGGTAATATCAAGGGTTATGCAAAACCTTTCATCAAAAACCTGAAGGTGCTGGACTGGAAGAAAGATAAAAAGGAGGGTGGTATTTTACAAGCGGCGAAAGAGGCAGTGATTGGGCTTTTTGGCAATGTGGTGGAAAATCCTAAAAGAAAAGTAATTGCTACGAAGGTGGAAATTGAAGGGAATGTGAATGATCCAAAGACCAGCGGATGGGCTACCTTTCTGGGGGTTCTGAAGAATGCATTTATAAAGGCATTCAATCAGGGAATCGAAGGGTCACTGAATTAAACCGGGTTATTGCGGGATCACTAAATTAAACAGGGTGTCGAAGAATCAGTATATAAGCGCTGCTATAACTGTTATTTTCTGATAGTTATAAAAAAAGTACTGCCAATATCTGGTTTGGATTCTACAGAAACATTTCCCTCAAGCGCGGTCACAAGTTCTTTTACTGTCGCAAGTCCGATTCCGGTTCCCTTGTTATTGTTGCGGTCGGTATTGCCCAAAGTAAAGTTCACACCAAATATGCGGTCGAGATATTCGGCGGGGATACCTATACCATTATCCTGGATCTCTAATTTATAAAAGACATCGTCTTGTTCAAACCTGATCTTGATTTCAACAATTTCTTTGTTATTGTACCTTATGGCATTGCTTAACAAGTTTAATATGATTTGATCAAGTGCAATAACAGATGTATAGATTTCCTGGTTATTTTCTGGCAAGGTTATCTTTATTCCTGACGGCAGGGGCAACAGTCCGATAATTTTGTTTAACAAATTATTAAGGACGAACTTCTTTTTATTTGCCAAAAGCGATGAAGGCGATTTAGAATACTCCAGCATCTCATCTACCAAATTGATTAGGTTCCTTGTAGATGAAATTGTAAGGTCCACCAATCTTAAACAGCCATCGAACTGCTGTTTTTCATGACGCATCTTTAAAGCCTGAGAGCTCATAAGTATATTGCTTAGCGGATTTTTGATATCATGGGCAGCCATTGAAGCAAATTTTTGGATAAGCGTATTTGAATTGAGCAGTTCATTGTTGGTTTTTTCCAACAGGGTAACTTTTCGTCGTAACTCCAGCTTGTCAATAATCTGCTGGCCCAGCGTTTTTAATGCCTGGACCTGATTTTCAGATAATGCATTGGCTTTCTGATCAAACACACATATTGTGCCGAGTGGATAGCCGTCTTCATTCACCAGCGAAACACCAGCATAAAAGGCAATTTGAGTTGGGCCGGTTACAATTGGGTTATCAGAAAACCTTTCATCCAAACGCGCATCCGGGATAATCATCAAGCCTTCGTTTGTATCAATGGTGTGGGTACAAAATGACATTTGACGTGTATTTTGTGTGAGGTCTGTACCATGATGTGATTTGAAAGTTTGTATTTCAGATCCTATAAAGGTGATTAACGCTATTGGGACATTACAAACTACAGATGCCAATGCAGCCAGGTCATCAAATTCCTTCTCATTTTCTGTGTCAAAAATTTCATATGACTCCAAAGCGCTTAATCTTTGTGCTTCGTAATTCTCTTCTTTGTTATTCATTGTATAACCCAACCCTCGTAACCAAATATACCTTATTTTTAATCAGCAACGTTTCATGAATGTGAATATCATCTTATATCTTATAACATTTTTGTAGCAATTGCCCTATGAGACAGCATCACAATAGGCTCCTGTGGCATCAGTTTTGTTCATACAAGTCAAAATTATAACAGGAATGGATTTTAGTGTTGGACTACAGGATATGATCGCGATGATTGTGTCTATCATATGCGGTGGAATTATTGGTTTTGAACGGGAATATAAAAGCAAGTCGGCCGGCTTTCGTACAATCATCCTCATTTCATTGGGCTCAACAATTTTCACTATCGTCTCAAGGCATGGGGCGGGTGCTGACGACAGGATTTCCGCGAATATCATTACCGGTATAGGTTTTATTGGAGCCGGTGTAATTTTTAAGGATAAAGTTTCGGTGAGGGGACTCACTACAGCAGCAGTGATCTGGACGTCTGCAGCTATCGGGATGACAACCGGAATTGGTTATCATGCGCTGGCACTTACACTCACCGGAATAACGTTAGGTATACTATTAATGGTTACTAAGGTTGAATCAATGATTGCCGGTCTCCAGAAACAAAAACTAATCAGCATTATGTTCCGTGGCTCGGACTTTTCGCAACTACAGTTGCTTGAAAACACATTAAGCAGCAGTGGGCTTTCACTTGAACGCCTGGAAGTGGGGAAAGAAAACGACCGGTTAACCGCCGTATTTAAGGTCTCTGGTCAAAAGAAATTCCTTGTTGCCATGAATGAAACTTTAGCCAGCATGCCTGAGATTGTTTCTTTTAGCTAGTATCCAGAGGTAAATAAGGTTGATGCGGGCCCTGTTAAAGAATTTATAATAATTACTATAGAAAACTATCAATTTGGAACGATTTATGTTTATATACAAGTATATCTACACTAATGAGTTACAACAAGGAAAAGTTAAAAATCGAATCTTTATTGCAAGCCATTCAGCAGGTTCCGGATGACGGTGCAGAGTCGTTTGAGCGGTTAAATGAATTGTTTCTTGAATTTTCAAAGGTCATCTCAGTTCTGTATAAAAAACAACCAAATGTATTTGGTAATATTTATAAGTATGACCATAGGGAAATAAAAGCTTATAAAAGACAGTTGAGAGAAAGTGTAGGCATTTCCTCTCCGTTGCATGTAGGCAAATTCAGAAATCATATCGAAGATACTGCAGAACGCACTTTAGAATATATCACTATTTTTCTTTCGTAAATCAATCTGACTGAGAGTTGCAATAATGCTAAATTAATAAAGGTCATCTCCATCTGGAGACGACCTTTATTAATTTAGGAAATAACCTTTAAGCTAGTAAAAGAAAGTGACCTTTGTGATGTTACAATTTAATCTGTTCAGAATCAGAATAATCGCTCCATTGGGCTGTTCCATCTGGTTCAGCGCTGATCACTTCTTCGCTTTTGATTTTACTCATTTCAATATTAAGCGATTCTGTTTCAGCAAGTTTTTCTTCCATCCCAATTTCCTCTATGCTAAGGCCCTCGGTTTCTTTAACATGGGCAAGAGGGTCTGCAATATAGTCCCATTGTAAGCCCATTCCTGGCATTTCGCCCTGGTTCCATGGTCCCCGAACACTTTTTTCTGGTGACATGTTAAAGTACTTGTTGGTAAACCTTGGATCTGCCTGTAAAACTGCTGGCGGGAAATTTGGCTGAATCGTATCAAGCGCAGCCTCAAACATTTTGTAGTGGGCAACTTCCCTGGTCATTAGGAATGATAACGTTTCTTTGACATAAGGATCGTCTGTAAACTTCATTAAATGTTCGTAAACAATTTTGGCTCTTGATTCTGAAGCGAGGTTGCTTCTTAAATCAACTGTTAAGTCTCCATTGGAGTGAATGTATGATGCACACCATGGAATACCCTGACTATTGGTTAATCTTGGTCCGCCGCTGCTTAAAGTAACAAACTGCGGATTACCTCTTAATGCCTCATGAATAATAGATTCTTTAGCTGCGCTGCCATCCATTACCTGCATAATTTCTGACTGGTCGGCTGCATCTTTCAGTTCGCCATTTACGCCTTTCAATAACATTTGGATAGTTGCCCCAACAATTTCAAGGTGACTAAACTCCTCGATAGCAATATCCATCAACATATCGTATTTGTCTGGATGTGGCATCTTAGCTCCGAAAGCTTGTGTAAAATATTGCATAGCCGCAGCCAGCTCGCCATTTTCTCCGCCAAACTGCTCTAACAGCAAGTTTGCGAATACAGGGTCAGGACGCGAAACCCTGGCATTAAATTGTAGGTCTTTTGAGTGATAAAACATAATCTTATTTTTTTAGGTAGATGTTATACATTAATTGGTGGCAAGAACTGGTAGAATTGCAATAAGTTTTAATAAAACGCGGTTCTATGATAGTTCATAATTGGTATAAATAGTGCGATCAATTTTGCTCAACTAAGCGTACTAATCCTTTTAATAATCAGTATTTAATGTGGTTTAAACCGTATTTTCCGCCTAAGCATACCTTCGGTTTGGTTGTTATAGAATGGTATTAAAATAATAAGCTATGACAACCAACAACAAAATAATTATGTCTTTACTGGGACTGACTTTAGCATCCCAGGCGTGTTCAAGTCCTGACAAAAAAGAAGTACGGGGCGATTCTGTAGTAACAATAGGCGAAGGTATGAACGCAGCAAGGGATACCGGCTTTGCAGCCTCGAAGGATGACCAGCCTAAGGATTCCAATCCTACCAAGAATCTTAAGGATTATACCAATGAGTCGCGCGTAGACGCAGATGCAGCAGCATTTATGAAAATGGCCGCACTTGGAGGAATGATGGAGGTTTCACTTGGAAAAGTAGCGCAAAAATCTACCAATCCGGATGTAAAGGCATTCGCCGCAATGATGGTTGCAGACCATACCAAAGCCAACAAGGAATTAAAGGTACTGGCAGATAAAAGCCAGATATTATTGCCAGCCGAATACGATGCTGGTCAGAACGAGCACATGAACCAAATGAAAAGCCTTTCAGGTGCAGCGTTCGATAAACATTATATCGCTATGATGGTGGACGACCATAAAAAAACGGTTGACCTGTTTAAATCAGGCTCAGAAACCAAGGAGCTGGACGTGAAGAAATTTGCGCTTAAAACTTTGCCTGTGCTTGAAGCCCATTATGCGAAAGCCAAAGCTATACAGGCTACATTAAAATAAAAATCAAGGTAATTTGGGAAACGCTGTTATACTTTGTTAATACCAAAGTATAACAGCGTTTCCTTCATCAGGGATTGCTGGTTCCGTTTTTGTCGGAGCTATTGGTTTTACTCGCGGGCGTGGGATTATCTGTTTTAGCGGTGCTGTCCTTCATGGAAGAATCTTTAATGATGGAATCACTGGAGGGGGTAACCACTTGAGAAGAAGAGGTATCTGCACTTGACCGGCGGGTTGTTCCCTGGTTTTCACCCGAGCCGCAACCAGCATACAATATCCCTGTCAGTAGGAAAGGTATTAAAAATTTAGTTTTCATAGGTTATAGCTTATATGTTTATTGAATTCCAGTGTAATACAAAATCCTCCGCTTTGTTTTGACAAAATGAAACCAAATTTTAAGCTTAAGCCTGCAGGCATGATATTTAAACGAAACTAATTTTATGAAAGAAATATACGCAGAGGCATTGTCACTATTTGATGAATTAACTTTCACGGGAGCAGGATTAAATGGGAATGTGAATAAACTGTTCAATTCGTTTTGGATGGCCGGCTATGAATGCTCCGATCAGCTGAATTGCTTTGGAAACCGGGTAGACCTTTTACAGGAAACTAGGCATCTTGAAAATATTGAAGAAGATTATAAAAGTATACTTTCATTTGAGATCAAAACTGTCCGCGAAGGCATCCGCTGGAGCAAAGTTGAAACATCGCCATATCAGTATGATTTTAGCAGTGTAAAATATATGCTGGATGTAGCTGATCAATTAGGTATACAACAGATCTGGGATATTTGCCACTTTGGTTACCCTGATGATTTGACCCCTTTGCATCCACAATTTACCAATCGTTTTGTTGCACTGTGCAAAGCGTTTATTTCTTTTTACCGGGAGCAACGGCCATATGGAAGAGTAATCATTACCCCAATCAATGAAGTTGGCTTTATGTCATGGCTGGGAGGTGAAGTTGCAGGTACATCCCCTTATGCCGTACGTATGGGTTGGGAAGTAAAGTATGCTTTGGTGAAAGCTTATATCAAGGGAATTGAAGCGCTGAAAGAATTTGATCCATCTGTTTTTATTCTTGTTACAGAACCCCTTGTCAGTATTGTTCCTCCGCTATTTCCAACGCCAGAAGAAGTGAATGAAGCCGCAGTGCAGCATGATATACAATATCAGGTTATGGATATGCTGACGGGAGTGATGTGTCCGGAGCTGGGAGGAAGGAAGGAGCTTGTAGACGTCATTGGATTTAATTTTTATTATAACAACCAGTGGATATTAGAGACCGGACAGTTTTTACCCTGGGCTAATGACGAGCCCGACCCCCGCTGGAGAAGCCTTTGCTCGCTCCTCATTGAAGCTCAGCAAAGATATGAACAACCCATTATCATTGCCGAAACCAGTCACCCGGAGGAAGACAGGCCCATCTGGGTAACGTCAATAGCCAAATCATGTAAAGACGCCATCGAAGCGGGTGTAAACCTTTTGGGAATATGTTTGTACCCGATTATAGACCGGCCTGACTGGGATGATTTAAGTAACTGGCACAGGTCGGGTTTATGGGACGCAGACCCTTTTGATGCCAATCGACGGATACTGTTTGAACCTTACGCTAAAGCCCTTACACGTGCACAAAAGATTATTGAACCAAGTTCCTGTGTTGTTCTTATCAAATGATAGAGACCAAAATGGACTGTAATAAACTCCTACTGTACCAACGTTTGTTTTGCAAGCCCATGTATCGCTTCCTCATCACGCGTAATCTTTTTAAAGACAGAAAGGGCCTGTGCCACTACCTGATCCATATTGTAGTATTTATACGTAGCGAGCCTTCCTACAAAATAAGTGTTTTTCAAACTATCGGCCAGTTCCTTGTATTTTTGGTACAGGGCAGCGTTATCTGGCTTGGGAATCGGATAGTAAGGATCACCTTCCGACTTGGGAAATTCATAGACTACAGAGGTTTTATTGTGTTTTTGTCCACTTAAATATTTGAATTCAGTTATCCGGGTAAAATCATAGTCATTGGGATAATTGATGGTTCCGGTTTCCTGAAAAACCTCCTTGTCGTATGTCTCAAATTTAAACTCAATGGAACGGTATGGAAGTTTCCCATAGCAAAAGTCAAAATATTCATCAACTGGGCCTGTAAAGACCAGTTTACTGTAGCTGATTTCAGTCTGTATATCCTGATAATCTGTGTTTAACATGATATGAATGTTTGGATGATTGAGCATTTTTTCAAACATTTTGGTATATCCGTGAAGGGGCATTACCTGGTGAGTATCAGTAAAATACCTGTTGTCCTTATTATTCCTGGTCGGGATCCGTGCAGTTACTGAGGCATTTAGTTCTGAGGGATCCAGGTCCCACTGTTTTTTCGTATATCCTTTGAAAAACTTTTCATATAGCTCTCTTCCCACATTGCTTAAGACTACATCTTCTGATGTGAGTACCTGGCTTATTTTTTCTGCTTTTTCCTTTAAAAATCCTGTTACTTCATCAGAGCTCAGGTTGAGGCCATACATTGAATTGATTGTATTGAGGTTAATTGGAATGGGAAACATTTGTCCGTCCACACTGGCAAGTACTTTATGCTGGTAGTTTCTCCAATCTGTGAAATTGGAAAGATAGGCATATACTTCCTTACTGTTGGTATGAAAAATATGCGGCCCATATTTATGTACTAATATGCCCGCTTCATCATAGTGATCGTAGGCATTGCCGCCGATATGATTTCTTTTATCGAGGATCAGCACTTTTTTGTTGGCTACAGAGGCCAACCGTTCAGCCAGTACGCATCCCGCGAATCCAGCTCCTACTACAACATAGTCATACATAGATTAACTTGCTATTGATATTTTTTGATTGTTCATTGTATCGCAGATTTTGGTGTGCATAGCTTTATAGGTGATATCCCAGGATACACCCTTTAGGAACTGGTCTACCCGCTCCAGCCAGGCTTTTGGACAGCTTTTGTGAAGTTCGCTTTCAATGGCTTTGATAAAACTGTCGCTATCCGCACAGATGTGCACTAATTCTTCAATCCCATAAGGGTTAACCACATCATTAATAGGTGTAGAAACTACAGGCACGCCAGCTGATAAATATTCCGGCGTTTTAGTTGGACTGATGAATTGAGTAGATTCATTTAATAGAAATGGAATCATGGCCACATCCCAGGTAGCCAGGTATTTTGGTAAATCTTGGTAAGACTTCTGGCCCAGATAATGAATATTTGCATTCTGTGGAAGTGAACCCTGATCAATTTTAACCACAGGGCCAATCAGCATAAAATGCCAGTCTGGGCGTGCAGTTGCCATTTCCGTAATCAGGTTAATATCAAAACGCTCATCAATTACGCCGTAAAAGCCAAGTTTTGGCCCCTGAATACCGATCTGGTCTGCCGGTTCTGGTAATGTTGTCCTTGCCTTGCTGAAGTGCTCTTTTTCAATTCCGCTGGGAAAAGGATGGATGTTGGTATGACGGTGTTTTTTTGCCTCATATAAAGAATAACCCCCTGTAAAAACTATATCCGCAGTTTCCATCAGTTGCTTTTCCAGGGCAATAATTTCTTTTGGTGCGAACTTAAATGCAGAAAGTTCGTCCATGCAATCAAAGACAACAAACCTTGGTTTAAGGTCTGCAGAGAATTTTAAGGCCATCGGTGTATAATACCAAAACAAACATTCATTAAGGTCTATGTTTGTAACAAACTGTTTCAGCAGTTTTTCCTGTGTCAGTATAATCTCTTGTTCATTTAACCCTTGCAGCAGGCGCGGTACCACAATGTTGAGCGTAGGTGAGTCACTTCGTATTGAAAGGTAGTTTTGATCCTGGGCATCAAATATGGGCTCTTCAAAAAACCAAACGGTAGAAGCCCGGGAAAATCTGCTCAATAAGTGCTGTGGTCTCTGGTAAACAAAATCCCATCGTAGATGAGAAAAGCAGATTAGATTTTCAGGCAGCGTGTCTGTAGTATTTGGTTTCATACGGTTGATATTTGTTTGAAGTAATGCATGAGATATTGCGTCTTTCCACTAACTTATAATCACTGCAATTGTTTACGTGGTAACTACCGGTTTTATTGCGTTAAAACGCGTGGACACTTTCTGTAGCAAATGTTAGAATTACGTTATCTGCCACTTGGTTTGGTTAGATTTTTGCGTAAGCAGTTGTGCTTAATCAATAGTTATTATACATATTAGTGTAATTATCTATATTCTGCTTAAGGATAGATTGTTATGGCATGATTCGTGCCTTTAACCAGTTTTTAGTTAGGTAATTATATTTTTTGCCAGAATAATTACCTGAATTGGCGTGACTGTTTAAAAGTTTAGCCATTTACTTAAGTAAATATTCTGAAATTATAAGATGACAATCAGCAATGTATCTTTTAAATGCCAGAGCAAATGCTGTTTTAACCACTGCACTATGACACGGAACATATGAATAAAATACTACTAACAGATGTTACGGTAAGGAATAATGTCAAGATTATAGGTAACGGGCAAGTTACCCTGATGTTTGGACATGGCTTTGGATGCGATCAAAATACGTGGCAATCCATCGTTCCTGCTTTTGAAGAGGACTATAAAATAATACTCTTTGATTATGTGGGGGCAGGAAATTCAGATCATAGCGCTTATGATCCGGAACGGTACTCTTCTCTTGAAGGTTATGCACAGGACCTGATTGATATCTGTACGAATTTGGAAGTTAAAGATGTAGTTTTCATTGGTCACTCTGTGAGCAGTATGATTGGATTACTGGCGGTTAAAAATGCCCCTTCAATATTTACTAAATTAATATTTATTGGTCCTTCACCCCGGTATATCAACGATGCCGATTATCATGGTGGGATAGAAATGAATGATCTGGAAGATCTACTGGAAGTAATGGATAGTAATTATCTGGGCTGGTCGCAAATGCTTGCACCATCAATTATAGGTAATCCCGACAGACCTGAACTAGGCGATGCTTTAACCAAAAGTTTTTGCTCCACCAATCCGGAAATTGCAAAGCGGTTTGCCAGGGTCACGTTTTTGTCTGACAACCGGAAAGATTTAGCACACCTAAGTATCCCAAGTTTAACGATCCAATGTCAGAATGATTTTTTAACCTCAGAGGCGATTGCGGAATATATTCAGCAGCACACTCAAAATAATGAAATAGTGATGTTAAAATCGAGTGGGCATTGCCCCCACCTCAGCGATCCTGCTGGAGTAATTAATGCCATTCAATCATTTATAAATTAATAACCTAACGGATGAGAAATGTTCGGGTAAGCAGGCACGTGAACCAAAGTACTTTCTATGACAAGCTACCTTGCGGGGTAGTTGCGTTTACTCCAGAAGGGCAAATTATTTCATTAAATACAATAATGGCGAAATGGCTAGGGGTGGGAAAGGAAGAAATTTATCAGCAGAATTTCAAATCACTTTTGTCTAAATCCAGCATGTTATATTACAGCATGGTGGTTGACCCAATGCTTAATCTGAAATCGAGCGTTAGTGAAATCAACCTTCAATTTGATACTAAGGGAGACAGGGTTGATGCCTTGTTCAATGCTGTAACGTACAGGGATGATAAAGGGTCAATTACAATGATTACTGCAACCATTCAGAAAATAACAGACAGAAAAAAATACGAAAAGGAGCTTTTGTTTGAGAAACGAAGGGCAGAGCAGGACAAACGAAGATTTGAATTTCTTTTCAATTCGGTACCAAACCACGTGTGGACTACCGATGCAGAGGGCCTGATCATCACGGTTAATAAAAAAGCAAGAGACTATTTTGGTATAGGCTTTTTCGACGACCCTCAGGATTACCTGCACATATTGAAGCAGGACAAAGATTTGTACGAAGAGTGGATGGGTTGTTTAATCACTGGCAATAAGTTCCACGGTGAATTGAGGATGAAGGGGATTGATGAAGTGGACGAGTGGTTCCTACTTACTGCAGAACCCTATTACAATTCTGACGGACTAATTGAGATGTGGTTCTGTTCCACTACAAATATTCACAAACAGAAAACACTGCAACTGGCTAATCAGGATGAATTAGAGTTAAGCCTGGCTATGGCAAATAAAACGCTGGATGCAAATGCAAAATTGTTTATGCGCATTGCGATGAACCAGTCGCACATGATCCGTAAACCTCTTGCCAACATTATGGGGCTGGCCGATCTGTTAAAGGAAGAAAACAGTAAAGAAGAATCTTCTGCTATCCTTGCGTTATTACTAGAAAGCGCAGAGGAACTTGATCAAATGATTAAAAAATTAAATGAAGTTGGATTAGATGATTCTTCTGACTTAGACGAAGCTTAGCTGGTACCTGTATATTTTCAAATTTAATATAACATCTTTAAAATTGCAATTCGCTTATTCTGCGGCATTCATTTTTTGCATTTCGGGATAAATGATGTTTTGCGCTATTTGATTGAGGTATGCTAAAGTGTTTTGGTTGTCTTTACTGCATTGTTCCAGCAATAATGCATATTCTGTTTGTCCTATCGCTGTCGCCATGCGGTGCAACGATTCATATCGGGCTACTTTGAAATTGAAAATACTAAGCAGTGTATGCAATATGCCTGTGTCTTTAACAAGTGAAATGCCTTTGCCCATTGATTGTTTAAGGCTTTCTAATAGTGTTTCATCTATAGCAGATACCTGCGGTTGCGACTTCTGCTTCACTGATTCCATCGCACGTGATAATCTTGAAATGTGGTTTTCTATATCAGTTGCATCAGGAGCTATGGCGCTTTTAAGTTCATCCGTTTGTGCCGATGTGGAGATTTTGGTAAAAGACTTCTGGTATTTCTTTTCTGCAGCCAATTGTTCAGCCAGCATGCCTTTATAGATTTCTATAAGCGTTAAGGAGTTGTTTTTCTTTTCCATATGAGTGTATCTAACAATGGTCAGTATATTTAGTTTTATCGAACTGTCTTACTAAGATACGGCCGGTTTGATCACGATGCCGTAAAAAAAATAGCCTAACAGATAATCATTTACCTAATTTTTCCTATTCTACATATTTGTGTTTTGTTGGCTAATTATTTGATAACGGTTGTGCTGAATATAAAATCATATCTATAAATGGAAAACTTCACCATGCTACAATTCTTTGAGTGGTACTACCCCGCTGACGGAAGTCTTTGGAACCACTTTAAAGAAGAAGCACCAAAATTAAAAGAAATAGGAATTGACACAGTTTGGTTACCACCTGCACATAAAGGTACGGAGGGAAACCAATCCAATGGGTACGACTCATATGACCTTTACGATTTAGGAGAATTTGATCAGAAAGGATCAGTTGCTACTAAATATGGTACAAAAGAGGAATTTATAAGTGCAATTGAGGTAGGAAAGGCCTCTGGATTGCAGGTATACGTTGATTTGGTTCTCAACCATATGGGCGGAGGAGATGAAACCGAAACCATTACCGTAAGAAAAGTTGATCCGGAAAACAGGAACCAGTTTATTAGTGAGCCCTATGAGATTGAGGCCTATACAAAGTTTACCTTTCCAGGCCGCGCTGGCAAGTATTCTGAGTTTGTATGGGACTTTCAGTGTTTTTCTGGTGTGGATTACGATGCTAAAAACGACGAGACCGCTATATTCAGTATTCAAAATCAATATGGCGAGGGTTGGCAGGACGTACTGGACAATGAAAATGGAAATTATGATTACCTGATGTTTGCAGACATTGATTTCAGGAACCCTAAAGTAAGGGAAGAATTCAAGCGCTGGGGAAAATGGTTTTATGAAACCGCCGGGTTTAGTGGTTTCAGGCTGGACGCGATAAAACATATGGATCCTCAGTTTTATAACGAGTTTTTAGATTTTATGCGCAATGAATACAAACAGGAGTTTTTTACTGTTGGCGAATATTGGGCACCTTATGATCTGCAGTCAATGGTTGACTATATCAATGTTACCGAAGGAAGGGTTTCCCTATTTGATGCACCATTGCAGGCCAACTTTCATAAAGCTTCTACAGAAGGAAACGGATATGATCTTTCCACTATTCTGGACGGAACACTGGTAAACTCTAATCCTGATTTGGCGGTTACCCTTGTTGAAAACCACGATACACAGCCTTTACAGTCATTGGAACAAACAGTACAAGCCTGGTTCAGACCGCTGGCCTATGCTTTGATACTTTTTAGGGCGGATGGTTATCCTTGTGTTTTTTATTCAGATTTATATGGGGCACACTATGAGGATAAGGGAAACGATGGGGAAGAACAGCAGGTTACGTTACATAAAATGGAGAACATTGATGTAATGTTAGGGGTAAGGAGAAGACTCGCGTATGGCTTACAACGCGACTATTTTGATCACCCAAACTGTGTTGGCTGGACAAGAGAAGGCGATGACGAACATGAGGATTCTGGCTGCGCAGTTATTTTATCTAACAGTGAGGCTGGGTTTAAAAATATGGAAGTAGGTTCTAAATTTGCCGGTAAAACCTTTGTAGATGCAATGCAGCATGTTGATGAAGAGATTGTTATTGGAGATGAAGGCTGGGCTGAATTTAAAGTAAATCCAGGTTCAGTATCCGTATGGGTATTGAAGAAATAGAATAACAAGGGTGCGGATTTTTAATTTCCGCACCCTTAAACCTACCCTCCGACTACTGGCTAAAGAGGATCTTTTAAGAACCACAAAACACAGAAGTATAAGGAATGATTATTCTGATTCTGTGTCTTTCTGGTCTTCAACACCTCTGGATGTATTTGAATCTACAGTCCAGCCTTTTTTGATGCTGCTGTCCTCAGGTCGTTTATCATCAAGTGTATGCTTAAGCTTATAGGGACTGTCAGGATCACCTTCCCCTTGCTCTTCAGGTTCGTTGCCAATGTTTTCTTTTCCAAGATCCTGGTGTTCATTTGCATGAACATCTTTTATCGCATCTTCAATATTTTCTTTACCTTTTTGCTCTTGATTTTTCATACTTTTTTTATTTATAAGCGCTACAACAAGTAACATCGGGTTTAGTTCAGGATATTGTGAAACCATTTCGTTTATTGATCGCAAGGCATCTTTCTTTCGTGCGTATCCCCTTTTTGATTGCGCTATATTTCGTTGCCCAACAATAACTTAAACTCTTTTCAATTTTTAATGTTATAACATAAACAGCTTCAGGGAAATGGCAGATGAGATGATCGATTATACTATTTATGTGAGTCGGGCTCAGCGTCTGATGTCCGAAGAGGAACTAAAACATATTCTGACGAAGTCCCGGCAATGGAATACAGATCATGGCATTACCGGGATGCTAATCTATATTGAAGGGGTTTTTACAAATACATCAACCCGTGAACTCAGTTCCCAGATGAGTGGTCGCTTTATGCAGGTATTAGAGGGTAATAAGTTTGAAGTTGACCACATTTTCAATTTAATCCGGACAGATCCACGTCACACTGATCTGCGCATCCTACAGCAATCTGAAGTGCCGTCAAGAAACTTTGACTCGTGGAAAATGGGTTTCAAATTATTAACATTGGAAGAATACAATGCTGATCCCGGTTATTTCAATCTGGATGAAACTTTTTTGGGCGCGGAAGAAATGCACATGATAAATACACCTTTACAGTTTCTCAGATCTTTTTATCAAAGAGGAATGAAAGAGACCGCTATGTTTAGTTAACACCATAATGTTGTTAATCAAATATTCTTCTGTTAATAAGGATTTAATTATGTGGATATCCATAAAAAGTTATATTTGCTATATGTGTAAATAATATAATTATTATCCGCTATTAACCTCTCATCCATGCGCCCTATTAATAAGTGGATTCTCTATACTATAGAAATATCGGTCATTATTCTGGCCATTTTGTTATTTGCAACCTACTACAATTTCAAACGTGCCGATACGAAAGATAAGTGGCTAAGGCACACCAGCGAAATATTGATGCATACGGCCAGAATTCAATTAGAGGAAGCTGAAGGGGATATTCTGATCAGGGATTTCATGCTGACAGGCGATCCTGCCCTAACGGAAAAATTCACCCAAAGTGCAAAGGCGAAATTAGATGAATACAAGCATCTCAGGCGTTTAACTAAAGATGATAAAGTAATCCAACCGATTCTGGATTCGCTGGGATTTCATGTGTACGAAAGAAGCATATTGTCAGTACGCATCATTAAGGCGCATAAAATTCGTGGACAACGTGCTGCCACCAGACTCCTGGGACAGATTCCCAGCAGCGTATATGGTATAAGCAGATCTACATTTTTTCTTCGTTTGATAGAAAAGCACCAATCCAGGCTAATGGTTATCCGTAAGGAAGAGTCTGAAAACGCGTTGCTCGTGTTAAACGTGAGCCTTATTATCACCTTTGGTTTTATCTTTACCTTTATTGTGCTGATGATGTTGAAGTTCAAAAGTCAGGCAATTGAACGCAGCAAGCTCATTGAAGAGCTGGAAAAAAATGAAGAACGAAACAACAAGGCCGAAAAACTTGCGCTGTATGGCACCTGGCGTATGGATCTGCCCAGGGCCACTTTAAACAGTTCGCATGAGATGAAACATATGTGGGGTTTTGAACCAGATGCTGAAAAAATCGCTTTAAGGGACTTTATCAATAAGGTGCATCCCAATGATCGGAAACCGCTTCTTCGCCTGCTTAGGGATTCAATGGAAAAGAGTGGAGATATTGCATTTCAGTTCCGTTTGTTCAACAATGGCGATTTAAAGTATTTTAATGCCGGGATGACTATCGTCCGTAATGATCAGGAGACCTTGATTGAAGTAACAGGTTATGTACAGGATATTACAGAAAAGACAGTCATTAACACCAAACTGCTCAATGCGAATAGAGACATGAAAATGTTATTTAACAGGGTAGGGGAGGTGCTCTTCTCGAGAGATATTGTAAAGGGGAAATTTATTATGGTCTCTGACAATTGCGAGGAACTAACGGGGTATACAACACAGGAGTTCATTGATCAGCCGGAACTTTGGATCACCATCATGCATGAAAATGACCGTTATCTGGTAGACCTGGGAAATGCACAGCTGGCAGCAGGCAGGCCCACCGTAAACCAGTTCCGCATTATTAGAAAAGACGGTATAATGAAATGGATTGAGAATAAAATCATCCCTCTAATGAGCGATGATGGAGATCTGATCCGGATAGACTCTGTTATTAAAAACATTACTAACAAGAAACTGGCGGAAATTGAAAGGGATAAAATTATTGCAGACATTGTTCAGCGAAACCGGACATTAGAGCTGTTTACTTACATCGTGTCGCATAATCTCCGTGCACCAGTAGCTAACATTTATGGTCTCTGCCAGTTACTGGAACTCTCATCTTCGCAGGATTCTGAAGCAAATGAGGTTTTAGAAAAAATGTCTACATCGATAAAAAGCCTTGATATCATATTAAATGATCTAAGCAGAGTGTTGCAGACGCGGGAAAATATCAACGAAACAAAAGAAACAGTGGATTTAAGCCTTCTGCTGGAAGAACTAAAAGTTGGTTTAGGAGAGGCACTGATAAACAAAAATATACAGATTAAGAGCGATTTTAGCCAGGTGAGGCATCTATTTAGTATACATTCACACTTGTACAGTATCTTTTATAACCTTGTGCTCAACAGTATTAATTACAGGCGAAAAGATATACAAACGCTGATAAGCATCAAAACAGTGGTTACTGAAGACTATATCGAATTGCTTTTTGCCGATAATGGAAAAGGGATAGACATGGAGAAACACAGGTCTACAGTTTTTGGGCTTTACCGAAGGTTTGACCTTGCAATTGCAGGTAAAGGTATTGGCCTGTTTACAACTAAAACACAAGTAGAGGCTTTGGGCGGAACGATTGACCTGAAAAGTGTTTTAAATGAAGGCACTACTTTCAGCGTGAAATTTATGACTGGTACAGACTAATATCACAATTAAAATATGGCCCTGCTTGCGCCGCCATCAACTTGTATGGTAGTCCCGGTAATATAACTAGCCTGTTCTGATGCCAAAAAAGTAACCAGCGCCGCTAGTTCTTCTGGTTTGCCAATACGGCGAAGGGGAATGTTTTTAGCGCGCTCTTTTAATACCTCTTCTATATCTGCACCCTCAGGAGCAGTTTTTTTAATCCGGTCGGTGAGTATAGTACCCGGACCAACATTATTCACGGTAATGTTATAGGGGCCAAATTCGTCAGCCATTAGTTTTGCCATTCCAACAACACCCAGTCGCATAGTGGTAGACAATACAGAATTGTCCAATACAGATTTAACCGATCCACTGATTACATTAATGATACGTCCGCTGCCTGTTTTTTTCATATAAGGCAATACTTCACGGGCCGCGCGCGCAAAACTCAGCAGGTTCAAGTCAAAAGCTTTTTGCCATTGAGCGTCATCAAAATTTTCGAATTTATCAAATGGAGGTCCGCCAGCGTTGTTCAAAAGAACGTCAACATGGCCGTAAATTGCAGCGGCTTTTTTAATAAAAGCTGTCAGCTGTCCGGCATCCGAAACATCAACTGCGATAGCAGTAACAGGGTTATTGGTTTGTGCAGTTATCTCCTCCGCTGTTTGCTGTAGCTCTTCAGCATTTCTTGAGCCAATAATAACTCTGGCACCTTCTTGGGATAGTCCCAGCGCTATTGCTTTACCCAAACCTTTACTGGCGGCAAGTACCACTGCTACCTTATTATTTAATTTCAGATCCATATTATTCCTTTTTGCCGGCTGCTCAATTTAGACAACTATTACCATTAATAAATACATTTTAAGGCTTACCAGTATTCTTTTGATGCATGAAACTCTACTATGACTCCATTCTGACACGGGTTGCATACCGCATAAATTTAACTAGTATGCAGAGGTAGTGGAAGTTGTTTTATAGCTGTTTTATTCTTGTGCCTTTTGAATACAGCATACAATAACACTCCTTTAAGTTGTAAATTTATTATCGTTTTTTACAGAAAAGCTATAGCAGAGGCATAATGTGAAAAAATATGCCATTCAAATAGTTTTTCGCCAATAATTATTCAACTGTTGCGTTGGTAATTATTACAGCGATATGTATATTAGCTATATTACCTATTAATACTAACCAAATGGCAAGTCTTCCAGTCCCAGAAAACGAAGAACAACGTTTAAAGGCGTTACAAAGTTACGAAATACTGGATTCGCTTTCAGAGGGGGAGTATGACAGAATTACAAAACTGGCGACCATCATCTGCGGCGTACCTATTGCATTGGTCAATTTGATTGACCAGGATCGTCAATGGTTCAAATCAAAGGTAGGAATGGACATTGACGGTACTATTAGGGAACTATCCTTCTGCCAGTATACCATTATGGGTACAGAATTATTGGAAATCCCCGATGCTTCGCATGATGACCGTTTTAAAGACAATCCTTTTGTTGTTGGAGATGAAGGGGTGAGGTTTTACGCAGGCTACCCCTTAATAGACCCTCAAGGGTTTGCACTGGGATCGCTCTGTGTGGTTGACTATAAGCCACACACGTTGAGCAACGATCAGAAAGAAGCGATGCGTTTACTCACTGAGGAAGTAATGCAACTCATTGTAGAGCATAGGCTAAAAGAGGAACTCCGCAATTTTGAAAGGCTGTTCCTGCTTTCTAACGACCTTATTTGTGTTGCCTCTACCGATGGCTCTTTCAAAAAAATAAACCCAGCTGTAGAGAATTTGCTCGGCTGGACGCCAGCGGAGATGCTGCAAAAAAATATGTTCAATCTTGTACATCCCGAAGATCTTGCCACTGTTGTTGCAGAAATGGAGGGCTTAAAAAAGGGAACAGCTGTAATTAATTCTGAACAGCGGGTATTAACTGCTGCCGGCACTTACAAAATATTTCAGTTTGTTGTTAGTCCTGAAGAAAATACAGACAATATCTATGCTGTAGGTCGGGATATTACTAAGCTGAGGGAAAGTGAAAGAAAGCTTGCAGAAAGCGAAACTAAACTCAGGGCGGTATTTGAAAACTCACAGGGTTTTATTTGTACGCATGATTTGGAAGGGAATTTAATCTCTATTAATCCCTCAGGTGCTACGATGTTGGGTTATAGTATTGAGGAGCTGCAGCAAATGAGCCTCTTTGATGTAGTGCCTAAAGCAAGACACCCTTATCTTGAGGCCTATCTACAAGAAATTCAGCGTTCTGGAAGGGGATCGGGGCAAATGATGGTTACCCTGAGGGACGGGTCGTCCAGAATATTGCTGTTCAATAACGTGCTGGAGCAGATACCAGGCAGGAAACCCTATGTAATTGGTAATGCGCTGGATATTACAGAACGCAAGGCAATAGAGAAAAAGTTGCTTCAGGTAACAGATATCCTTCGTTCATTTGTTGCCCATACACCAGCTGCGGTGGCGATGATGGACATTGATATGAAATACGTAGCAGTAAGTAACCGTTGGCTTGAAGATTATGGGCTGGTGGGGAAAGATATTATAGGATCATCTTACTACGATCATTTCAAGTTCATTACTGCAGAAGGAAGACAACGGCACAGACGGGTGCTGATGGGACAAATAGTCACTAATGATGAAGATATATTCCTGGGCTCGGCCTCAGGTGAAAAGCAGTTTATTAAGTGGGAAATGCGGCCATGGTTTGAATCTGCAGATAATATTGGTGGCATGATGATTTTTACACAAAACATCACTGACATTGTAAACCAGCGGGAAGAACTAAAGGAGGCGAGAGATGCTGCCGACCAGGCAAGTACGGCCAAATCTGAGTTTGTAGCCAGCATGAGCCACGAAATCCGTACCCCTTTAAATGGTGTAATCGGTTTTACAGATCTTGTGCTAAAAACTGAACTCAGCGATACCCAGCAACAATATTTATCGATTGTAAATCAATCGGCTAATTCATTGTTGGGCATCATCAATGATATTCTCGATTTCTCTAAAATTGAGGCCGGTAAGCTGGAACTGGATATTGAAGAATGCGATTTGTACGAAATCAGCGGTCAGGCAACAGATATCATTACCTACCAGGTACAGAAAAAAGGATTGGAAATGTTGCTGAACCTATCGCCAGACCTGCCAAGGTTCATCTGGACAGATTCTATCCGCTTGAAACAGATCCTGGTTAACTTACTTGGTAACGCGGCTAAATTTACTGAGGCCGGCGAGATTGAGCTTAAAATTCAGGCATTGGACCAGGTGGAGGGGCAAACGCTGATGCGCTTTAGCGTAAGGGATACTGGTATTGGTATCAAAACAGACCGCATAGATAAAATATTTGAAGCTTTTGCCCAGGAAGATGCCTCCACTACTAAAAAATATGGTGGAACGGGACTGGGATTAGCTATCAGTAACAGGCTTTTGGGTCTGATGGGAAGTAAACTTCAGCTGGAAAGTACATTGGGCAAAGGAAGCAGGTTCTTCTTTGATGTTTGGGTAAAAGCAGAACAAGGGGAACCCAAACAATGGGAAAATATTAGCTGGATAAAAAAGGTGCTGATTGTAGATGACAATGATAACAACAGGCTCATCCTTGAACAGATGCTTTTATTGAAGGGTATTGACTCTATACTGGCTAAAAACGGATTCGAAGCGTTACAGTTGCTGGCTACAGGAGAAAAGTTTGATGTTATATTAATGGATTACCATATGCCCTATATTGATGGACTGGATACCATCAGCAAGATCAGGGAGAGTTTTGACGAAACTGAGACCATGCAGCCCATCGTATTACTGTTCAGTTCTTCGGATGATGAATTAATTATCAGGAGGTGCGAGGAACTACAGGTAAATGCTCGCCTGGTAAAACCCGTTAAAATGAGCGACCTGTATGGAATGTTATCACGTATCCTGTTAAAGGAGCGTGTTAAATCTGACCCCGTTGCTGTCCTTTTTTCTGGTATTACCGAAAGGGAAATTAAAATTATTGTGGCTGACGATAATCCGGTGAATATGCTGCTTGCGAAAACCATTATTGGAAGGGCAGCAATCAATGCTGAAGTGATCGAAGCGACAAATGGTTTTCAGGCAGTGGAACATTTCAAGACCGAAGCCCCGGATTTGATTTTAATGGATGTACAAATGCCGGCCATGAATGGTTATGAAGCTACGGCAGCCATTAGAAAATTAGAATCCGGTAACTCACACGTCCCAATCATTGCCTTAACCGCAGGTAATGTAAAAGATGAACGTGAAAAATGTATGGAGGCTGGTATGGACGATTTTGTTGTTAAACCCGTAGTAGAAGATACGATTATCCAGATCCTTAAAAAGTGGCTGCAGATCCATGACGATACTGAGGTAGCGGATATTTTAACACCAGGTATTGAAGTGCCGCATTTTGATATCAATGTACTCAGAGGAAATGTGGGCGATGATGCAATGGTTATTGCTGAAATCCTCTCTCTCACCAAAGAACAGCTCCGCAAATCTTTGTCGGCACTAAAAAATGGTATAGACGAACAGCAGATGACCGTTGTTTCGGCCGAAGGCCATAAGATGTATGGGACAGCGGTATCTGCTGGTTTTCCTGCGCTTGCTTTACTGGCCCGCGAAATGGAACTGCTTTCTGGCGAAGACGTTTTACAGGCAACTGAATTGTATCCACAGATAAAAGACGAGATTGATCTGTGTATTGAGCTCATTTAATTAAACTGCAAGATCAATATTGGTTGTTTTGAATTCGCCAGCTTTAATTATTGTTATCCATCTGAATGCTGAAATTTTCGTCATCAGGAAGGGTAAACCAGAAGGTGGCACCTTCTCCGAATGTACTTTCAACCCCCATTTCTCCACCATGACGCTTAACAATTTCAGAAGAGATATAGAGACCCAAACCGAGTCCTGAGGAAGTACTCTTTACACTGTCGGCACGGTAGAACCTATCAAATAAATGTACCTGGCTCTCGCTGTCAATTCCTTTGCCGCGGTCCGTTACCGAAACTTTTGTACTTCCGTGCAGACGTTCCACCTTAATAACAATATCCTTTGATTCAGGGGCATATTTAATTGCATTGTTCACCAGGTTAACCATTACCTGGTCGATTTTGTGTTGATCAGCTACTACCTTCTGCATATGGTCGCCTATATAGACAATGTTGAAATTACCTGTCAGGTTAACGTGGCTGCAGCAACCGTCAATCATTTCAAAAATATTGAATATAGTTTTGTTGAGTGCCAACTGGCCCCGCTCAATTTTAGTAGTGTTGAGCAGATCCTCTACCAAATAGGCAAGTTTGGTGATGTGGCGTTCAACATTTGCACTGAGTTTGACCATTTCGTTTGGCGGTTCAGGCAGGTTCCTGATCATCCTATTGATCAACTGTGTTGTAATCTTTAAACTTGTGATAGGCGTTTTTAGCTCGTGGCTGGCTATACTAATAAATTGTTCGCGTTGCTCTCTCAGGTTGTGTTGTTCCGTGACATCTTCAAGTATAGTGTATCCCAGTGCATCGCCCTTCTCAGGGATTAATATAGACGTTACCTGGCACCATATCAAGGAACCATCCTTTCTGACAGACAGGTCTCTAAACTGAATGAAGGTGTCAGATTGGCCCAGAGCTTCTCCTGCAAAAACTTCCAGTCGGCACGCCTGTCTATTGGTGCATAGTCGAAAATCTTGGTGCCAACTATCTCATCTTTGTTTTCGAAGCCCAACAATATAACCAGGGCTTGGTTTACCTGTAATATAGTAAGATCCCTGTTGATGATTTTATTCCCAAGCCTGGACAATTCAAAAATTGCGCTAAATCTGTCATTGCTTTCCAGATACTCTCTTTTTTCTTTTTTCAGTGCATCTATTTGCTGGTGCAGTAGATCAATCTCGTTCATATATGACGCTAACGATTGGGTTAATATTTTGTTTATGAAATTTATCGCATCATTTTTCTATTAAGATGCTATCAATTTAGTTACTTCATAATTACATCAATATGTGTTATATTCACAGTGTGCTATCAGCCTGATAGTGAATTGAGCAAGATGCTAATCATAATATGTGTGCCTATGAGTATCAGATATAAAGGTGACCTGGTCAAAGAACCAAAATTACAGGAACTCGAAGAGTTCAGGAACATTCTTCCAGAAGTGCGATGGGCTACACAGAAAGAAATTATTGCAATTAATGCAGGCACAGAAGTCATTGTAGTTTTTGAGATTTTCAAAGCAGATGTGCTGATTCTGGAAGTGAATGAAGGCGAGTATATAGGACTCATGTTAGGAGATGAATGGCATGAATATCCGGGTGGGGTTAAAGCTGGCGATCTGATCAGGGTTCTTGCCTCGAACATATTCTTTGTAACAACCAGTTTTACCTGAGACGTTAAATATACATTGCAGCACCTGCTATCACCATCGGACAGTGGTTGCAGGTGCTGGTTAAATGTTATTCGGTGGGAATAAGCGTCAGCGGAACAGGTGCTGAAATAAAGAAGCACCGGCTTTTTAGCCTGTGACCTTTTCTGCTATGTAACGTGGGATTACTATTTTCTGGTACATATATATTTTATGACATAGTTCATAGTTTTCTTGTTTTTCCGCTTTCATTATCAAATGATCCAGAACACGGTTTATTTTTTTCATGGTTTCCTCTAAATTTTCCATAGTAATTTCGAAATCTGTTTCCATAGCGATTTAAATAACGTGTAAAAAATGGTGTGTTTATAGAGTTGTCATATCAATACTTCTCTTTTGATTTTTAATTCTCTATTGAGAAATACCATAAATTCTGTAATGAGACAAGTGTCAGTAGTATATACCTTCGCGTCAATCCTATCTCCAATTACCAGGGAAAAAACAAGGGTAGCAGGGGAACTCGTTAATATATCTACCGTATTGCCCGTGACAGAGAAAATATACTGTTTGCTACGAACGTTGTTTTGTAATAAGTACTTGTTAAAGGATTGATTGAAGGTTTCAAAAATGAAAGTTGCCGGGCGGCGCTGCGTATTAATTAGCTGCATAATCGAGAGGGTTAGGTAATGAAACTAATATAGTGATATAATAATATATTTACTATAGATGGATAAAATTTTGCTGAAATAATAAATTTTGTTTTATATAAAGAATATTGCGTGTTGAAACAGCTCTGGTACGTATTAATACATCGTTTGTGAAAAAACTTCCATTTTTTTTGAAAGAGCTTTATTAAAACGTTTTTATGTTATTAATATTCTTAACCACAGGAGGCGGTATTGATGAAAAGGATTGCATATCAACACATAAGTCACTTGATGTTCATAGTTGAGTCTGTACCGAAGTACTTATTCAAAAACATACCTCAATCCAAACTGCAATTGGTATGTAGAGCTCAAACTCACGTCATTTCTAAAGGTTTGCGTAATCAGTTTGTCCCCTGGAGCCGCCAGTTGAAATGCTGGCATCACCTGTCCGCCTGGTCTTAGTACATCAAGGTTTGCAGGCTGGAGAATTGCATTTGCATTTATCAGTTTCCTCAACCCCCAGTTACGGTTAAGCAGGTTTCCGAGATTAAGAATATCACAGGTTAGCTGTAGGGTATTTGTTTTGTTCCGAATGTTTACAGCGAGGTTGTGACTCAACCTAAGGTCAAACTGGTTGCGCCAGGGAAACAATGCGCCATTGCGCTCTGCATATTTCCCCTTACGCTTTCGCAAGTATCCATCCTGTTCTATATAATTGAAAAAAGCGGTGCTTTGCTCCGTGGCACTAATTATTCTTAAACCAGTATTTGTTACTATAGTTAGTGGTACAAATTGAATTTCGGAAGGGTTGGCGGGGACATAAATCAACGAGTTATTTGTACCATCCCTGGTAAAATCTTTGCTATAAGTATAAGAGAACCTACCTTCATTTTCAGCCTGGTAAACCAGGCCTATGTTCAATTTCAGGTTTCTGGCGTACTGAAAACTGTAATTTAGGGTAGAGACTATTCGCTTCGGCATCACATATCCTGCATAGCCAAGCCCAGGTTGGTTTACTCCATTTACTGATGGGGTAGCATTTAATGCAGAAAGCGTTTGGTCGCCTTCTCCGTCATTGTAACTCTTTGCGGTACTGTGGCTGTATGCAATGCTAAATGAGAAGTTCCGCATTCTTTTCTCTAACTGTGTTATTATAGATAAATAATAACCTTTAGCAGAATTGTATAACATTACTGCATTTAATGGTGATGTTCCGCTGGCATCAGGAACTCCAGAACCATTGAGTGGATTGATATATTTTGCTGCATTGCCGGCCGGGTATACCAGTCTGTTATCTGCATAGCCCGCAATATTTAGCGGGAGAGGGTCATTAAGGTTTACATTTTTAAACACTACCCCGCGAATATCATGGTTGTATACGATTTCCGTTGTGGCTTTGAAACCCGCTGGTAATATCATATCCAGTGCAAGGCTGGATTTCCAGCTTTGCGGCATTTTAAAATCTCTTGAGATCAGACTGACGATGGAAGGCAGGGCAGTCCTGGTTGCCGGGATCACTTGCTCAGGCTGTGCGGGGTTAAAAACACCTGGTGTATTTTCCTTTCCTTGCCATGCCTGAGTGATTTGGTACAGGCCGGAATACCTTGCCTGGGCGATAATCCATACGTATGGGATCCTTCCGGTGAATATCCCTGTTCCGCCTCTTAATCTCAGTGTTTTGCTGTTATTAACGTCATATCTGAAAGCTAGCCTTGGTGATAAAAGCAAGGTTGGTTTTGGTAGTTGTGAGGTATGTAAATGCTGGCCATCTGCAAAATTTAGTTGCGCCAATACTTCGTTTTCGGCCAGGGCATCTGGATATAACTGAATGTCAGATCTTATCCCTGCAGTAATATTAAACCGGTCGGATAGTGTTCTGCTTTGTTGAAAATAGCTGGATATATTTACATATCTAAAGCTGAATTCTGAAGGTTCTGCCACCATATTTAGCGGATAGGTTGCTGCATAATCAAGCGGTTTCTGGTTTGTTGCAAAATCTTCCCAGGACGCATAGGTATAATAACCTGTCCCAAAAGGCATATAGCTGTTGTTGGTCTTACTGTAATCTGCCTGGAAACCCGCAACATTATTTGTGTTGTGGTGATTCCATGTGAGGTAGTCGGTCAAAGAAATCACGTTAACTTCCCTTTTATTTCCATAGGTAAATGGTTCATAACCAAAGGATGTAAACGGCACTCCGTCTTTCAGGATGTCTACAAATGGAAACAATGTGCTTTCAGAGGTTCTTGGTTCATACTGGCGGGTAAAAGATCCACGTAAAGTATTGGTGAGCTGATCTGCCGGTTTAGTGTTCCATTCTGCTGCAAGCGAATAGAAATTAGAGTTGGTGCTGAAATTGGAATTGTTGAAAGCAAGGGCGTTTGCAGTGGTACGTCCAAAAGCCGCTGCATAAGGAACAAGCGGACTTCTTGATCCATTGAGTAATTCAGGTTTACTGCTGTTTAGCTGGTTATAGCGAATACTGAATGTATTGTTTTTGGCAATATTCCAATCTAATCTTGCCAGTACCTTCCTGCTTTTGTTTTCAAAGGTATAGTCCTGGTAGGCGCCGGATTTGTAACCGTATTTATCGTTTAAAAACCTGCTTATTTCATTCAGTTCGGTAACTGTAGGGCGTGCAATATTTGATGAACTGCCATAACGCTGTTCTGGCGTTGCCGCCTGAAAGACCTGCGGGGCATAACTTTCTATCTCCTGTTCATAACTTACAAAATAAAACAACTTATTTTTTATTGCAGGACCGCCAATTCTGAAACCGGCAATACGATAGTCGTTTGATCTTTTAGAAAAAGTGTCTCCAGCAACCCGATAGCCGCTGTTTTGCTCGCTGTGAAAATAAGTATAGGCTGAGCCATTTAATTGGTTTCCTCCGGTGCGGGTTACGATATTTACGGCACTTCCAATAAACCCAGATTCCCAGATGGAGTTATAGGGCGCCACATTCACAGAAATTTGCGCGATAGCATCCAGTGAAACAGGTTGGGCACCATTGCCTGGAAGGTTTTGTCCTACTCCGAAATTATTATTGAATTCTGAACCATCAATGGTTATAAAATTTTGTCTGTAGTTTCCACCAGCAACTGCGGCACCATAGGCTTGTGGGTTCAACCGCAGGAAATCACCAATACCACGCCTGATGGAAGGAAGAAAATCTATATCCTGTTTTGCAATATGTAACATTGGACCCCGTTTTTCTGGAATCATTTGCTGTTTGTGCAGACTTGTAACCATCAACTCGGGAAGTGCAATTATTTTGTTGCGTACAGTGATATTAAAAATCATTGGCTCGTCCAGCCTGATGTATAGACCTTTGTAACGGTAGGGCTCATTGCCTACACTTTGCAATTCCAGCAGATAAGGTCCTCCGGGATTTAAATCTGGCATAAAATATCGGCCCGATTCATTGGTAACACAGCCATAAACCGTCCCTGTAGTCAATTGGGTAAGCACAATCGAAGCTCCTGTTAATAATTCTCCTGTTTCGGTAACCACTTTTCCCGAAAGACTGGTTTTAGTTGTTTGGGCAAGCGCAGTTACCGAAACTAGGAGAAGTAATACTAACAGGTATTTGTGCATGTTTACACCATTCTGCCCATTAAAGGATCTGTTTTAGTTGCCGCACCGGTTTCTACCCGGCCGGCAAATCTTTCCTGAAAGCTGTTGTGTTCCGTTGCCTGTACATTGAGGTCGTACCAATTAAAACTTTTTTCAAGTTTAACCAATGTGCTTGCCTTGCCATTCGCCGGTACTTTTAGCGTTTTGGGTTGAGATTTGTAGCTTACATCGCTGATTAACAGCTGCTGTGATTTGTTACCATGATTAGTTGCAGTTATAATTAAATTACCACTTAATTTCATCGGCTTATTGGGATCTTGCTCGTAGCTGCAGCTAAGTTCCATTTGCGGATGCTGCTTATCACCTATAAACTCCCTGAAAAACCCATTGGGTCCATACACCCTTAAGTGATACATTCCATCTGCAAAGTCAGCTATCGTCCATTCGTCTTCCAAAGTATCGCCTGCGGCAACTGTATAATCCCAAACACGTAACACTTCGCCCTGGTAGGGGTTCATTGCATAAACAGTAAATGGCGAACCTGCTGCTTTTTTGCCAAATCTTTTATTGGCTGCCGTAAAGCTGATCTTAAATTTATCTGCTTGTGCCGCACCGTTTACATATAATTCATAAGGAAGGGCATTTGCAGATCTTATTCCTTTTTCCTGCTGCGGGAATAAAGGTGAATCCTCTGGGTTCCTGTTGATCTGGGCAATCTCCTCTGCTGATAATTTTTTATAGTTGTCAGGTACTTCCTTAAATTTCGCAGAATAAATGCGTTCCATAAAAGGCGTTTTTTCCAGGAATGCCGGCTGGACAATCTTTTCTCCGTTATAAGGCCTGAATGCCGAAGTAAGGTCTCCGCAGATGCTTCTTCTCCATGGGGTGATATTCTCTTCTGTAATTTTTTTATTGAATTTTTTCTCAATAAAAGTTTCGAGGAACTGTAGAGAGGAGGTATGATCAAATACTTCAGAGCATACATATCCTCCGCGCGTCCATGGCGAAACAATTACCATTGGTACGCGGTATCCCAGTCCAATCTGGCTGTCCCGGAAATTGCTTTCCTTCATTGAAGGGTTAGTTTGGTGGTTTTTTGTTGAGAAATCCAGTTTTGGATCAATGCCTGTCGAAACCTTGCCTGCATGTTCTTTCTCAGGATGTGGTGGCACAAATGGTGGCACATGGTCAAAATATCCGTCGTTCTCATCATAGGTTAGCACAAATACCGTTTTCTTCCATACTTCTGGGTTTTTAGTCAGGATCTCGATTACCTCACTTACAAACCATGAACCAAACCATGGTACACCTGGATGGTCGGAGAAATTGGCAGGTGTCATCAGCCATGATACCGTTGGCAGTTTGCCTTCGTTTACATCCTGTCTGAACTGATGGAGGATATCACCTTTAGGAATATTCAGTTCACGTTCCGTTCCCTTTTCATTATACGTGAGTGGAGTGAGTTTGTGGAAATCGGGGTCGTTAGAATTGATACCAAATGCTTTTGCGTTTAGGTTTTTTGCCTTTTCAGATAAAGCCGCGTGTGCTTCCATCGTATAGATTTTTTCCTCTTCTTCAGTTTTCGACAGCAATTTTTTCAGCGCCTCAATTTTGGTCAGCTGCTCAGCATTCAAGTTTTCTTTAGGAGCCTCAGCAATTTGTGCCAGCAACGATTTTTTCTTTTCCTGCAGGTTTTCTATACCTCCCGGGTGCAACCTTACATTGTACTGTTCAAAATATTCAAGTACGTTTGTACCAAAGTTGCTGAGCCAGGAGCTTGATTCTCCATTAAGGCCAAATCCCATGGTTAGCTCGTTTTGATATACCTTCCAGGCAATTCCATTTTCTTCAAGGCGTTCCGGATAGGTTTTCCAGTTCAAAGTAGGCTTATCATAATTGCTGATATTCCATAAATGCGCCATTCCTGTGCTGCTGTTTTCTTCCCGCACGGTGCCCGTCATCCAATAGTAGCGGTTGGGGTGCGTACCCGCTATCACTGAACAGAAGTTTTGGTCGCAAACCGTAAAAGCATCTGCAAGGGAATAATAGAAGGGGAAATCCTCCCGTTTACAATAACCTACTGTTAAGGGCATGTGGGCATAAGTAGCTTTGTAAGGTTTTTTTACGTCAAGCCATTTGTCATACTTACCCCCATTGCGTGCATCCGTCTGATCTGTCCAGTTATGTGGGATAGAACCCATCCAGGCAATTTTTGTTTCTTTAATGTCCAAATGGAATGGAGCATAGGTTTCACCTGCCTTGTTAGTTTGCAGCCATACTGTATTTTTATTAGGAAGGTCTATCGCCCTGGGATCGTTAAATCCCCTTACGCCTTGCAGCGTGCCCAATTCATGATCGAAAGATCGGTTTTCCTGCATTAGAAATACCACATGTTCTGCATCATAAAAAGTACTGCCTAAAGCCGGGTCGATAGCCATTGCCTTCTGTATTACCGGTGGTAAGGTATTAATGATAGCAGCACCTCCTGAGAGGAGGGCTGCTTTTTTTATAAAATCTCTGCGTGAATCCATAATAGAATATCCGTTAATGATTAAAATGAATACCTCGCACCGAGTTGGATCTGGTAAGGCGTACCATTTGGCGTTGTTACCCCTACGTTTTCGTTTACGCGGTATTCATATTGTTGTTTTACCTGGTCAAATCGTGTTACATACAGCAAACTTTGGTCGCCCAGGTTATAGTTTACGCCCCATTTTTTATTCAGCAGGTTAGCAAAGTTAAACGCATCAAAACTTAGCGTCAGCTTTTGCGTTTTGTAGGTTTTAAATTCTTTTTGCACCCTGATGTCAAACGTGCCAGAGAAAGGGTTTATACCACCGTTGCGGGTGGCAATTTTGCCCAGGCTTTCCAGGATGTATTTCTTTGATCTGTTGTCGGGGTTACTTAATATTTTTTCCATCGAAGCTTTATTTGCTGCGCTTGTAGCAGGACTGTTTGGGTCAAACACAAACGCGAGGTCATTATCATTGCCCGGTCCACCTACAAAGTCTCCGTTAATATCTGCGTCAACTGTCATTGAGTACCTTGTGCCACCAATTCCCCTAAAGGTTGCACTTGCTGAAAAGCCTTTCCAGCTTGGTGTACTTCCATAAACAACCAGTTTATTCCTGTACTGGTTATCTGAATAATCAACCGAACTCAGGTCGCGCGGATCAGATTTTACAGGTCTAAAGGTAGATGTATTCGCTACGTTACCATTATAAGAGCTGTTATCTTTAGCGTCATTTAATGTGTAACTTACGTTAAGATATCCGTCTTTGAGGTAACGGTAACTTGCATCAAAAATAACTGCAGCCTGCCGTAAAGTTGCGCCATTGGTTAACATGAGCACACGTCCAACTTCATTTGTTTTTCTGCCCAGCACATTATTAGTTGTTCCAGAGGGAGTAATTGAAGCTGCGGGAACAAACACAGAGCGGTTCTCTTCATTGGCAAGAGTGAAATATGGATTGTCTACCAGGTTTCTATCAAGGTACACATAGTTATTTTTCGTATATGAATACAGCAGGTTTACGCCAAGCCTTAATTGATCGCCAATGATTTTATTGTAACTCAGGTTGGTTTTAAAGATAGATGGCATCTTTAAGTTAGGATCGTTGAGGTTGATGGTAGATACATAAGGTACACCTGCAATGATACCTGGAGCTGAATTTGGATCTGCCCTATAACCGGGGAAATTTGGAACAGGTACCAGGTTTGGGCCACTCGTTGGACGTGATACATCAATTGAGGCTACTTTAGTTCCGCTGTTTTGGATGTTATTTACCTGCGCGTAGTTTACAGGGTATGAAGAGAATACCCCCCCGCCAAGGCGGATGATATCTTTTTTCTCCCCATTAATATCCCAGGTAAGCTGTACCCTTGGCTGGATTTTACCAGCATCTGTAATTTTGCTGTTTGTTTTTAATCCAAGTGTTCGATCTACAACAGGATTGTAATCTGCTGTAGAAAGGAAGCTTGTTACATCGTAGCGGAGGCCAAACATGGCATTGACGTTTGGTGCTACGTCAAATTCAACCTGTCCAAATAATGAGGCATTAAGAATATATTGTTGTACAGACGGCTTACCGTTAATTGGAGCTTCCCTTACATATCTTGCTGCATTCAGGTTTTCGAATTCCGAAAGGCTGTTGAAGATGAAACGGCCATTTTGTTCGCTCGAAATATAGGTATCCATGTAGGTTAATGTATTGTCTGTTCCGAACGTCCATTTATACTTTCCGCTGGTATAGTAAGAGGTATTTACAAGTTGCACCTGGTTTTCTTTGTTGTCTTCGGGAAAAAACCGCTGACCGCCTAATTGCACTGTTCTGCTACCGATTGTTCCATTTGGTAAAGTTGAACGTACTGTAACTATCGCCCTTGGAATATTTGCAGCGGGTAACTCACTGTTAGGTACATAGTTTCTGGTGGCTGACTGGTATTGCACTTTTAGCTCATTCAGGAAGTTAGGTTTGATTTGCGAACGAAGGGAAACGAGTGTACTGTTCTCTTTTGATTTAAAGTCTCCCCATACTTCAAAAAGGCTGATATTAGAGTTATCGCTGTTACTTATCGGGTTATTCCAGTCGCTATAGTTATTACGGATGGTTAACCTGTTTTTATCATTGATTTGCCAGTCTAAACGGGCGAAAAAAGTATTGGCGAGGGTTTTTCTTTTAAATTCTCCTACTTGCGGACCGCTTCCAAGGCCATATTTAGCCCTTCCGATATTCACCACGCTATCCAATGCACCTTTGCTGATACCCAGACTAATTGCATCGGCGTCTTCACGAATATCTGCAATCTGGAAAGGCATACTTTCATCCTGTCTGTCCAGTGCTGTAAAGAAATGCAGCTTATCTTTAATAATAGCTCCGCCTAAACTAAAGCCATACTGGTTGGTAGTAAATTTCTGCTCGCGTTTATTTCCGCGGATATCATTTGGGCTGGCCAGAAAATCTGAACGGTAGTAATCAAATACAGAACCTGTTAATGTATTTGTACCTGATTTGGTTACCGCGCTAACTGTACCACCACCTTCACGTCCTTTGTAAGTGTCGTAAACGTTGGTTGAAACTTCAAACTCACGTATAGCTTCCAATGAAAGGGAATAGGGGCCGCTTCCAATAGCGCCAGATGTGAGGTTGTTTCTGGCACTTGCACCGTCAATGGTATAATTTGTTGAGGATGCACGCTGGCCGCTGATATTGGTTCCATTGGTTGTAGGAGCCAGGGCAGACAGGTTATTGAAATTCCTGTTCTGCGTAGGTAACTGCTGAATATTCTGCGCTGTAATAGCAGTACTTGCACCAAAGCGGTCAATTCGTTTGCTAAGGCCGTTTGCGCTAATGTTCACTTCTTTCAATTCCGTATTTCCTTCTGACAAACGAAAATTGGCAACTACATTATCACCCTGATTTATAGATAAATCGCTTTTTACCTGTTTAGGGAAACCGATATAACTAACAGTAATTGTGTAAGGTCTACCAAGAGGAAGCTGGATCAGGTTGTACAGGCCGTCTTTATTGGTAGTGGTTACTGCACGGAATCCGTTAGATTCATTACGCAGCACTACCGAAGCGCCAGGCACTGGGGCACCTTTTTCATCCGAAACTTTTCCGGTTACAGATGCATCTGTAGATTGTGCATTGGCGTGTATAGATAAAAGTAGTAGGGAAATGATTGTTAACGTGTTAATGATTGTCAAAAACTTACAATTTGTTTTAATTTTTCTTGATACTTGGTAATAATATCGCATATTTAATTACTTAGATTAATTTTTCGGGATTAATTTGAATTAGGCAGTGCTGCTTCAGCGCTGACCGAAGCCGGAAGTGCGGGAACACTTTCGGCTTTTTTTGTCTTTACTTTATGTTTTCATAATAGCGGGGGATTAATAATAAGTTGAGATTTGGTTAACTGGTAATTCATACCTGTAGCCAATGCCAGTTGTTGCATCACGATTTTAAGATCCTGGTGTGGCATTGTCAGACTATATTTGCGGGTCTGGTTTCCTGTAGATGAAACCTTTACTTTAATTGCATACTGTCTTGAGAGCTCAGCGGCAATCTGTTTCAGGGTAAGATCATCAGCATAGATTGTCCTGTTTATTTTCCAATTGGTGATGAGATCGGCGTTGCGCACTTCAATTTCTGTTTTACCAGAAGTAGTATGGTGTGTTAATACTTCTCCTTTAATGAGGCCAGAACTTAATACCTTCCACTGTTTGTCTTCGTGTTGCGCAACTTTTACCTTGCCGGTTTTTACTGCTACCTGGTAAATGTTAGTTTCGGGGTATGCTTTTATATTAAATGATGTGCCCAAAACAGTTGTCAGCATGTTTTTTGTCGCAATACTAAAAGGGCGTAACGTATCTCGCTTTACTTTGAAAAAGGCTTCACCATGGTCCAGATAAACTTTTCTAAACGATGATTTACTATAGTTTGCTGCTACTCGTAAGGTTGTTCCCGCATTCATCCAAATTTCGGTACCATCCTTAAGTATGATTTTTTCCAGTTTACCATCTGGTGTATGGAATACCTGATCATTCAATTCTGCAGCAGCGGTACCTGGGGTTATTTGAACGCGATAGTAGGCAACGACACCGATTATCAATGCAATAGAACAGGCGATTGCCATCCATTGATACGGAAGCTTAGGTGTTTTTTCTTTGGCAAGTTTTAATTTTAGCCGTTCTGACAATTCCAGGGCTATGCGTTCAGCTGCCAGTTCATTTATTGGAAAGTCATTTTCAGCTACAGATTGTTGGGCATTAAACCAGTTGTCAATGACATCTTTCTCCTCCTCACCCAGCTTATCATTTTGATATTGGGCAAGCTTATCTTTTAAAAATTTATTGGGTTTACTCATCATTCCGCTACAAAGCGTATGAAAGTTGAAAAAGTACTTTAAGCGGCGGTTAAACTTAAGTTAAGTTTACCAACACAGGCAGAAGCAGGGCCAGATATCCGGAATTGCTAACAATTAAAGCAATTCTCAGGCGCCTTAGCGCTTCAGAAATATTATTTTTGACGGTCTGTTCCGAAAGTCGCAATTCAGCAGCAATTTCTTTCACAGACATATTTTCGTATCTGCTCAGGTGAAAGCATTGGCGCATATTAGAAGGCATTTTTACCAGCTCTTTATCGATTTCCTGCTGTAATTCAGTAGCTATTAGCAAATCATCTGCAGAATTAATACGTTGTAGATTGCTAATCAGGATCTCGTCTCCGGCGAGACGGACTTTATTTTTTCTAAATAAATTGATGACTTCATTCTTTGCAATCGTAATCAGGAGGGGCATCAAAGAATCGTCAACGAATAAATTTTCACGCCTTCTCCAAACCTCCATAAAGGTGTTTTGCAGAATGTCTTTCGTCTGATCTTCATCATTTATCAAGCGATAAACGAATGAAAACAGGGGCTTCCAGTGACGATCAAAAACATATTGAAAGGACTCTTCATTTCCTAAACGAATTTCCGCTACCAGTGATTGATCTGATTTGTCTATCCTCATCGGGGGTCAAAATTAGATAAACATGTATTAAGGGGATGTTAAGCTTGATAGCTAAAAAGTGTTAAAATATGAAAGCCCCGCATTTTTGCCAGGGCCAAACATATCAGGAAGCTATTAAAGAAAAAGATTACGCACCTTCCAGTGGGTTTCTTCCTTGCAAATCATTTTTTACCGACTTTGCCTTATCTAATAATTCTGGCACTTGCTCTTTGATTTCATCGAGCCTTGTCCTACCCAAATCATCCGTTTCAGTCAAAAATTTGTAAGCACCGTATATCGCGGCACTTATCACTAGAGTTCTAAATAATCCCATGTTATTAATTTGTTGGTGAGACGGTAGAACAAGCTGAAATAGAAAAGGTTTAGGATTAGTTTATATTAAAAAGCGGCTGATGTTATTTATCAGCCGCTATAGTAATTATTTTTTCGTTTTTTTTGTTCTTGGATTAGGACCGGCTTTTTTCTCCATGTCCTTCAGTGTTTTTTCTTTAAATTCACTGAAAGCATCAGCTAACGATTGTAACTCTGGATCCAGGCCTGGTGCAAATTCTTCTGGTCTTTCTGGTGCAGGCGGAATAGGATAAGACTCCCTTGGTTCTTTAAGTGTAACCAATTCTGTGCCATCGTTTGAAGGTGAGCTTCCCTGGAATATTTTCTCCATTTGCGAGCCATCTAACCTGAAAGTATACTGCTCACGGTTTATACCTGCATCAATCAGTTTTTTAACCTCAGGATATTGCGATGCATCAAATTTAGGAATAGGCAAAGCCTTGGCCCAGTTAATTCCTAACGTTTCCAATGCCTTGGCAAATGCCATTTCATGGGCTTCGTCACGCGCAATCAGAAAAGCTACTGTTGCCCTTAGTGTTTTGTTAGAAGACATTTGATAGATTCTGCATTTCTGAAGTCTTCCTGTTGATTCCAGTACCAGATTGTCCATCAGGTCAAGTACCAGATTACCGTGGTTGTGAACATAAGAACCACTCCATGGGTTACCGGCGGCATCTACTGGCAATGCGCCCTGGGCACCATGAATAAAGTGATGTGGGTTTTGTTGTTCTTTGGCCATATTCATCACTGGATCACCTCCTTTTCCGGGAACATCAAATTTACCCCCATGATACTCTGGCGCCCCATCCAACAGTCGCGAAATGGTTTTGGTAATCAATTCCACGTGACTGATTTCTTCAATTCCAATTCCCTGAATCAGGTCGAGATAAGGAATTCCATCCCCTCTGAAGTTGAAACTTTGAAAAAGATACTGCATCATAGTACGCATCTCACCGAACTGTCCTCCAAGACCTTCCTGAAGTGCGTTAGCTGCTGACGGATCTGGCTGATCGTCTACAATTGGATTAATCAAACTTTGGACATGATAGAACATAAATTAAAAGTTTAAGGTGAAACATTCAAGGATTTCTAATAAGCCGCCTTGCGGCCCGTATAGCAATCAGTTGTAAAGAATGTTTTGCTTTTTTTGGAATCTTCATAAGAATAATCAGTCGGCTGGTCAGTAGGTTAACATAAAATTTGACCCTGGGCGGATGATGTGAATTTCTGACAGTCTACCTGAAAAAATTTCAGAAATAATGATGTTTTTTCAGGTAGATGTGCGCTAGAGTGGTTTGGCATTCTGCTTGTAATATGTTGTGCGAACCAAGGTTCAGCGTTTAATTAATAATAAGTTTTAATCATTAAAAAATAAGGAGGAAAAACCCATGTCGTTGATTAAATTCAATTCACCTAGCCAAAGTAAAAACGGATTATTGCCAGGTTTTAACAACGTTTTTGATTCTATTTTCGATGATGCTTTTCTTACAGACCGTATGATGAGCCGTGTCCCAGCAGCCAATATCAGTGAAAGTGCAGATCACTTTCATGTAGAACTTGCCGTGCCTGGTATCAACAAAGATGATTTTAAAATTAAATTGGAAAGGAATATCCTGACTATTTCCGCTGCGCAAAGCGCACACACTAATGATGAGCAAAAAAACTATACCAAACGAGAGTACAGTTACAGTTCTTTTGTCCGTTCATTTACTTTACCAGAAAGCGCCGATGAAAACGCAATCGATGCCAAATATACAGATGGCGTTTTAACCATCGATATTCCTAAGCGTGAGGAAGCAAAAAGCACCTCCCGCCAGATCGAGATCAAGTAATCTGAAATTTTGTTTATCAAAGGAGCTGCCAGATGGCGGCTCTTTTTTTTGATATCAACTATTGTGTTAGCTGTTAGTACAGGGTAAGCAGGGACCTTGTTATGTATTAAAAAGGCCTATAAGAGCACCTATTGAGTGTTTTTCCAGGTGTTGATAAGGTTGCCAGCCTTTCCAACACCTCGGCAATACCTAATTGGTGCCTGCTCATCACATCTGCAACAGTATACGAGGAGCGAACAAGGTGTGGGCAAGGTTAGCCTGTAATCATGCTGCGTTTAGAGTTATAATTTAATATTTTCTTATTGAAATGCCAAGTATTTTTACTTAAATTAATCAGCGATTAATTACTGCGTAATAACGCAACAGTATTAGCTATGCCCAATGTAAAAATTATCCGTAAGCCTAATAATAGTTCTAACGAAATTGTTGACGACATACGTTTAGAGGGTTTCAGTATAAGTGAGCTCGAAGCTTTCGATTGGAAGAGCTGCAACAAGTTAAGAGCATTAAATTTGGTGTTTTGCGATGCGATTACCCCTGGTTTGTTAAAGCTGTTGCCTAAAAGCCTCACACTTTTTATGGCTAATATTAAAGGAGTGACGATACTTGAGGAAACTGCATGGAAAGAATTTGTGCTGTTAACTACCCTCCACTTAAACGGAAAATGGAATAGTAACCATCAAAAGATTGAACAGTTTTATAAGATGTACCCACTACAGAAATTCACGTTTAACCATCCGGAGAATGACAGTCATCGCAATTCGGTAGCGTTTTGCAACGGAGAATGGAGTTTTGAATATTTTAAATAGCTTAGTAATATGATTTCAGCTACAAGAATTACTGATTATATCTAATCCTATGGCGGATTGTTTAAACCCTGATAATCAAATGGGCCAAAAAATAAAAATTAATACTTTGCATTTGTTTCCTTTATTGGATGACATGCTGATCCACCTTTTATCCTCTTTAACGGAGGATGAATGGCACATGCAAACTGTAGCAAAACTTTGGACAGTTAAAGATGTAGCTTCTCATTTACTTGATGGAAATTTACGCGCTTTATCAATATCAAGGGACCGGTATTTTGGCGAGAAAGCTGATAATATCAATTCTTATCAGGATCTGGTATCATTTCTTAATCATATGAATATGAGCTGGACAAATGCTACTAAAAGACTGAGTCCTGCTATATTAATATTTCTCTTAGAGGCTACGGGGCGGCAGTATTCAACCCATCTGAATTCAGTTGATCTAAGTGCCAATGCTGTATTCCCGGTTGCATGGGCGGGACAGGAGATATCTGCCAATTGGTTTCATATAGCCAGGGAATACACAGAAAAATTTTTACATCAACAACAGATCAGGGACGCTGTAGGTAAACCAGGTCTAATGACAAAAGAATTTTACGGCCCGTTTATTGAAACTTTTATGTGTGCGTTTCCTCATACATTTAGAAATGTATCTGCAGAGCAGGGAACCGTTGTCTCCTTAATTGTGACCGGCGATATTGGGGGGCAATGGAATATTGTTAAGTGTGGGAACGACTGGGAATTGAACAAAGAAACAGGGGTGGAATCGAATGCAACTGTAAAAATTGAGCCCGATATTGCCTGGAAATTATTCTCTAAAAGTTTGACTCCTGCTCAAGCTGTACCTTTAGTAGAAATAACAGGCGACCGGCAATGGGGAATTCATGCTTTAGGATTAGTTGCTGTAATGGCTTAGAATTAAATATCATCACTAAATATTAACTTATGATTGCAGAAACATTTGATAACATTACAGCTTGGTTAAAAGATAACGCACCAAAAATTTTGGAGCAATCACTTCAAAGCGGTGCGACGGAAGCCCAATTGAATGAATTGGAATCTGTCATAGGAATACAATTGCCAGACGACTTCAAAGAATTATACAAACTTCACAATGGCTTAAGTGATGATGAAAATGTTGGAAGCTTGTTTTTCGGAATGCAGTTTTATCCCATAGCCAGTATTATCATGGACTATGAGCAGAACGCGTCGATCCCCGTGACAGCGCTTTTGAAATGGGATCCAGAGATAGATCAATCTAACCTCTACAATCCGCGATGGGTCACTTTCGCATTTGACGGGGCCCACACCAGTTTAAAAATGGACCTTGCACCAACAGAAGAGGGAAACTACGGACAAATCATCTTTATTGATGATGAATATGAAGTAGGTATCCTGGTAGCCGGCTCAATTACAGAACTGCTTGTTAATTTTGCTTCAGACTTGGAAAATGGCTTGTACCATTTGGCCGAGGATGCCCTTGAAGAGGGGGACGAATTTCTCAGTCCTGATGATAGCATAGATATCGTGAATTGGTATCAATCCGATAAGTGGAAACATTTTGAGTAATAATATGGGATATATATAATCGCGCAAGCCTACATCACCATTAATACCGCTACGTAATGACAAATAGCCGCAGCCAGTACTATACCGTGCCATAAAGCATGTGTATAGCTGCGCTTGCCCCATATGTAAAATGCAACACCTACTGAGTAAATGGCCGCTCCAACTAATACCATGATAATTGCTGATACCGGCAGCTCGGCAAAGAAGCGTTTACCCCCTGCAAGCAATGCCCATCCCATTACTACATAGATTAATGTTGACAGGAGTTTAAACCTGGCGGTAAACCATATTTTGAAAAATATTCCAAGTAATGTTAACCCCCATAATATGGTCAATAATGTAATGCCAAATACATTATTCACATACAAGAGCAGGAAGGGAGTATATGTTCCTGCTATCATAAAATAAATACTGATGTGGTCAAACATTTCAAAGAGCTTTTTAACCTGTTCATTTTCCAGCAGGTGGTAAACCATTGAAGATGTGAAAAGGAGCAGAAAACAGAAGCCGTAAATTCCCGCGCCAATTATTGCTGATGTGTCCTTATGGGTAGTTGCAAGAGCAGTTAACACAGGAAGGGCACTAATGCCAAAAAGGACGCCTACTCCGTGGATCAGGCCATGAATGAGTTCCTGTTTACGTGTGTGTATAGTTGCCATAATAATCCAGAATTAATACAACATTTTCTGTGATATTTAAATTGACAAATCACTTGTCGAGTTACTTTATAAAGATAGTAGGTTTGCATTAATAATCTATATACAACTGGTAAGAAATCATGTGACATGATCTGTGTGAGTAGAGTACGAGTGTAAAAAATTAAAATATATGACTTTTTAAAAATTTATTTTGATAATAAAAATTTAATTTAGATAATTGTAGTGGTTAGCTGATAAACTCATGGATGTGAGCTATCATTAGCAATGATAATAGTTAATAATTAGGCAGTTAAATTTGGTGCTGCCTATAACAAAAAATGGTTTGTTCGCGCATACCATCCGAGCCCTTCAGCAATGGAGGGTTCATTATTCATTCCCACCCATCACTTGATATTATCAACTACCAGTTCGAAATGTTCCACAATGGGAAATGGATCATAATAATGGTGCAACAAGCGTTTCCATTCAATATATGCAGCTGATTCCCTAAATCCTACTGTATGGGCTGCAAGTGTTTCCCACTTTACTAACAGTAAGTATTTGTTTTCTACTTCAAGGCATCTTTGCAGGCTATGTTTGATGTAACCATTTACAGAACTTATGAATTGACCAGCCTTTTCGAAATCCCTTTCAAATTCACCTGATTTTCCATCTTTAACGTATAGTATTGCCGATTCTAATATCATTTTCTTGGTATGTTTTACAATGTATTAAAAAATAGTTCAAATTGTAAAGGCCAATGCCTTGGTTTCGTCGTAATATAATAAGTATCCTGTTCTATATCTGTTTTTGGGAGAGGGGGTGTTTTTTTTGGACTTATGCAATTATTCGTTAACATGTTGCAGTAAAATTTACCGCTGTTATGGAAAATCAAGAATATGTATTTATCCCTACAGGTGACCAGCCTACCGTAGGAAATATAAAAAAGGGCCTTGGTGTTTCTATTGGTACACTGGCATTGGTTTGTACAGGTACCGCACTGTACAGTGAGACTGAGCATAAAATATACAGTCTTTTCGCTTTTGATATATTAAGCCTTATAGCTATTTTCTTAAGAATAACTGGCAAGTATATCCAGAACATTAGGATCGATCCCATAGCGGGGATGCTTTATTCAGCGTACCTTACAATTAGCGGCAGGGAAGGAATTACCACGATTGATATCAAACAGGCAAATTATAGTTACGTCTTTTATGCTTCCAAAGGCTATCAGGGATATATTTTTACAATAAGAGACAAGATGACGCGGTTGCAGCTGCGGGAAACCAGATCAGCAACCAACAGAAAGCACAAAAACAGGTTTTTAAGAAGTCAGCTGCACCAGATCAACGAAATCATTGTGCAGGTCAAAAGCAAAGACCTCTAGTGCAGCCTTTATAATTCAGACTGCTCAATAAAATCTCCTAATTCAGCTGCAATTTTGTTTATCTCTTCAGTGGTACCCTTCCAGGTTGGTTGTCCGTTACTTTTATCTATGTAATCCAGATAAAGGTGACCGAGCTCCTGATCATCTTCGGATTCTATGCAATACCGCCCGGATTCATCAATTGGATAATTGATGGCAATGATGGTTTCACCCATATTATAGTACAGTGTTTCCATAAATGCATAACCGCTGAAGAACATTTTAGTTTTCGTTAAAACAAGGGTTCACGGTATACAATATATCGGGGCTTTCTGTATAAATTTTATTTCCAACGCTACCCCAACGATAGATTATTATTGATTTTTTATAGTTTCTTCTGCCTGCGTTCGTCAGAACAAATATGTCCATTAACATTTTACTGTCAATAACTTATATATCTTGGTTTAACGGAATGATACCTGCCTTAGACTGGTTTAAGCTACTCCAAAAGGATAGGGAATTTGAATTTAATAACAACGAAGTGCTGAGGCGCCAAGAAAGCAAGCATGTTAAAAGTCGACTGGAAATAGTTATTAATATTACTAAGCTTGCAAAACTGGAGGCTAACCTAGTCTCTATCAAAAAAGTTTGAGACCTACTTTGCGCTCGAATTAGAACTTATGGATCTTAAGGTACTGCAGCAGCATGATCGTTTTTGCGTCTTTGATCGCACCAGTATTGATCATATCCAAAGCTTGGTCAAAATCTATCTCCAACACTTCTATATTTTCTTCTTCCTCTTTCAAGCCTCCGCCGTTTCCTGTTTTCATATCAGCCGAATATTCAGCTATAAAAAAATATACGAGTTCTGTAACTGAACCGGGCGACATATAGGCTTCAAAAACTTTTTGTACACCAGTAACGCGGTACCCTGTTTCTTCCTCGGTTTCCCTTTTAATGCAATCTTCAGGATTTTCATTGTCGAGCAACCCAGCGCAAGCCTCTACTAGCATACCAGTTTCGTTCCCATTAATAAATGTAGGCAGGCGGAACTGCCTGGTCAGAATTACTTTTTGTAGATCTGTATTGTACAATAATATTGTAGCACCGTTGCCTCGATCGTATGCCTCTCTGCTAATTCTTTGCACCAGCCCGTCTTTATCAGCATATTCGTAAGTTATTTTCCGCAGTGTATACCAATTATCTGAGAGGATCTCTGTGTCTACAATATGTATGTTATTATTCTGCATCGGGGACCTCATCAATGTGAAAGTAGATTTTCAATCCACGCTCCCTGCCAATTCTGACATCTTCATCGGCACCTTTAGATGCCCCTTCAATTCTAAGTATCGCGTCGCATTTTTCTAACAAACGGTGGGCACAGGGGTATTGGATCTCATTCCAGATATCATCTCCTGTTTGTTTTGAACCAGCAAGATGAATAATTGGGAGAGCTACCCATTCGCCAATCATTGGAATATGCCCTTTTCTGAATAGTGGCACTGCCTGGGCTTCAAGGTTACTTAAATTTTTCTGCATCAAAACCGGGTCGTCATTGGTGCCGCTTCTATATGGGCCTGCTATTAGTATCAACATATCTCTTTTGTTTTTACAAATAGATTGAAAGATTTTAATAAAAAAGATAAGGTACCTTAAGAATTTGAGTTATTATTTCGGCTTTTTGAGCGTACTTAAAAATTCGGGGGTAATGCCCAGATATGAAGCAATTTGTTTTTGGGTTACCTGTTTTACAATCTGCGGATATTTGATAACAAAGCTATTATACCTTTCTTCTGCTGTTGCCGAAAGATTTTCCATTACCCGTAACTGCTCACGGGTGTAAGCATTTTGCATCAGTATCCTGAAAAACTTCTCAAATTTTGGAACAGCATCCAACAAATTGTCAAAGTTTAACCTGCTGATTTGGAAAATTGTGCTTTCCTCTATAGTTTCAATATGCATCATAGCCGGTTTTCTATTCAAGTAACAATACATATCCGTTATCCACCAGTCGGCTATGGCAAACATAATGGTAGACTCTTTGCCATTTTTGTCTACATAATATGATCTCAGGGCCCCTGTATGTACATATGTTAAGTACCGGCAATCCTGGTTGGCTTGTAGAATCAAAGTCCGTTTGGCCAGTTTTTTACAGGTGATCATAGATGTAAACACAGAAATTTCATCTTCGCTAAGGCTAATATGTTTTGCAATGTTTTTGAGGATACCGCTATCTACCATTTGGTAAATTTAAATTTAACATGCGATATTTTAGTATCGATTCTACATAAAAATTGCTGAAAAATACCTGTCGGGTATTGATCAGCAATAAGTTGCGCTATGCTCTATTACATGTTAGAAAAATGTGCAGGCCGGGTTTACCGTACAGATTGTTCCATTCCGTCACTATACATTTTTAGCGTTTTCTTTAACAATAGTCGGGCAACGTGAATTCTTGTTTTTACAGTTCCAATCGGGATCTGCATTTCGTCTGCGATCTCCTGATATTTGTATCCTTCAAAAAACCTCATAAACGGTACAGAGTATTGTGGCTCCAGCTTACCCAGGGCAAGGTAAATGTCATTGGCAACAAAAGCGTTCTGGGCAACATTTTCAGTGGCGCTTTTATAGAGTTGTGAATAATTTAGATCTTCTGATGTATTGATCAGCTGGCGTTGCATGGTTAACCGCCTGTAGTTATTAATAAATGTGTTTTTCATGATCGTAAACAACCAGGCTTGCAGATTGGTGCCACTTTCAAAATTTTGAGAGTATCTCATAGCCTTAAGCATTGTATCCTGAACAAGGTCGTTTGCATCATCGAGATTATTGGTGAACCGAAAGGCGAACGATTGCAATTTATCTCCGTGACTTGATAGTTGTTGGTTGAATGTTAAATCCATATTTTTCATAGGTTAGGTGGTGGTAGATACACTAGCATAGCTATCTGCAGCGATCAATCGGTATACCAGTACTATATTTATATGTGAATTCGGGCATTCAACCCAAGGGATTTTTAGCAATTAAAGTGTTTATACTGATGATTTGAGTGTTTATACGCGTAATTTTCAGGCATGTAATAATAACATTTGTCCTGCATTTAGACACAGTTTTCAGACAACAGAAGCCAGGATTATCAGCTATCCAAAGCTGCGGGGCTTTTTCTGAAAATATAGGAAATCCCTACTGATAAAAGCAAACATCCGGTACATCCCAAAGCCAATGGGAGTGAAGCACGATGGGCAATAAACCCCAGCAAGGCCGGGCCCGCGAGCTGACCCGCATACCCTAATGTAGAAATTGCCGGAATGGCAATGGCAGCAGGCACGTCCTTCAAGCGGCCCGCTTCACTAAAAAATACAGGGACCACATTTGCAGCCCCTATTCCCAGCAATACAAATCCTACCAGCGAACTAATCACCCAGGGACTTATAACGGCTATGAAAATCCCTAATGCCGCGAGTAGGGTTCCGTAGATAACTACTTTCTTCCCTTCTAATTTAGCAACAATTTTATCGCCTAATAAACGCATAACCGCCATTGCAACAGAAAATGCTGCATAGCCTAATCCGGCGAGTGTTACATCGAGCCCTCTGTTTTCAGTTAAAAACACGGCGCTCCAGTCAAGCATAGCCCCTTCAGATAAAAATAAGATAAAACACATTATACCCAAATAGATCACGCTTCCTTTGAACCACTTTGCAGCCAGGCCTTTGGTTTCTGTGGATGCATTCTCTTTCTCAGACTTCACATTAAGTTCTTTTTCATAACTCCCCTTCAGCAATGAGCCATATTGGGTGCCAACTATCAATAATAATAACAAAGATATGCTCAGCGCAGACAATACCGGGGATAGGCCTAGCTTGATCAGAAAACCTAATCCAAGCGATCCTAATAACCCTCCTGTACTAAACAAACCATGTAATGATGACATGATCGGTTTTGCATTGAGGTTTTGTACCTGCACCCCGTGCGCATTCATGGCCACATCCATGGTCCCTATAGCTGCACCAAATACGAAGAGCACGACGCCAAGGGAGACTGAGCTGCTCATCAATAATAGCAAAGGCAGAGTAATCGCAGTGACAATTGAAGCTATTAAAATTATTATCCTGCTACCGAATCTATGAATCAGAAATCCAGTTACAGGCATCATCGCGATAGCACCGGCGCCCAGCAATAATAAAAGCAAACCCAGGCTTGCGTCATTGAGCGCCAGCCTTTCCTTAGCAAAAGGGACCATAACTGCCCAGCTTGAAATACCCAGCCCACAAATGAAAAAGATGGCCTGGGTAGCGTTTTTGGTTCTTTGTATATTAGGTGGAAGTGAATCTTTCATAGGCAAGTTTGCAATAATATGAAAAAGCGTATCATTTAATAAATGTGAATTATTTTGTTTGCATCAATGAATTAATGAGCCAATTACCGAAATTGCAAATGTTAAGACCTTTCATAAACAGCATATGAACAAGTTACAAGAATTTAAAGACTCTTTAAAAAGGGAAATTCCTGATGATCAATTTTCTGTTGAACTAAAAGCACTTTGGTATGATGGTAAAGGTGATTGGGATATGGCGCATCACCAGGTTGACCATTTAAACGATAGCTTATCAGCGCATATCCATGCTTACCTGCACCGCAAGGAAGGTGATATCTGGAATGCTGATTACTGGTACCGTAAAGCCCATCAAACCAGGCCAGACTATTCATTGGATAAAGAATGGGAGCAACTGGTATTACTATTTCTGTGAAGAGTTAGACTGCTTTATAAAATGAAATTCGTTTGGTCGGGCTCGTTAGCCTAGCCGCTTCTTCCAGTCTGTCTTCATTGCGGCATACTCAGCATTAGCCTCTACTTTTTTCCACTCTTTATAAAAAATCGCCGCGGCTGCGGCTTTTTCCGGATCGCCCGTTCCCCGTTCTAAAGGAGCGTAGTTGTTAGTTTTGTCATACTTTTTGCCGCCTTTATAATTCGCATAACGCCGTGCCCGGGTATAACCCATTTGAAGGAATTTCCTGGCCATATCTGCGCCTACAAAATCTTTGTTCTTTAGATATTCGTCAAAGAGCTCTGCTATTGCTTTGCTGCTTTCTTCTGCAATCTCAGGGGTTTTAAACCGCCAATACTTTCCAATTTCAGTTTTGTAGGGCTCGCAGATCAGTACACCCTGCTCTCCTTTGCCAACCCGGTAAGCTAAAGGATGCTGTTTGTAATCTATGCCCGGTTTCCATGGGTATTCTTCGTTATTAAAATTGAGGTAGGAGGGTGCACGTTGTTTGGTCATTAGGCAAGTATATAATAATGGGACCAGAGTTAAAACAATTGAGTGTTTAATTGTTGTTTGTATAAGACCAATCCTATCAAATGAAAGTTTATAAACACTTATTATCCGCACTATCAATTGCGCTGTTAATATCCTTCAGTAGTTCAAAAATCTATGCACAGTCGCAAACCGCTATGAATTCGAAAGCCGGTAGGAGTTATCAGACTGCTGATAAGGAACTCAATGTAGTGTATCAGAACATACTGAAACAATATGCCAAGAAACAATCCTTCATTAAAAAATTGAAAACAGCTCAACGTTTATGGGTGCAATCAAGAGATGCCGAATTAGCCGCAAGGTATCCAGATAAGGGTAGTTACGGATCTGCCGGGCCGATGTGCGAATCTATCTACCTGGAAAAATTAACCAGGGAAAGGATCAAATTTTTGCAAGTTTGGCTTAATGGCATTCCAGAGGGCGATGTTTGCAATGGGTCGGTGAAAATTAAGCCGTAATGCTTAGTCGTATTTCTTTACCCAATTTTCAATTTCGTCCAGTACTTGCTTTTCACTATCAGGCTCGTTCATTCCGCAATCGTGGCCTTTGCCGGGCATTGGAATAAACTTTGCAATCAGCTTTTTCTTGGTCAGTACCTCATAAAGAAATTTAGACTGGTCATCGGGTACTATATCATCTTTATCGCCGTGGAACAGTAAAGTAGGTATTGCCTTTACATGGGCGTAAGGGCTCATATCAGTAAAGCTGGCTGGTACTTTTGTTCCCGGTGTAAAATGTGCATTAACCAATAGCTCCACACTATTTAACAAATCGGTGTTTTCAAGCGCTGTCAGCATTTCTACATCGTCAAGGTGTGTGGGCCCGCACAAAGAAGTTATAGATTTGATGGTTTTCCCACTTGTATATCCATATAATAAAGCAAGATGTGCACCGGCACTGATGCCTGCCATGTTAAACCCATCGTGCCTATAGTTGTATTTGGCCGAATTCTCCTGGATAAAAGTTACTGCTTTATCAATATCGCCCAATAGGTCTTTACCGTGTACAGTGCTGCTCACGTAGCGGTAATCTACATTAGCTACTATAAAACCACGGTTGCGGAGGTCTTTGGCGGTTTTATCTGTATACTCATTTCCCCCCATTATCCATGCACCGCCGTGGATGAGTATAACAACAGGTGTACTTTCTGAATGATTGGATGGAAGGTAAAGGTCCAGTGTATTTTGTTTGTCGGGACCATATTGCAGGTGTACGAGGTCGATTGGACCCGAGTTGCATGCTGCAATTTGGAACAAAAGTAGGCTGCTAAGTAAGACGAATAGTATTTTCACATGTATAAATTATGGTTGCTAAGTTAGATATTGCCATTGGCATCGTTAGCCACAGCTAACACTAATAGTATAATAAAGTTTGCTGCAATGAATCCCGGCAAAAAATTTAATATTTGCAGCTGATCAATTACCCTTACGGCCTACATGAACAATTTTTACCTTTTTGCTTTTCTTCTTTTTTTCTCTCTCAGTTCATTTTCCCAGGATTTTAAAGGCAAAATTGTCACAAATGATTCCATCCCGATCAAAGGTGTTTATTTACGAAATGTAAACAATGGAAACCATACGCATACAGATGAGCTTGGGTCTTTTATGCTAAAAAACAATCAACCTGGTGATTCCATTAAAATAAGTCATGTTGGTTTTAAAAGCATTGTTGTCCCGTTTAATCCTGATGGTGCCAGAATTACATTACTGACTTCTGCTTTTCAACTCAACGAGGTAGTTGTATCGGAAGGTATCAACCACCTATCATCAGTATCTGCAGTGGATCTTCAGACCAATCCTGTTAACTCGTCACAAGAGTTGTTACGAAAAGTGCCGGGACTGTTTATTGGTCAGCACGCCGGCGGAGGAAAGGCAGAACAATTATTTCTAAGAGGTTTCGATCTTGATCACGGAACAGACATCAACATATCTGTTGATGGCATGCCTGTAAATATGGTTAGCCATGCACACGGGCAGGGTTATGCAGACCTTCATTTTCTCATTCCGGAAACGGTTGGACAGATTGATTTTGATAAAGGCCCTTACCACGCCGACAAGGGTAACCTTGCGACTGCCGGTTACGTGGCTTTTGAGACCAAAGAACGCCTGGATAACAGCAGCATCACCTTAGAAGCCGGAAAATTCAATACCTATAAAGCTTTGGGCTTATTTAATTTAATCAATAGCACTAAACAATCTGCTTATATAGCTGCCGATTATATTAAAACAGACGGTTTCTTTGAATCGCCACAAGATTTTAAAAGGTTAAACCTGTTTGGGAAATATACGATCAATTTTGCAAATTCAGATAAAATGTCCATCTCTGCTTCAACATTTACCAGTAAATGGAATGCATCGGGTCAAATTCCGCAAAGAGCTGTTGATGAAGGACTAATTACACGATTCGGTGCAATTGACAGTAATGAAGGCGGAGAAACAAGCAGAAGCAATGTCAGTATGAAGTATAATAAATATTTCAATTCTGCCACCTGGCTAAAGTCTTCTGCCTATTATAGCAGATACAGTTTTGAATTGTATTCAAATTTCACTTTCTTTTTGAACGATCCTGTTAATGGTGACCAGATCCGTCAGAAAGAAAATAGAAATATTGCAGGCTTTGAATCTGTCCTCAATAAAAAATATAGCTTTAAAAAATCTGAATTGACGCTACAGGGCGGTATAGGTTTACGATATGATGATGTCAATGACATAGAGCTTTCACACACTTTGAACCGAAATACCACACTCGAAAGTAGTATGCTGGGGAATGTAAATGAAGGTAATGGTTATGGATTTATTAATGCAGAATATGAAATTGGTAAATTGATGATCAATCCTGCCCTTAGGGTCGACTATTTCGATTTTCGTTACACAGATCTGCTGAATTCTTCGCTTGTAGCCAAACAACACAAGGCAATCCTGAGTCCAAAACTAAATTTTTTGTACAATCAAAATAAAGACCTTCAGTTTTTCTTGAAACTTGGAAAAGGATTTCACAGTAATGATACACGCGTTGTAGTGGCGCAACAAGGGTATAAGGTATTGCCAGCGGCATATGGGGCAGATTTAGGAACGAGCTGGAAACCGGCCGACCGCCTCATTTTAAATGCCGCCATATGGTATTTGTACCTGCAGCAGGAATTTGTTTATGTTGGGGATGAAGGAGTAGTTGAGCCTAGCGGCAGAACAGCTCGAAAAGGAGCAGACCTGGGACTTCGCTATCAGCTGAACGATTGGTTATTCCTGAACGGGGACGCCACGTATACACATGGGAGGTCTTTAGACGAGGCGGAGGGGCAGAACTATATTCCATTGGCACCTAAGTTTACCTTTGCCGGAGGTTTAAGTATAAAACAACTGGGTAAATTCTCTGGCAGCATACGGTCAAGGTTTCTTGCCGCCAGGCCGGCTAATGAAGATAATTCCATTTCTGCTAAAGGATATTTCATCACTGATGCCAATGTAAACTATACTGTCAAAAGTTTTACTTTTGGGCTGATCGCAGATAACGTCTTCAATCAGAAGTGGAACGAAACACAGTTTGCTACCGAGTCGCGGTTAAAGAACGAGGCAGCTGGTGTAGAAGAAATCCACTTTACACCAGGTACCCCATTTAGTATCAGAGGCTCGGTCACCGTAAGGTTCTAATATCTGTTCATTGTTTCGTCAAGCCTAATATCGCTGATTTCTTTTCTGTACTGTGTAATTACTTTAAATAGCTCTTGAGCGTCAAAGTCCAGCTCAGACGCGGTAAGGTTAATTGGTAAGTTTCCCTGTGCGTCCTCTATGCCATCAACGGCCATGGCAGATAACTTTTTCTTAATGATTGGCAGGTAATTTTCTGGCTTGTCTATCGTCAAGGTGACGAGTGTATCGCCGCCTGATTTATGTACATCAACATCTGTAATATCTTTCCAAAGGATCAGGCCTGCTGCTTTACCTACTGCAGTCGTTTTAGCAATAATCCCTTCTTTGCTAAGTATCACTAAAGCTGATGTGTCTCTTAATGAGATTAACTTTTTGATGATGATAATCCCTAGTACTAAGCTAAGTGCCCCAGATATGGCGGCTAATTTTGTGCTAAAGATA
>Ga0247816_10000041_pt1 | contig 66330 bp, 61 predicted proteins | sample UWRJL209509C1_FD_179930 | JGI IMG/M metagenome (GOLD analysis project Ga0247816, IMG submission 179930) | Plant litter microbial communities from Arlington Agricultural Research Station in Wisconsin, United States - UWRJ-L209-509C-1 | ecosystem: Environmental > Terrestrial > Plant litter >...
TGGTAGAAGCAATGAGTAATGGCTGTGCCTGTGTTGCAATGGATTGTGAATATGGCCCGGGAGAAATCATCAGGCATGGTGTAAATGGTGTTTTGGTACCCCCAGGTGATCTAGATCAGTTGACCCGGGAAATTTTCCATGTTTTATTTGACCGCGAATACAGGACTTCATTGGGCGAGCAAGCCAAACTGATCAAACAAACCAATTCCCTGGCGATCATTTCTGATAAGTGGGAGCAATTGATATTGATTTAAAACCTAAATCTTTAATTATGAATATTCCTTTTTCACCACCATTCATTGATCAGCACGTGATCGAAGAGGTATTAGATTCCTTACAGTCTAACTGGATCACTACGGGTCCGAAGGTCCGGGCTCTGGAAAATGAGGTTGCAGAACTCACAGGGTCTAAAGCTGTAGTTTGCGTGAATTCGTGGACATCCGGAGCCATCCTCATGCTGAAATGGTTTGGTATTGGGGAAGGGGATGAGGTTATTGTACCAGCGTATACTTACTGTGCAACCGCTTTGTGCGTACTTCATTGCGGCGCCACACCGGTGATGGTAGACATATTGGATGATTTTACCATCGATCCCGCAAAGATTAGGGAAAAAATTACAGCCAGAACTAAGGCTGTAATTGCGGTAGATATTGCCGGGCTGCCATGTAATTACAAAGAAATTATGGAGCTGCTAACCTCGGCGGAGATAAGAACGCAATTTATTGCAGAAGGACCAGAACAGGAACAACTGGGACGAATATTGCTGATTGCGGATGCAGCACATTCTATTGGGGCATCCTATGATGATTTGCCTTCGGCCTTGCAGGCCGACCTGACAATTTTTTCATTCCATGCAGTGAAAAATATCACGACAGGTGAAGGTGGGGCGATTTGTTTAAACCTGCCGTATCCGTTTGAAAACAGCCAGGTGTTTGCTTTTTTAAAACTATTCTCTCTCAATGGCCAGAACAAGGATGCATTCGCGAAGTCGCAAGGCGCAAACTGGCGCTATGATATCTTACTAAAAGGATATAAAATGAATATGCCAGATGTCTGCGCAGCGATTGGCCTGGCACAAATAAGACAGTATAAAAATTGCCTGCTGCCATTACGTAAAGCAATAGCGCTTAAATACTGCGCAGCATTTAAAGAATATGACTGGTTTACTGAACCGGTCTTAAAAGACAGCAGCCGCGAAGCCTCCTACCATTTGTTTCCCTTAAGGATAAAGGGCATAGTGGAAGATGAACGTGACAAAATAATTGATCAGCTGGTATCACGGGGCATTACCGTCAACGTCCATTTTATACCTATGCCTATGCTTACCTATTTTAAAAGTATAGGATTTAGAATTGAAGATTTTCCAAACAGTTATGCCCAGTATGCCTGCGAAATTTCGCTGCCTATTTATCCGCAACTGACTGATGTCCAAGTAGACTATATTATTGGGGGAGTTATTTCGTGCGTACAGCAAAGCCTGTTTAGGGAGCCAATAGTGGATTTATTGACCTGAAAACTGACGGTTATGGATGCTAAAAGATTATTTGATATTATTTTCTCGCTAATTGGCATAATTTGCTTGATCCCGGTTTTGGTAGTGGTGAGCATTCTGTTGATGATAGACTCTGCAGGCCCTGTGTTTTATACGCAGGTGCGGGTAGGGCTGCATTTGAAGTATTTCAGGCTGGTAAAATTTAGGACGATGCGATGCGGCGCGGATGCAAAAGGTTTATTGACAGTAGGCAAAGACACCAGAATTACTGCATTTGGAGGCTGGCTGCGGAGGTATAAAGTGGATGAATTACCCCAGTTATTTAATATCCTGAAAGGGGAAATGAGTTTTGTAGGGCCGAGGCCAGAGGTACCAAGGTATGTTGATTTATATGATGAAGGACAGCGACGGGTACTGAGCGTAAAACCGGGTATCACTGACTGGGCTTCAATCCGGTATATCGAAGAAAATGAACTGCTTGCCCTTGCAGAGGATCCGGAGGCATTCTATATACATACGGTATTACCTTCTAAAATACTGCAAAACCTGGAGTATGTAGACCACCACGACCTCTGGACGGACTGTAAAATCATTAGTTATACCCTTAAAAGTATCTTCATCAGATGAAACAGATCCGTTTTCTGGACTGGCCACTGAAACGTTATTATGGGGAAACCCATGTGTTTCATCGCTGGAAAAACCTGTTGCGGGAGAATGGATTACAGGTGACGCTGCATTATGATCACCGGGACACAGCATTGCTTGATGCGGATAGCCTGATAATACATTCACGTTATTTCGGCGCCTGGCAGAACACGGCCACGAGAAATACACAGAATCACGACGAGCTCCTCTCTTTTTTAGCGGGCTGCAGGGCCGGTGTTAACCGCCTGATCTGGTTTGATGCTGCAGATTCTACAGGTTCTGCAGATTTGATGCTGTTGCCGCATGTTGATCTTTTTTTAAAGAAACAGCTGCTGAAGGACAAAAGTTATTATTTGGCAAATACCAGCAAGCCAAACCTGCGCATCTGGTTGCCGGAAAGTGAAGTTGCGAATGCATCTTTTACACCCGCCGACCCTGCAGGGCTGGATAAAATGCGGCTGGCCTGGAATATTGGTTTGAACGACTACAGGTATTTTGGATATAAAATGAGCAGACTAAGCAATTACCTGGATTACAGGCTCTATCCCCTTCGGTTTAAGACGGTTAGTAAGGACAGGCCGTTGGATGTTGTTTTCAGAGGGACGATCCATCAGGGTTTGGATGCACAACATGGGGTTTCAGAACAGAGGAACCAGGTGCTGCAGCTCTTAAAAGGAATTAAGAGAAATATACCAGTGGGAAAGATTACAAGCAAACGTGCCTACTGGAGAGAACTGAAACAGGCAAGAGTGGGCATCAGCCCATTTGGCTGGGGAGAAATTTGTTACCGCGACTTTGAAATAATGATCTCTGGTTGTCTGCTAATTAAACCCGATATGAAACATCTGGAAACCTACCCTAACGTATTTATTGATAAGGAAACTTACCTGTCTGTACGTTGGGATATGGCCGATCTGGAACTTCAGCTGAATGCCGTGATGGAGGATTTTCCCGCCTATTTACACATCGCAGTGAAAGGCCAGGAGCTATACAAAAAAGCCTGCATGGATGGGCAGGGATTTGTAAATCACTTTAAACAAACCATTTGTTAGAAAATGAAACTACCCAAAATTATTCTGATGATAATGTATCTGGCTATGGTTGCCTTTGGGATTTTTTTAACTGGATTCTTCAGGATACCGGCACCTATGATATTTTGTATTCCGCTGGTTTTTTTCTGGAAAGAATCAAATTCGAAATTTTTGTACGCGAGAGAAGTAGTTTTGCTGTGTTTATCGGTTTTTTTGTACGACGGGGTAGGGCTATCGTCTCTTAATAGTGCTTTTGCCACAATGACCAGCATTGTGCTTTGCGCCTTGTACTTCAGCTTTTTTGTAGGAAATAACAAGCAGCGCCTTAATAGCTCCGTCTGGATTTTTTATGGATTGCTGCTACTTTCGGCACTGGTAATGGTAGCTAACCACTACCTTCCGCAGGTGGATAACTTAAGGAGTATGATCATGGGGGAACCTGTGAAACAAAGTCCGGCAGGGATATCCGCTACTCAGTTTGCCTACGGTTATCAGGTTGCGGCCTTTGTATCCTTTGCCCTCATCAGCACCTTTGTTTTTAAACAGGGCCTAGTGCTGAAACTACTGGTATTTGTACTTTGTTCGGGCATTGTTTTTCTGGGTATGCAGCGCTCCGCTTTTGTTGGGTTTGCGTTAACCGGGGTGGTTTTTCTAACGCTTTATTACAGATTTAAAGCGGTGTTGTTGCTGATATCAATGGTAGGGATTTGCCTGCTGATATATTCTGTTGCCGGTGAGGACGAACTACAGAAAACGGATAATATCCTCACAAAGAATGAGCACAATGACGAAACGAGTAACCGCTCAGACCTGGCTATGGAAAACCTGCGAATATACTCGGAATATCCCTATGGTTTGATTTTTTATGGAAAAGACTGGGGAGACGTGATTTACAGAAACTATGTTTTTTCGCGTGGCATTACTTCTCACAACGCTTATCTGATGTTTATTACCTATCTGGGGCCGTTTTTGGGATTGGGCCTGCTGGTGGCAGTATATCTTCCGGTAGTAAATATCATTTGGCATACCTTGCGCAACATCCGCACGCCCGGGCAGGCTATGCTGCTCTGTATTATCTTTTCCTTTATTAGCGTGTCTATAAACGCGCTTTCGCATAATGCATGGTTGTTTAGCGCAGATGGACCTACGATGTTTAGTTTTTTTAGTATGATGCATTGCTACAGGCTACAGCAGGTAACCCATGTAACGGAGCAGCACGCGGAAAAGGATTTGGTTAAAGACCTACAGTATGCCTGATACAAAAATTGTACACATTATTGGAAACCTTGATCATGGCGGAGCGGAGCGGTTTGTGACCGATCTCTGTAACGAAATGGCACGAAAGGATGCGAATATTACGCTGGTATCTCTCTGTGAGAATGACCTTGAGAATAGTTTCCTGGACCAATTGAGCGACAAAGTGAAATACGTAAGCTTTGGTAAAAAAGGCGGCCTGAGCATTTCAGTGATTCTCAGGTTGACGTCCTGGCTAGTGGAACAGCGTCCGGCAGTGGTTCACAGTCACTTGAACAGCAGTGAATACTTGTTTCTTTACCGCGTGTGGAGCAAAAAGACGATTTTCTACCATACCATTCATAATATTGCTGAAGCGGAATGCCCTGAACGGCTGATCAAAATGCTGCGAAAGTTATTTTATAGCGTTAATAAGGTGGTGCCTGTAACGATTTCCGCAAGTTGCAGGGAATCTTACCGCCGGTATTATGGCCTTAAAAATGATCAATTGATTGAAAACGCACGACCTGCTTTGTACCCTACATCTTCAAGGGATGAACTTGCCATCAGGTACAGTAAATATCATAACGAGATTTTGCTTGTACATATAGGCAGGATTTCTATTGAAAAAAATCAGCGGCTGTTGATTGAGACTGTTCTGCAACTTAACCGCACTGAGCCACGCAAATGTCGTTTATTACTGATAGGGGAAATAAAAGACACGGAACTCTATAGTCAGTTACTGCTTGCAGCGGCGGGAGACGCCCATATAGAGTTTCTGGGTTTAAGGAAGAATATAGCCGACTACTTAAGTATAGCTGATGCCTTCTGTTTGTCCAGCGACTGGGAAGGTATGCCAATTTCGCTGATAGAGGCGATGTCAATCGGCTGCATCCCTGTTTGCACATCCGTTGGCGGAATTACAGATATGATTACTGATGGCTATAACGGTTTTTTAAGTGCCCCGAGAGATCTTTCTGCTTACGGAAATGCGCTGAAAAAAGTGATTTACGGTCGTAATCTGGAACAGGTTAGGGTACAAACGATCAGCACCTATTTTCAACGTTATACCATTGGTATCTCCGCCGACAACCATTTGAAAATGTACAATGAAACCGTATAAATCCGACTTATGCGGCCCTAAAATTGGTTACACCATTTACACTAACATATGAAGATTAACTTTTCACATTCAGAGCAGCTGATAGTCAATAGATTGCAGGTGTTGAAGGATCAGGCGGGCTCGCATTCCCCTGGCATATTTACGTTCCGTCAGAAAATGCCGGAAATTGAGGTTAAGGTGGACGCCTGTTTTCTTTCCAATCCTTATGCCACAGATCTTTTTCTTCATTATTTTAACAAAGAGATTATTGATGCCGACAGGATTAGGGAATTGTTGGAATGTTATCCTTCGCAAAACAGTGTTATTGCGGAAATTCTTGCCAAATGTTTGAGAATTAAACCTGAGTATATCTTTATAGGAAATGGTGCTATTGAAATAATCCAGGCAGTGATTCATAATTTTACCAAAAAGAAAATTATGATTAATATTCCCACTTTTTCATCTTATTATGAGTTTGTTAAAGATGGGGTTGATATCGTTTACAATGCACTGTCTAAAGAAGACAACTATGAATTGAATGTGGAGCATTACATTGTCCAGGTAAAGCTGCACCAACCGGATACGATTGTATTGATTAACCCCAACAATCCAAATGGCTCTTACACCAGGATGGCAGATATTCAGCTAATCCTCTCTGAGCTCGCATTTGTTGATAATATTATAATTGATGAAAGCTTTATCCATTTTGCCTATGAAAGCCAGCAGTATGAACTAATGTCATTGGCACATTTGGTCGAAACACATCCAAATCTGATTGTAATCAAAAGCATGTCCAAGGATTTTGGTGTAGCTGGAATAAGGGCGGGATATGGCATTATGAATGAAAAGTATATCCGTACGCTGCTTGATAAGGGATACCTGTGGAACTCAAACGGTTTGGCAGAATATTTCTTCAGATTGTATGCCCGGAAAGATTTCGCACAAAAATATGAAGAAGTAAGAATCCGCTATATTGTGGAAACCCTCGAGTTCATAAGCGAGTTGCAACACCTGCCTTATTTAAAGGTGTATCCAAGTATGGCCAATTTTGTGCTGATAGAATTAATGCAGGGAATTAAAGCGGCAGAATTTGTGTCGAAATTACTGATTACGTATGGAATATACATTAGAACCTGCGACGATAAAATCGGATTGAACGGCCAGTATATTAGGCTGGCATCACGCTCAAGGGCTGAAAATCATTACATTATTAATTGCCTGAAATCATGTTTACAGGCAAACCTGCAACTCGATCTTGCAAATGAAACAATTGCTTAAAACTATATACTACGTCTGTGGACGTGTAGTTTTTATTCTGGAGCTCAGAAGGGCGATACGGAAACTGGGGGATGACCAAAAGGTTTATCTGGTAGACATAGATAATACCCTCGCCGATACCTGGCCTTCACTGAAGGACCGTATTTATAATTGCGAAAACCAGAGGTACCAGACGTTATCCATCTTTATTGGAATGCGTAAATATGTGCTGGAGATCCAAAAATCACATAAGGTGATTTTTATTTCTGCCAGGAACTACCTGGCGTACGGTACAACTAAACGCTGGTTGGAGGAATGCGGTATTGAGGGATGTAAACTTATCCTTGTGCCAGAGGCAATGGAAAAAATCTACTTTCTGCTTGAATTAATTATGCTGAAAAAGGAGGTCGTTTTTATAGATGACCTCAGTTATAATCATGAGCACGGGGAGGTAAAAAGTTACGACCTGATGCTCTCCATTCTGGATCAACTTCCTCTCACATATTTAGGTATAAACGAAATAGAAATTATCAACTCCGCACATGAAGCTCATCATCAGGGTCTTAAAAAGACTATCCCGGTTTTTCCGGATTTTGGTTTCCATTAACTGGGTCAAGTTCATGAAACTCTACAGCAACAAAAGTGAAATTATACTATGGATTCCATCAAGGTCCCTAAAATATTTTGGCTCCGACTCCTTTATCTGGGATATGGCCACGATTTATGGATTTCTGCAGGAAGGGCTAAATTTCAGGATTGTTATGGGTAACGGAATAGGAAAATACTATGATAAGAAGATATTCTTCTCCATCAATAACCTATATAACGTTTATCAATTTAGTAATTATACAAGTATACTGTTGCATATCACTTCCCAGCTGGAAGAGCAGGGTAATGCAGTATTTCCAAAATATGCCGAAACCATTTTTTGGGAGAATAAAGCCTATATGCATGAACAATTTAATATGGCTAAGGTCCATGAGCCTGCAACAAGAATCATGACTTCTGTAATTGATATCTTAAATAGTGACCTTAAATATCCCTTTCTGATCAAAGAAGAACATTCGTGTGCATCGGAAGGTTTGCATAAAATATCAAATTATGCGGAGCTGATCGATGTGGTATGCAACGACACCTTTGTGCGAAACAATAAGCATATTATTGTTCAGGAGTTAATCAATATGAGGAAAGACCTTCGGGTAATTTTAGTAAAGGGAGAGATCGTATTGCATTACTGGCGTATCAACAATGGCAAAGAATGGTTGCCGACTTCCACTAGTTACGGTAGTAGCGTTGATTTTGATTTTTTTCCCGAACAGTGGAGATCACACATTATTAAAACCTTTCAATCGCTTAACCTGATTACAGGGGCGTTTGATATTACTTGGCAGAATGACGACTTAAGTACAGAACCAATTTATCTTGAAGTGAGCCCTTTTTACCAACCAAACCCCAAAATGGATATAAAAGGTAAGGCCTACGCTTTTTATAAACAGCATTTTCAGCTTTTCAATAGCTGGGACGCTAAATATGTAGATATAGTGTTCAAAATAAAGCAGAAACAAGTTAAAGCATACCTAGTAGAATCGGCATGAGCACGGACACGAATAAAAATATTATACTGTTAACACCGTCGATGAGTAAAGGGGGCGCTGAGAAGCAACTGTTAAAAATTGCATTGCACCTGAAAACTAAGGGTTATACTATTAAAATAGTTTCTTTAAAACCGATTGACGAGTTTAATGGGACAATTACAAAATCAGGGCTACCAGTGCTGTTTTTGAAGAGCTGGAAAGGAAATCCCATTGCTAATTTGAGAGCGTTGTACCGTGAATTTTCAACTTTTAAGCCAGGAGTTGTAATTGCATTTATGTTTATAGCGATTATTTTTGCACGCATTTTGAAGTATCATTTTGGTTATAAATTGATTTCGAGCATAAGAATATCGGTTCTGCCGGCCAAATGGTACCTGCCATTTAACGTAACTTCTGGAGATGATGTAATTGTATATAATTCTGCTGGTTCCAAGCAGCAATTTGAACAGCGGTACCCGCGAACGAAAACTGGTACTGTAATCCATAACGAGATTAGCATTCCGGTACTCCCTTTAGCCTCAGCAGCAAAGCCAGGCATATTTACCTGGGTATGCATTGGACATTTCAGGTGGAATAAAGACTATCCTACCTTGTTTAAAGCTATTGCGAGAATCCATTCCCAAGACTTTAGGGTGCTGATTATAGGTGACCTAAACGGGGCGGCCTGGCCTGAAACGATGCTCCGGGAGCTTAACCTGAGTAGTAAAATTCAATTATTAGGGTTTGTGCATGAACCAGAGGCCCGTCTGGCAGAAGCTGATGCCTTTGTGCTATCCTCATTTTCAGAAGGAATGCCTAATGCAACACTGGAAGCCATGGCATTGGCGAAACCTGTGGTGGTGTCTGATATAGACGGCAACCGCGAACTGTTACAGGCATCAGGTGCCGGATTGCTCAGCCGTCAACAAGATGATCAGGACCTGGCATCGTGCATGGCAAAGATCATGGACATGTCTGCCGAAGAACGGGCTATCCTGGGCGCAAGGGGCAGGGCTTATGTAATGCAAAACTTTAATGAAGAAGGTATCATGAGCCAATGGGTGGATTTATTGGAACGGTTTAAATAACAATTGACAATCAGCTATGTGCGGAATATTTGGAACAATAAATTATGGAAGCCGGGTGCCAGAGAAAGAGGTTTTTGACCACCTGCACCATCGCGGGCCCGACGAACAGGGAAGTTTTGCCCATGAGAACGTACAGCTTTGCCATACGCGCCTGGCCATACAAGACCTTACGCCGGGTGGCAGACAGCCGATGGAATACAGGGGGGTGGTCATCGTTTTCAATGGTGAGATCTATAACCATATGGAAATCAGGCTTAAATATGGTTTAGACGCAGAATCGCATTCTGATACGCTAACTATCCTATTGCTCTATGAATTAATGGGGATTAAACTGCTGAATGAGCTGGAAGGAATGTTTGCGTTTGCATTATATGACCAGCAAAACTCGGTAGTATACCTGGCGCGTGACAGGGCCGGTAAAAAACCTTTATATATATACAGAAGTTCGAAAACTTATGTGTTCTCTTCTACACTTAACTTGATTTACAAGATATGCAGGCCAAAAATAAACTATGGAGCATTGTCTGCTTATCTGTATGTAGGCCATCATTATCGTAAAGCCACACCATACCATAATGTAAACGAACTTGAAAACGGCCATTATCTTAAGATTAATACACTAACCGGAAGGAGCGAAGATGTGTGCTGGTTTGATATCTCAAAGGCTTATCAGCAGGATAATCAGCTGGATTTTGGCGAGTCTGTTATGAAAGTAGACAGTTTACTACACCAGGCGGTTAAACGTAGAATTGAAAGTTCGGACTTAAGGGTTGGATCATTTTTGAGCGGTGGCATAGACAGCGGGGTAATTACCTCCATGGCGGCCGAGTATACTACAAAGTTAAAGACTTTTACGGTAAAAGTAGCGGGAGCATATGATGAATCTGCACTGGCTGAGATGGTTGCCCGGAAATACAACACCGATCACACGGTGGTCGAAATTGATTTTTCCAGTCTGGCAGATGATATTGAAGGCATTATTTCCAATCATGGAGAACCAAACTCTGACAATTCAGCTATTCCTAGTTATTATATTGCCAAAGAAGCCAAGAAATATATAACAGTGGTGCTGAACGGAGATGGTGCAGATGAGTTATTTGGCGGTTACAGGCGCTACGTTCCGTTTAAACATTTTGATTTTTTTAATCAAAGTGCAACGGCAAAGAAAATCGCAGGCGGGTTGGCTGCCCGACTACCTGTTGCCCATCAAAAGACAAGTTTATATACTTATATATATAGGTTCCTGAAATTTGCGAGTTATCCCGACTTAACAAGTATATACTGCTCGGCTTCTTCAGATCTTTTTGTGGGTTTTGAAGACCAGTTTGTATGCCCTCCGCAACTTGGGAGATTTAACACAGACCTGCAGACGATTAACGAATATCCAATCTCTTCTTTAAAAAAGGTGATGCTGATGGATTTTGAGTCTATGCTGTTTAGCAGGTTACTGCCAAAAATGGACGTTGCTACCATGGCGCACTCACTTGAGGGCCGGAGCCCTTTCCTTTGCAAAGGAATCCTTGAGTTTGCCCCGGGAATGCAGGATAGTTTTAAGGTGCGAAACCTCAATACAAAACACCTCCTGAGAACATTGGCAAAACAATACCTCCCAACAGAACTGGTGAACCAGCCTAAACGGGGGTTTGAGATTCCATTGCAGGAATGGGTGGATCATCAGTTAAAGGATGTGATATCCAGCTATCTGCTTTCGCCAACCGCTCTTTATCCAAAAATGATAAAGAGGGAATTTATTGAAAACCTGCTGGCAAAACGTATCCAGATATCTGCAGAAAGAAGGGCAAAAATACTCTTCTGCGTATTTAGCCTTGAAGTGTGGTATAAAAACCTTCCCCAATAAAATTTAATCAAATATAAATTTATAACTATGAAAGTATTGGTCACCGGTACGGCCGGTTTTATTGGCTACCATTTAGCAAAATTTCTCCTTGAGCGCGGAGATGAAGTTGTTGGACTCGATAATATCAATGACTATTATGATGTGAACCTAAAATACGCGAGGCTGGAAGACTCTGGAATTGGCCGGAAGCAACTGGCCTATGGAAAAGTGATTCAGAGCCATGTTTATGAAGGATACCAGTTTATTAAACTGGATATGAACGATTTTGTGCACATGCAGAAACTATTTAGCAGCTTTAGATTTGATGCGGTCTGCAACCTGGCAGCCCAGGCTGGTGTACGTTATAGTTTAACCAATCCTAAGGCTTATCTGGATGCCAATCTTTCTGGGTTTTTAAATTTATTAGAATGTTGCAGGACGCACGAATGCCAGCATTTGGTGTATGCCAGCTCGTCAAGCGTGTACGGCTTGCATAAAAATATGCCATTTTCAACCGCGCACAGTGCCGATCATCCGGTGTCTTTGTATGCCGCTTCTAAAAAAAGTAATGAGCTGATGGCCCATGCCTACAGTCATTTGTTCCATATTCCTACTACCGGACTCCGGTTTTTTACAGTTTATGGTCCCTGGGGCCGCCCCGATATGGCTCTATTCTTATTTACAAAGGCTATCCTGGAAAACAGGGAGATTGATATATATAACAATGGCTTTATGAGGCGGGATTTTACCTATATTGCCGATATTGTGGATGGAATTGCCCGTGTGATTGATCGCCCTGCAACGGGAGATGAGCTCTGGGATGCAAATATTCCCGACCCGGCGTGCTCAGCAGCACCTTATAAATTGTATAATATAGGAAGGGGCAAGTCTGTAGAGCTGATGGAATTTATCACCGAGATAGAACTTAAGCTGGGTATAAAAGCCCGCAAAAACTATATGGCAATGCAGAGTGGCGACGTTGTAGACACCTGGGCGGACATTTCTGCTTTAAAATCATTGATGGGATATGAACCTAAAACTTCGGTATGTGAAGGCATAAATCAGTTCATTAACTGGTATCAGGATTTTTACGGCATTAACGTTTCTCAAAAAGGAAAAAAGACGAGTGCCGGAATACCACTTTCTGCGTCGTTTCCGGCATAAAAATTGAAATATTACACATATTTGTGATGACCAACTCAATTTAAATCTCATTTTTGATTGTATGATGACATTTGAATGACTAAATCACATCCTTTTTACACTTATAAATGATTTATTATTTTAATTTGTAGCGGAATTGTTGAATTTTATAGTTCTATGACATAAAGTAGTGTTGAAAACAAAATCACTATTTCCCGTAATGGCCTAACTGAGAATACAGTATAGATTAATTATCGGACAATTTTCCAATTTTCTGCAAAAATCTTATAACTGCTGAATTAATTCATAAAATTCCGGTGTTTTTGGAATCGGCGGGAACCAGCGTGTCCTTACTTAAAAACATTGGATTTCCATATTTTTTGGAGTGTATACCGTGCCAGCGCAAAGCGTTAACATTGTATACATAAAAAACAACATGGAATTAAAAACAAAATTAACTCAACAACGATTGACCATGAGCTTTTTATTAATGCTGGTTTTAATAACTTTTAGCAAATGTAAAAAGGACTCAAATGTAAGTAAGACGGACACGCTATTAACGGCTCAGGATGCGGCCCTTAGCGTTGTAGCAACAAAAGTAAGCAGCCCCGTAAAATTAAACCTAAGTAATTCAGTAAGTGATGGAGGCTATTCCTACAAAGCCTATAATATAACTGGTACAGGTGACGCAAACGGTCAAACCACCCAGTCAACCTTAAAACTGTATGAAGACGGTAAAGAAATTGGCCCTGCACATACTGCACATGCAGATATAAGGAGCAGCGGTAAAGGAAGATTCAGTAACTGGGGAAATGCATTGTATTTTTCAGCTTCTGACAATACTGATCCGCGCTCAAACGGCCGTACTTATACATATACAACAGGAAGCGCTTCAAATGATGGCAATACTACTGCTCCGGCAAATCCTGTTGGAAACGGCACTATCATTGGATATGCGATGCAGGGTGGACAAACCACCGGTGGACAGGGAGGTAAAACTGTAGAAGTTTCTACTTTAGCCGCTTTGAAATCTGCCGTATCTTCTAATGACGCGCTGATCATCAGGGTTTCGGGAACAATTACAGGTACCGGATATTTGAACATTAAGTCTAACAAAACCATTCTGGGGGTAAAAGGTTCAAGAATTGAAGGCGTTGGATTGCTTGTTTATGGTACAAGCAATGTAATTATGAGAAATTTGACCATCAGAAATGTAGTGACCTATTCAAACATTGTTATTAAAGAGGATGCGCACCACGTTTGGGTAGACCACTGTGATCTGTCATCTGACAGGAACCACGGATGGGATTACTATGACGGCCTGCTTGATGTTGGAAGACGCGCTGATTATGTAACTTTTTCTAATAACAGGCTGCACGATAGTCATATACCGATGCTGATTGGTTTTGGCGATGAGAATACAGATGATATCGGACACCTAAGAGTAACTGTGTATTACAACTATTTTTATAATGTGTCTGAACGTCAGCCGTGTACCAGATTCGGTTACATGCACGTTTTCAACAACTATATGCAAAACGGTAGTGGCTACGGAATTGGTGCTACAATGGGATCAGTTGTACGTACAGACAATAACTACTTTGAAAACCAGAAATGGGGATTATATACTGAATTTAACTCTAAACCAGGTTATTTCAGTGGAGCAAACACTAATATATTTAAAAATGTTGTAGAAAATAAAGTATCTACAGCTGCATCAACCTGGGTACCGTCTTATGAGTACAAATCTGCGTTGATTGCAGCGGATCAGGTTCCGGCATTCGTAACTGCAAATTCTGGTGCAATTTTAACCTTATAGGTTATAGCTACTATCATCCGTTAGCGGATTATCAAATAATTATTTAATAATAAGGCCGGTCATACACATGACCGGCCTTAAATATTTGGGGCAAGTTTTAAACCTGTGCTAGTGCTCTTTCATCCTTTACCATGGAAAAAAGAAATAAAGTAATACTGATATCATGTGACTCACCACGCTCACTGCTTGATTTTAGGGGAAAACTAATGGATGCACTGCTGGTGGATCATGAAGTGCACGTGTTTACACCTCCAATAACGCAAGGGGCAATTGTGTTACGGCTAAAATCTATGGGTGTAATAATCCATGAAAACCAGCTGCAACCAAGTACTGTTGATGTCACATCCGACCTTAAATATATTAGCGACCTCTACCGCCTGATCAGAAAGCTTAAACCTGACGTTTTTTTCCCTTATACCTTTAAACCTGTAATTTATGGAACGGTGGTGGCCCGTATCTGTGGTGTGAGGACCATCGCGCCTATGCTGACCGGACTGGGTTATAACTTTTCAGAACATACTGAGCGTGTTACAGCACTGCAAAGGATTACCCGTTTGCTGCTGAAAATCAGCTTAATGCCGCACGGCAACCTGCGGCTTATCCTTCAGAATAATGATGACTGTGCAAGCCTTCGTCAACACAACATCATCACCGCAAAAACTAAAGTACATGTGGTAAATGGCTCGGGCGTTGACCTTGACCACTATGACTACTCGGAACCTGATCTGGGCACAGTGCGTTTCCTCATGGTATCACGCCTGATTAAAGCGAAGGGTGTTGAAGAGTATTACCACGCGGCACGTGTGGTGAAGGACAGCTTTCCTGACACCAGCTTTACCCTGATTGGGGCATATGAAGAAAATGTAGATACAATTGATGCAGAACTGTATCAGCGTATTGTGTCAGACGGTGTGCTGGATTATGTAGGATTGGTTACTGATGTAAGGCCATATATTAAAGAAGCATCGGTAGTTGTACTGCCTTCGTACTATGGTGAGGGTGTGCCAAGATGTTTACTGGAAGCGATGGCAATGGGCAGGGCCATTATCACCTGTGATTCTGTGGGTTGCAGGGAAACGGTAAACCTGCTGAAAAAACATACAAACGGTTTTCTGGTGCCACGAAAAGACCCACAGCAACTGGCATCAAGGATGGAATATTACATTAATAATAAAACAGATATCTCCCGCTTTGGCCGTAACGGCAGAAAGTACGCTGCGGAAAAGTTTGACGTACATGAAATTAACAAAGTAATGGTTAACATACTCTCGGGCACCGCACAAGGTTAGTGTTGAGTTGGAGGAAAGTGGTTTGCGGTTTTTGCTTGCTCAAATTCTCAATTTATGAAATCTATCGGAGGCTATCTTGATTTTCAGCTGAACAAGGGAACGGAATACTATCCAGACCTGATTAAACTCAATACCGGCAGAAATGCACTTGAATATATACTGAGGATTAAACGGTACAAGCTTGTACATCTGCCATACTTTACCTGCCAGGCGGTATTGGAGCCAATAGAAAAACTCAAACTGCAATATCAGTTTTATACCATTGATGAACAGCTGGACCCGGTACTTGATTTTACGGTGCGCGACCAGGAATGTTTGATCTATACCAATTATTTTGGCGTGAAACAGCAGACGGTTGAAACACTTGGCTCAAAATTTAACAACCTCATCATAGACAATTCGCAAGCTTTTTTTTCAGTCCCACTAGAGGGGGCAGATACATTTTACAGTTGCAGGAAGTTTTTTGGCGTACCAGACGGCGCCTATTTACAAACTAAAAGCCCTGCGCGGCTGAAGATGGATAAGGATATATCTTACGGAAGATGTAGCCATCTGTTAAAGAGTATAGATCTGGGCATCGAAGACGGCTATGCCGATTTCCAGGACAACAATGCAGCGCTCTCTAAAAATCCGATACGGAAGATGTCTTCGCTCACGCAACGATTGATGAGCAGTATAGACTATAAATTCTGCAAATTCAGAAGGAACTCCAATTTTTTCTATTTACACGAACACCTCCAGGAATATAATGATTACGTGTTTGACGACGCAGCAATTAACGGCCCGATGATCTATCCGCTGGTGATAAAAAATGCTGAGTTACGCGCCAGACTGTTGGAGAACAAAATTTATGTAGCTACCTACTGGCCAAATGTGCTGGAATGGACTACAAAAAAAATGTACGAGCATTACCTCACTACCAATCTTGTGGCGCTGCCAATAGATCACAGGTACAATCATGCTGATATGAAAAGAATTATTAACCTCATAAAAAATTATTTATGAACAACAACGTGTACGAAATAATTGAGAAGACGCACCTGCTGAATTTAACGGATCAGGCAGAATGGCTCAAATGGGTAAATAAATCGTATAAGCACGATTTTTATCATTCATGGTGTTACCATGATCTGCACCGGGACCTGGGGACGCCCGTGTTCTTTGTATATGAATACAATGGCGACTTTGTAGGCTTTCCTTTATTAAAAAGGCCTATCGAGGGTTTTGATTACGCTGATTTTACTTCGGTATATGGCTATTGCGGTCCGCTATCAAACCTGCCGTTCGAAAAATTAAGCCATGAATTTGCGGTACATTTCAAATATGCATTTCTCAGTTTATTGAAATCGGAGAGGATTGTATCTGTTTTTTCGGGTCTTAATCCATTTATGGACCAGACCGAGTTGCTAAAAGTAATTGGTGGACTGAATGACAATGGAAAAACGGTGGTGATTGATCTCTCCGTTAGCCTCGACGCCCAGCGGAAAGGCTACAAAAAGCGCGTAAACAACAAAATCCAGCGCCTTCGTGATTTGGGGTGGACCGTTAAACAAAGCAACCGGTGGGAGGACCTGGAGGTGTTTTCAGAGTTATATGCCGCAAATATGGACAGGTGCTGCGCAGGTGACAGCTATAAGTTTGACATCAATTTTTTGTACACGATTTTAAATACGCAGGAATTTGATGGCCGCCTGGTGCTGGTGTATAATGAAAATGATTACGCTGTGTGCGGCGCCATTGTAGTAAACACGGGAGAGGTGCTTCAGGCTTATCTGTTGGGCACAAGGGAAGAATACAGGTATGCATCGCCGGCTAAATTGCTTACCGAAGAACTTACTGTTATGAGTCGCGACCTGGGCTTAAAATATTTCAACCTTGGCGGCGGCTTAGGCTTCCGTGAAGATTCATTGTTTGACTGGAAAAGCAATTTTTCGTCCCTCACTTTCGACTATAAAACCTGGAGGTATATAGCAGATAAGGCTGCTTATGCGGAAATTCTTCATTATCATAGGATTGATCCGGAGAATGAAGTGGATTACTTTCCACTGTACCGTGCAAATGCAAACGTGGTTAAAATTTAAATGACTATGAAAAGGAAAATGTTTTTAGACCGGATTTGTTCACCATGGCTGGTTTTGATCGTAGACCAGATGATTCTTATTTTTGCTGTGCTCACTTCGCTGTATATTCAGCAACGTGTGAACTATGAAGAGGTTTTTACTGGTAAAATTCTTACCTGTTTAACAATTTACAACATCGTAGCAGCAACGGTTTTTATCTCGATGAAAGTCCACACAGGCATTATCAGGTACAGCAGCGTGGTGGATGTCTCGCGTGTATTTCAAGCCGTGTTCCTGGTCAGCATTATCTTTGAAGTATTAGTAGGGCTACTGTTAGCGCCTTATTTGCATATTTCGCAGAGCTGGCTGTTATCTGTATTAATTATCAATTTTTTTATCTCTGCAACGGTATTGGTGGTGATGCGGGTGAGCGTTAAACTTACGTACCATTACCTGGAAGACCTCAATATCACAAACAAAGAGGTGCTGCTGATTTTTGGTGCCGACAGTTCATCGCTGCTGATTAAGCATGGACTGGATGCCTCTCTGGACAGGAATTTTAAACTACTGGGTTTTATAGATGATAACCCGCACAAAACAAATAAGCAGATAGAGGGGAAGCAGGTTTATGGATCGAGCGCTATTGCTAAACTCAAATCGAAATATGAAGTGGAAAAAATGATTGTGATGGAATGCTGTGCAGACGTGGCCGGGCGGAAACAAGCTATAGAACGTTGCCTGGAACATGGGATCCGGGTAATCTCTGTACCGGCATCCAATCATTGGCTGAACGGGAAACTCAAATTGAGCGAATTGCCCGACCTTAAAATAGAGGACCTGTTGCAGCGTGAACCTATATATATGGACCGGTCTCTGGTATGTGAAGGCATCCGCGGGAAACGCGTACTGGTAACAGGCGCTGCGGGGTCTATAGGATCGGAAATTGTGCGCCAGGTGCTTAGTTGTGAGCCGGCTCTGGTGATACTTTGCGACCAGGCAGAAACGCCGCTACACTATATGCAACTGGAAATTGAAGATAACTTCAAGGGCAATAAGTGCGAATTTTGCATTGTGAATATGCAAAATTACGACCGGCTGAAAAGTATATTTGAGAACTGGCGCCCGGAGCTGGTATTCCATGCGGCAGCATTGAAACATGTACCAATGATGGAAAGAAACCCATCAGAAGCCATCAGGACAAATGTATTGGGTACCAAATTGCTGGCCGATTTGTCGGTCTTGTACGAAGTGGAAAACTTTATTATGATTTCTACCGACAAAGCCGTGAACCCGACAAATGTGATGGGGGCATCTAAAAGGATTGCAGAAATTTATATCCAGTCACTACATAACCTGCAGGAAGACAGGCCAAATGGCACGAAATTTATTACAACCCGGTTTGGTAACGTATTGGGGTCAAATGGGTCAGTTGTTCCGCGCTTTAGGGAGCAGATAGAACGCGGTGGCCCTGTAACGGTTACTGATCCCGATATTACCAGGTATTTCATGACCATTGCCGAGGCGGTTCAGTTGGTTCTTGAAGCCTCAGTGATGGGAAAAGGTGGTGAGATCTTCATATTTGATATGGGTAAACCTATCAAAATTCTTGAGCTCGCTATCAGTATGATCAAATTGGCAGGATATTTACCGTACAGGGATATACAGATCCTTTTCACCGGTTTGAGGCCCGGGGAGAAGTTATATGAAGAATTACTGAATGACACGGAGCTGGTTTTGCCGACTTATCACGAGAAAATTAAAATCGCAAATGTTATGTTTTACCCTTACCTCTATGTTTACAGACATGTTGAACAATTATTACAGCTTTTAAAACAAGGCGATAATAGGAAACTCATCAAAAAGATGCAGGAAATTATCCCTGAATACCACAGTAGTAACCTTTTGAAGGAAGAAATTAGTGGTGCGCAGATCTAATCATTTTATCAATCTGACTATTTACCTAACTTATCTATATACCATGATACAATTTAACGCAGGACAATTAGTAGAATTGGCAGTTCGCAGACAGAATATCAATATTAGCGAACTGTCAAGAAAAATGAATGTGAACAGAAGAACATTATACAATTGGTTTCGACAGGAAACATTGAGTTCTTCGGTGATTTATTCTATCAGTCAGGCCATTGGCTATGATTTTTCAAATGAGTTTCCTGAGCAGTTTTTTAAAACAAGGTCAAATTCGATGAAAGCTGGTCAGCGCGATGATGCATATATTTCAGGTGAAGACGCAAAGGAATATTGGATGAAAAAGTATATCTCGCTGCTGGAAGATTATAAAGTGCTGCTAGAGAAATCTAAAACGCTAAAAACAGTAATGAACGATGATTAACGCAAGTGTGTTTATTTTATGCATTAAAAAATGCCCTTTTTTTTTTGGAGAAGGGCATTTTGTTTTTCCGGGAACAGCGTTTTGTTTTTCCAGGAGAAGTATTCTGTTTTTACAACGTAGCCATATCAATGACAAATCTGTAACGCACATCGCCTTTTTCCATCCGGTCATAAGCAGTCTGGATATCTTTGATGTCTATCATTTCGATGTCCGAAACGATATCATTTTCTGCACAGAAATCAAGCATTTCCTGAGTTTCGGCTATTCCGCCAATACCAGAGCCGCCAATACTCTTTCTGCCGCCCAATAAACTAAAGGCCGCAATTTCTGCTGGTTTTGGTGGCACACCAACACAAATTAAAGTACCATCAGTTGCCAGCAGGGACAGGTACATATTGAAGTCATGCTCAGCAGATACCGTATCTAAGATAAAATCAAAGGTGCCCATTGCAGCTTTGATCTGTGCCTCATCCGTAGTAACTACAAAATGATGAGCTCCAAGTTTCTTTGCATCTTCTTCCTTTTTTGGAGAAGTACTCAATACCGTTACCTCTGCGCCAAACGCAACGCCGAATTTCACGCCCATGTGGCCTAATCCACCTAATCCTAACACTGCTAGTTTATGACCTTTGCCAACTTTCCAATGTCTTAGCGGAGAGTATGTTGTGATGCCCGCACATAATAATGGTGCAACTGCTGCAAGGTCCAGTTTCTCTGATACATGCAATACAAATTCTTCTCTTACTACAATTGTATTAGAATAGCCACCATAAGTTGGTGTTTTGCCATCACGCTCCAGGCCATTGTACGTTTGCGTATTACCTTCAAGACAGTATTGCTCAAGGTCTTTTTTACAATTTACACAAACCTGGCAGGAATCTACCATACAGCCCGTACCAGCCAGGTCGCCTACTTTAAACTTTTTTACATGGTCGCCCACTTTCACCACACGTCCCACAATTTCGTGACCCGGTACCATTGGAAAGATGCCTGGAAACCAGTCGTTTTTTATCTGGTGTAAATCTGAGTGACAAACGCCACAAAATAAAATGTCAAACTGTACATCGTGAGGACCTACCTCGCGGCGCTCGAATGACCAAGGTGCTAATTCTTCGCCAGCACTTTGTGCAGCATACCCTTTTGTTTCTATCATTTAGTTATTTCGTTAAGTTGCTGTAAAGGTACGGCCTTGATGAAATTGCCGACTGTAAAAATCAAAGTATTGATTGCATAATTCAAACATAAGTTTTAGAATTTCAAAGCATGTGGTAATAATTCTGTTGCAAACGCTAGTAGTTGCATTTTCAGACATCAACGGCCCTAATGATCTGAAAACAGAGAATTTACTGGCTCAAGTGTCCGATCAGTTTATATAACAGCCCGTGCAGTTGATGTGCTTCGTCTAGCGAAATTCCAATATTACTTTTTAAAAGGCCGGGAATTTTACTGGCCTTCAATTTTAATTCTTCCCCATTTTTTGTCAATGAAATAATCATACTTCGCTCGTCCTCAGGGGAGCGGGTACGATCAATTAGTCCTGCGTCTACCATTCTTTTCAACAGAGGTGTTATGGTATTTGTTTGCAGATGAAGTTTGTCTGATATCACCTTCAGGTTTACGGAATCTGTTTCCCATAATATTAGCAATACCAAATACTGCGGATAGGTCAAGTCATATTCTTCGAGTAAAGGCTGATAACATTTAGTGACCAGTCTTGAAGCTGCATAAAGTGGAAAACACAATTGATTTTCCAGTTTTAATGAGTCATATTCATTCATGTCGTTACCGCTTTTGCTTGTAAAATTTGAGGCTAATTTATGACAGATTTCTGTAATTGTTGACTGGCGTTTCAGCTAATCAATTTTTTTGAATTTTTCTAAAAGTGTTTACATCAGTTTTTCCTGGTCAATCGGCACTGTAATACTGAAGTCGTTCTGATCGGTTTTATGAATCAATTGATGATTGTTTTTTGTTAAGCAGGTAACTGAAGGCAGCTGTAGACCATAAGGCCCAGGCGATCAGCACTGGCTGGAAAAATAATCTGGTAAGGCGTGACTGATCGGTGTCCAGTCCAAATGCAGATGTGCCATTCAAATACTGGGCAATGTTACCCGGGAAAATTAAAAGGTAAAATAAAGCCAGCGTAAGACCAACATATACTTTTTTCCTGGTCCAGAATATCATGGCAATGCCGAGTGAAATTTCTGCCACTCCGGATAGGAGCACAACAAGGTCTTTGGAAATTGGAACCCAGTTGGGAACCTGCGCCTGAAAATCGGCTCTCTGGAAGGTAAAATGCCCAATAGCCGCAAGAATCATAAATGATCCCAGAATGACCCTCATGATGTTTTGGAAAGTGCTGGTTTTTTGCATAAATGTAAATTGAAATGGTATTGCTAATTTTATATTGGCTGCAAGTGTTTGAGTTTATCAGCATCAACTGCCGATGAAAATTGTTGCATCAGCAGTTTTAATTTGGGATTGACTATATTTTCGCAGAAAGGCTTTTCAGGATTACTGTAATAGTAGTTTATAAATTCTTCGGTATTCAGTTTAAATTGCCTGAACGGCAAAATCGTAGTGATAATGGCATGATCAAACTCCTTCTGTAGTGAAGCAACTGCATCTGCCGCAATTGTTTTTTGCATATCATTAAAGGCATAAATGGCAGAGCGGTATTTCATGCGCATACTATGGTTCGAAGTACAGCTGTGTGTGTACAAATGGATTGCAATCAGTGTCTGCAAACTAATAAGCCTGCGATCATATTGAACAATCACTGCTTCAGAGAAAGATGAGTTTTCATCATCAGATGCTATCCATCCCTGCTGCACTTCATTAACTCCTTTTAATGATAAAAATATAGCCTCAGTACACCAATGACAACTTCCCCCAAAACCTATCTTGTTATTATTCACTCTTAGCTACCTGTATTAATATGAATCAAATATAATGATAAAGGGCGAGACGACATTTCAAAAAAAATGCGGGGATTGATATTTCCCCGCATTGAATGTTAATGTATATGATTGTCTATTGATCCAAATATTCAGCTTACTTACCCGTCACGTCCAACCTGATGTTTGCCACGTTAGGCAAGTCACTTTTTGCCTGGATGGTTAGTTCTCCGCTACCCTGATTTGCTTTTACAATGGCAATTGCCTTACCATTATACGCTCTTCTTTCTGTAGTGTGATAAGGTTCATGACTGGTAATATTACCATTATCAACCGCTTGTACATAACCAGGTCCGGTAGTGATAAATTTAATGAGGTTGTCTGCATTAGGGCAGGGGATGCCATTGGCATCAACTACGGTTGCTGTAATGATAGATGCGTCATCCCAGCTGGCCCCTAGTTTGAGTTTGCTTGCGGTTAATACAATTTTAGCAGGTGCCCCGGCCGATTTAAATTCCTCGCTTTTCACTTCCTTTCCGTTATTTCTTCCAACAGCTTTGATGGTTCCTTTTTCAAACGTCGCATCCCACTCGCGCGGTGCATCATTAAGGGGTTTCTTAACTGTTCCCAATGATTTTCCATTTAGGAATAGCTCCACCTCATCGCAGTTGCTGTAAACCTGAATTTTAGCATTATCATAAGTATCAAAATCAACCGGTGTCCAGTCGGCAACCCAAACGCCTGCGCCTGCGTTGTCAGATTTTCTAACGATATGCACTACAGGCTGGTCAGACCACCAGCTTTCACGCTGCAGCCCCTGTTGTTTCCAGTTTCCGGCCCTGTCAAACAATCCCTGATTATTTGTGGTTTCCGGCCAGTCAGCTTCTCCAAGGTAATCATAACCCGTCCATAAAAATTGTCCGGCCATATAAGGTTTATCCCTTAATGCCAGCCATTGATTAAGCACGTGGGTATTTTCTGTTCCAATTACTTTCCATGTAGGATTGGCTTCATGTGCTGCCACCAATTCATTTTCACGGTAATTCTGTCCCACCACATCCATATGTGCAGCGAATCCGTTGGTGTAAACCTTTGAATTTGCAGGACGGAACAAAGCCATAGTAACAGGCCTGGTAGCATCGTATTTTTTTACCATATCTTCCTGATCCTTATAAACCTTATAACCTTCAGGGTAACTTAGGTCGTCATGGATCTCATTTCCAACGCTGTAAATCACAATAGATGGATGGTTTCTGTCCCTCATTACCATGTCTTTGGTATCAATAGCCCACCAGTCCTTAAAGATCAGGTTGTATCCTTTTTCTCCATTGTTTTTTTCTGCGGTCCATGTATCAAAGGTCTCATCCATTACTACAAAGCCCATGCTGTCACATAAATCCAGAAATTCTGGTGCTACAGGGTTATGCGAAGTACGGATTGCATTTACGCCCACCTTTTTCAGATTTTTGAAACGTTCACGCCAGATATCCAATGGCACTGCTGCACCTACCGCACCGCCGTCGTGGTGAAGGCAAACACCCTTGATTTTGTAATTTTTTCCGTTTAACCAGAATCCTGTTTCAGCTATAAATTTTGCTTCTTTGATACCAAAAGTTATAGTTTGATCATCAATCACGGTTTTCCCCGAAAGAAGGGTGGTAACCGCTTTATATAAGTTAGGTTTTTCGATATCCCATAAGATCGGATTGCTGATATCGATATCCTGAACAAATTCTACTGTGCCATTTGCAGGAATCGTTTCTCTGGTTTCAGACGTTTTAACTACTTTGCCCGTTCCGTCAATAATTTTGGTTTGTAGGGTATAAGATGCCTGTGCACCTCCGTTTTGTACTTCAGCTTTAATGTTTACCTTTCCTTTTTTGCTGGTCGCTACCGGCGTACTGATAAAAGTTCCCCAATGGGTGAAATGTGTTGGGTTTGTACTAACTAGTCTCACATGCCTGTAAATTCCCGCACCTGTATAATAACGTGACGCCGGCTGAATCGTATTATCAGCTTTAACTGCAATCACATTTTTAGCCCCTTTGCCAAAGTTCAGAAACTTATTCAGATCATACGCAAAGCTACTGTAACCATACGGCCTTTTACCCAAATGGTTCCCATTCACCCATACCTCGCTATTGGCCATCACACCGTCAAACTCAATAGTGTATTGCTTTTTGGGATCTGGATTGGCTAAACTAAACGTTTTACGATACCAGCCTATTCCTGATGGAAGGTAACCGCCACCTCGACTGGTAAGGTTTGACCTGTCATAGGTTCCCTCGATGCTCCAATCATGCGGCACCTGTACTTTTTTCCAGCTAAGGTCATCAAATGATATGTTTTCTGATCCGCTAACGTCCTGATCTATAAACTGCCAGTTGGAATCAAAATTGATAATTTCGCGTACCTGGGCACTAAGATCCAAGGTACTCAAAGTTAGGAATGCGGCTACGGAAAGGTTGAGTTTCCAGTTTGAAGAGCGTAACTTAATGTTCATTTGAGAATAGTATTTATGGTTTCCAATTCGCCTTCGCTGAACGTAGTGTTCTCTAATGCCTTAATGGAATCTAATATTTGTTCAGGCTTACTGGAACCAATCAGCACTGAGGTAATTCTTTTGTCCCTTAGCAACCATGACAATGCCATGTGTGCAAGTTTTTGTCCGCGTTGTTCGGCAAGCGCATTTAGTGCAGACACTTTTGCCAGTTTCTCTGCCGTAAGGTGTTCTTCATTAAGGAATACACCACTGGTGGCGACCCTCGAATCAGATGGTATTCCGTGCAGGTATTTATCAGTCAACAGGCCCTGCGCCAGAGGCGAAAATGGAATACAGCCGATACCTTCCTGTTCCAGTAGATCTAAAAGCCCGTCTTCTGGCCAGCGTTCAAACATAGAATATTTAGGCTGATGAATAAGACACGGGGTTCCCAGTTGTTTTAAAATTGCAATCGCTTCCGCTGCTTCTGCAGGACGGTAATTTGAAAGCCCAACATATAACGCTTTTCCCTGTCTTACAATCAGGTCCAGTGCGTTCATTGTTTCTTCAATTGGCGTTTCCGGATCCGGGCGATGATGATAAAATATATCAGCATATTCCAGGTTCATCCTTTTTAAACTTTGGTCCAGACTTGAAACCAGGTATTTTTTAGAACCCCAGTCGCCATAGGGCCCATCCCACATGGTATAACCTGCTTTAGTAGAAATCACCATCTCGTCTCGGTAACCTTTAAAATCCTGTTGCAAGATCTTGCCAAAATTTTCTTCTGCCGAACCTGGAGGCGGCCCGTAATTATTGGCGAGGTCAAAATGCGTAATTCCGTGGTCAAAAGCAGTTTTGATTAGGTTGCGGCTGTTTTCATAATCATTTACGTGTCCGAAGTTATGCCAAAGGCCTAAGGACAGCGCGGAGAGTTTCAATCCGGATTTACCGCATCGGCGGTATTCCATTTCTTTATACCGGTCTGGTGAGGGTTGATAAGTCATATTTGGATATTAATAGTCGTTCACGAAGATATAACTATTTTATATCACAGGAAACAATATCAAGGGTACTTCATAAAATATTTAAGTTTTTCTGTATTTAAATCTGGCAGCTTTCGTGCTATAAATTAGGGTGTTAGTGATATTTTGTGATCATTTTTATTGATGCAATTATCTATTATAGCCGATAGAGATGGGGAATCTTGCCTAATATTTGGAAGAAAAAAGACAGACATAGAAGTTGGCCGCAATGAGAAGCAGGGGACTGATGTCATTTATCTGATTGAAGGAAATGTGTACCTTTGGCGCAATTCGCCCCTTTTGTAACATGCAATTAAATATAAGATCCCTACAATGGTCCGCAGGAAACGTAATCCGCTTCTTGAAAAGCGAATATTTTCTTGATGCCCTGCGCGTTACCTTGAGCATTATTATTCCTTTTGCTGTATTTTATGAATTCTTAAACCCGCCTACGGCGATTACTGTTGGAGTGGGGGCGCTGCTGATCAGTTTAACCGATTCTCCAGGTACTTTTAACGACAAGATAGTGATGTCCGTAAGTAGTTTGTGTACATTTTTTTTAGTATCACTGGTTACTGCATTACTCATCAATAGTATCATATTATCTGCTCTTTTGATCATCATGCTGTGCATCGTTTTCTCATTATTTACTGCTTTTGGTAAACGTTATGCCCTGTTGGGAACCATGGGGCTCATTATCATGACCTTTGTGCAAGGGTTAAAACCCGCTGACCCACTATCATTTAGTTTTTACATTGCGGTTGGCGGGGTAAGTTATTACCTGGTGAGCCTTATCCAAACGCGTTTATGGCCATTAAGCTCTGTACGCCATGCATTGGGTGAATGCATCCTGTCAACAGCCGATTACATGAAAGCTAAAGCGGATTTCTATCATCCTAATACTAAGCTGGAAGAAAGCTACCTGAAAATTATCAAGCTGCACAACAAGGTGAGCGAAAAGCAGGAACAGCTGCGCGACCTTTTATTGCGGAACAGACAACTTATGCGCAAAGATCATGAGCAGGGGCAACGGTTTTTGCTGGTTTCTGTGCAGGTTATTGATTTATATGAACTGATTAGTGCGATCCATTATGATTATGAAAGCTTAAGGGAAAACCTGAAAGGAACCGGGTTGCTCGAAGCAATTGGCAATGTGATTGAATGCCTTGCAAGTGACCTGCGTTCGCCGGGTTTAGCATTATCTGCAAAATCACGAGTTAAGCCGGTCGATTCGGCTATTAAGGAAATAGGGCACCTACAGGAAAAGATACGGCAATTTATGCAAGTTGGAGGACATGGATATTCTTCTATCCTGATGAAATTAGCAGATAATATTGACGATATATACAGAGGACTGAGAAAGGTGAGTGCTACATTGACCAGCAAGTTCGAAGCAATTGAATTTCCATCGGACCTTCCTGCGTACCAATTATTTACATCGGTAGAAGGAGTAAATCTGGAAGCAGTGAAATCACATTTAACATTAAGATCGCCAATCCTCAGGTTCGCTTTCAGACTATCGCTGGCTTGCATAGTCGCATTTGGTCTGACACTTCTTCCCGTTGGTTTTTACAGTTACTGGATATTACTTACGGTGATCGTTATTATAAAGCCAAGTTTTGGCCATAGCAAAAAAAGAAATATCCAAAGGCTCAAAGGGACACTTGCTGGTGTTTTAATTGGAATGCTTTTATTGGCAGCGGTAAGCAATGTAGCAGTTCAATTGTTACTAGCAGCATTATATCTGCTTGGATATTTCGTATACCTTCGCCTGAATTATGCACTCAGTGTGATGTTTTTAACGCCGATGGTAATCATTTGCCTCAGTATTTACCACGATAATTCTTCTATTGTAATGCAACGGGTAATTGATACGCTTATTGGATGCGGCATTGCTTTTGCAGCATCTTACCTTTTTCCTTCCTGGGAAGTAAAACGGCATTCTGTATATATGAGTGATGTAATTAAAGCTAATTTAAGATACCTTAAAATACTTCACGACCAGTCTGCCGGAATCCCTGCAGATGTGACTTCGTTCAAGTTAGCCAGAAAGGATGTGTATACGAAACTGGCGATACTTTCATCCGGTGTGCAAAATATGCTGCTGGAACCCAAACATGCCCAGGGAGAAGTAAAATACCTTTATAAATTTGAGATATTAAGTCACCAGTTATCCTCTATTATTGCCTCTTTTTTTCCTTTCACTCATGGAAATGAGCACCTTGAAGCGTTAAAGGGCAGCCTTGCCGAAGCCATTTATATTCTTGAAATCAGCTATCAGGTACTCGCCGACCAGCAAGATTCTTCACAGATGGCAAACCTGTCTGATAACAATGCAATAGCTGCTATTCAGCCCGACCACGTGGAATATCATAAGGTACAACAGATTTTGCAAATTAGTAAAGCCGTTAAAGAGCAGGTTGAGCAGTATAGATTTGGAAAGGCTATTTAAAACGCGTGTATTGCGCGTAATTTATATTGCCTAACATTCACTTAATACTAAGCCGTTACTTTCGTAGAAAATAAGCAGCATCGAATGGATAAGTTAATCCGGCAATAAATTACAAACATTGGTCTCGTTTTCTGGTTATGATGCAATATGTTTAACATGATGTACTGAATGATGGCTCGCCAAAACAAAATTTCAATGATCATGTTGGGATTTATGATGTATAATCAATTAACCTATCGCAAAAATAAAGGCATATGACAGATCTTAACAGTGACCAAATTCTGGATATGGAAAAATTTTACCGTATCAATCTGGCGAACAGCTTAACGGGTTATAAATCCCTTAATCTATTGGGTACTGTGAGTGAGGAGGGTGCAACCAATCTTTGTATTGTTAGTTCTGTTTTTCATATGGGTTCTAATCCTCCTCTTTTTGGGTTGATCATCAGGCCGGCGCGTGAACATAATGATACATTGAAAAATATAAAATTGACAGGACAGTACACATTGAATAATGTATTGCCCCAGTTCTATAAACAGGCCCATCAAACCAGCGCAAGTTATGCGTCCGGACTTTCCGAATTTACTGAGTGCGGTTTTAACGAAATGTATACTGAAAATTTTAAGGCTCCTTTTGTGAAAGAATCATCTGTTAGAATTGGCCTTCAGCTGAAGGAGTTGATAGAGATGACTATGAACAGCACCACACTTGTTGTCGGAGAAGTAACACATGTACTTGCCGACGAATTATTGATTGGTGACGATGGGTTTATTGATCCTGTAAAGGCCGGCACGGTGACACTCGCGGGCCTGGACAGCTATTATACCACCGAACCACTAGGGCGGCTCGCGTATGCCAAACCAGGGGTTGAGCCGCAGGGCTTAAATAATAATGAAGAGTAAATTAAAAGGCCAAACCAAACACCTTTTTTACAGAGGCGTCTAAGTTTGACCTGATTGTTGATATATATCTAATTGTTTATCGAACTATAGAATTATAAATCAACTGAGAATGGATTATCTTATGATTTAAGGAAAGCTAGTATATCCTTATTGATAGTTTCAGCTTCCGTAGTTGGCATTCCGTGTGGGAAACCTGGGTACGAAATCAATTTACCATTTGGCAATAGCGCAGCAGCTTTAGGACCTGAAATTGGATAAGGAACAATTTGGTCGTCTTCGCCGTGTAATACCAATACAGGGATTTCTACACTTTTAAGATCTTCTGTAAAATCTGTTTCAGAAAAAGCTTTGATACCTTTAGTATGTGCCAATACCGAACCCATCATTCCCTGGCGCCACCAGTTTTTTTGTATACCTTCAGATGGTTTTGAGCCTTCACGGTTATATCCGTAAAATGCCGCTGGGAAATCCTGGTAATATTGAGCCCTGTGGAATGCTGTACCTTCACGTATTTCATCAAAAATTGACATTGGAACACCTTCTGGGTTGCTATCGCTTTGAACCATAATAGGTGTTACTGCGCTGATAAGTACTGCTTTTGCCACACGGCCTTTTCCATATTGGGCAACATAACGGATTGCTTCACCGCCACCAGTTGAGTGACCAATATGTATGGCGTCTTTCAGGTCGAGCGCTGCGGTTAGTTCAGCAACGTCAGCAACATACGTATCCATGTCATTACCCTCAGAAGATTGTCCTGATCTACCATGACCGCGGCGGTCATGCGCAATCACCCTGTATCCTTCGTTTAGAAAAAACATCATTTGTGCATCCCAGTCATCGCCAGATAAAGGCCATCCGTGATGAAAAACAATTGGTTGTCCTGTTCCCCAGTCTTTGTAGTAAATCTCAGTTCCGTCTTTAACTTTAATGGTACTCATAGTTTTCAATTTTGATTTAAGAATTTATAAAATTATCTATTGTCCTTGCATGATTTCATTCTGCACATACAGGATGAACTTACATGTATCGGTTTGCAACTTACATGCCGTAAAATAAACTGCTGTAAATCAGTAGAATGTGTTTTGTGCCCAAATTAAAAACTTTCTATATATCGTGAATTTACGTTCTTGTTCGAATATCCCCATCAATCACCCTCCAGTTATTCCCATAATTTTGGTGATTAGCTATTGATTTTTGCAGTGGCAATTGTTGTTTTGCCAACTGCAGCTAGTAAGTTTGAATACTTCGTCATTGTATTTCGATACTTCCCCTTCAAATGACGAAATATCGGATGGGGTAAAATGGTTTGAATATGGTTATTTATCTATAAAACAAATGCTTACATAAGTGGCACAGGTGTTGGTATCTAGTTGACACATCATTTAAATTCAACGTTATGTCAGAATTAGTTCCAGGTAACACACTTAAAACAGCAACTCCCGAAGAAGGACGTTTACTAGCTATAAAAATGGCGAGGCTGATCATCAAGGCCACTCAACCTGATGCAGAAGTAAGAAATAAGTTGAGGGACATTTATGCCCAGGACCCCATGATGCTGATTGCTATTGGCCAAACCGTTGCTGCAGAGTTTGCTATCATTGCGGCAGCTAACCGCTACTGGATAAAAGATTAGGGCTTATAAAAGCTCTACCGTATCTTTTGGTTATGAGGAAAGCTTTTAAATTTTCTTGTTTTTGGCTTTGTTTAGGTTCTCCTGAGCCCTGAAACGTACTATTTTCTCTATTAGTTCAAGAGGTAGGGGCTGGTTGAGAGGGAACTGGACTGTGCCTTTTGATGTCTCGTAACCAGCTAATTCTTGTGTAAAATTGTTGATACCGGAGGCGCCCGGGTAAAAACCGATGTGGTTTTGATAGGCTGCGAAATGCACAAGATTACCAGCCAAAGTAAAGGTAGGCACACCGTAAGATATTTTTTCTTCTGCATCAGGAACTATCACCCTGATGCGGTCGCGAAGTACGTTAAGTAGATTTTGAGTAAAAGCCGGATATTCGGCAATATACTCATCGATTGTAGTGGACTTAATTTTCTCCATAATTTCTTGCAATTTGTTGTGTGTCAGATGATACAAAACATTTTATAAATATATAAAAGATCAATAATTTCAGCAGGTGCTGAAAGTGTCAATCATTATGGGGGAATGGGACAATCGTTAATGCGGAATTAACATTCATCAGGTATATTAGCTTTCCAAACTAATCAAATGAAGAAAAATATAATACTGGCCTTCGCGGCAGCGGTTTCCCTTACTCTTGCTTCATGGGGCCTTATCGGTCACCGTGCCGTTGGTAAAATTGCAGAGAACCATTTAACGCCCAAAGCAAAAGCGGCTATTCAAGATCTCTTAGGTGCTGAGTCACTCGCAGACGTAAGTACATGGGCCGATGATTACAGGGCTATACCTGCATATAAATATACTACCCCTTGGCATTACATGAACCTGCCTTTGGGATTAGATTATAAGCAGTTTCAAATAAAAGTAAATGGCCTGGGGACGGAGAACGTATACGCAGCCTTACAACGTTGTGAGCAGGATCTGTTAGCGCCCGGAATTTCAAAGGAGGAAAAAGTTAAAGCGCTCAAATTTATTGTGCACCTGGTTGGCGACCTCCATCAGCCGATGCATATCAGTAGGGCGGAAGACCAGGGTGGTAACACAATCCAATTGAATTATAAAGGTAAAGGAACAAATCTGCATAGTGTTTGGGATAGTAAAATTATCGATCATCAGGCATTAAGTTATGAGCAGGTGGCCGAAAAATATGATCATGTCCGTCCGCGCCAGCTTAAACAATGGCAACAGGATCCGCTAATGAAATGGATATGGGAGAGTTACGTAATTAGCAGTAAGCTCTACGCTGAAATTGACACGATGCAAAATAATACTATTGATGACAAATATTACGATGATCATCTTCCCATTGTTCAGCTGCGTGTTGAACAGGCTGGAGTACGTTTAGCTGGTGTTTTAAATATGATATTTAGCGGAGCTCCAATAAACTCTTCTGTAATTGCGCCTCCTCCAGTAGGAGAAATTTCCTATAAATGAAGCCATCAAAAGCATACCGCCTACAAAAAGCAATGGATATGCTTAGGATAGATTCATAACCAATAAAAAAAAAATATACTGATGAAAACAGTTAGTATAGTTTTTCCATTTGCAAGACTTACCTTTGCAAAAAATTATAACAATGAACAACACTACTTACCCAGTTCTCGAATACATTGTAAACCTGTTGAAGAACGCTATAGCTGATGCCAAAGTTGAAAAACAGTCGAATACCGTCTCAGTTGTAAAAGATGGAAATGATACCATCCGATTGGAACAGTTATTTGATAACAGTGGAAATTCAACTGGGATTGCAATAACCGATAAAAAAGATATCATCTTCAGCGAAGATTTATTGGAAACCCTTGATGGCATACATGAAAATGCGAAGGGCGATGCCACCTTAAAAGTAGCCTTAAAAAATGCTATTATCATTATTAATGATTTAGACGTTGAAACACAGTTGATATTTCAGTCAGTTAAAGACTGCTTCGATCAATTGAGTAATAGCTATGAATTTGTTAAGATTACTAAAAAAGAAGTAAATAAACTCAAATCACAATTTAAATTTGGGAAACACTCATTCGATCTCAGCGTTGTAAACGAGTCAACTGAGATTTTTGTAACGGCAGAATTTGCGGCGGCTGTTGACGCGCCTGTCAAAAAAACAATTGAAGCTGATATCTCGAAAGTTCAGAATGCCATCAACAAGATTTTTAAAGATGACCTGGTTTTAGCCAAAAAGTAATTCCTCATAAAAAATAATTCCATAGAAAAAAAGTGTGTACCCCTGTCGGGTATACACTTTTGAATTGCATTCTTTTTCCAAAAGATCTCCGCCATCCTATCGGCTTAGATACTTCTAAATTGTTGCAAATTTCTCAGCAAGGTTGTGACTTTGCGTTGTGGCTAATTGATCTGTCTGCTTCAGCGGGTCAATGTCTGTTTCTCCCCCTTATTTGTCCGGTTGGGCTATTTATGAATTATCCTGATAAGGATAACACCGTAATTTTGTTATAGAAACAATAAAAATAAATCATGAAAGTATTAAAAAAACTAGCCATAGCCAATATGATTATTATTGCAGGCGTGCTGTTTACCGCATTTATCTGGTCAAAGCCCGCGATAAATCAACCAGTGGTACAGCCTGCCCAGGGAAACAGTTTTGTAGTATTCGAACTGTTTACATCCGAAGGTTGTTCCAGCTGCCCACCTGCAGAAGGTTTGCTTGAACAGATAAACAAAGAATCCAATGGTAAGCCTGTCTATGTTTTAGGTTATCATGTAGATTACTTTGATAACCTGGGATGGAAGGATGTATTTGGTAGTGCGGATTACACAAGAAGGCAACAACGGTATAGCGCCTGGCTAAATTCACAGGTCTATACGCCGCAGCTCGTTGTTAACGGTGTCAAAGAATTTGTTGGCTCCAATGAGAGTGAAGTTCGTAAAGCCTTTACAGAACAGCTCCATGTTAAACACGCCGCTTCGTTATCTTTGAGCGCTAATTCCACTGGTGAATTGATAAAGGTTCATTTTCAAACAGCTAAAACGCAGGATAACGACGAAATTCTCCTTGCGCTTGTACAGAAAAATGGCAGTACAAATGTAAGGCGTGGTGAAAATGCTGGCCGCAACCTTTCGCACGTGCAGATTGTGCGTTCCCTGACCAAACAACCGTTGAAGGAGCTAAAGTCCGGCGATGTGGTAATGAAAATTCCTCAGCATGACAATCCTGCAAAGTGGGAAGTTATTGGAATGGTCCAAAACAAAAGGACAGGGGTTATCACAGCTGCGGGCAAATTTGAAATCCCGGCGCTTTAAAAATATAGCTCAGGGAGTTAAAGCTATCCATAATGATATTTGTTGGTTTCCAGTTATTTATTGTTTGAGTGCTTCGCACGGAGTTACAATGAATTATTTTTTTATAAATAAATTGTATTTGTCGGGTTACCTTTTCGATTAAAGTACATTAAGAGGTACAAAACAAAACATAAATTTATCCATATTCATATGAAAAATGCATTCGTACTTGGCTTCGTAGCCTTAGCTTTCTCTTTAACTGTTGCAGCTTGTGGTGAGAAAAAAACAGAAACAACTGATTCAACTTCTGTTGATTCTACTACAATTACAACTGATTCTACTGTAGTTGATACTGCAGCTACTGATTCATTGAAAATGCAAGCTGATACTGCAGCCAAAATGTAATCTGATTGATTTTTTAACAAAAAAAGCGTGTATCCTGATCCCAGGATACACGCTTTTTTTGCTTCCGGCTAGTCCATTTTCTGAATAATACTATCCAAAACCGATAACAATGGGTACCAAACTATCACCAGGATCAAGTTAAGTTATTTCCAAAACGATATCAAATCGTAGTCAAGTGTAAGTCAAGTAAAAGATTGTTCCGGTTCTGTAGCGTATTTGTACCGGTGTTGGTCCGGTATGTTATCGGTTACCCACCGCCCCAAGTACGGTTTAATAGTGCTGTAACACTGGAACAGGATTTGATTTGTCGTCGACTTGACTTTGTGCTAACATCGACTTGCTCAAAACTTGGTACCTGTATGAATGCATTCAAGATTGGGATAGTTATAATTTTAAAATCTCACAAAGGTAACATCCAAAAAGAGAAAGGTGTTTTGTATCTTGTAATAGTAAAGAAGTTTAAAAAATTCATAAACTCCACATTACAATGAAACAATTTCATACCTATAAAAACGCATTTACACTGATACTGCTGTTAGCAACCCCAGCATACTTATCGGCACAAAAAAAGTACCAGGAAAACTGGGCCTCGATCGATAGCCGGCCAGTACCCGCTTGGTTTACAGATGCAAAATTTGGCATTTTTATACATTGGGGATTATATTCAGTTCCTGCCTGGGCGCCAACCGATAAGAGTTTGCCCACAGGAGCAAAATATTCTGAATGGTATTGGAACCAGCTGGTTAATGATACGACATCTGTAGGCAAAGCATTTCGCAATTTCCACAATAGTGTTTATGGTGAAAAATTCAAATACCCGGATTTCGTTGACAAATTTAAGGCGGAGTTGTTTAACCCGAAGGATTGGGCCGAACTCTTTAAAGCCTCGGGTGCGAAATATGTAGTACTTACATCGAAACATCATGAGGGATTTACGCTATGGCCTAGTGAACATTCCTGGAACTGGAACAGCGAGGACGTGGGGCCTCACCGCGACCTCGTGGGTGAGCTTGGAAAAGCCGTTAAAAACACTGGGTTAAAAATGGGATACTATTATTCGCTTTATGAGTGGTTTAATCCGCTTTACCGCTCAAATATCAATCGATATGTAGATGAGCATATGATACCACAAATGAAAGATTTGGTTATAAAGTATAGGCCTGATATTTTGTGGACGGATGGGGAGTGGGAGCATCCTAGTGAAACCTGGAAAAGTACAAAGTTCCTGAGTTGGTTATATAATGATAGTCCTGTTAGAAACCAGGTGGTGGTAAACGATCGCTGGGGTAAAGATACAAGGGGCAAACATGGAGGATTTTATACTACTGAATATGATGAAAAAAAGGCGTCTGCTGAAACCTACAGCAGGCATCCCTGGGAAGAGTGCAGGGGAGTAGGTTCGTCATTTGGTTACAACAGGGCAGAAAACCTGGCAGACTATTACACCTCTGAACAATTGATCCATTTGCTGATTGAAAAAGTAGGGAGTGGTGGCAACCTGCTGCTTGACATTGGGCCACGGGCTGATGGAACTATCCCGGTCATTATGCAGCAGCGATTGACTGATATTGGTAGCTGGCTGGGGGTAAACGGGGAAGCCATATACAACACGGAAGTGTGGAAGCAGAAAGAAAGTGTACAACGGCCGGGTATTTATTTTACAAAGAACAAAACAGATGGCTTTGTGCTATGTACCAGGTTGCCATCGAATGATATCGTCATCAATGATCTTGTTGGGCTGCCTGTGCTTTCAATTCCCGGCGCAGACGATGAGATTACCCACTCCTACAAAAATGGTGTGCTCACAATTAATGCCGATGCGCTTAAACTACATAGTGATAACACATTAGTAATCAAATTAAAAGGCGTGATCAAATGATAAAGGTTTAAAATTTAATAATATTATGATCCCAATCGTGATAAAACAATACCGACCAGTGGTTTTCTTTTGCTTGCACTCCCCATTTCTTTCTTAGCTCCATAGCTTTTTTACCATCAAAATCGCTTTTATAGGCAGTAGAATATTTTAAATAGCTTGCTACAGGGAGGTTGTCTGCTCCGTAAAAAAAGGTTTCGTCATTATATTTGATCCAGAAAGCCTGATGATATGGAGAATGGCCCCCTGTCATTTCAAATGAGATTCCATCCGGGATTGTCCCTGTCACTTCTTCCTGGCGGTATACATTGGTAAGCAAAGACAATTGCGCTATAATCCGGATGTCGTAAGACGGATTTTCTCTTTGTGTCAAAGCGTATTCAAGTTCTTTGTTTTGGAGATAGATGGTCGCATTTTTAAAATTTTGAACAAATACCTCATCAATGAAATATCCCGTGCCCCCGGTGTGGTCTTTATGCAAGTGTGAAAGCAAAACTTTAGTTACCTGATCTGGATTGTACCCTGCTTTTTCAAGCAATGAAACGATGACTGGTTTTCCATCGCGAAATACACCCAGCCCGGTATCAAGCAAAATTAGTTCCTGATCGTAGACCACCAGAAAGGGGCATAACGAAAGGGTGTTACCTTTGATGTCGCTGCCCTTATGGTTAGCAGGCGTCCAAACTTTTTCTTTGGTGACGTTATAAATTCCTTCGTTTAATGGGATCACTTTCATCTTCTGCTGTTGTTCTTTTTTGTCCCACAAACTTCCGGCTATTTCACATCATTCTAAAACAATATTTATTTATAGTATCAATCGCTGATATCGATTGATTTATTTGATTATAGATAAGATCTGGAACACCCAAATTCAAAAGGTTTTTCATTCAATAAACACCGTGGCTTTGAATTTAGCAAATAATGGATTGATTGATGCAAACTGCATATAGCTATTTGAAATCATCTTTGCTAGACAAAAATTAACAACGAAAGCACCACGCGTATACGGCGTTCAAATAGCAAGGAAAATATTCGTGGTAGCTTCATAACAATTAAAAACAAATATTTACTGATGAAAACAAGAAATAAAATAGCTTTGGTTACCGGCGGAAGCCGTGGATTAGGTAAAGATATGGCTTTGCGACTGGCTGAAAAGGGAATAGATGTGATCTTTACTTATCATAGCAAAAAGCAGGATGCAGAAGATGTAGTAGCTCAGATTGAAATGATTGGACAAAAGGCTGCGACCTTGCAGCTTAATACTGCTGAACTAAAAGATTTTGACCATTTTTTACTGCAGCTTAAAGAGACGTTGACATCAACATTTAAGACGCATCATATTGATTTTTTAATTAACAATGCGGGCACAGGTGGATATTCGCCAATTGCGGACGTTACCGAAGAGCTGTTTGATGAATTGCTGAACATCCATTTTAAAGGCGTTTATTTCCTCACGCAAAAACTGATCCCATTGATAAATGATGGTGGGGGTATAGTAAATGTATCAAGCGGACTCACTAGAGTAAGTATACCCGGGTCCTCAGCTTACGCCGCAATGAAGGGTGCAATTGAAATATTTTCACGTTACCTTGCGAAGGAGCTGGGGTTCAGAGGAATCAGGGCGAACACTATTGCTCCAGGTGCTGTATTAACTGACTTCGGTGGTGGACACCTAAGAGAAAGTGAGGAGCTAAAGAAGCTGGTTAGCGCTGTAACCGCATTGGGAAGACCCGGACTGCCAGAAGATATCGGTGGGGTGGTTGCATTTTTATGTTCGGAAGAAGCACGCTGGGTAAATGCACAACGTATTGAAATATCTGGCGGAATGCAGGTGTAACTAAATCTTCACGGGATAATAAATTACACATATAACAAAGGTGTGGGTCGATTGGATTGCACACCTTTGTGTAGTTATGCTGTGTGGTTACCAATTCGCTTGCTAAATACTTATTGCCTTTTATAAGATCGAACGGGTATGACCTGTCATTAGAACCTCATCATTTGATTAATAATCATATTATTAAGTAACAAGCGCCAATGCAAAACACAAGTGACGATCTTTTTCAGCAGGTTCTTAAGGATAATAAATATTATAAATCGATAATAGTTAATAACTCTTTCTATATTATAAGAACGGACTTATTTGGTAATTACAGTTATTTAAACCCTTTTTTCTGTTCTAACCTTGGTATAGAAGCAGAAGACTATATTGGAAAGCCTTCACTCAATCTGATCATTGAGGAAGATCATGAGCTGTGCATATCAACGGTTGAAAAATGTTTTGCCAATCCTGAGCATTCTCACTGGGTCATACTCAGAAAGCCCAGTCCGTCCGGACAGGTGTCTACACAATGGGAATTTAAAATCTTAACTGACGAAGCCGGAGAACCACATGAAGTGCTGTGTATTGGACATGATATTACCCCGCTAATTATTAAACAGGAGGAACTTCAGCATCTGGTAGATGTAGCCGCTGAGCAAAATACCAGATTGGTGAACTTTACCTATATAGTGTCTCATAATATCCGGTCACATGTGGCTAATATTATTGGGATTATCAATCTCAATGACACCGATGATAAAGAGAGCAGGGATTTGACCTGGTCACTGATTAAAGAAAGTACCAAAGGCCTGGATGAGACTGTAAAAAACCTCAGTGGCATCATCAGCATTCAATCTAATATAAGCCTGCCGCTTGATGTGGTATACGTACGCCCGGAAATAGATATGCTGATGAATAGCATAACGTTATTGCTGACCGAGGTGGGAACTACGGTCGACTTTCAAATTGACTATGATGAATTTATTGTCACTAATCCTGCATATTTCGAAAGTATACTACTTAATTTATTTACCAATGCTATTAAGTACAAAATAGTTGAGCGGCCCCTCGCCATTCAGGTTTCTATGTATACTGATGAAAAATACAAAGTATTGGTTTTTAAAGACAATGGAATGGGAATTGACCTCGAAAAATACGGTGAAAGCTTATTTGGAATGTACAAAACCTTCCACGGGAATAGTGACGCAAAAGGTTTGGGTTTATTTATCATCAAAACGCAAATAGAGGCTATGAAGGGCAAAATCGAAGTCGAAAGTATCGTTAATGAGGGCACCACTTTTAAGTTGTTTTTTTACGGGCAATGATGAAACTGGCCTTGATTGCGCTTGGTATTTCTCTTACACTAATTTTTTCATATATAACTCCTATACCAGTCCACCTACAGGGCTATATTCTTTTTTCAGGCATACTATTGCTTGGCATACCGCATGGTGCGGCCGATCAGCTGGTTTCACAACAAACTGCTTTTAACCGAGGCCTGGAGTTTTCAAAGGCCCAATTTTTCCGCGGTTATATGGTTCGTTTGGTGATCTTCGCAATTTTGTTTTACTTCTTCCCTTTGACTGCAAATTTGCTTTTTCTGCTTTTATCGGCATACCATTTTGGAGAGACGGATCTAAACGATTACGGGTATGATACGGTTTTTGGTAAGATTATGGCTTTTGCAAACGGGATATTAATTATTTCGGTAATTTTGCTGTCACATCTGGACGTACTTCAACCGATATACCTGTTTGCGCATGTAGATGATCATCAAGTGTTTAGTGCAGAATGGCTTAAAATCAATCAAATAGACCTGGTTGCTGGTATATTTTTCACATTTTGCACGTTGCTGATCGCCTATCATATATCTTCTGGGGCGCCTCATCGGCTATGTATCATTTACATTATGCAATTGCTGGCAATTTTGTTTATTGTTAGCCACTTGCCCTTGTTACTGGCCTTCATGTTTTATTTTGTAGCATGGCATTCGGTCTTATCAATTCATAATATAATTAGGTACCTACAAAAAGACGGCTTATTTTCAGCAGGATGTGTTGTTTGGCAACTTACCAAAAATACGCTCATCGTATATGCCGGCATTATATGCATTGCGCTACTGAGTTTGTTAATTTATAAGGACAGCAATCCGGGTGCATATTTGTTTATTGCACTAGCGTTATTAACTGCTCCACATTTGCCAATCATGCATGAAATGTATAGTACTATAAACCCAAAGAAAGGTATTTAGCTCATGTGCTATTCTATCCGTAGGGCTCTTCCGGGACCTTAAAAGCGGTTATTTCTATGTTGTGTTACATTTAAAAGGGTATTTATGCCTTTCAGATAGCCCGTAAAAAAATAAATACGTTATTTAAAACCGTCTGGTAAAAGCTTTGTTGTGCATACTAAAACTATCTATATATGGAAAATACAACAGTATTAAACGAGCTAACAGAGATCAATAATGACCGCGTTGCGGGATTTGAAAAAGCGATTGCAGATATTAAAGATGAAAACATTGACCTGAAAGAGATCTTTCAGAAATATAGTGCACAAAGCAGAACATTTAGCCAGGAATTGACTGCTGCAGTAGCAGCTCAGGGCGAAGAAATAGAAACTGGTAACAGCGTTGCCGGTACATTACATAGGGCATGGATTGATGTTAAGGCATTATTTGGTGGCTCAGACCGCGTAAGTATTCTTAATGAGGCAGAACGCGGAGAAGATGCTATTAAAGCCGCTTACAAAACTGCACTTGAAAAAGGTGAATTGAGTGGAAGTTCTTTAGAATTGGTAAGCCGTCAGGCTGAAGATATCAAATCTGCACATGATGCTATCAAAGCATTGCGTGATGCAGCAAGATTAACTACATAATCTAACCGACATAATGAAGCCGCCTGTACAGGCGGCTTTTTTTTAGCGCTGTGTTTTCGCCTAACATCATAAGAAACCTCAACCCGAATATGGTTATACGCACTCCTCTGTTTGAACATCATCTGCTTTTTCCTGCTGAACCCCATCCAGAATTAGAACTCACCGTCATTGTTCCTGTAAAGAATGAAGAAGAGGGTATTTGGGGTACGCTTGATGCTTTGAGGCATCAGGTCAATGAAGAAGGTAAGCCGCTGGATCAGAAACGGTTTGAAATTCTATTGCTTGCTAATAATTGTAATGACAAGACATTTGCTCTTGCCAAAAGATACCAGAAATCTTATCCCAAGTTACAGCTACATATTGCAGAAATAGAAATTCCTCAGGAATATGCACATATTGGTACCGTAAGGCGGATGCTTATGGATGAAGCTTATGCCAGGTTTATGAAGCTGGGACGTCCTGATGGTATTATTGTTTCTACAGATGGAGACAGTGAGGTAGATAAGAACTGGGTACACTACATTTTGGTGGAGATGGGTAAGGGCAACGAGGTGGTTGGCGGAAGAATCCTACCCCGTGCGATCTCAGGGTTATCTCGTATGCATCATTTGAGGGATGTAAGTTACCGTTACCATTTAAGCCGTCTTGAATCTATTTTAGATCCCAGTATTTCAGATCCATGGCCACGTCATTTTCAATGTTATGGGCCCAGTCTTGCCGTAACCTGCCATATTTATGAAAAGGCCGGCCGCATTCCCGCAATACCATATCTTGAAGATGAAGAATTCAGAAAGGCGCTATACCGTGTTGATGCTAAGATACGAAAGTCGCCACATGTTAAGGTGTACACATCAGCAAGGTTGTGCGGTAGGGTTGACTTTGGGTTTTCCGTACAATTGCAACACTGGGAAGCCATGACCCGTGAAAAGCAGCAACAGCAGGTAGAACCACTTTCGGCACTGATTAGAAAGATGAAAATTAAAAACAGTTTGCGTTTTTTATGGACGAACAGGTTTCAGCCTGTTCAGATCCACGATAGTCTTTCGTTGATCAGTAATGAGCTGTTAATCGATGTGGAATGGCTAAGTATTAAATTTTATAACAGTACCTATTTTGGGGAACTTTGGGAAGCCGTAGAAAATGAACTGAATAGCGGCCGTTGGCGTAAAGAAAATTTACTTGAACCAATTGCCGATGTGATCAGCACCTTCAGGCATTACTTTTCCAGCATGAAATCTGCAGGATGAGGGGCATCTCTGTAATCACTATTGTAAAAAACCGCGAAAATGCACTAAGAAATCTTATCAGGGGTTTAATCAATAACGAGGTACAACCTGATGAGCTGGTGGTGGTGCATATGAATGAAGAATCTTATAACCTGGGAGAATTGCCCTTTAAGGTTATATCCTCAGTATTATCATCTGATATTGCTTGTCCATTGGCTGAGGCACGTAACAGCGGTGCCAGCCTGGCGTCTTTTGACAGGCTAATTTTTCTGGATGTTGATTGTATTCCGGGAATTGATTTTATCAATCACTTTGACTCTTCCTGGGAAGATGATTGTCTACTATCAGGAGCAATCAGGTATCTATCAGCTGAAGCAACTGTCAAACCTGATCTTTTTTCAAGGCTAGACTATTATAGTATAGCTGATCCCCTCAGAGCTAAACTCAATATTTTGCCTTACGAGCTTTTCTGGTCGTTGAACTTTGGATGCAGCAGTGCTTTATTCCATAAAATTGGTCGTTTTGATGAGAATTATGTAGGTTATGGCGCAGAAGACACTGATTTTTCATTTGCCGCCAGGCAAGAGAAAATTCCTTTGAAAATTATAGATGCAGTCGCATACCATCAACACCACATCGCTTTTTCGCCTCCCTTAAATCACGTGAATGATATTGTTCCCAATGCTAAACTGTTCCATCAGAAGTGGAAAGTATGGCCTATGGAGGGATGGTTGAAAAAATTTGAAGACATGGGACTGGTACACTGGAAAGATGACTGCCTGCAATTACTTAGACAGCCCACTACTGAAGAACTTGCAAAGGCCATAAAAGATTAATCAGCCGGCTCCGAATTGGTGAATAGGGTGGCTGCTAGTTGTTCAATTGTGTCAGCTATTGTTTGAAGGGCATCTGGGTTTATCGTGTTTCCCCAATTTGGCAGGATGTTCAATACATGGTGCAAAACGTTATTCCATTTGGTTTGATAAAGCAGCTCTGGTAGTATCACAGTAGTTCCTAATGCCGTTGCAAGGCTACTTGCTTTGTGTTCCTGCTCTGAGAATGGTCGATTTTCTGGCACGCAAATGAACCTTTTCTGAAGCGATGCTGCTTCCATAACAGTGTTGTGCCCTGCATTTCCAATAATTATTGCGCATTCTTTCAAAACCTGAGAAGGATCATCTATCGGTCCATACAGGATTACATTTTCCGGCACCTGAAGCCCGTCATCTGCAATCCCCAACACGTGAAAACGAAAATCGGGACAAGCAAGAGCAAGGAAATGTACAAAAGTGATATCCAGTGAAGTGCCACCACGGCCAGCCATAACGGCAACTTCGGTAGAAAATGTCTCTTCATTTAATTCTTCGCTCAATGGAAACCTTGAAAACCCGCCGGCGAATACAGTTTTTTCATCTACCCATTCTGGTGCGCCTGACTGCAGGTTTCTTGAATAAGGTGCAATGAGCAACAAAGCACTTTGATAGGCATTTAAATGCGCAGTGTCATTTCTTAAACCATGCTGCCTTACAATGACTGTCGGGACACCACATAGCCGTGCGAACAATGCAATTTCGACGGATACGTCGACTACAAGTAACAATGGATAATTGGTGGCAAAAAACCGACTGAGGATTGCAGCCCGGTCCCTTAAGCCAGCTACATTCAAGGGCGCATAATGTAGTGCCGGGGCATCTGACCCGCTGCTGTAAAACTGATCTTCCTTGGTTGGTATGTCGGCAGGAAGATGAATACAGGCGATATGTGTGGGAATTAACGAACTGTAGCTGTGCAGATCGCTGCCGAGGAAAGTGATTGCTCCATTAATTTTTGTTGCTATTGCCAGGGCGCGCATCAGATGTCCAGAGCCATGGTGATGGATGTAAAAAGCAGTGTGGTATAACATGTCAGGCTTTTTCAAATACGTCAAGGCGGTAATCTGCTGTGCGGGTGGCTGATTTGTGTTGCAGCATGGAGTCCGCGTGAAAGATCTGATGGACCTGGTCGCCGGTCAAGGGATAATCAGTCACATAGTGCGTCCAATGCACCAGCATTAGATTTGCCCCCGTCTGCATGGTTTCCAGTATTTGGGCTTTCGCTTTCATCAGGTCTGCTGTTGACAAGTAATAACCAACTTCGCTCATGACTATAAGATCATAATTTCCGGCCGGGAAGTTTTCTGGGATCCCGCGCTGCTCAAAGGTTACGGATGGATTGCCTTGCAAGCGGTTTTTTGCGGCTGCCAGTGCGGTTGAGCTGATGTCTATTGATAACAATGTGTCGCAGCGACCAGCGAGCATTTCTGAAAGCACGCCTATGGAACATCCTATTTCCAAGGCGTTTTGGTAGGTTCGTCTTGGTAAATAGTCTATAGTAGTTTCGTATTTTTTCCGTTCATACTCGCTTTGCTCGAAGTTCCAGGGATCTATTTCCTTCTGGTAAAGGCTTTCGAAATAATGCATCGGCAGGGTGATTTCCTTTTTGTTGCCACTACGTTCAATAAAGTATTCCCTTCCATTGAGGAAGTTGCTGATCATACGTTCGGTTAAACGGAACCCATCAGGATCGTCAATGATATTACTGGTTTGGGAAAGATGAGCATCAATTGCAGAGCGCTTTTGTTGAAGGAAATCATGAATGTCAAGATATTTCAATTCGCCATTCTGAAGCTGTGGTATATCATTTTTATCGGCCAGCTCATATAGCCATATAGGATATTCCCACACAGTTACCCCATTAGAGGGCGAAGCGGATAACGCAACACTGAGCAACTGCCAGCTGGCGCGATGATCACGGTGGGGATCCAATTCATAAGGAACCAGGCAAAGATCTGGTCTTTCTATTGAAATGACATGTTCCAGTTTCTCTTGAAGTGTAGCAAAGCCCTTTTCATTAAGTGCAGGCAGTGCTGAGTCTTTGCCGTCAAGGTAATATACGTGATGTTCATCAACGCCAAGTACTTTAAGTGCCGTTAGCAATTCTTGTTTCCTTATCGCGCTACGGTCACCGGCAGTATATTTTACAGAACCGGGGTGTGACATGCTTCCATCCGTACTGAGCACAATACTCACTTTTTTTCCGCTTTGACGCAATTTGGCAATGAGTCCGCCGCAGCCCAGCGATTCATCATCAGGATGTGGCGCAAGTACCATGCAACTGTTGATTGTATTAAGGAATTCTTCGTTTACGGCAGTTGCCGATTGCCAAAAGGCTTGTTTATCAAATACCATTTGAAGCGCTCTTAAATGAGTTAATGAAATATTCTGCAACATTTATCCTGGTTGCATCGGGGGCAGGTTGGCGAAGGTAGAAAGTGAGGTCTCTGTTGAGCCTGCCAAGTGAGAAGGGGGGCATTAATCCCCGGGCACCTACGCAACGGTTGCTTTCGCTCATCACTTTTATTCCTATCTCCTCAATGACCGTTCTGGTCATATTTGCAAAAGCAATCAGATCTGCATTCCGTTCTGGCTGATTGGCCCAGCTATCATAGTTTCTGCCTGCCTGCTCAATCCAAAGGTTTCCTGTGGTAATATCTGTCATTATACCTGCAAGCCTCATTTTTTGTATGGGGTCATCAGTCCTGTCCATGCCAGCAAGGAAAGCGAGTGTGTGACTGGCAATAGCCTCTGCTCCGCCAAGCTGCACGGCGGCAAAGCGTATAGCGCCCCCGTTAAAATAAGGCTGACCAAGATATTGCCCGGGTGACCCCAATAATTCTTCCTCATCCACTGCATAACCTGAAAAATCGACAGTGAAACTTCCTGAGGCTTTCATTCCCATGGTTTGCCAGGTAGTACGGTCAATGCGGTTACCGTCTAATTTATCCATTTGCAGGATCATCATTTGCCAGCCGGTTCTGCTGCTGGTTTTAATGTTGCCGGTAATCAGCGCATGGGTGACAATCTCAGCACCGGAACAAAACGTTTTGCTTCCCTGTATAATTAGATCCTGTGCCGAGCTGATGTAATTGATACCTTCACCTACCTGGGTGTTCCACACACCAAACAATGCATTTTCAGTTATTACTTTATTATACCATCGGTGTTTCTGTCTTGCTGTCCCATATAAATGTATCAGGTACAGTGCGTTGATGTGTCCTTCGTATATCCGTCCTATAGATAGGTTTGCCTTGCCAACTTTTTTGAGCAGCATAAGTAATTCGGCAGTGTGACCTTCGTTGAAATCAAGCGCGGCTCCTGGTAACACTATTTCCAGCAGGCCAGCTTCAGCCAGCCATTGGAATTCCTTGACAGGGGGCTGCGGCGATTGATCTCCGGCATCAGCGATAGATTCTATGTTTTTGAGGGTATCCTCAATGTCCGCTGTCATGTTTTCAAATGAAGGAGCTTTGGTTTGGTATATCATAATGTGGCATCAGGTTGAAGTAACAATTGGGTAATGTTTGTGTCGATTTGCGATTGTAAAAACTGTTCGTAACTGGTGACCATTTGCGCTACACTCAAGTGGTCCTCAGCATAGGCACGAACCGTTGTTCTATCTAATAAAAGGGCAGTTTTTATGGCGATGGCCAAACCTTCAACGTCGGCCGCTGCGGCAAGGGATCCGCAGTTATCATTGACTATTTCGGGCAAGGCACCGATACTAAAGCCAGCTACGGGTGTGCCGCAGGCCAGCGATTCTGCCACCACCAGACCAAAAGGTTCTTCCCAAACGGGACTGATGATGCTCACGCGGGCTTTTCCGATCAACTTATTTAATGAATGGTGGTCCAGTAAACCAAGCATTTGCGTATGCTCATCTAAAAGAGGTTCAACTTTAGAACTGTAGTATTTTTTATCGGCAATTCCGCCTGCGATTTTCAGTGGAATACCGGCCAGCCTTGCTGCTGCAATCGCCAGGTGTAAACCTTTGTCAGGATGAATTCGGCCAAACCACACGGCATAATTTTCCTGTTGTCCTTCATCATAGAAATCCCATGCACTGCAGTCCACGCCATTCATAATAACTTCGCATTCGGTTACAATGTTCTTCCATCGGTCAGCATTGCTTTTAGATACAGTGACGTAACGCAGTGATTTACTCTTTCTTTCCGCTGCTGCTGCAAGTTCAAGTTCATAAAAAGGCGGTGTATGCAGGACGGTCACCATCGGTGTTTTCAAAAGGTTGGCCATCGTAATCGGCACGTAGTGCAGACTATTATTGAATATAACATCAAAATTCAAACTGTCTATCTGGTTCATCAATTGATAATACGCATGATGTTCTGCAATGTATTCGGAACTCATATCGGCTGTATTTTTACGTTCCCTGGTTTTTTCGTCATAGCGTTCGTCGCTTAGAATAGGGTGAAGGTCAAATCCAGGACCGGATGATGAACTCGCAAAAAGCGTGACCTCATGACCCCTGGCTTTCAGCAACTGGCAGATTTGAAAGGTAAAGGCCTCGAGGCCTCCGGCAAACGGAGCTTTGATTGGATGTTTTAGGTGCGCAATAAGGCCTATTTTCATATCGTGTTTTCTGATGTGCTAGGGGAGTGTCGTAAGCTCAACAATATTTTGTCCTCCTTGTTTAACAAATATGTGAAGTATTGAATTGAGCGGTGCTCGCAAATGACTTAAGGCTGCTACGCTCTGTTTTGATGCTATCATTTGTAACTGCTACGCTATATTGAACTGTAAGTATTATGATTGGATCAACTATAACTATCATTTAATAAGCGCAATAAGAATTGTGACTTTCTAAGGATACTATTTTTGAATCTATTCAGGTGATACTTTGTTTTCAGCACATAAGTATTAATCAAGAAATAGTATATCATATGAAAGCAGCAATTTATGATCAACCGGGTAAACCCGAAGTATTATATTATACTGAAGTACCAGACCCGTTACTTGCAAAAGGTGAAATTTTAATTAAAGTTGAAGCTATAAGTATTGAAGGCGGTGATATAGGAGGTCGGCGATCAACGGTTCCCCCATACCCAGGTTATGTTGGAGGATATGCGGCCTCGGGTGAAATTTTGGAACTCGGCGATGGTGTAACTGCGTTTGAGGTAGGGCAGAAGGTAAGCACATTTGCATTTTCGGGATCTCATTCTTCGCTACGTGCGGTTCCTGCTGCACAATCCTGGGCGGTACCACGGGGGATGGATATGCAGCTTGCTGCTGCGGCACTGATTGGTAGTGGTACGGCAGCACAGGCCTTAGCGCAAGCAGGTTTGAAAAATGGTGAAACAGTTTTAGTTTTGGGTGCCGCAGGCGGAGTAGGGGTACCAACACTGCAACTGGCTTCAAAACTTGGAGCCAGGGTATTAGGCACTGGAAGTAACGCAGACACACTTGAAGAGCTGCGTAATTATGGTTTAACGGATCCTGTATTACTCGATGGAAAACCTATAGCGGAAAGGGTTAAAGCTTTATTGGGCGGCGCGGGTGTAGACGTACTGATTGATACAGTTGGTGTTGCAGATCTGCAGGATATACTTCCATCGGTAAAAGATGGTGGCAGGGTAGTTATACTTGGCGCGTTTGAATCTTCGAAGGCAACGTTAAGTATCATGTATATCCTGGCGCACCGTTTGGTGATCCACGGTTGCCTTTTGGGAAAAGCACTGGTAGACGAGGGTGTTTATGAACGAATGGCAACAGCATTGGAACAGGCAGCCACCGGTGAGCTGAAGGTGCCAATAGATAAAGTGTTTCCTTTGTCTGAAGCCGCCGCCGCCCATGCACGTGCAGAAGCGCGCGGAAAGATTGGACGCGTACTGATGGTTCCGGACTTGTAGGAATGCCTTATATATGGTGTTTCTCCATCATCATTAACCTGTATTGCTCAGGACTGAGCTGATTGTGTTTTTTGAACTGGCGCGAAAAATAAGAGAAATCTTTGAATCCCAGCTCGTCGGCAATCTGGCCAATTGGAATGTGACTTTGGACCAGCATTCTTTTCGCCTCAAGCAGTATGCGGTCCCGTACAAATTCGCTTGAGGTTTTACCTGCAGATTTTTTCACTACTTCATTCAGATAATGTGGGGTTACAAATAATGCAGAACCGTAAAATGAAAGTGGCTGCTGGCTGCGGTAATGCTGTTCTACCAGTTTTTTAAACTTTTCAAAGACGGTTACATGGACAGGGGATGATCCCTGTGCAATTTGCTGATCAAAGTATACACGTTGCAGGTAATCAAAGAATACATATAACAAAGAACCAATCACCATTTTTGAATAGTTGGGCCTGGCAAATTCTGCATAAATCAGTTTTAGAATCGGCTCTAATGTTTCCTTTGCCTGTTCATCTACTACAATATTTGGGTTTTTGTAACTGTTGTGAAGAAATGCGAGTTTATGTATTGCCTCTTTGCTGGTATAATTTAATATGAAAAATTCTTCCGTAAACATGATGCTATCACCTTGTACAGCCGCATACTCTTCAAAGTGATGCGCCTGCCCTGGAGACATAAAATAAATCGTGTCCTGGCCCAGCTCCAGTTCCAGGTTGTCCACAAAATGTTTTGACTTGCCCTTCCTTATCCATAAAATCTCGTAAAAGCTGTGTTTATGTGGCCATACAAACGGTACAGGGCGGTTGAGCTTTTGGAAAGGAACAATTACAAACTGCTCTTCTTTGCTGTAGAAGGGCGAAAAATCTGCAATATTGTAGACAGGAATCATAAATCTGCTTGTTTATTTCCAGCTAAAGTACGGAAAGTGCCAATGAAGATCATATTTATACTAACATTGCTTGTGGCAAATAGCTAACTTCATACTTTGAAATTTTATAAATATATCATTTTATGGCTAGTCCTGATTTATTAAAATATAACCCTAAATATCCCTCCATTGCTGATCTTAAAAAGAAAGCAAAGGGAAGAATTCCAAAATTTGCATTTGACTACCTGGAAGGTGGCTGCAACGAAGAGGTTAACCTCTTAAAAAATGAAACTGATTTTCATGATGTGACGCTGATGCCACAGTATTTGCAAAAATATTCTGGAGTAGATACCAGTGCAGAATTATTTGGACACAGGTATGATGCCCCTTTTGGGATATCGCCCATTGGTCTTCAGGGTTTAATGTGGCCTAATGCCTCAGAGATCTTAGCAAAAGCAGCATTGAAGCATAATGTTCCTTACATCTTGAGTACCGTAGGTACCAGTAGCATTGAACGTATTGCGGAGGTTTCTGAAGGTAAATTTTGGTTCCAGTTGTATCATCCGGCCAAACCTTCCATGCGCGATGATATTCTGCAGCGTCTGGAGGATGTGAATTGCGAAGTTTTGGTGGTTCTGGTTGACGTACCTTCCTTTGGAATCCGCTACCGCGAAATCAAAGCTGGTTTATCAATGCCACCTAAGATGAACATTAATAATATATTCCAGTCTTTTATCAGGCCAAGATGGTCCATCGAAACATTAATGAATGGAATACCTGAATTTGCTACTTTGAAAAAGTATATGGAGAAAGGGTTAGACATGGGGCAACTTGGAGAGTTTATGAATGCATCGTTTGACAAGCGTGTAGATGTGGATAAGATTGCTGCAATACGCGACAAATGGAAAGGTAAAATGGTTTTAAAGGGTATTGTGAGTGATCAGGATACGGAAAAGGCCATTGCGCTTGGAGCGGATGGAATCATTGTATCAAATCATGGTGGAAGACAGATAGATGCGGGTGAATCATCAATCAGATCGTTAGGTAACCTTAGTGGGAAATATAAAGACAAAATTACAGTAATGATGGATGGCGGCGTTCGCGGCGGACCAGATATTGCCAGGGCAGTTGCTAGTGGCGCAGAGTTCACTTTTATGGGCAGGCCTTTTATGTATGGTGTTGCAGCTTTGGGTGATCAGGGGGGCGACCATACCATCGCTATGCTGAAATCGCAGTTTAAGCAAGCTATGGAACAGCTTTGCTGTGAAACCATTGAAGCTTTACCTGCTACGCTCATCAAATAATTTAAGAACGCGGCTAGGTGACAGGGATGCCGATTGCCTAACCATGTTTCTAAAGAAAGTTCAATATTGTGCCTCTTTAAAAGGCTATTATTGTAATTGCAAACAGAATGGATAAAACCGTCATCAGCATATTGGTTACAAAGGGTGATGAATATGCTGATGATAGCTTCATGAGCAATAAAGAATAAACATATTAATGAAAAAAAATAACGGATGCGACCTTAAAACTTGTTTCATGTGCAGGCTTACGCTGTCGGAGTGGCATCCGGCTATTGCGGCGCACAGGAAGAATTTTTCTGCCAAAAAGGGCGAGGTGATTATCAGAGAAGGCGATCCTGTTACTGGTGTTTATTTTGTGACGCAGGGAAATGTTAAAGTACATAAAAAATGGGGCGACAAGGAGCTGATTTTGCGTTTCGCAAATGAGGGTGCTATTTTTGGTCACCGTGGTATCAGCACCAGTGAGAACGTGTATCCGATTTCTGCAACTGCTTTAGAAAATACGTCACTCTGTTTTGTAGAAATAGATTTTTTCATGTCGACCATAAAAGTGAACCACGAGTTTGCTTACGGCCTGCTCTTGTTTTATGCAGACGAGTTAAATGCTTCGGAGAAGAAGATGCGCAATTTGGCGCTCATGTCTGTGAAAGGCCGTCTGGCGGTGGCGTTGTTAGGTTTGAAAGCGCAGTTTGGTGTGAATGAAAATGGTTGCATAGCGATAGATCTTAGTCGTCAGGACCTTGCCGCTTTCACTGGCGCAACCTATGAAACGGTCTTCAGGGTTATGAATGAGATCATTGCTGAAAGCCTGATAGTGATCAAAGGGAAGATGATCTGTATCAATAATGAAGACGGACTGCGGGAACTATTTAATAAATAAGTGATTACACATGTAACCGTTCTTTCGAAATACGTATAAATTGTTTCTTTTGAGCTTCGCAAAGGACACAACAGAATGAGTTTGGCAGATCGTTAAAAAGGGTTCCGGGCGTTATATTGATTTCTGTTTCGCCGAGGCTTTCGTTATATACCGTGAGGCAATTCTGGCATTGATATAGGTATTCCTGTTCTTTAATTGCTATTCGTTCTGGACCAAGGCTGGTCTTTAACTGATCCTCTGCAATGGCACTTGAACGGTAATTGTAAAATTTAATTACTGCCCTGCGGAGCTGTTCTGGCAGCAACGCCTTTGGATTGCTACTGCTGAAAACCTCACCAGTACGCTCATTGGGATTGAAGTTTTTGGCGCAGAGAATGTCGTACACTGGAAACAGTTTTATAAAAGGTAAGTTGAGCAGATGGCGCCTCCTGATGAGGATACTGCTAAACACTTCGCTTTTTCTCCTGGTTTTTATGCCAAAACAGATTCCGAAAGTTCTGATGTCATCAATGATAAGATGTTTCACCAGGTAACTCTTTAGTTCCAGCCCCGCCGCGCAGTTATCTTCAACCTGAAAATTAAGTTCATTGGCCCCATGCCGCATATTTACTTTAAATTCTTCGAGCAATTCATTCCATAAATGCTTGTCCTGCTCGTCAATTCCTTTGATAATAATGGTCTTCCAGGATGTACAGCAGAGTTGTCCAAGTTTTGTTGCGATGCATAGAAAACACATTTTTTTTAAAAATGCAACACTGAAAAGTTCATCACGACGGTAGATGCCAAGCCAGTATTTATTATTATAGCGGTTTAGCCCTTCGTAGTAGGGTAAATTGAAAACGGAAAGTGTTACTTTTTGTGCAGATGGCTTTAATATAAGTTCTTCACAGTCAAGCAAAGCAAAAAGCTGATCTCCACTAGCGTTTTCGTTGTCGATAAAGGATGAGGGATCATTTTGTATGCATTGTTCAACTTGTTTGGTGACCGCTGCAATGTTGTTGGTGTAACATAAGTGGTTCCATTCGTATACTACATTTGTTTTTGGAAAACGGATAATTAAATGCCAGTAATGTTCTGCTTCTGAGGCAACCCAATTGATGTTGCCGGTAAGCATGGGCGTGAAACTCTGGTTTTTATCACATATGTTTACTTTTACAGTTGGCGTGAAATCAATTGTATCAAAAATATCGCGGTATACGCCCTCGCTTAACCAAGAATTCCTGATAAATATTCCCTCAGCAGGGTAGGAGCTGATAATATTTGGGTACCGCTCTCCGCTAATTTGATAAGCGATTTCCATTTTATCCAGCTCGGATGTTAAAATGGATATGTTCTGGCTGGTGGTGTCTATCAGTAATTGCTGGCGCAGGCCAAAGCGAACGTGCCTTATTTTTGCGATAGATGCTGCGACAAGGATATTGGACATATGGCCAGGAAAAATTATTCCTCCTGGAAAGTTTATGGTTACCGTTTGATCCATCTTTGTCTGCGATTAATATTAAATTTTTAGCATTGTTTGAGAGAAGTTTTTGCAACGTTAAGATATGCATCCAAAATGGCTTTTACTTCAGGCCGGCAACTGCCGCATCCCATTCCTGCGCCGGTTAACTGGCATAGTTGTAAATGATCTTTACAGCCTTCTTTGATTTTATTGGTAAGGTTACCTTCGCCTACGCTGTTGCAGCTGCAGACCGTCTTTCCAAGTAGTGGTTCGGCGGTTTTGCCGCTTCTTAGTAGCTGCAGCCGTTTTTCGCTGAGTTCAGTTTTGTTGTCAATCAGGTTCCGGAACTCTAAAAATTCGCTTTTGTCGCCAATTAATATAGCCCCGACAAGTTTATCATTGTGCACAATGCACTTCTTGTAATAGCGCTTGGCCCTATCAATAAAAACAATTTCTTCATAGGCAGGATCACCATCAGGTACTTCTGCAAGGCCAAGGGAACATAAATCCAGGCTGTGCATTTTGAGGATATTCATTAATAGGCTGCCGCGATAATATTTGGAAATGTCTCCTGATAGGTAACTGGCAACTATTTCTGCCTGCTGCTCCGCTGCTGCGGTAATGCCATAAAGCGCACCTTTAAACTCTGCGATTTCACCAATAGCAAAAATATCCTTTTCAGTGGTGCGCAAGTAGTCGTCTACTACCACGCCACGCTTACATTCGATTCCTGCATCTTTAATCAATTCTATATTGGGAACCGTGCCTATTGCAACTACGAGCGACTGGCATTTGATCATTGTGCCACTTTTTAAACGTATGCCCGAGATATATTTTTCGCCCAGAAAACGGTCAACTTCGTCGTTGTAAAAGATATCTATGCCTTTACTGGTTAATTCTTCATGTAAAAGCTGGCTGCCAAGGCTGTCTAGCTGGCGTCCCATCAGCCGTGATATCCGCTGGATAATTGTCACTTTAAAACCTGTTTCTGTGAGTGAGGTAGCCAGTTCTATTCCCAACAGCCCACCGCCAATAATGATTACTTCGCCATTTTGGGTATCAAGATGCAGTTTGAACTGATCTGCATCTGTGCGGCTGCGCATAGTGAAGATACCTTTTAAACCGGGCATATCTTTTAATGTAAAGGCCCTGCTGCCGGTTGCAAGTATCAATATATCATATTGGTGTACTTTACCGTTGCTGTCTGTTACAACTTTGAGGTCTTTCTCTATTTTCTCGATGCCAATACCCCGGTGTAGTGTGATCAGGTGATTGTTTTCCTCCTCATCACTCATTTTTATGAGGTTTTGCCAGGGCAAGCTGCCTTTGATGTAATCTGGCAATAGCACCCTGTTGTAAAAAGGGAAGTCTTCTTTGCTGAAAATTTCAATGTCGTCTTCAGTATTTAACGCCCGGTAGCTTTTTACAAATCCATGTGCGCCGGCACCGGCGCCAATCACAATTATCTTTTGTTTTTTCTTGGTGTAGCGTTGAATTTGTACGGCACTGAACTTGAAATCAGGTTCTTTGCTGATCGGGTCAACCAAATTATTAGTCAGGTTATTTACCCTATTTAAGTCACTGCTTAAAATTAGGCCCCAATGCATGGGCATAAATACGACGCCAGCTTTTATATCATCAGAGAATTTTGCTTTTACCCTTACATTTCCGCGGCTGTTGCATATTTCCACGACATCATTGTCATGTATATTTCTGGCTAATGCATCTGCTGGGTTAATTTCTACAAATGATTCACTGATATGCTGGCTCAGTTTATTGACTTTTCCGGTTTTACTTCTGGTGTGCCATTGGTCCCTGATCCTGCCTGTGGTGAGTATTAATGGGAATGCTGCGCTCAGCGGTTCTGATTGATTTTTGTCGTCAAAGGAATGGATAACGGCTTTTTTATCTGAGGTAAAAAAGTGATGGTCGGCAAATAACCTCGCAGTACCGGTAGCATGAATGTTTTTAGGAAAGGGCCATTGAACCGCCCTTTTCTGCCTAAGGATGTCGTAATTCAATCCGCTGATATCAATATTTGTGCCTTCCGTAAGCGCAGCATGTTCGTCGTAAATTGCAGATGCATTTTGAAAATCGAAGCCTTCAAATCCCATTTTTTTAGCAAACCGACAGATGATTTCTGCATCGGGTAAGGCTTCTCCGGGTGCATCCGTTACCTTGTTGAGGTAAGAAATGTAGCGGCCCGCATTGGTCATAGTACCTTCCTTCTCAGCCCAGGCTGCTGCCGGAAGCACTACATCTGCATACTGTAGTGTCTCTACGGTATTGCTGATGTCCTGCACCACCACAAACTTTGCTTTTTTTAAGCCGGCATCTGCCTGACGGGCATCTGGCAGGCTTACCAGCGGATTTGTGCACAGGATCCAGATTGCTTTGAGCTTCCCTGAATTCAGCTCATCAAACATTTCTGTAGCGCTAAGGCCGGCTTTTTGATTGATTGTCCCCAATGGGATTTTCCAAAACGATTCTACCTCATTTCTGTCCGTTTGGCTTGATAAATTCCTATGGGCCGGCAGGAGGTTACTTAATCCGCCAACCTCTCTGCCACCCATCGCATTGGGCTGGCCAGTTAAGGAAAATGGACCGCTGCCCGGTTTGCCAATATGGCCTGTAATGAGGTTTAGGTTGATTAGCGACAGGTTTTTATGGGTGCCGATAACACTTTGGTTCAGGCCCATCGTCCACATGGTCAGAAAGCCTTTTGCATCACCAATGAACGATGCTGCCAGGCGGATCTCCTGTTCATTTATTCCACAAATTTCTGCAGCCCTGTTAATTGTAGTTTGGAAAACAGTAGATCTGTACTGCTGATAACCATTGGTGCTATCAGCAATAAAAGCTGCATCAACCTTTCCATCTTCAATCAGGCACCTGCCTATAGCATGGTGTAGTGTGATATCGGTGCCGGGGTTGAGTTGCAAATGTACATCAGCCAAAGAGCAGGTTTGGGTTTTTCTCGGATCGCTGACAATAATTTTAAGGTTCGGATTTTTTTGTTTAGCTGCCTCTACCCGCCTCCATAATATAGGATGGCACCAGGCAGGGTTGGCACCCGCTACAAAAATACAATCTGCAATTTCCAGATCGTCATAGCTGATGGGTACGCAATCTTCGCCTAAACTCATTTTGTAGGCCACCACTGCACTGCTCATACATAAGCGGCTGTTGGTATCAATGTTATTGCTGCCGATGAACCCTTTAATCAATTTGTTTACAACGTAGTATTCTTCTGTGAGACACTGACCGCTGGCATAAAACGCAACGCTGTCTGGCCCATGTTTTTGTATCAAGGCCTTAAAAACCGCTGCTGTACGCTCCAATGCGGTATCCCAGCTAACCCTTTGTAGTGGCATATTTTTGTTATATCGCATTTCGGGGTATAACAAACGGTCGGTTTTATCATTGACTGTATGGTGCAGGTTCATTCCCTTGCTGCACAACATTCCCTTGTTTACAGGGTGATTTTGATCACCTTCAACGTTTAGCTGGTTATGGATATCTTTGGTTACCACGATGCCACATCCAACACCACAGTAACAGCAGGTTGTGGTGTTCATCGCGGGGTGGTTGCCATGTTGAAGTCGGTTATTGTTGCCTGTTTTTTCGCTGTAACAGTCCTGAAAATCAATACCGCAATACCAATTCCCAAAATGATATAACCAAGAAGTGTAAAGGCACTGGTATAGTCAATCAGGTCTTTGTGGACAGTGATGCCATCTATTAACGTGTTTTTGCTAACATGGGTAGCTTTAACCTTAAACAGAAATGCAATAAGCATGGCCCCGATATTGCCCCCGGCACCAACGATACCGGCTACGCTGCCTACAGCGAGCGGATTAATAAAGGGCACGAGGCTGTAGGTTGCACCGTTGGCCATTTTTAGGCTCAAACCAAAAATAAACATGGTACAAATGGCCATTCCAATGTTTCCCGATTTTGCAAACCAAATAATCCCAATGCCTTCTACCAGCAGCAGGAGGGAAAGCAGCAGTGTTTTACCTTCAAAGCCCCATGTTTTTCCAATTTTGTCGGCTACAACTCCACCAAGAGGCCTCGCAAAGATGTTGATCCAGCCAAAAATACCTGCAACCATGCCTGCAACAGCCAGTGTTGCCCCAAATGAGTCTGTAAAGAATATTGGCGCAAAGTTGTCAACGGTAATTTCTACACCAAAACAGGCAGCATAGGCTATCGTTAATATCCAGGTCCGGTAGTCGCGCGCTGCAAGGAGAAATGTATTTTTTGTGCTTTTTTGGGTTGATTGAAGGTTTTTGAAATCCCCTTGTGGACTGTCCAGAGTATATCTGTGATACAAGAAGGCGCATAACAGCAACATTACTCCGGGAAAGATCATGGCAAAACGCCAGCTGTCTGCGGTACTGCAGAATCCCAGGGCGGTAAATGCAGAGGCGATCATTGGCATAAAAAAATTGGCCGCCCCGCCGCCCGCGTTGCCAAAACCTCCGGCAGTAGCATTCGCAGTCCCTTTGATACCGGGTGCAAACATGATTGATGTATGGAATTGTGTGACTACGAAGGATGCACCGATTACACCAATTGCAAGGCGGAATAGTAAGAACGAAGTGTAAGAATGACTGGTTCCGATTAACAAAACCGGAATTGCACACAAGACCAGCAGCCATGTATAAATCAGTTTAGGCCCAAATTGATCAATCAGCCTGCCGATCAGCAAACGGGCGATAATAGTGGCAGAAACAGATGCGATTTGAATATTTCCGACCTGGTCTGTCGTTAAGTGCAATTGCTCCCTTGCTATTTTCATCAGGGGGGCCATTCCAAACCATGCAAAAAAACAGAAAAAGAAAGTAAGCCAGGTGATATGGAAGGTTTTCATCTGTACACCTTTAAGCGAGAATATATTGAGTTTGTCCAGAGGTTGATCAGTTGTAGGAAGTGCCATAATGTTGATTTGAGAGTAAATAATTCCTGTTCCTTATTAAAATTTATAGCCAACGCCAATGCCCGCGTTCCATTTTCCATCTTTGAGGGCCGTTTTATTGTTGTAATACAGCGGTACCTGTAAGGCGAGGTGATGCATGGTTGCTGTTAAACCAACACCCAGATTGGGTGTGAACACAGAATTCTGTGGTGCACCTTCTGGTACCTTGTCTTTTTTGATCCTTAAACTTGGAAGTAGTCCTAACAGGAGCGAGTAGGGTTTTTTGTTGAATTTGATGCATGGCCCGGTGCAATTAACAAATGCCCCGTGATCTACGTATCCGCCAACTATAATTCCCTCAAAAAGAGACGCTTTCGTCTGTGATTTTGCGTTAAAAACGAGCATAGTTATTGCCAGGCAGCCAATTATGGCTACAAAATTTTTAATATTCATCATATGTTAAGGTTTGCTTTTAAGTACTTATGCTCGTAAATACTATATTACTGGTTTTGAAATTTTTACGAAACTGGCCCGGTTTCGATGTATACGGTTCCATTTTCGATTTTTACCGGATAAGTTTTAATTGCACATTCGTCACCGGTTAAACATTGGCCGGTTTGCAGTGAAAAAGTCTTTTTGTGGAAAGGGCAGGCCACCTTTGGTTCGTCATCAGTTGATCCAATCATACCTCGGCTTAAGGCCATCTGCCGTCGGTGCGGGCACTCATTCTGTGTGGCAAACCACTCGTTTCGTCTGGTAAAATAAAAAAGTGCAATTTGGTCTTCACCGTGTTTCACGCACACACCTCCGTTTTCCACTGCGTCCTCTACGCGGCACGCGGCCAGCCAGTTTGATTCTACTTCCATAATAGTTGGGTTATAAGGTTGATTAAGGTTCTGTTTAAGCTATTTCCATTCTGCAGTTCTTTTCTGTCCCCGCATTTCTACAAATTCAACTGAAGGATCTTTGATTTCAGGGGCATTCACGAAATGCGAAAACCGTTTCCTAATCGCCGGGTTTTCAATGGCTTCTTTCCATTCGCAGCGGTAGGAGCCGATGAGGTATTCAATTTCTGTTTCCCACTGCGCAGACATTCCTAAGCTGTCATTGATAATCACATTCCTGAGGTAGTCAATTCCACCCTCCATTTTGTTTAACCATGTTGCTGTGCGTGTTAAAGGATCTGCCGTACGGATGTAAAACATCAGAAAGCGGTCAATATATTTGATACAGGTGTCGCTATCGAGGTCGGTTGCCAGTAAAAGCGCGTGCTGTGGTTTACTTCCGCCATTTCCGCAGACGTATAAATTCCATCCTTTTTCTGTAGCGATAATACCAAAATCTTTACTCTGCGCCTCTGCGCATTCCCTGATGCAGCCGCTCACGGCTGATTTAAACTTATGTGGCGCCCTGATACCTCTGTAGCGCTCCTCTATCCTGATAGCAAAACTTACACTATCATGTAGTCCGAACCTGCACCAGGTACTTCCTACGCAACTTTTAACGGTTCTGAGGCCCTTCCCATATGCATGCCCGCTTTCAAAACCGGCAGCAATTAATTCTTCCCAGATGACTGGAAGATCATTAAGATGGGCACCAAATAAGTCAATACGCTGCCCGCCGGTTATTTTAGTGTATAGGTTGAACTTTTTGGCCACTTCTCCAATAACTATGAGTTTATCGGGTGTAATTTCTCCACCGGGAATTCTTGGTACTACAGAATAGGATCCGCCTTTTTGAATGTTGGCCAAAAAGCGGTCGTTGCTATCCTGAGCCGTATCATTACCTTTTTTGAGGATCATCTCATTCCATAGGCTAGCTAATAGAGAGGATACAAGAGGTTTACAAATCTCGCAACCATCATTTTTGCCCAAGGCATCCAATACCTCATCATAGCTTTTTAACTCATGGATATGGATAAGGTCAAAAAGTTCCTGTCTGCTATAATTGAAATGTTCGCAGATTACGTTTTTCACGTACTTGCCCTGTGCCTTTAGCGTATAGGCCATCAGATCTTTTACCATAGGTAAGCAGCCGCCACAGCCGGTGCCTGCCTTGGTACATTTTTTTATATCATCTATGTTTTCACAACTGCCATCACTTACGGAGGTACAGATATCACCTTTAGTTACCCCTTCACAGCTACATATCAATGCTGAATCCGGCAATCCCGTTATTCCCGCTGACGCCGATGCTGCGTTGCTGTCACGGCTGCCCATGATCAGTTCCTCTGGATTTTCTGGTAGAACCATATTGTTACTGGCAGTTTGCAGGAGCATATTATATGCACTGGCATCACCAATAAGGATACCCCCCAGAAGGTACTTTCCATCATTACTGATATTTATTCTTTTATATATTCCTTTGTGTTTGTTCTCGAAAACGATTGTACGGCAATGTGGCTCGTCAATAAAACTATCACCAAAACTTGCAACGTCAATACCAATTAATTTTAGTTTGGTACTCATATCAAAACTTTTGAACTCTTTAACACCCTCACATAGGTTAGATGCCAGCACTTCAGCCATCTCATACCCAGGGGCGATGAGCCCGTATATCATCCCGTCAAACAAAGCGCACTCTCCAATTGCAAACACAGCAGGATCACTGGTCCTCATTTTCTCATCAACTACAATGCCTCCGCGCGGACCAACTTCAATGCCGCATGCCTTTGCAAGTTCATCCCGCGGTTTAATCCCTGCAGAGATGACCAGCATATCTATACTCAATTGGGTGTCGTCTGTAAATTTCAGCGCGGTAATACATTCGTCACCTTCTATATTGGTAGTATTTTTATTCAATTGTATCTCCAGACCGAGCGCTGCCAATTTGGATTTTAACATTTCACTTCCTGCGGGATCAATTTGCCTCGGCATTAAGCGGGGTGCAAATTCAATGATGCTTGTTTTTTCAATCCCAAGGTCAATTAATGCCTTTGCTGCTTCCAGACCTAATAATCCGCCACCAATGACGGCTGCATTTCTTGATTTTTTTGCATAATTGCTGATGAGGTCCAGATCTTCAATGGTACGGTAAACAAAAACACCATCTTTCTCAATGCCGGGGATAGTTGGAACAAAAGCTGCTGAACCAGTGGCAAAGACCAGATAATCATACCGGTAACTCATACCATCAGCAGCCAGCACCTCTTTGTTCACTAAGTCAATCTGTAATACAGGATTGTTTAAAAAGAGTTGAATATTCTGTTCATGGTACCAATCCTTAGAAGAAAGGGAAAGATCTTCGGCTGTTTTGCCATTAAAATATTCACTCAGGTGGACCCTGTCATATGCCCGGCGGGGCTCTTCTCCAAAAACTATCAGATCAAAAGCTGCGGACTTTGATTTTAACTTCTCGCAGAACTTGTATCCAACCATTCCATTTCCAATTACAATTATTTGCGGCGCTTTCATACTTAGTTATTGATTAAAATGTATCCAGGTTTGGTGATTGCTTGTTGTGTTTTTATGTTTTATATTAAAATAAATGAGAACCCTCTTGTTTAATCGATGTAAATCGTATAATATGTGATATATGATATTCAAATGTAGTATATTAAACTTAAAAAGTTGTAAAAACATGATAAATATCATAAATAATTCGATTATTTAAAAAATATTGATGACTTTTATTCTTAGATAGTAGAATTGATATATTAATTGCATAGAAAAATGAAGAAATTTGGTGTTTTTATAATGGGCGCCGGTCCTGGAGATCCGGAATTGATCACATTAAAAGCTTATAATGTTTTAAAATCTGCAGATGTCATTCTCTATGATAATTTAAGTAATAAAGACTTACTTGAACTTGCACCGGATGGGTGTAAAATGATATATGTGGGAAAGCAACCTTATGGGGTAAGTACCCCGCAGGAAGAAATTAATCAACTTATTGTTGATCATGCCAGAACATATCAGACGGTCGTACGTCTTAAAGGAGGCGATCCGTTTATTTTTGGGAGGGGGTTTGAGGAATTATTGTTTGCTGAAGCAAATGGTGTAAAGGCCAATTATATTCCAGGAATCAGCAGTATGCAGGGTGCGGGATTTGTTGATATACCTTTAACACACCGTGGAATTAGTGAAAGTGTATGGATGATTACAGGTACCAAAAAAGATGGCAGTTTGTCAAATGACCTGAAGTGCGCAATGAATAGCTCAGCGACTGTGGTAATTTATATGGGAATGAAAAAAATGCGGGAAATATCTGCTGCATATGTTCAAGGAGGGTTAGGCGCTATGCCGGCAGCGATCATTCAGCATGCCACTTTAGCTCAGCAGAAGAGTGTGGTTTGTGAAGTTAAAGACCTGCAGCATGCGGCTTTGAGAGAAGGGTTGAGTTATCCGGCTATTATTATAATAGGGGATGTTGTAAAAGCAAGGGAATTTATTGCAGCGCAGGAATACCATCAAACGGCGGTGGCTATTTAAAAACTTTCTTTTTTAGCCAGGCACGTACGGGCTCATCGTAATACTTTAAGCTGAGATAGGCAATGGTTACAGCAGCGGCAAAAGTAGCGATCATATAGGGGACCGCCTGTAAAAGTGAAACTTGTGGGTGGTTACTTTTCCAGCCAAAATATATATAAATGAGGGGATAGTGCGTAATGTAAATCGGATATGAGATGTCTCCGAGAAATTTGCAGATTTTCGATTCTTTGAGACCATGCACCTGTCCGCTGGCGCCGAGATAAACGATCAGCGGGAAGATAAAGATAATGGTAAGTGAATCATATAGCCCGTTCATCCATAGCTGGTCCTTTCCACCAATCCTGGGCATAGCCAGACAAACGATCAATAAGATAGTGCAACCTGGAAATGCATATTTAAAACTGGAAGGACGTGTAACCCTGGATAACAACAGACCGGCGAAGAAGGGGAAGGCCATACGGGTAAAACCTATGCGAAGTTGCTCGGCATTTAAACTCCATCCGCCAATTACATCACCGGTTGCACTGGTCACGGCATAATGGATAAGAATGATTCCAGCGATGATTACGAATATCGACAGTGCAGCTTTAGACAGGTTTTTTAAACCCAGGGCGTAGAGGATATTGGCAATATACTCGAAAAATAGTGACCAGCCCGGACCGTTGAGCGGGTGCATTTCCTGCCAGCCCCTTATATCCATTGACAATGGGATGGGGATGAGCGTAAATCCAATAAGCATGACCAATATAAGTTTCCATGCGGGCACGTCATGGATCATGGGAAACATAGGCGAACCGGAAAAATAAAAACCAATTGCCCCAATGATCATACCCATCACAACCATAGGCTGTAACCGGGCCAATCGCCGCTTAAAAAACTCTCCCATACTGAGTGTTTCCCATCTGTCATCATAGGCGTAACCAATCACATATCCCGAAAGCAGAAAAAAGAAATCAACGGCAAGATAAGCGTGGTTTATCATCAGGTCCAGGTGACTTGTAGAATGCGCTTCAAGGATATGGAAGACAACAACTGTAAGTGCTGCCACACCGCGCAGTCCGTCAAGAATCTGGTAGTGTGGTTTGGCTGATAAAACTTGCGGACTCGTCATGAGATGTTACTGAAAGGTTTAAGATGAATGAAGATAAAAAAACTAACAGAAGATAAAGCGCTTATGTTCAAAAACGATTGATTTCTCTCTGCAAATGCAAGGTTGTTGTAAAATTCAGCTTTTTAAGGTCTGGCTGGACGTAAATCTTCGCCAAAGTTGGAATAATTACTTATTCTTGTGTCTAGATAAGAGCATTGTAAACCATTTAATTAAAGGGAAAGATATATGAATACTGAAAAAGCCATTCTCGCCGGCGGTTGCTTTTGGGGCGTAGAAGAACTGATTCGCCATCTCGATGGTGTGGTCTCAACGGTTGTTGGTTATACGGGTGGTGATGTACCAAACGCTACTTACCGCAACCACGGCACACATGCCGAAGCTATTGAAATAACATTTGATCCTGCGGTATTGCCGTATCGTGGGCTACTGGAATATTTTTTCCAAATTCACGACCCCACTACAAGAAACAGGCAGGGGAACGATATCGGGACATCTTATCGTTCTGCTATTTTTTACCTTGATGAGGCGCAACGTGAAACTGCTGAAGCACTAATTGCGGAACTGGAAGCGTCAGGTAAATGGCCAGGCACTTTTGTGACGGAAGTGGTTCCGGCAACTGATTTTTGGGATGCTGAAGAAGAACACAGGGATTACCTGCAAAAAAATCCTTATGGATATACCTGCCACTTTGAGCGACCTGAGTGGAAAGTATAAGTAAACCTATATATGTAACAGAAACGACCCCTTTTATTCAAAGGGGTCGTTTCTGTTACATATATAGGTTTAACGAGAGACGGTCAGGTCATTAAACTAAAATAAATAAAGAAAAACCAACTGTCTACCTGTACGTTATAACCTGGAAGCCTGATTGATGATCAGGTATAAATATTATTCAAACGGTTATGCAATATAATATTAAAAGTCTGAGAGGCTTTACATTAGGAGCCACTGACGGCGAAATTGGAAAAGTTGAAGAGTTTTATTTTGATGATGAAACCTGGACCGTACGTTATCTTGTGGTGAAAACCGGAGGTTGGTTGTCAGGGCGTAAAGTACTTATAGCTCCTGCAGCGTTACAGCAACCTGATTGGGATAACAAAATTCTACCGGTTAACCTTACAAAAGGCCAGATAGAAAGCAGCCCTCCAATTGATACAGAAAAAACGGTGTCACGTCAGCAGGAAATTGAGCTGTATGACCATTACTCATGGCCATATTACGATGCAGGCGGATCTGCATTTTACGGTGGTATAGGGATGACAGGAATGATGGATTCCAGAATACCTCTTGAAGATATCATCAAAGAACAGCATACACAGAGAGAATCAAATGATCCTCATTTGCGTAGTACCGCCGAGATTAGCGGTTACGATATCAAGGCCTCTGATGGCCAGATTGGGGAAGTAGATGATTTTATAATAGACAGTGACAGCTGGGGACTAAATTTTATAATTGTTGATACAGGAAACTGGTTTCCCGGTAAAAAGGTGGTTCTGCCAACAGAATGGATAGTCGGGATTAAATGGGAAGAGTCGTCAATTCATTTAGAAATACCTGTAGACGCAGTAAAAAACAGTCCTGAATATAATCCTTCCGTTCCTGTTGAAGGCGGCTATAAAGATGAACTCTCTGCCTATTACGGCAGGCCTTTGAAGAAGTAATTAAGTACTTAATCTGCGTCTCATCTGTTGGACGGCTTAGCTACGAGTCTAAGTTGCGCATCAGCCAAAACACTTTTTAGAAAATGGTGTTTGATAATACATATGCCTAAAAAACCAGTTAAACCACTTACAGGTTTCGTACGTGTGAGGGGTGCGCGCGAGCACAATCTCAAAAATATAGATGTTGATATTCCCCGTGATGCACTGGTGGTTTTTAC